>Ga0075520_1000039_pt1 | contig 38063 bp, 22 predicted proteins | sample NGEPerB_FD_75100 | JGI IMG/M metagenome (GOLD analysis project Ga0075520, IMG submission 75100) | Arctic peat soil microbial communities from the Barrow Environmental Observatory site, Barrow, Alaska, USA - NGEE PermafrostAB12-B | ecosystem: Environmental > Terrestrial > Soil > Wetlands > Peat ... | reverse complement strand
CACTGATTGAGAATAGCGAATCAACTCGAAACGCCGGTGAATCATTGACCCGCTGGAGTTGGCCGTCCACGCGCAAATAGGGAGGTTCATCGTCGGCAAGATGAATATCACTTGCGCGCGCTCCAACTGCTAGCATCACGAGATGGTTTAACTCAGCGGAAGACTGAAGTTCCGAGTCTTGCTTGACTGAAGATTGCTCCGCAATTGCGGACTCCGTTGCTCGATCATCCGCGCGCGCGGCTTTGGTTGAGAGTTCGTCCGACGGCGAGCGCCGGCTTGACCGCGACTGAATTTCAGGGGCATGTCTGGTTGCATCGGCCAATCCAAACCCGGCCAAGGACGTAAATATTACCTCAATACCCTTGTCACGACATGACGCGAGTACGACGTGAAAACGCCCGATACCACCGGTATCATAGTCGAATTCCAGTCGATTGCCCGAGTGCAGTTGCCGGTCTCGATCGGGAGTCAGGAGTTCGCCGAGCAAATGACGCAAAACCGGTTCTGGCGTAGCGGACATGACGAACCGTTTGCGGACACCGGCCGCAAATACTTGAGGCTCCTCGTCGGTGCCAAGGCGTAGCTCATCGGCGCCTTGTTGGGAAACAATCGACAATATTTGGTCAATGCCGGGCACGCCCCGAATGAACGCTTGGTCCCCGAAGTACATTCCTCCCCAAATGAAAATAATGTTGGCGCCGAAGTTCGATATTTAAATTCGGAGCGACAACCTCAATAGTCGGGGGAAATACTCGACAATATGGCGCGTGCAGGGTCGGGCCCCTGCGCCCGGGCTTCCGCCAAGTCCACCAACGCCAGGCGGACCATCGGCAGCGCCTCCAAGTCCGTGATAGCCAGCAATAGATTTGCACTGGCATCCTTACAATTCTGTAACGCATTGCCGCGCTAGTGCCGCGATTCCATCGAACCGATGGGACCTTCAGATCGGCCACTGCGCGGCCACCGCCAGAAAGACCCGACCAACTGACCGCGATGATGCTGTCTGCCGCCCCAGGGCGGGGCCCGCTTCTTCTTACAGCACGGCGCCGAACATGGATACGGTCGCGGGTTGAACGGTTACGTTTTACTCCCGGGTTCGTATTTTCTGGTTTCGGGCGCCGCGATGCTGGCGGGCTTTCCGTTCGTGATCGCCTTGTTGCGGGCCCCGTTTTCCCTGGGTATGGGTTTTTCTTTTCGCCGCCTGCTTCTGCCTTTTCTTCAACACCGGACCGACGAACACGATCCTTGCGAATGTGACGCATCCGTCGATCTGGGCGACTGGCTTTGCGGTGAAAATCTTCGTCCACGAAGATCCCAATTGGGGTAACGATTCGATCGATCTCCTTCGCGCGCGGTTGGTATGAGGCAGAGATCGACCAAACATGCAGTTCCTAGTACTACCAAACCAACGGCAGCCATCGTCTTACGAAAACTGAATACGCTGAACCGCTGCAGGGCGTATTTTGGGCACTGAACTGTCGGCCAGATAAGTGAGTGCAATGCGATATTGCGCGACCAGCCGGGGCACCTCGCTTCAGAGGGCGCCTCGTGCTATGCCGGTTTCCAACGTCGCGACATATCTCCGCGCCATTAACACAAGGATTTCCTCTAAACATGTCGAAATTGCAGCTCAAGCCAGGTGTGATTACGGGTACTGCTCTTCAGGAGCTTTTCGTTTACATGAAGAGCGCGAAGTGCGCGTTGCCTGCCGTTAACGTGATCGGTTCACACACTATTGTTGCCGCCCTTCAAGCAGCAAAAGAATCGAAGAGCCCCATCATCATCCAATTCTCAAGCAGCGGGGCCGCTTTCATGGCCGGGAAGTTATTGGACAACAAGGGTGACAAGGCTTCAATCGCGGGTGGGCTGGCAGGCGCCGAGTTTGCGAAGACCCTAGCTTTGGCCTATGGCGTGCCGGTCATACTGCACACGGACCACGCGGCCAAGAAACTATTGCCTTGGATCGACGGCTTGCTCGACGCTGGCGAAAAGTACTTCGAGAAGCACAAGACGCCACTCTTCAGTTCGCACATGCTCGATCTATCCGAGGAGCCGCTGAAAGAGAACCTGGAAATCTGTCGTAAGGTTCTCAAGCGCATGTCGGCGCTGGGCATGACGCTCGAAATTGAGCTGGGCGTGACCGGTGGCGAGGAAGACGGCGTCGATAACTCCGACGTGGACAGCGCTAAGTTGTATACGCAGCCGGCGGACGTGCTAGCCGCATACGATGTGCTCAACCCGGTCGGCAAGTTCACGGTGGCCGCAGCGTTCGGCAACACTCACGGCGTGTACAAGCCGGGCAATGTGAAACTACGTCCGATCATCCTCAAAAACTCGCAAGATCACGTACAAAAAGAACGCAAGACGGGCCCGCAGCCTCTCGACTTCGTCTTCCACGGCGGCTCCGGGTCATCTCCCCAGGAAATTAGCGAAGCGGTTTCCTACGGCGTGATCAAGATGAACATCGACACGGACACGCAGTGGGCGTTCACTCAGCCGATCAAGAAGTACATGGACGACAAGAGCGCGTACCTGCAAGGGCAGCTGGGCAATCCCGAAGGCCCGGACAAGCCAAACAAGAAGCAGATTGATCCGCGCGGCTGGCTCCACCTCGGTGAAAAGGGCATGACGGCTCGACTCGTTCAGGCCTTCAAAGATCTCAACTCGTTCGAGAAGTTCGACTTCTGAGAGTCGGTGACATCGGGCCGCGACCGCGCCACGCGCATGCGCCCGATCCAACGGAAAGTTAGATCGGGCGTCTTGCTTGTACATCGTTGGAACAATTGGCAGCGCTTGCAACTGTTGCGGGCGCTGCCGGCGGGCCGGGCGCTGCACTATTCGCCGGTAGGCTAACTGCCGCTGAACAATTGCTCTTGGGAGTGGACGGGTTAGTCCTAACTGGAGCAAAATTCACGTTGGCGGCCGTGTGGACTCTTTATCTGTCGTGGAGGCTCCGATGAATCTCACCTCGGGCAAGCAGGCAAAGCGCGTTCGGATCTATGTCAATGAATCCGATCATATCGGTGCATTTCCCGTACCGCTGCGCATCGTTGAGTTTCTGCGCAGGCACAACGCGGTCGGTGCTACCGTATTTCGCGGCGGTGTCGGCTTCGGAAGCTCCGGTCGGATCCACACCGTGAACATCGTAGATCTTGCCGCGGATCTTCCCGTTATCATTGAATGGGTTGACGTCGAAGAACGCGTGGAACAACTGCTGCCTGAATTGCTGACTATGGTGACTCCGGGTCTTGTCACTGTGGAGGATACCTTCATCGCGCTCTGTATGTCTCAGCCAATACGGGACGTTTCAAGTGAATTGCCGGTAGCTGCCGTAATGGTTCGGGATCCGATTGTCGTTGGTCCCGATTCAAGTGCCCGCCAAATCGTTGATCGGATGCGTGAGCATGGACTGCGCGGTATTCCGGTCGTTGAGGAGGCGATCCCGATTGGGATCATCACGGGATCGGATCTGATCGCACGAGCTGGGCTAGGTGTGCGCATGTCGTTGTTGCCGGGCCTCGATCCTCATGAAGTAGGCCATACACTCGATCGGCTACATCGGGTCGTTGCACGTGACATCATGACGGCGCCCGTAGTCGTGGTTCCGGAGGGCTTGCCGCTCAGTCAGGCGGCCTCGATCATGGTTACGCATAAGCTCAAGCGCTTGCCCGTGGTAGACGAACGTGGCGCCCTAATTGGAATTGTCAGTCGCGTGGATTTGCTACGAACCGTGACCGACTGCCCCGAGCGTGACCGAGCTTCGGAACCCGATCGCGCGTCAAATGGACATGTTCGGCTGGAAAAGGTCATGCGGCGCGACGTGCCAACCGTATTTCCAGACACCCCCATTGCACAAGTGGTGCAGGCCGTTGTCTCGACGCGTCTCAATCGGGCGTTGGTTGTAGACGCTCAGAGGCGAGTGGTTGGGATCATTACGGGTGTTGAGCTGCTGCAGCGCGTCACACCCGCGCTTCGGCCCAGTGCCTTGGCGGCCCTGATGCATCGTCTGCCATTCTTACACCTGAGTTCCGACGAAGTGGAGTCAGAAAGGCACGCGCGCGCCCGCACCGCGCAAGACCTCATGACAACGAATTTCGTGACGGCAAAGCCCGACACACATTTGCAGGAAGTCATCACCACGATGGTTCAGGGCAGCCATAAACTGGTCGCAGTCGTGGATAATGACGATCAGCTGTTGGGTGTCGTTGACCGTGCTGATGTCCTAAGGGGCATGCTGAGTTTACATCGAACTTGAGGGGGAACCGTTGCTTATGGGTTCGGGGGCAGCTCCGGGCTCACGCCGCCCAACCCGAAGTCGCGGTCGGTTCTTTTTGCCAGATTCAGTCACTGCTTGGCAGTGAATTGCGAAGATCAGTCATAAATTGGGCCCATACTGCGTTCGGCTCCCAGAGCCGCTTCATCTGCGCATCGGCTTGTTCGCGCGTCCAACCCAATTCTGCCTCGCCATATAGCGCCATAAAGCAGGCCACGCGGTAATTCATGGCACAATGAACTAAAACCTTGCGGCCCTGCAGACCACGTAAAGTCGTCCGAAAGCGATCGAAGTCCGACTGCGTGGGCATGTGAAAATCGACCGGAATAGCATGATACTCCATCCCGAGTTCGGCCACGGTGTCAGCTTCATTGGACAGGCAATATCTCGGGTCGAGCAACCCCAAATTCACTATGGCTTCAAAGCCGCAAATTCGCAACTCGCGCAACTGCACTTCCGTGGGTTGCCCCGCCGTTGCAATACTTTCTGTGACTGCGACGAAATTGAGAATTTCATCTAAATTCACGCCACAATAGTAGGACATCGAGCATGGGTTGGCAATATGTTCGGTCGCGAATCTCAACGAGTCACGGAGATTTGGGCACTTGTCAAGATTCTCCGCGAAGAACCCTGGGAAATAGGACGTGATTTTCCAAGTGTACGTGAGCCATGATGTCAGCTTCAAGCTGCTCGCAACGTAGGAAGAGCGCGCGCCAACTGGTACAAGCCTCAGCGGGAGGCACGAAGTCAGAGGCTAGCTCGCGCAGTGTTTGGAGTTTCTCCGCATGTTCGTCGTGTTCCCTTTCCATCTGCGCAGTGGGGCCCCGCATTTGAATTCCACGTCCATTCAATATTGCCGGAAACAGAATTTGTTCCTCTTTTTGCATGTGAAGTTCTAATGCGTAATTCATGGCCAGGAGGTGTTCGGCGAGTCCTACCGGTACGGATGACTTGTCGGAGTGAACTCGCTCTACCTTTCTTGCCAGCTCCACCAAGTCGGCGAGTTCTCGCCGATGCGCCTCATGAAAATTTACCAAGATGTAATCGACCAATTTGGGCAGTGGAGCATTGAGCCAATCGACTTGGGGCTTTTGAGGGTCGTTCGCTTCGATTTCTTGCAGAACCGCTTTGGCGTCGAGCCCGCGCTGTTCGCAAGCATCCGCGACGGAGCGCTTTCCTCCGCAGCAAAAGTCCAATCGATGTTGACGGAAGATCCGGCTCGCAGCCGGGAATGAGAGAGCCAGATCAGCGAGGGTTTGATTAGTGTTGAGCATGCCGTATATCCAGCAAGCTCCGGGCCATGCATATAACAATATGTAATTGCTTATATTTATGGAATCAAGTTATAATTTAAGTAACGGAAGTGTTATTATTTTATGAACGTGTTATAAATTCAATAACATGACTGCGATGTTTTCGTCCCTGGAGGCGCTTGCCGACGTAGCCAGCGATTTGTCTTCCAGTCTCGCTACACGCGATCGATACGAAAGACTCCTTGAAGCGGTTCGACAAGCTGTGCCCTGCGATGCCGCTTGTCTAATGGCCCTTGAGGGAGACGAGCTCGTTCCCCTGGCTGCTCATGGCCTGTTACCTCAGGCGATGCGGATTCGATATCCACGACGACAACATCCGCGTCTCGATGCCATTCTGGCTAATCCTCAGCCGATACAATTTCCCGCGAACAGCACCTTACCGGATCCCTTCGATGGCAACCTGCAAGTCGACCCCCACGCTTTACACGGCATTCATGCATGCCTAGGTTGTGCGTTGCGCGACGGCGATGCGGTTGTTGGTGCACTGACCGCGGACGCCCTGGAGCCCCGAGCCTTCGACCACCTCGATCCGCAGTTGCTTCGCCTCCTAGCTGGCTTGGCCGGCGCCGCGTTACGCACGGCCCGTATGATTGAGATCCTCGAAACTACCGTCGATCGTCAAGCTCAAGATCTGCGCGATCGTGCCAGAGATGCCTACCGTAGCGGCTTCTTGGGGGTAAGCGCGGGAGCCCAACGGGTGCTCGAGGACGTGCGCCTGGTGGCTGCCACAGATTTGCCGGTATTGATATCTGGGGAAACGGGCGTGGGCAAAGAGCTCGTCGCCGCCATGGTGCACGCTGGAAGCCCACGGCGTGAGCGACCGTTAGTGATCGTCAATTGTGCCGCTCTGCCAGAATCATTGGCGGAAAGTGAGCTCTTCGGACACCTCGCTGGCGCCTTTACGGGTGCGACACACGACCGAGCCGGAAAATTCGAATTGGCAGATCGAGCTACGATCTTCCTTGATGAAATCGGAGAACTTCCCGTACAACTTCAAGCGAAGCTCCTGCGCGCATTGCAGCAAGGGGAAGTCCAACGAGTCGGATCTGATCGCAGCCACCGAGTCGATGTACGCGTAGTAGCGGCCACCAATCGAAACCTCGAGGCAGAAATCGCCGCCGGTCGCTTCCGTGCCGACCTGTATCATCGACTCGCAACTTACCCCATTGCAGTTCCACCCTTGCGAAGCCGACTCGAGGATTTGTCGATATTGGCAGACCATCTATTGACTCAGCATCGACGCAAAATCGGCTGTCCAACGCCCGTGCTCGGGGCAGCTTCGCTCGACCTGTTGAAGCGCTACCCCTGGCCCGGAAACGTCCGTGAACTCGACAATGTATTGGCTCGCTCAATTCTGCGTGCTCTGGGAGAACAACAAGACGGCAGACAACTGGAGATACTCCCACGCCATCTCTCCCCGGATCTCGAAGTTCGCTCCGAATTCCCTGTCGTAGTTCGCGAACGCGCGTTGTCACCGCTAGTTCCTCGGCCGCTTGCCGATCAAGTCGACGATTTCCAGAAACAGGTGATTGCCCGAACGGTCAAATCACAAAAGGGCAATTGGGCCGCTGCTGCCCGCAGCCTTGGAATGCACCGAGCCAATCTGCACGCGATTGCCAAGCGATTGGGCCTTAAGTAGTTCGAGAAAGACCGCTGACGCGAGCCCTCCCAGCGATGAAGGACCGACGCACCCGCGCAACAAGCGGCCGGATTGCTGCGACCGGCACGAAGTTGGCTGTGGCCCGCTACCACCAGGTTAGACCTCGCAAATAACTGTTAGAGTTGGGCTCATGAAACTTCGCCGTCAGGTCGTCGTTGTGGGAGGAGGCTTTGCGGGACTATCGGTGACCAAGTCGCTGCGGCAGGCTCCGGTGCACGTTACTCTCGTCGATCGATCCAATCACTTTCTGTTTCAGCCATTGCTGTATCAAGTTGCTATGGCAGGCCTGGCCCCAGCCGAGATTGCGGCTCCAATTCGTAGCTTGTTGCGTCGGCAGCAGAACGTTCAGGTTTTCTTAGCGGAAGTCACCGGGGTAGACTTTCAAACGCAGCGCGTACACACTCACGAATGTCCCCCCATCCATTATGACTTCTTGGTGCTTGCCCCAGGAGCGCGCAACTTCTACTTCGGACATGACGAATGGGCTCGCGTGGCTCCCGGGCTCAAGGACCTGGATGATGCGGTCGAAATTCGACGGCGAGTGCTCTTAGCCTTCGAAGCGGCGGAGCGCGAGGCAGATCCCGCGATTCGACGTCGGCACCTCACTTTCGTTGTTATCGGCGGTGGACCCACGGGTGTCGAATTGGCTGGCGCTATCGCGGAACTGGCAACGTACGTATTGTCGCGCGATTTTCGCAGCATTCGTCCTGATGCAACACGAGTTCTTCTCTTAGAAGGTGGGGATTGTATCCTCAGTACGTTTGAACCGGTTCTCTCCGAGCGCGCCCGGGAGAGCCTGCAGGATATGGGAGTCGAAGTAAGAACGGGCACACAAGTGACCGCCATCGACAGGGATGGCGTTCTCGTCGGCGAAGAAAGAATCGAATCGACGACAGTACTATGGGCGGCGGGGGTGCGCGCTTCTCCACTTGGGCAACAACTCGGTTTAACGACCGATCACCAAGGACGAGTACTGGTCGAAGCGGATTGCACTATTCCGGGACATCCCAATGTATTCGTCATCGGAGATGCAGCAAATTTCACGCCCACGGGCGAAACTCAGCCGTTGCCCGGCGTCAGTCCAGTCGCCATGCAACAAGGTCGATTCATTGCGCGTCAAATCGCGCGAAGTATCGAAGGCGTTCCTCACGAAAGCTTTCGCTATCGAGATAAGGGCATCATGGCCACCATTGGAAGAAGTCGCGCGGTCGCCCGTATCGGAAACATTCGTCTCGCGGGATTTATTGCCTGGCTAGCCTGGCTCGGTCTTCACATCATATACCTCATCGACTTTCGCAATCGGCTTTTGGTCCTCATTGACTGGGCCTGGTCCTACTTCACGTACCAACGCGGCTCGCGCCTAATCACCGGACGAAGACTTGAAGCAGGCGCCGTTCGCAACGAGACTACAACCTCGTCGACTCATGATGCAAATAGCTCTACAACCGGCGCTTGAATAACTAAGGGCAGGCTAGCCTACCGAAACGGCTTCGGTGAGGAAAATCGCGTGGTCGCAGTAGGCCTTGCAGTTGCTCAGGACGATTCGGTACGCTCCCCGTCACGGTGGACGAGCAGGATAATCGGCAATAGTGGGACCAGTACCAACGCGATCAGTGACGTGCCAGTATTCAGCCAGATCAATCGGGTTAGGTTGTGGTGCCACGCTGATCTTGGGAGTTCGTAGAGCCATGAGCCCAGCGGATTGGAAATGGCGAACACGGCGATGTTGTACACGCTCATCAGCAGCGCATAGCCGAAGCTCTCGCTGCCCTTGGGGGTTGCACGCGCGGCCAGATCAAAGAGAGGCAAGATCCCGAGGATGGCCAGGAATCCATTGGCCGAGTCAATCAGCATGGCGCTCTGTGGCGTTCTGTACCAAATGTAAAAGATGCTGCTGATGGCGTTGAGCAGGATCCCCCCCAGCAACAAGGGCTTGAGCGAGAGCCGCCTGCAGAAGTAGGCATACAGGGCCGTCGCCAGGATGCCGCCAATCCCGGATAGGGCTTGTAATCGACCAATGAACTCTGTGCTAAAATGCAAGACATCTTGCTGGTAGTATCTTAGGGGGATCCCAAAGCCGGGCGCCATGAACACAAAGAGCAGCAAGCCTGCGGCTCCCCACATGGTCTTAGAGCGAAGGATTAGGCGAAACTGCACAGTCGCGGCCGACCAAACTTGCAGATTGCGACGTGCCCCCCGCTGCTCGTTGACCAGCATCATGGTCAACGGTACGAGCGAAAACAGCAGGAGGGCCCCGATGCCTGCCGTCCAACCGAAAGCACGTGCCGCCAGCCAGCCACCGAGGGGCCCAGCGATTACGTTGATGACGCCGTCGATGCCATAGCGTACCGACGCCAGACGACCGGTGGCGCCGCCTTCCTGACCGGCCTCCACCAGGATGCCGCCGATAGTGGTACTGGCAATCACCATGGCGCCGTTGAGTATCACCATCAGCCAGAAGAAGGCCGCATAGGAGCGAGGGGCGACGGCAAAGAGTGACCAGCAAAGGCCAGCGACTGCCGCCGCCAATATCAGGTAGCTGCGCCGTCGGGTGCCAAAGAGCGGGAAACTGTCACACAATAGGCCGCTCAGCGGCTTGAGGTACCAGGCGAAGGTGGCGATGGCGAAGAAGTTCGCTTGCTGCGCCGCATTGAAGTGAAACTCGTTCTTTAATAGGAACAGAAAGGGCAGTTGGCCGATCACACCGGGTTGGCCTAGGGTGGTGATGAAGAGTCCCACAGATATGAGGAAGAACATGCGTCGCAAGTCCTTCGGCGAGCGCACGAGGGGCACCGGATTTGAATCGGCGCGTGTCACCTCCTGCGTGTTCGCGCTGCTGTCGGTGTGACTGTCGTTCATGGTCGGTCCTCCTTGCGCGTAACATCGTGGCCCATATTCGGCAAGGTGAAGCAACACCACCGGGGTGACTTTCATTCGAAGCGCCTTTGAGGTAGCGTCCGACGAAATCCCACGATGCCGATTATCCTCGCTGAAAGCACTGCACCTCTGCTTGAACGGCTGGCGCAGGATCTGGCCGCGTGCCGCGATGTTTGGGCTCGACATTGGCTAGTGCTTCCCGGTAGCGGGCGAAGCGAATGGCTTCAGCGCAGGTGGGCTCGCATCGCGGGGATTGCGGCGCACAGTCAGATCGTTTCTTTGCGCAGTGTCATCGAGCAGGCGGCGTCACCCGAAGCCGAGCCTTTCTCGCGCGACCGACTGGTTCTTGCCGCGGCGCAAGCGCTTCCCTCACTCGCCGAACGGATGCCGCTGCCCAAGAACGCTGACTGCACGGTGGTAGATGCCCGAGTCCTGGCCTGGTCGCAGCAGGTGGCCGATGCGATCGACATGGGTCTGCTTTGCCGCGATGGCAATAACCGCTGGGGCACTTCGTCCTTCCTGGCAGAAGTGATTGAGCATTCGGCGGTCAAGGCCGCACTCGACAGGCACCTGGGCACGCTAGACCAGCAGGCGTTCCGCGCAGCCGCACTACGCTGGATCGACAAATGGAGTCAGCGGGGCGGCGTGCCCAAACTGTGGATCCAGCTCGATGCTGGGCTGCCCCGTGTGCTGCTGCGCTGCCTGGCGGATCTAATTGATCTGCTCCCAGAGCAGGTGCACCTGTCGCTCTTGAGCCCGGGCCACGGGTTCTGGGGCGATCTGCGCACGCGGCGCCGTTGGGCAGATGGCGAGAGCGCAGGACCAGTGCTGACGTGCCTGGGACGCCAGGCTCAAGATCTCCACAATCAGTCAATCGAAAGCTTTCTCTCTGACGGCAGTGGTGGCGAGGAGCTGCCCTCCTGCGCTTCGAAGGATTCGTTGCTCGGTCGCCTGCATGACGTCTGCCGCAACGCCGCCGCGCCTGAAGTGAAGCTGCCGCTGCGTGACGACGATGGATCTTTCACGGTTCACGCATGCCGCAGCCCGCTGCGCGAGCTCGAAATCTGCCGCGACCGCATCCTGCAGGCGATGGCAGAGGATCCGACGCTGGTCGCCGATGACATCCTCGTGTTGCTGGCGGATCCGATCGTGCTCGCTCCTCTTGTTGGTGCGGCACTCGCTCCGCTGCCGGTGCGCGTTCTCGGCCTGGGTGGAGCCGTTGTGTCTCCCGTGGCGTCGGGCTTTCAGCGGCTCCTGAAGGCTCTCAATAGTCGACTGGGCCTGGCAGATGTGCAGACGCTCATCGAAGAGCCCCTCATCGCCGAGCGCTTCGGTTTTGCCGGCAAAGGTCCCGATCTGGTGGACTGGCTCGAGCAGGCGCGGTTTCGATGGGGCGTGGACGCGCGCCAGCGCGCCGCGTTGCAGGGCGAAGGCGAACAACGATGGAATCTAGCCTTCGCACTACGACGTCTGGGGCTTGGCGCAGTGGTCAAGGGCGAGTTGCGCGACGGCATCGTAGATGGCGATGCACCACTCGAGCGCGCAGCTGGTCTGTCCACGGCCCTTTTGGCGCAGCTCGCGCAATTCGCGACAGCGCTCTATGAAGCTCGCAAGGCGTGGGTGGGGGAAGATTCTGATGTCGAACGCGGCACTGCTAAGCCCCTAAGCGAATGGTGCGCGCTCCTCAACGATTGGTGTACTCGGTTCCTCGGGGACGGCGATGGTGCAGTCAGCGAGCATCGCACGCATCTCATCAACACAATCATTCCATCCCTCGCCGCTGCAGCCCCCGAGGGGCTCCTCTTGCGCAGCGATGCCGTGTTGCGACTCTTGAAATCGCCCCTCGAGTCCCTGAGTTCCGGACAAGGATCAGGTGGCGGAGGAATCACAGTTGCTGATCTGCGCCATTACGCCGGCACGCCGGCGCGCATGGTGCTTGTAGTCGGATTAGGCACGGAGACTTACCCTCGCCACGAAGATCGACCGGGATGGCATCCATTGGCAACAACCCGCGAACTAGGCGACCCTGACCGGCGCGAGGCCGATCGCCACGCCCTGCTGCTGGCGCTGCTGGGATGCGGTGAGCGCCTCGTGCTCACGTATCAGGGCGGGTCCGATGCGGACGGCAAGGAGCGCCCGCCGTCAACGCCACTCGCGGATCTCTTGGCAGCCGTGGATGAAGTCGCGACGCAACCCAATGGAATGAGTGTCGCGCAAAACATAATGATTAAACATGGCCTCAACGGGTTCAGTCCGGATGCTTGTGCCGCAGAGACAAGAGCCATGGCAAGGTCGTATCTAGCAAGCGACTATGCAGGTGCCGCTACACTGCTCGAGCCGGATCGCCTAACGTATCCGGGGCTCTGGTCGCAGGTGTTGCCGCCACCCGAGCGATCGATGCCATTGTCCCTGTGGGATCTGTGCAGTCTTATGCAGGAGCCTTGCCGGATTTTCGTGCGGCGTCTTGGGTTGCGACTTCCCGAAGAGGCTGAGGAGCCATCCCAGCAGGACGCGCTGGAACTGGACTCCCTTTCCCGCTGGTCGCTGCGCGATCGGATGCTGCACTGTCGCCTTACGGGTGGAGGCGAGCAGTTGCTGCGCATTCGCGCCGAGGCAGCCGGCGAGTTGCCGCGCGCCCTGTACGGCGACGCTATCTGGAATACTACAGTCGCTGAACTTCCACTGATAGACGAGCCGGGCCTGACGGCTATCACCGAGAGCGTGCGGCTCGAGATCGGCGATCGAGTGATTGCATCGACGCTCCCTGCCGGCTGGTATCGCAGGAGAGACGGCAACGTCGTTTTCTGCTCCGCTTCGAGGCGGAGCAAGAAGAAGCTGCTGCCGGTAATTATTGGCCTACTTTGCCTGTCTGTGACCGAGAACGTCACCCAGGTAGACACCTGGTTTAGAAAGGATAGAAAAGCCACGGTCCTGAATGCTCCCGATCACATTAGGACCAAAGAGCTGCTCGCTGATTGTTGCCGCCTCTACCGGCTCGCCGAATGTTTGCCTCTGCCCTTTTGGCCGCAAGCGTACGAGGAGATGCGTAAACTCGAAGCCAAGGTCAAGAAGGATTCGGCAGTCGGTGTTTCGCCCGAGCGACTCCTCTTGGAAGCCTGGTCCGCGTGGATCGAAGGCAAAGCCATGGGCAATGCCGGTCCGCCGGAGTGTCTCTTGCCAGCAACAAGAGCCTGTTTTCGAGGCCTGGACAATCCATTCACATGGACACCGAAGCTGGCTGACGACTGGTTACCGAAAGCCGGTTCATCTCTGGCGTGGCGCCTCTTCTGCTTTGTCTCGCAATGGGAAAAAGCTGCCGGAGGCGAGTCATGAGCGCACCGCGACCGAGCTTCAATGCGCTTACCCAGCCGCTCGAGGGAGTCCATGCCATTGAAGCGAGCGCCGGCACCGGCAAGACGTATTCGATTACGCTGCTCTGGTTGCGCCTGCTCGTGGAGCAGCGGCTGCGCGTGGACCAGGTGCTCGTCACCACATTCACGCGTGCCGCCACGGCAGAACTTCAGGAGCGCCTGCTCGCATCGCTGCGTAGGGCGCTCTTGGCAGCCAAGCGTCTGGGCGTCAACGCCGATGCGCCCGAAACGAAAATCATAGCCGCCGTGCAGCCACGGCTCGGGCGGCGCGACCTCGTCAATGAGCTAGAAACGGCGCTTTCTTCCTTCGATCTGGCGCCTATCCACACCATCCACGGCTTCTGCCAGTCGCTGATTAGCCGCCACACGCTTGAGCTTGGCTGCGATCCGGGCATGGAGCTGGCCGAAAATGCCCAAGAGATCCTGGATGAGATTGTCGGCGACCGGCTGATGCGCGATGCGGAGCAGCAAAGAGTGAATCGCGCAAATGCGCTGTATGTCGCGAGAGTGGCCATGGCAAATCCACTTGGGCGAGTCCTTAATCCCATTGTTCGCGCCCGCGTCGGTAGCAGGAGCCATGAGCTCTTGGATCCCCTGTTGAGGCAGATCTCGCAAATGAACATCCCGGTGCGGAGCAAAGATCCGATTATCCGCAAGATCGAATCCGTACGCGACACAGGAGCGCCAGATGACTTCAGTGCGGCTCAAGGAAAGTACTTATTGGCGGTCATTGAGGAGCTCAGGGATGCATTGGCGCAAGTTCAAACCATGCACCGTGCCTTAGACGCCGCCGCTCTTCACCCCTTCGCGGCACTCGCTCGCGAGCAATTCCCGGCGCGCAAGTCCACTGCGAACCTCCGCACGTTCGACGACATCCTGATGACTGTGTATCGGGCGCTTGATGCCCAAGGCGATGGGAGTACCCTGGCCAAGACGATTCGCGAGCGCTTCAGGGCCGCCATTGTCGACGAATGTCAGGACAGCGACGGCATTCAAATCGACGTCTTTCGGCGCCTATTCACCAAAGCAGATTCTTTCCTGGTCATCGGCGATCCGAAACAGAGCATCTATCGTTTCCGCGGGGCCGACCTCTCGAGCTACCAGCGCCTTGCCGCCGGCGCCGCGAGAGCCCCGGACATGACCATCAATTATCGGTCGGATATGCCGCTCGTCGAGGCACTCAATCGCTTGTATGCGCCGCGTCCGAAGTTCCAGGGTGGGACGCAGCAGCAGCCGATCCGATACGTCGAGGTGTCGGCCGCTGCCGACTGTGCGCGAATCACCGATGCCCAGGTGACAGAGCCCTTGCTCCTGCTCTGGTCAAGCGAGAGGGACCGCTATTCTGCCAAGCGAGATCTAGCGCGACAGACGGCCGAGGAATTCCGGCGCTTGCTTGATGAGCGCGTGACGATTATCGACCGCGATACGAAGCTGGGGCGTCTGCTTCGCGCATCCGATCTCGCCGTGCTCGCCACTTCGCACGCAGATCTCGCGATTGTTCGACGCGAGCTGCAAGCCAAGAATATCCCGTGTGAACAGGCCGGGGCGAGCCTCGGCAGCGTTTGGGAGAGTGACGAGGCCATCGACGTGCATGCGTGGCTCAAAGCGGTAGAGGCCCTGGAGGACCGCCCCGATCCGCTCGCAGCGATGCTGGCGTTTGCTGCGACACCCCTATTGGGGCTTTGCGCGGCGGAGCTGGACCATCTGAAGGACAATCCAGAAAAACAAGCGGAGCTCGCGCAAGCGCTACTGGGCGACCGCGACGGCCTGCGCTTCCAAGGACCACTGCCGCTGCTGCAGCGCTATTGGACGGACATCGAACGGATCGGCACGCGGCTCGGTAGCCGCGACGGTGAGCGTCGCGTGACCAACTGGCGGCAGCTCGGGTGCCTGCTCCAGGAGGAATGGTCGACGGGTCGGTCTCGAGCCAGTGAACTGGCGCTATGGCTAGCTCGCAAGCGTGGACAGGATGCCAATGACAGCGAAGACACACTGATGAAGCTTGAGACGGATCTGCCAGCCGTGCAGCTTGCCACTATTTTTGCCGCCAAGGGCCTCGAATACCCCGTGGTGTGTTGCCCGTTCCTTTGGCACGTCAAGAGCCGGGCGTACCGAATGAATACGCCAATTTCCGTGATCCGAAGGGCAGAGGGCACTTTAATCGACATTGGATCGGAACGCTTTGGCGAGCATCTCAATGAAGCCGTCGCCCAGCAAGACGAAGAACAAGAGCGCTTGCTTTACGTTGCCCTCACTCGCGCCCGACACCGTCTTTATGTGGGCTTAGCTCCTGTCCAAGCAGGCGCCGGTCACGACAACGGCGCCGAGCGCTCTGCCCTGGCCGCTCTGCTCGGACTTTCCGAGGCCGACGCGAGCGAATGGGCAACGCGTTGCCCCATTGTACGCCTCGATCCCAATCGCAATGCGGCACCGCCCGTTTCCGGTGACGGCCATGCCGACGCCAGAACTAAGCTAGCCGCACCGCCTGAGGTCGAACCGCCTCGTGGAGCCCTCACGCGCTGCTCGAGCTATTCGGGCTTGACGCGCAGCGACAATGCAGCGGCCGCGGACTACGATCCGGAGGATCGACTCGAAGTGAGAAAGGAGCCGGGCCTCCTGAGCGACTTGAACCTCACGGGCAATCGCCTGGGTCAGCGAGTTCACAGCTTACTCGAGGAGATCCTCGGCAACGGTCGCCCGCTCGATAAAGTGGTCGAACCTATGGATCCGGCTTGGAAGACCGCAATTGCGACCATATTGGAAACACCTATTCCACTCGGCGCTGAGAATGTAACGCTTGGTCAAATCCGCTCACGGGCAATTGCCGAGATGCACGTCCTGTTGCCGGTGCGGACAATCACACCCCTGGGCCTGTCCCGCGCGCTACTTTGTGATCCACTCATTTCCGGCGATCCCGATCGGCGCCTCTGGGCAGAAGATCTCGCCCAATGGACATTCAGCGCCCTGGCTGGCTTCTTTCAAGGCTACATCGATCTGATCTTTGAGAGCGGCGGACGCTTCTACATAGTGGACTACAAAACCAATGCCTTACCCGGCTACGATTCGACATCCATCGAGACCGCCATGCTGCACCACCATTATGTGCTTCAGGCCCGGCTCTACACGGTAGCCCTGCATCGTCATCTTGGCGCTACGCTGCAGGGGTATGATCCGGAGAAACACTTGGGCGGTTGCGCCTATCTTTTCGTGCGCGGCTTCCCACGCCGGGGGACTTGGTTCGAGCGGGCGGGCTTAACGGCTGTTCGCGCCCTTGATGCACTCTTCGCGGAGGCGTCGTCATGAGTGATCTGTTGATCGATGCCTTCGTGCCGCTCGCGCGGTTAACCTTGGGCGACGGCTATGACGGCAAAATTCGCGAACGCTGGGCTCGCCCACTCGCACATCTGCTCGAGGCCGCGAGTCGAGGCAAAGGCCAGCTACCTCTGTCTCAATGTCCTGTCGACAGCGACGCGCCGCCCGAGTTCTTTACCGTCGTCAATGGCATGGTGCTTTTGCCACGTAATGCTGCCTATTGGTGTGAGGTGCGCGACCGCATCGAGACGCTGCACCGGCAGGCCACGAACCCGTTGTCAGATGCTGCAGTGAGCGAAGCGCTCGCCGATATCTTGCCGCCCATGCAGGAACGGGCAGACAACGGCGCGATCATTTTCGACAATAGCGAGCAGCGCCTGGCTACGGCGGCGTTCGTTGACGCCCGCATCGGAGTGCTCACGGGTGGACCCGGCACTGGGAAGACGACGTCTGCGGCCGCACTGCTCGCAATACGCAAGCGTCTCGAACCGCAACTCTCTGCGGACGACGTCTTGCTCTGCGCGCCGACCGGCAAAGCCGCTTGCCGTCTCGCGGAATCGATGAAGGCTGCAGCGTCCCGGCTAGGTCTAGAAACCTCGGAGCGCGATTTCCTCTGTGCCCTCGTTCCGCGGACCATCCACAAAGCTTTGGAATGGGGACCGAAGGCACCCGAGCAAGGGGGACCCTTCAGTCGCCGCCCTGAGCGACCGCTCACGCAGAAGCTGGTGCTCGTGGACGAAGCCAGCATGGTGGATCTGCACCTCATGACTCATTTGCTCCGCGCACTCACTCCACAGGCTTCGCTGCTATTGCTAGGCGACAGCGACCAACTGGAAAGCGTCGATACCGGGGGCGTCTTGGCTGAGCTCGTTTCGCGCGGTACCGCGGGTCAGCCTGCGCCGGAACAGTTGAAGCGCTGGCATAGGCGTCTTTGCACGGATGCGCGACAGATTCTCGACGACGGCTCGCCACCTGTGAACGCCGTCGCGCCGCTGCCGGGACTCGTCGTCAGATTGCGCCACAGCTACCGTGCCATGAAATCCCCATGGATTTTAGAGCTGGCGGCCATTGCCCAACCAGGAAAAAGCGGCACTATTGCCGACTTTCTCGCATGCTGCCGGAGATGCGCGCCGAACATACGCCTGCACCAACATCGCAGCGGTCTCAGTGCCGTATGTTGTGAGCAATGGCGGCAAGCGCAGAACACGACCGCCAGTTGGACGCTGGCGTCCCGTCCAAGTGACTCGGCGCTAAACGATCACCTGAAGCAATTCCAGCTCCTCTGCGGCGACAACGCGCAGGTCGACCGGGCTAATCGGATCGGTACGACGGCCCTGTGGAGCGATTCCACGCAGTACGGTAGTCTTGGCCTGCCTCACGGCTGCCCGGTGCTCGTCACTCAGAACCGGCCAGCCCTCGGGCTGGCCAACGGCGACATCGGCGTCGCGTTCGGCACCGCCGCAGGCCAAGCCGCCCAAGTAGTTGTCTTTCCAGGCATCGTCGCGCCAATCACCATTGCCCAATTACCCGAGTACCAGCCCGCATTCGCGCTCACCATCCATAAGAGCCAAGGATCGGAATGGGAAAAAGTCGCCATCGATCTACCCAGCGAAAGTGAATTGCTTGACCGCAATCTGCTTTACACCGCGATCAGCCGCTCAAGCGGAACTTTGGAATTGTATGCGGATGTTGAGAAGGCTTTGGCTCCGATTTTGAGTGGCCCATATGATGCCAAGTCGGGCCGCGGATAGTCGAGGCTCGTTACGGGTCATTGGGCCTGCCGAGATACCTGGATCTGAATGACTTTCTGGACCGCATCGGACGATGATCGGTGCGTTATCTACCAACTTCGGGTGGCGCTACCGCCCCTCGATCTAGTAAGATGAAATAGGGACCATGCCATGACTGGATACGCGAAATGCTTGGGTACGGTAATTTTTGGCTCGGCGCTGGTGTTTGCCTGTGGAAACAGCAAGCAGGAGTCACAACCGCCAGCTTATCCGATGGTACCGCCGCAAGCGGGCGCTGGCAACGTCGCGCCGCCTTTGGCATCTGCACCGGCGAGTGCTGGTACCGCACCTACGACTCCTGAGCCCGCGCCAGTCGCAATGGCTCAGGAAGTTGACCCATCCCTAGCGGCGACGCTGCAACCTCTGTTGCAGCAAATGGCAAAGACACAAGCCGTGCCAGGTGCCAAGGCGATGGGCAATCTCATCGTTGCGAATTTTTCCGCGCCGGGGCAAAAGCTGGAGAAGCAAATTCAACTAGTGGGCAACAAGTGCTACACAGTCGTAGCCGTGGGTGCCGCCGGCGTCGCCGAGGTGAACGTTAAGTTCGTCCCGCTATTACCCCTGGCGACGCCGGTAGCCGTCGACAATACGACCGGGCCGCATGCAGTCCTGGGACCCAATCCGAATTGTTGGAAGCAGATTATGTTTTCTGCGCCAATGAACCTGGTCGTCGAGGTGCCGCAGGGCCAGGGGTTAGTCGGTATTCAGGTGTACGAGAAGTAGTCCCTGTTTAGTCTGAAGGCTGACCGTACACCTCCACCTCGTATATTCTGGCTTTATTGTCCGTGCCGGTATTGGGCTTGGTGACGGTTAGCTTGACGTATCGGGCCTCAGTAGGCGTTATAGTATGTTGTGTCGCGTCGTCTTTATTGTTCGCCACGTCGATGACACGAGCCCAAGTCGTGGCATCCGAGCTAAGCTCGACGTTGAACGCTTGAGTATTCAATATCGTCGGTTCCCCTCCGGCGCCGGCGTGGTAAATGGCGAGCTGATTGACCATAAAGTGGTTTCCCAAGTCGATGATTAATTGCGGTAGGGCAGCCTCGGAGCACCATTTTGTGGATAAGCTCGCATCGGTTGCGCGAATTGAAGACGTGTCTGCATCGCATCCGGCTTCGGCCTGGGCTTGCGCGGATTCGATGGGACCATCACCAATGAACTCTACTTCGGAAAGCTGCGTAGCATCACCCCCGTGATTGGCTTCGATGCTAAGACGATAGCATGCGTAAGGCGTCCGATTATCTGCGGAAAATACTCGAGTGTATTGCCGCCAGACAAAGTCCTCATCGCTGCGACTGTCAATGGTGACCCACAGAGCGCTTTCGTTAGCGCAATCGTTGGTTGCTTGAAGTTGCCAATCGCAAGGATCACGTTCCGGGGCGTCCGCAGCCGATGTCAACGTGTAAAGCCTGACCGTATATTTCTTATCGCTCGAAAACGTGTATTGTATGCTGGGCGCGGTCTCCAATGCTTGCCATTGCGTTTGCGAATCGTCATCGAACGCGCGATCTTTGCCCGCGTTTCCAGCGATATTTTCCGAGCTGGCGGTGATGATGCCGCCGACCGCTCGATCGAACCGCATCGTAGGTATTCTTGCGCTCGACGCGGGCGTATTCGAATTGGGCAAGTCTTGGTCCCCAGTACCCCAGGTGGATTGCGATGCGCCCATCGTGAGTTCGAGCAACCCACCGGCCATGATATCCGAGTGGCTGAGAAAGCTCTTCGAGTAAGCTGTGCCGTTAAGTTTTGCGCTTTGAATGAATACATTCTCACTGCTGTTCGACGGGGCACTTACCACAAATTGATTGCCGTTCTCGAGATGAATCACGGCTTTATTGAATAGCGGTGACCCCAATGCGTACTCCGGATGACCCGGTGCCGCTGGGTAAAATCCTAGAGCGCTAAACAGATACCAAGCCGACATCTGCCCGTTATCTTCGTCTCCTAAGTATCCGCGACCGGTGCCAACGCCTGAAGCGTAAAAGCGATCGAGTACCTCGCGCACATGGCGTTGAGCCTTATAAGGAGCATTGGCGTAGTCGTACATGTAAATCAACGAATGGATGGGTTCGTTGGAATGGGCGTATTGACCGAGGTTGGCTTCGAAGGCTTCGCGCATTTCATGAATAACTTGGCCATAGCTGCCGATTTTATAGTCGCGCGACGCGGCGAATACCGAGTCTAATTTCTTCGTAAACTCGGCCCGTCCTCCATACAGATTCGCCATGCCCTGTGGATCGCTAGTGGCCGAAGCGCAGTAGTGCCAGGGGTCCCCTTCCGTGAATTCATAGCCCCATTCATTGGCGTAGAAATCCGCGTCGGAAGTGCGCCAATTCCCATCCGCCTTTTTGCCCCGAAAGAAACCGACCGATGGCGAAAAGAGGTTTGCGTAGCGCCGCGAGCGATTCAGGAAATATTCAAAGTGAGTTTCATCGCCCAGGGCCTGCGCTACCTGTGCGATTCCATAGTCATTAATGGCATCTTCCAAGGTCCAAGCAGCGGATTCGGCGAGGCGGTCGCTCGCAACGTAGCCACTGAAAATTGAGTGTTGATTGCCTTTACGGCCACGGGCCCCGTCGCCAGAATACACTAGCGCGTTCTTCAGCATGGATTGGTAGGCGGTGTTGATGTCGAAGCCGGCAACACCCCGCAGGTAGGCATCGGCGAATACAATATCTGAATGCGTCCCGACCATACAATCTACGTATCCAGGCCCCGACCAACGTGGTGTCCAGCCACCGTCCCTATATGCCATTACGAAGCCTTCGAGCATTTCGGCGGCCTGGGATGGGACAAGCAAACTGTAAAGCGGCCATGCTGCGCGATACGTGTCCCAAAACCCACCGTTTACGTAGATTTTTCCCGCGGCCTCGCGCATTGTGTAGGGGCTAAAGTACTTATCTGTTTGTCCAACAGTCTCCCACATTGAATTCGGATACAGAAAAGACCGATACATGTTGGAGTAGAACGTCACCCGCTGATCCTCGGTTGCTCCCTCAATTTCTAACTTGCCGAGAGTTTTATCCCAGACAGACGCTGCAGCTTCCTTAATTTGATCAAAAGACTTGTCACCCACTTCTTGGTTCAGGTTTGCGCGAGCTTGAGCGACGCTAATGAAGGACGTGCCCATCATCATTGCAATAGTTTCCCCGGCCCGTACGTCCATTTGAACCCAACCGGTTGCCTTCGAGCCCGCTTGAATTCCGGACGAACTTAGCGACTTGTCAAAGGAAGAATAGAAATAGAGACGCGGACCGTTATGGTCGACGTAGCCTTGAATTGAACGCGCCTCGGGATCAATCGACACATGGCCCGTTACTGAATCAATTGAATCGAAAAGAACATAGCCTCGACCCGATTTCGAAAACGTAAACCTCCAAGCGCTGGCATGGTTCGTAGGTGCGATTTCAGTTGTAATTCCGTAGCTGTCCAGAGTAACCCGGTAGTAATGTGCCTGCGCAATTTCCCTAGCATGGTCGAATGTCGAAGCACGGTCGCCTGGCGAAATCCTCAAGTCCCCGAACATGGGCATGACTTGAATCGATCCGTGGTCGCCGATCGAGGGTGAGGGTTCGTGACTTACGGCAAACCCTTTGATGGTGCCGGAACGGTAGTTGTAGAGCCAGCGGTCGGAGTTTCCTTCGGTAATCGGGGTCCAAAAGTTGAAACCAAAGGGCATTGCCACGGCCGGAAACGTGTTTCCGTAAGAGAAGTCCGGAGTGGAGTCAGAGCCCCGTAGCGTGTTTACATAGTCGGACAATCGATGCGATCCAACCTCAGGCATTGACGGCCGCCGCGACGCAGCCTCGGGCATGGATGGCTCGCACGAAAATACCCCGAAGCTAACGAACGTCAGAGCCACATAAGTCAAGCTAGATCGCGGAAGCATCATTGTCGGTAACGCCCGTTCATTTGAGCAGTCTCATCCCGTCTTTGGCGGATTGTTCGCCAGTTTGCCAGCGGAGCCTGGTCCTGCACCTGATGGTTTGCGCGGCACTGAGACACAGGGCTCTTCCGTGCCGAAGCAAAAAACACCTCACCAGCGGTTCAGCGAATGGCACAAATGTTGTGCCATGTTGAGAACCAGGGAAGGCCCCCGGATTGGGAAAGTTTCAATTTGGCGCGTTATTGAGGCTGGAACGGCTCTTGCGTAAGGATTCTCGCCCCACTTCATTTGGCACAGTTGGGCGGGACGGGAGCTACCACATGGCAACCTTAATCACTTATTCAAGTCAAGAACGCACCTTCAGCAAGCGATCTTTTACCTCGTCGATCTTGCTGGCAACCTTGTTGGCCCTCGCTTGCTCATCCCAGAGCTCCGATAACCCGAATCGCGAGTCTGCCAATCCCAAGGGTAAGACAATCCTGGGTGAGCCCGATAATCCGACTGGATCTGGGTTGACCGTCGATGAAACCAAGATCGTTGGAACCGCGAAAGAGGACCAACTGGCCTTGAGCATTCCTGTTTCGCTTCAGAGCGGAAGCCTGACTGGAGAGCTCACGGTTCAATTGCTGGAGTTGGTGTCTGGCCAGGCACGGGCCAAAGTGCAAGTTCCCTACGATCTTGCCGCCGGTACCCCGCAAGCATTGACGGCCTCAATCCCTTTGCCGGCGGATCTCACTCGCCAAGCGCCGATGGTGCAATACGTCATTCGCATCGATGCGGTCGGTCAGGGGCTTTCGGTCAAACGCAGCCTGATGTATGCCGCACTGCCCTATGAATTGCGCTTAGAAGGTCCGTCGACACCGCGCCGCGATAAGAAAGCCGTGTACCGTGTGGTAACGCAAGATCCGCGTTCTCGCCAACCACTGGCGCAGTTTCCCGTGACGCTGACAATTCAGCAAGACGGACAAACGGCGTCGTCCTACACAGGCACTAGCGACGCCTTCGGCGTATTTGAGCAGGAGCTCACTCTCCCCACCGCCGGGCAATACAGCATTGCCGCAAACACCCAGCAAGGCCCCATTGTAGCGGGGGTCACAGACTCGCTCAAAGTCCAAGAGCCGGGCTCGAAAGTGCTGCTGACTACCGACAAACCCATTTATCAACCGGGGCAGGTGATTCACCTGCGCACGCTGGCTTTAAGCGCGGGCAACGCGCCAATAACCGGTGCGGATGCGCTCTTTGAAATCGCCGACGCTAAAGGCAATAAGCTATTCAAGAAATCCTTCAAGAGCGACACGTATGGAATTGCAGCGACCGACTTTCACTTGGGTGACGTGCTCAATCAGGGCACGTTTAAAGTGAGTTGCACGCTGCAGGGGCAATCAACTCAAAAGACTGTCGAAGTGTCGCGCTACGCCTTGCCTAAGTTCCAGATCGCAACCGTAGTCGATCATCCCTGGTACTCACCGGGCGACACACTCGGCGGAACCCTCGATGTGAGCTATTTCTTCGGCAAACCCGTCGCGGGAGGTGATGTCACCATTGATGTCTCCTCCCTCGATGTGGGTCAAACATTGCTAGGGCGGATCATAGGCAAGGCGGATGCTTCGGGGCACTTCACGTACAACTTCACATTGCCGAAGTCTCTAATCGGTATACCTCTGCAACAGGGCAATGCTCTGATCAACCTACACATTGCCGTTACCGATACTGCGGGCCAGGTTGTAGAGAAGGACCAACTGGTTACTGTCGCATCGCAGCCGCTGGACGTAGTTGTAGTTCCCGAAAGTGGCGAGCTCGCGGCGGGCGTAGAGAACAGGCTCCTGGTTTTCGTCACCGATCCCCAAGGATCACCGGCTCCGGGCGCTGCTGTCACGATCCCGCTCGCTAACGGTACCTCGCTTACCGCAACTACGGACGCCTACGGGCAAGCCGTGATCAATTGGACGCCGGCCAGCGATGCGTCCAATACCTTGAACGTACAAGTCACCCCCGTGAGCGGCGCTCCCCTGACCAAAGCCATTCCAGTCGTGTTGCAGACCGGCAAAGAGCACGTACTCGTGCGCACGGACAAAGCCGTCTACCAGGCGGGAGACACAGTAAATGTCCAGGTGTATTCCACGGCCAATTCTCCCAGTGTTTACGTAGATTGGCTCAATGACGGCCAGGCCGTCGATATGCGCACATTGACGACCAAGAACGGCGTTGCGAGCTTCTCGATGCCCGTCGATGTGTCACTGCTCGGAAGCAATAAGATACAAGCCTATGTGGTGGACGACGACGGCAATATTGTGCGCGCCGGACGCACGGTGTTTGCTCGCGACGCAACCTCATTGTCTGTGAATATGACGACGGACTCGACGTCCTATACTCCGGGGAGTTCGGCTCGGCTCACTTTCGACGTAAAGGACGAACAAGGTCAGCCTGCGGTAGCCGCTCTAGGTCTGCAGGTTGTTGATGAAGCCGTGTGTTCGCTTATTGATGCCAAGCCGGGGCTGCTCGAGACGTTCTTCCAGCTCGAGGATGCCTACGCGAAGCCCAGTTACGAAATCGAAGGCCCGCGTGCCAGCTTGACGGATCTGCTGTTTCACGACACGACAGTGGCCGATCCGGCGGCAGCCAAGGCCGCTCAAGATCGGGCGCAAGCGTCGCTTTCCGCTTTGGGTCAGGGGGCACTCACCGGTATCGCCCACGCAAGCTGGGTCGGTGTTGTCGCTGATGCCAAGACTCTCGCTCAGCCTTACTTCACCGGCATTGCCGCCCAGCTAAAGGCGGCATTGACCCAAAGCGTCGCCGACGAGGCAACGAGGCTGAAGAGCCAGGGTTGCAGTATAGACAGCTCCTACTACGCCACCTGCGGCAACACAGGAAAAACCACGGGTGTACTGATTGGGGAAAACGTCGCCGTGAACACGGTAGCCTACGACGCCTGGGGCAATCCATTTGACATCGTAGCCAATTCAAGCTGGTCCACGATGCTAACCTTAACGAGCCACGGGCCCGACGAAGTCGCCGGCACGACGGACGACGTCACGCTCAGCTTCTCCTATTCCGACCTCGGCATTCCGCTCGCTCAGCTGGCCATACCGGCTGTTGGTGGTTTTAATATGGCTATGGCCCCGGGGGTCGGAGGAGCCGCTGCGATTGATACGTCGGTGGCGGGCTCAAACTCGAGCACCGGCAGTCCGCGTGTTCGCAAAGATTTCCCGGAAACGCTCTACGTAAATCCGGAATTGATCACCGGTCCCGATGGCAAAGCCGTGCTGGACTTGCCCCTTGCGGACAGTATCACTGAATGGCGCGTGTCGATGCTCGCGAACAGCGCGCAAGGGCGCTTGGGCAGTGCCACGAGCGGTTTGCGCGTATTTCAGGATTTCTTCGTCGATATCGACTTTCCGGCGACATTGACGCGGGGCGATCACATCGAGTTTCCGATTTCCGTCTACAACTATCTCGACACACCGCAGACAGTTCAATTGTCGCTCGATGCTGGCGACTGGTACACCGCCCTGGGACTGACGAATCTTGCCGTCGATCTGCAGCCCGGTGAAGTGAAAGGCGTGCGTTTTCCTGTTCAAGTCGACCGTGTCGGGCTGGGAACTCTGACCGTAAAGGCGGTTGGGTCGAAGGCCTCAGACGCGGTAGCCCGCGTAGTGCGCGTTGTGTCAGATGGAAAGTCTTACACTACCGCGAAGTCCGGCTCACTCGCGGCTGGCACTACGAGCCAGTCGGTCTCGTTTCCCGCCAACACGATTGTGGGCTCGCAACAACTCAACCTTCAGATCTATCCCGCCTATACGTCCCAAGTACTCCAAGGGCTGGACAGCATCCTAAAGGTACCCACGGGTTGCTTCGAACAGACTACGTCCACCACTTGGCCCAACGCGCTCGTGACGAAGTACATGAAGGCCACGGGGCAAATTACACCCGAGATTCAAATGAAAGCTGAGTCCCTCATGTCTGCAGGCTATCAACGCCTGTTGACGTTTGAGCACCCCGGCGGCGGATTCTCCTGGTTCGGCACTCAAGATCCCGCGCCTTACCTTTCCGTTACCGCCTTCGGAGTCATGGAATTCGCAGATATGGCCACTGTTCAGACAGTGGACGACGCGATGCTGACTCGAACGTGCAATTGGCTGGCCGCGCAGCAAGGGTCAGATGGTTCTTGGACAGGCGACAGATCCGAGTTCTTCACCTTCCAGACGAGCAAAGTCCGAAATACGGCATTTACGTTGTGGGCCTTGGCGAGCGCCGGGTTTGCAGGCTCATCTATCGGCAATGGCGCAGCGTACGTCAAAGCGCATTATGCGGACGAAACCCCCGACGCCTACAGTCTGGCGTTGATTGCCAACGCGTTTGCCCTGGCGGCTCCAAACGACTCGCTACTAACCGACGTCTTCTCGCGTTTGGACGCGATGCAGAAGATCGACGGCGACAAGATTTCTTGGGACAGCGGCGGCACTCAAACTAACTTCTATGGATCGGGTTCCGATAGCGCAGTTGCGACCACTGCCTTGGTCGCCTCAGCCCTGTTGCAGGCGGGCGGCAACGTCAAAACCATCGAAGGCGCCCTCAATTTCCTGACCGCATCTAAGGACACCTTAGGCAATTTTGGCTCCACACAGGCCACCGTGTGGACACTGCGCACCCTACTACTTGCAGCAACAAAAGGCACCAAAGGAGCTGTAGGCACGCTACAAGTAAACGTGGATGGCCAACCGTACACCACGGTGCCTCTCACCGAAACTCAAGCAGACGTGATGACGACCGTCGATCTCATCTCACTGGCGAGTATTGGTAGTCACAACGTCGAGCTGACCTTCGCAGGTCAAGGGCAGGTGAGCTTCAATCTCGTCTCTGGTTATAATGTGCCTTGGAATCAAGCCACCCCCGACACTCAGGGGCCGCTAGCCATCACTGTTGGCTACGACAAGACCAGCCTATTCTTGAACGACACGGTGACGGCCACCGTGAACTTGAGCAACAGCAGTACACAGACGCAGAACATGGTGCTCGTGACGCTAGGGATCCCGCCCGGATTCCAGGTGTTGACCGAAGATCTCGACGCTTACAAGCAGCAAAATGTATTGTCCCAGTACGAAATTACCGGCAAGCAACTGATCCTCTATCTTACGACTTTGTCGCCCAGCTCGACGCTGCCGCTCCAGTATCGCTTGCAGGCAACCATGCCCGTAAAAGCCGCAGACGGCGGTGCGGAAGCGCACCTCTATTACGAACCCACGCAACGAACCGTGGCCGCAGCAACCACACTTGAGGTTGTTGCAAATTGACGTTAATTGGATTCCCGATATCAGCGCCTGGGCATCGGCTAAGTCACGGATCTTAGCGCGTAGTCCTGCGCGCGAAATAGTACCCCGTGAATTTCACCCTCGATGAGAGCCGGAACGAGTGCTCCTGGCATCACTGATTCCACGGAATTCGGTGCGTTTGGGCCACCCAAATCCGTCCGCAGCCACCCCGGATCAAGAAGATTCATGAGTACTCCTGATCCGCGCAATGAGGGTACGGTGTCGTGGACGAATTTGTCCAGAGCTGCTTTGGATGCAGCATAGGCCATCAATTCCGGTTGATCTTGGATGCCCGACGTTATCTGAATGATACGGCCCCAGCGACGCTCCCGCATTCCGGGTAACACACGATACGTGATGCGAATTGGGGCAATTACATTAACCTCGAAGGATTGTCGAAAATCCTCTGCTGGCGTGGCCAGATAGTTCTGGCGAAAGGGCGTCATGATCGCGGCATTGTTGTAAACGATGTCCAGGCCACCCGATGTAGCGAAGGCTTCGTCCAACAATGCTTCGACCTCTTTCTCATCGGACAGGTCAGCACCCAGGCTTACCGCCTTTACGCCCCAGCTTGCCAATTCTGCCGCTAGCGCCGCCGTATGTTCACGCAAGCGACTGTGCAGCACCAGATGGCATCCTTTTTCGGCCAGCCCCAGGGCCACCTGCTTGCCTATGCCGCGACTAGCGCCCGTTACCAACGCCCACTTGCCTTTGAGATCGACTGTCACTTGGCCTCACATTGCGCCCATCCAACGGGCGCTTCTTACACGTGCCGGCATTGCCTCATTGACTCGCAAATGTCAACAGTTACGTGAACGACACTACCCCTGCCTCACAATTCAATCATCGTGCGTTTGGTCCGTGCACGAGCCTGATATTGCTTTTGCCGAGATCGATGCAACCATTGCCATGGCTGCGTTGGTGCAATTGGATCCGTACAAGACCGAGCACCCGAGTCCAAGCAAGGTTTTTGACAGTGATAGAGCCGTCCCGAATTCACCCTGGAAATGGCCAGGATCCGGCACGTGTGCGGGTTGAAAGCTGGAAAGTGCGGTCGCACACCCAGAACTGAATGCAGCCGTACTGGCGAGTAATAGGCAAGCTATTGTTCGACGCGACACTGCGACGGACAGTATCCCGGTCGTGGGCGGCGAGGCAAGAAGGACATTCTCAAATCTCTCGTCAGCCGCGAACCCGCCGCCGACGTGCCGTTACAAGGAGAGCAAGTCCTGTCAACCAAGCCATGCCTGGGCTACCGTGGCTCATTGGCACGAGCGAGCAACCCTGTTTCTTGATCGACCCGCCGGCATTCGTGTCGGTTTCCGTATTGGAATGGGTACCGGTTCCTGAGGTTGTCTTGGTGGCGGTCGAGATACCAGTACCCGTCGTCGTGTGCGTAGCTGACGATGTTGAGGTGTGCGTGGAACTGAGAGTACCACTGGATGTTTGGGTTCCCGTACTGGAAAGAGTTGTCGAACCCGTGGCGAGCCCCGTGCCAGTCACGGTGACCCTTCCTGTTGTGGTGACGAACCCAGTATCCGTCGAATTGGGGTAGACGATGAGGCAACCGAAGGTGCCAGTATTCGTAACCGTGAGGGTAGCTGTGCCCGTTGTCGTGCCAAAGCTCGTGGAAGTGCACACGATTGTGCCCCCCGACGTGCCCGTGCGTGACCCGGTGCCGGTACCAGTCCCAGTACCTGTTCCGGAATGGGTCAGCGTGACTGAAGATGTGTCAGCGTACACGATTGTGCAGCCGTCCGTGGCGGAATCCGTACCGGTGCTCGTATTCGTTGAAGCCGTGGGTGCGGTGCAATAAAGGATGCCCCCAATTGCCGTACCCGTTCCGGCTGCTGTGGACCCAGTACCCGTGTCTAGGGCGGCCGCATTGCTCCCCAAATCCGTCGATTCCGATGAACCGTAATCAGTGCCGCCACATTGTAAGGACGTGGCAGCAATCATAAGCAACGTGGTACCCCTTAGTATTCTTCCCATCGCAAACCTCCACAAATATTCCAGCGATACCGGGCCCACGGTAAAACCAAGCCAATCGTAGAACCGCCGGCTCCCATTGGCCAGGTAAATTTCCAGATAGGTCGTGGGTTTTCAGGGATCGATTGACATACCCAGGAACGGTCTCAAACTGCCGACGCATGAAACTGTACTTCACCCCCGGTGCCTGTTCGCTGTCTCCGCATATTGCACTGCTCGAGGCCAATCTGCCGTTTGAGCTGGTTCAGGTTGATTTGCGCGCCAAGCTGCTCAGCGCGGGCGGAAGTTACCTTGACGTCAATCCCAAGGGTTACATTCCCGCGTTGGTGCTCGACAACGGTCAACTCTTGACGGAAGGGGCCGTTATTGTGCAATATATCGCGGATTTGAAGCCTGAGTCCGGCTTGGCGCCGCGCTCCGGTACCTTTGAACGGTATCGACTGCAGGAAGTGCTGCACTTTCTTGCGACAGAATTGCACAAGGGGATGTCGCCGCTTTACAACCCGAAGGCTAATGCGGAATTCAAGGACTCGATTAAGGAGCGATTAGTACTGAGGTTGGGCGTGCTGGCGGAGCATTTGGGGGATCAGCCTTTTCTGACGGGAAATTCCTTCACCGTGGCGGACGGATATGCCTATTACTGCCTTCGCACTTGGCAGGCACTCACGCAGTCCGATTTGTCGCAATGGCCGACGTTGAGTCAATACTACGCGAAGTTGGCGTCGCGGGAGTCAATCGTGGCAGCGCTAAAGGCCGAAGGGTTGTCGAATTAGCGACCCTCAGCCTTGGGGATATAGTGATGGATACAGTCGGCATGAATGACCCCGGGCTGTCTCGCCCACCCACGCAGAAAATGAGCTCGAGCCGACAGATACGAGTCGCGACGAGGGTATTTATCCTCCTGCTCGTTCTGGCCGCGCTAGCCCTGGGCGGTTACGTTGCGACGGGCCCGTATCGAACACTTTCGGGTTTGCAGACAGCCTTGGTCCAGGGCAATTCGCAGTCCCTCGCTGAGCTTGTCGACTTCGTGGCATTACGGCAGAACCTAAAGGATCAATTGGTCGCTAGGGCCAACAATCAGATTGGCTCCACGTTCAAAAACGCGCTGGTGTCGCAGATCGCAGGCGGCCTGGCAACAACGGTAGTGGACGCTTCAGTCGACTCCCTCGTCACGCCCGAAGGTTTAAATCAGTTGTTCATGGGAGCGTCTGTGATCGCCGGTCAACTGTCTGGGAACTCCACCGGCTCACTGCAAGACCGATTCCAGAACGGGCGCCGCTCCTTCGAATCACTCAGTACTTTCACATTGTCCATATCGGCAATATCGGGAAGCGATCTGGTACTGGTCCTCACCCGCAACGGCCTGAACTGGCAATTGACGAACGTGCGCATTCCAACGGTGAACTAGACCAGGGTCACGGCCGCAGAACCATGGATTTGGCGTTTATCCGCTGAAAGTTGAATGTATGCTGCGCCTTGGCTTCGACCTTAGGTGCATTGGGGACAGAACTATAGGATAGTTACGTTCTTGGACGCCCACTGCGTTGGTTCTCGTCAAAAACCACGGGTGAAAAGTTGTCAATATCTTTTGTGCGAAATAGATTACTTGCTCTCGCCTTCATGGCGGGCCTTTTGGGCGCCATGGGTTGCGGCGGCAATGTAGCTAACGATGTCGCATTGCGTGGCGGGACGTACGACACGGGCGGGGCAACGTCGAGCAGCGGTGGCTCTGCCAGCATTGCGCGTGCGGTTGATGCCGGTCAAGATGCGGACGCTACCAATTCCGATTGCGATTATTGTTGTTCACTGTACGGTTCAGCAGCCTGTGCAACGCACATTCAAATGCAGGCGGATGTGCGCATCGTCAACATGCTGCTTGTAATTGACAAGTCAGCTTCAATGAATGATAAGCCCACACCCGCTAGCACGCAATCGCGATGGGACATAATCAAGGCCGCGCTCAATTCGACGTTAACCTTACCGGAAGTGCTAGATAACATAAACTTCGGCCTTGAGCTCTTTCCCTATGATTTGGCGGGCATTGATCCCAATACGGCCAACCCCACCCTGGCTTGCCAACTGCCGACGGGCGGCTCAGCCATTGAACGTGAAATCGCCGGGGGTGCGGCTAATTTGCGGGACATACTCGATGTTCTCAGTCAGCAGACGCCCGGCGGCTATTCACCCACGGCCAAAGCGCTAAACGAAGCCTACAACTATTATACCATCGGCGCGGGAAAGGATCTAAAGGGTTCAAAGTGGGTGCTTCTAGCAACAAGCGGCGCCTCGGATTGCAATGCCGCGTTGAACTGCGAGGCTGGTGATTGCATTCCCAATCATGAGAGTAATTGTCCGCAAGGCGATTGGATAGTGAATTGTTGCGCCAATGCAGGCTTCCTATGTTCGGATGCCGATGCAGTTGTGTTTGCTATCAGCAAACTTGCGTCTGCGGGAATTAAGACATTCGTGGTGGGCGTACCAATATGGTCAGTTGAGGTCGAATACCTCAACCATTATGCACAGGCAGGGCTCGCGCCCAATCCCACGGGCTCAAATGGCGAGTCTTACTACTCGGTTTCGCCATCCCAAACTCTCCCCGAATTGGTGGCGGCGCTCTTGCCTCTCACGACGAAGCTCGTGCGAACTTGCGACATTCCATTGACCACCGCCTTGCCGATTGATACCAATTCGATCAGAGTAGCCAAAGATTGCGTGTTAATCCCTGAGGCGACTTCCAACAGTAGTTCGCAGATGGACGCCGGACAGGCCGACGGATGGTTAATCGACTATTCGCAAAACCCACCGCATTTGCGCTTGGTGGGTAACTACTGTCTTAATATAACGACCCAGGGCGCCATGAATTTGGACATTCTGTGGGGATGCAACTTTTCCGGGTAGTACACGGAATGTGAAGGCTGATGTCAAGGCTGAAAAAACTATGCAACTTAGCCACTGTTACTCAACGAATCTCATAACCGCAATATCCATCGCTGTAACCTTGGGCTGTTCCGGCAAAGTGGCTTATGACACGGCCACCGTAAGTTCCAACACCGGTGGGTCCTCGAGCGACATTTCCAATCAAAGTTCCAGCGGCGGTTCGGTCTCGACGGGTGGCAGCGTTAGCTTTACGGAATATTGCAATGGATTGTACCAAGGTCTAGCTTGCGGCTCCACAAGCGTTCAGGCGGACGTAAACGCCGTAAATATGTTGCTGGTAATCGACGGATCGGGGAGCATGAATGACCACGCTTCGTCGGCCACGGGGGAGTCCAAATGGGTTGAATTGATTCATGCGATCGAGGCATCATTAGTGGGAGCCGCAGAAGGGATTAATTTCGGCCTTGAGCTGTTTCCCTATGATCCCGCCGGGATTTCCCCGGGGGCTTATGACCCGGCGGTCCTCTGCAACGTACCGAATGGTCAAGGTGCCATTGCTGTCGATATTGCGCCGGGTCAAGGCAACGTCGCGCACATAACTGACATACTGAGTGGTCAATATCCCGCCGGCGCCACGCCCACGGCGAACGCTTTGCAGCAAGCGTATAACTATTACACACAAGGTGACGGCAAGAATCTGAATGGAAGCAAATGGGTATTGTTAGTTACGGATGGCGCCCGCTGTTGAGGCGCGCATCTAGTTGCGTCCACCCGCGTTCTGAGGGGCTTTGTCTACCTGAAGCTCGCGCATTTGCCACGGTCGCAAGAATCGATAATAGGCACGATACGCGGCGAAATTTGCCTCACCGGGTGTATCCCGTAGAGCGAACAACATTCCGCGTTCGCCGGCGAGCAATAGAGTATCTAAAGCGAAGTGATCGCCGCCTAACGCTTGCTGGTAAAGGCGGTTTCTAAACACAGTCCGGGTCAACGAATGCGGTCCCTTGTCGAACTCCAGGTTGCGAAGTTGTTGCCCTAGTAATTCCCAGGTCCATTGAAGGTGAACGCCCCGGGGCGAAAAATGCTCGACGTCTTTTGCATTCTTTACCCAACGGAATAGTGAGTCCCGCTCTAAGTCTTCGTCCGTGAGGTAATCGAAGCTGTGGTAATAGGCCTGCTGCAGATCCGCTTGAGCCTGCGCCGAGCGCTCTAGCAATTTAAGCGCGGCTAGGATTGCCACCTCCGATCGACCTCCGAGTAACAGCGCCAAGGTTGCGGGCAATGCTTGGTCGTCCGACGAGTGGAGCAAAGTCAGTAGCATCTGCTCGCTGCTGATCGATAACTCCGTCCGCCCTAGGGCACGGGCGACCGCAAAGGCTGAAGTGCGGTCGGGCCTTGCGATCAGTTCCCGGAAAAATGCCCGTAGATCGTCCTGCAATTGCGGGTCGCCACGCAAAGCCAACGATTCCAATAGGCAAATCAAATTGAAGGCAGGCGCCTCATTAGCGCCCGCGATGCCCCGGGCGCGTCCCAAGATTCGTTGACGCGCATCCGTCGTATTGCTCACCCACGCAAGTGCTCTGCAGGCCTCGAATCGACTTTCCTCATGTTCCCAAGTATCCATTGCAAACCGCATTAACAAGTCACTTGATCGCGCGCGCCCTGCTTCGCCAATGCCTTGGGCTGCGCCGATACCTATTGAACGCAAGGCTTGGCCAAGGGCCGCATTGTACCCATGGCTAACCGCAGTCATGCTAACATTGATGTCTTTGGGGCGGCGCTGAAGTGAATTCTCGAGCAACCCTTGACCCTTCTCACCCCGAACTAACCCAAGGTACCGCAGGGCGCTCTGGGCGATCCACCACTTTGCCATTCCGCTCAGCTCTTGATTCCCTTTGGGGAGCAACTCCCGGGGAGAGGCCCAACGCGCGATCGCCTCGAATCCGCGTTGCGATTCTAATTTCACCAAAGCCCGCATTCCTTCGGTATGCGGCAGTGGTGCCCGTTGCAGCCAGCCGAGAAGCGCGTTTTCCGTCGCTTTGCGAATATCGCCCAATTGTTCGGAGTGCAGATCGGCCAGATCGGAAATTAGTCTCGCGCAAACGACGCGTTCTGGGTCATCCTCTGCCGGGGCTGTAATAGGTTGGCGTCGATCTGGGTGGGCCTTCGGTGCCTCTGCGCGCAGGCACTGCGCAAGTGCCGGGAGCGACCTCAAGTCACCCATTTGCGCCAGTATCTGAGCTGCGCGCTGGCGAAATTGGGGCTCGTGCGCGTGATCCATGTAGTCCGTGAGCGCATCGGCTCCTCTGGGGTCCAACATTGAACGCCGGGGTACGACAAACTGCGAATCAATCAGTTCGAAGACTTGCGTTACTTGGGCGATAGTCTCACTCTTAGCCTCCGGTATGCTGCTTAGCGCTGCGACTAAGCCCAACAACCCCGCCTCGTCGCGAAGTGACTCAAGACAGCGATTGCGCCACGGTCCGTCGGCATTTCTTAGAACCGAGTCGAGAGTTTCGGTCGTCTCCCTCGTGCCCAACTTGGCCAGGCCTGAAAGCGCCGCAATCCGGACTTCCGGGTGCACATCGCGCGCGAATTGAACGAGCCAAGGTGCGCATTCCGGTTGCGCCACCCGCGAACAGGTAGCCGCCACCAATCTGCGCACGTCCGGATCTGCATCGCGGGCCAGGGAAAGCGTGCGTGCTAAATTGAGGGCTCCTAAGATTGCTGGGTCCAAAGCGAAGCGACCGTCGAAATATTGTACTCGGGACAATAATCGCTGCCGATACAAGTACAATGCCCTTTCATACACGCGCACGTCGCCGGCGAGCACAAGCGCCCACGTGAGCGCGCCCGCGGAGGTATCCGGCTCCCGCATTAGAATTGAAACGAGAGCGTTGCGCGCGTGGTCGCTCAATTGAGGGCCAATGTCCATCAAACCGCGACTCGCAATGGCGCGTGTTCGGCGCTTGCCGTTGACGACCCCTTGAAACAAAACGCCAACATCGGAGGGAGAGCCGCGATGACTCAAATAGGCAATCGCCTGTTGTTGCCGCGCTTCGTCGGAATTGTCCAAGGCCCAAGTTTGCCAAATGGGCCGCTGCAGTTCTGTCGGCATAGCCAGTAACTGTCCGAGCATGCTGAAGTCCAGGCCCCGTGGGGGCGCGACGTTAGGGTTCGCATTTACAGTCGGGCTGGCGATGGCATTAGGCTTAAGTGCAGTTTGCGGCGCGACGGGTAGACAACCCGATTGTGCGGCTAGTCCCATCAAAAGCGTGAGTTGACGTAGAAGATCGCGGTAGCCCATAGCCCAAGGGCTGCATTGTCTCGCATAGTTCGGCTATTGACAACTCATCAGGTTACAAGCACGCACAATAACCGGCTGAGTATGTCGTTGGAGGTGCTCACGACACGTCCAATTCGGGCTTTTTTCGAATCTTCTAGGTGAGGTTGCGCTCTCGGGTGTAAATTTGTGGATCATCAAAGGAGCTGCCATGCGACTAACGGCTGTGACAGGTTGTGGATTCCTACTTAGCGTGCTCGTGGCGGCCTGCTCCAGCAATACCGGCCCCAATAGTGGCGCTGGCGGTAACGGCACCGGGATAGGTGGCGGCAATTCGGGCCTTGGCGGCTCGCCGGCACGTGACGGTGGCGGTCCTGAGGATGGCAACCCTTCGGGCACCTGCACAGTGCCTGTTGAGGCTCAAGCAGCTGTTACCACGAGTCCCAGTCACGTCATTGGCAACGGGACAGCAGCGAGTTGCACTTCGAGCGCCGTTGTCTCTAACATAGCGCTGGGCGGAATCATCACCTTCAATTGTGGCCCGAATCCCGTAACAATAACACTTACCGAAACCGCAAAGATATTCAACGACACGGGACCTGAAATCGTTATTGATGGTGGCGGACTGGTAACGCTCAGTGGCGGCGGAAAGCGCCGCATCCTCTACATGGATACTTGCGACCTGGCCCAGCATTGGACGTCGTCGGCCTGTCAAAATCAGGACTCGCCGCACCTGACGATCCAGAACCTTACGTTTATCGAAGGCAACTCCACCGGCCAGCTCGAAGAGGGTGGTGGTGGCGGAGCTGTGTTGGTGCGTGGCGGTCGCTTCAAGGTCGTCAATTGCCGCTTCTTCAATAATGTGTGTGATTCCGGCGGGCAAGATCTGGGCGGTGCGGGGCTGCGCGTGCTTAGCCAGTACAATTCGCTGCCCGTATACGTCGTGAATAGCACCTTCGGTGGAGCCGACGGCTACGGTAACCAATGCTCCAACGGCGGCGGCATTAGCAGCATTGGTGTCTCCTGGACCATCATCAACAGTCTGTTCTCTTACAATAAAGCCGTTGGTAACGGCGGCAACCCCGCCTCGAGTGGCACCATCGGAGGCGGCAGTGGCGGCGCCATCTACAATGACGGAAACACGATGACGCTGTCCCTTTGCGGTACGCGCATCGAGTACAACCAGGTCAACGCTTTTGGGAGTGCAATTTTCTTCGTGAGCAACGACCATACAGGCAACATCAAGATCGACCAGTCCGTGATCACGAACAACATCGGCGGTTCTTGGTACCCCACCTATCCCCAAATATCGAACCACGACGATACACCTATCGCGGTGACCAATTCGACGATACAATAGGGCTCAATCGCGCTGAAGGACGGAGCTAACACGTCGTTGGGAACTGTACGCCCAAGCTTCCGCCGTTTGAACCAATCGTTCCAATGACCGTGTGACCCGCGATGTCCGTCAAAGTTATTTGTGTTCCCGGTGTTAGCGCTATGCTAAAATCCCACATCCCATTCGTAAGGGTCGCCGTGTGCGTCGTTCCGCCTACGACCGCAGACGCGCTAGCGATGGGAAATGCGACATTCTGGAAGTACAGCTGCCCCGCATAAGTACCATTATAGACCGCGACGATGTTGTTGTTCCCCACAGGGCACGCAACCGTCTTCCATGAAACGCCGGTCTTCGCATCCTCGGTCTGTCCAGACCCGGTACCCATGCTGAGGGCGGCTCCAGCCGCCGGGCTCAGATCGATGTGCCCGGACCCACAACTGGCACAGTTGTCGACAACCGTTGCGACGATGGTATTGCCCCCGTAAGAAACACTGACGCATAGGCCGCAGCTAGCGCCTTGGCCCCAATTGGCAACCGCCACATAGTACGAACCGGTCGATATGTTTGCGACGGCGTCATTGTGGCCGGAATTGCAGGCATTACCGCTGTTGCTCCCCTCGGTGCCGCAATAACCGCAATTGGTCTTGAACGTGTTTGAGCCCATGCATTCGCCCTTAGCCGTTCCTTGACCAAAGTAGTAACAAGTGAGCTCTCCGCTACTGGCGGTCAGGTTACCGCTACCGGTATAGGTACACGCGCTAGCGCTGCTGCTGGAGCCGCCTGT
>Ga0075520_1000038_pt1 | contig 38093 bp, 32 predicted proteins | sample NGEPerB_FD_75100 | JGI IMG/M metagenome (GOLD analysis project Ga0075520, IMG submission 75100) | Arctic peat soil microbial communities from the Barrow Environmental Observatory site, Barrow, Alaska, USA - NGEE PermafrostAB12-B | ecosystem: Environmental > Terrestrial > Soil > Wetlands > Peat ... | reverse complement strand
GTACCGCATTATGCCGGAAATCAATGCGCTCCGGCTGTATTGACTACACTGGAAAATCGAATCGATGAAATTACCAACAGCGCGCAGTGGGTGAAATGCGACACACCGGGGTGAATGTGCGCTTCCACTTATTGAAGTTGGCAAATGTCCGGAAAAATTGCAGCTTCGCGGGCGCCATTTTTGAACCGAAGGTGACAAATCGACGAATTTCCCGGATGATGACAGAGTAGGTGGCGCAAATTTACGCGCGCTCGTCCGTTCTAGCCATTGTCCGACCTCGATCCCATTCCAAGCGCTGGCTCCCAGGTGGGGCGTTACCAGTTCCTTCGCGAAATCGCCAAGGGACCGTTTGGACCACTTTACGAGCTGCGCGCGGAGGCTGACACGAGCGGTCTGAGTGGTCTGGGGCGCCTCGTGCCGCTGCCTGGTGATCTCTTGCCCGAAGTGGAACAGGCCATAGCTGAAGCTGCCTGGGAAAGCATGGAGCTCAGGCACGAGTTCGTTCTTTGCGTGGCTGACGTCGTCTTCGGCAAGGGCTGGGTCACACTGATCCACGACTACGTTGAGGGTTCCATATTGCGGTCTCTGCAACGCCGTGCCAAGGAGCGAAAGTCGGCATTCCCCGTCTCGATAGCCCTGCGTGTCGTTTTGGACATGTTGGATGGCCTGGACCAAAATTGTAGCGTTTGCGAATCGGCAGGTATCGCTTGGAATCCTGGGGGTGCTGGTTCTACCTCACTGTATCTATGCGGAGATGGGCGAACTCGTTCGCTCGATGGGCAGCTTATGGCTACCTTGAATCGCGCCGAGCAGATGCGTGAGCATGTGAACGTCATTGAGTTTCCTGCACCCGAGTTGCTCGACCCCGAGAAGCAGCCCGACGAGCGCGCCGACGTATTTGCTGCGGGAGCTGTACTTTGGGAGCTATTGACGGGTAATGAATTGACCTTAGACTGCGCCGTCGTAAAAGGGCAGCGTCCGCGCACCGGATTGCCGAATCTCAGCCTCTCCGTCCGAAAGGACACACAAATCCCCCCCGGTGTGGCTCAGGCAGTCGATGCTGCTCTGGAGCTGGATCCAAACAATCGTCTTGCGACAAGGAGCGCGCTCCGAGATGCGCTCACCCATGCTGTCGAGGCGGCGAACTACGAAAAGGTCATCGATTTCATAGATGCACTTTTGCACCGTGAATCAACGCTCTTCCGACTAACACTCGACCCAGGGCCAAGACTGAGCGACAAGCTGCGCAGCGAGCGACCCAAGCCGCCACGACCCAATCGGGACGTGGAACTGGCCAAGCGTTCTCAGCGCGCCCAGCCGCCACCCAAGCCCAGCTATCCAGCGGCTCGCGTTGCAGAAGCTCCTGCTGTCAACAAGGCATTGGCAAATCGAACGCTGGTCGGGATCAGTCCCGCAACCATCGTGCCGGAGGTTCGTCGAGATGCACCTGACCTTGTTCCAGCTTTCGCGCCAGAGGTCCACCGAGATTCACCGGACATCGTTCCAACTTTTGTGCCTGAGGTAAATCGAGTTTCACTCGACATCGCTGCGGCCTTAGCGCTAGTGGTCCGTCCGGATGAGCCCGCTGCTTTACCCGCGGGATCGGGACAGGCACTCGACTTCGTACCGCCGCCAAAGTCTGCGGGCAGGCAATTGTTCCAATTGAGCCTGCCGATGCTCGTGGTTGGATTAGCCGTCACCGTCACTATTTCAGTGCTGGCCACGGTTATGCTCCAGCGTAGTTTCTCGAAGAATCCGCGTGCGCCCGCAGTCTCGGCGGCCGTTGCCGCTCGGGCCCCGTTGGGCACTAGTCCTGTTGCGATGCCGGCGCCGCCAGCGCCAACTCCTTCCGTCGAAGAGACGGTGGCAGAGCCGCCCGCCTCGAATGCTGCGAGCAGTGAGTCGCCATCTGCCGCGGACGCTTCAACGAATCTGAAACCCCTCGCCCATCCCTCGGATAAAGCCACAGGGACGGACAACCCTGCCGTGCCAAACAACGTCGGACGGAAACGCAGACGACAATACGTTCCGCATGGACTCTGACCTAAGGGAATGCCCAGGATGACGCACGCACACCGTTTCGCTCATTTTAACGCAATGTTGCTTTTCGGGAGCCTAGTAGTATCGGCAACGGACGCCGAAGGTGCCTCGGTTGATGGTGCGACGAAGGCTCAATTAAAGGCTGCCACGGAATATTACGATCGTGGCGTGGAGGCGATGGACGCCGATAAATTTGGCGACGCTCTCACGCAATTCCAACATTCCTACGACACAGTGAGCAGCCCCAATTCGCACCTAATGGTTGGACGATCGCTGGTCAAGTTGGGACGGTTACCGGAAGCCTATCGGGAGCTCACTCAGACCATCGAGCAGGCCACCTCCTTGGGCGTGCCGCAGAAGAAATACAAAAAGACAGTAGAGACAGCCCAGAAGGAGCTGGACGACATCAAGGGCAAGCTGGCCTACGTGACACTCCGGCATTCAGCCGATGTGCAAATCCAAGGGCAGAGCGTGACGCCGTCAAGCTGGCAAGAGCCACAGCCAGTGATGCCGGGAGCCGTATTGGTCGAGGTCAAATTTGCTGACGGACGCGTTCTCACCAAACAGCAAACGCTCAAGGCTGGAGAGACGTCCGAATTTGCCGTGGATCCACCACCGCTGCCGGCAATGACCGCTTCACGAGTTGGGCCAACTCAGGTGTCCCAAGCTTCACCAATTAGGGACAACTCTACCCCTGCAATGAACCGCAAAACGGTGGGGTACGTCTTCGGTGCGGTTGGTATCGTTGGGGTGGGTACCTTCATTGGCTTCGGGTTGGTGGGTGCTTCGAGCTACGGCAATACAAAGAGTAGCTGCACGCCCCAGGGCTGTCCGGAAGGCTCAGTCAACAACGAGGGCTCGAAAGGGATGCTGCAAGGGATTGGCTACGCAGGCCTGGGCATTGGCATCCTGGGACTGGGTGCCGGCACTGTGCTCATCCTCACTGGGAACTCGAAGTCCGCTGTCACCACCTCACTTCGAATTGGACCGAGCTGGGTTCAGCTGGAGCATCGATTCTGAGTGAGCCGATCAACGAGCACACAAAGCGTTGGCTTCGGCAATGTCAGCACCCCTAAGTGAGACTTCCACCGACACAAGCAACTACCACGATCATTCCCAAGTTCGTCCTCAGATCAGTAAAATGTGCGTACGTACTTAATTCGAGTTCAACGTTAATAGTTCACTTGACCTTGTTGACATACAATGCAAAATGGCCGTATCGTGTAGAGTTCACGCAAGACAACATGCGAAAGGTTTTGTTTCACTTCCTCCTTGCCTCTCTCGTGTGCACGGCGTGTGCGGGTACTTTCACCTATGTTCCACGGGACTACCCATCTGTCCGATGGAACGTTGGGGCAGTTCAGGTCTCAATTCGTGACGAGCGCACCAACGTAACAGGTGCTCTGCCAACTGTGCCGGAAGTGACGATGCCCGGCGGTGGCGCAAGCGCCGAAGTGCGACTACGGCCCACATTTGAACAGTTTGTACAGCTTAGGCTTGCCCACGTCGTCTCTGGATTAGGCCCCCTTGTAAAGCTCGAGATTTCGGTTTCGAGGGCTCGAGCGGAGTGGACTGTGAACACTTTCTCCGAAACAGAGAAGGCCCTCGTCAAACTTCAATTTCGTGTCTACTCGAACGATGGGCGGCTTTTGACAGAAGGAGTCGGGGTTGGCACGCGTGAATTCTCCTCGGGAGATGCCAGCGCTCAGGAACTCGCGGCAGTCTTTCGTGCTGCGTGCAATGATGCTGTGGACCAATACTTGGGCAATGAGAGATTTGTCCGCACATTGAACGCCAAGCTATGACAAGCTGAGTTGTAAAACGTTGGGCCACGTTTTCGGCGCGGTTGGTTCCGGCACAGTCCTCTTACATTGGCATTTGGTCAGGAAAGCCAAGCTCTCGGAGCAGACCCATTAAGTCTTCCGCGAGGGGGGCCAGCACATCGAAAGGAGGCACAATTTCACTGCCGCCCCACGCGATTCGACGAGCGTGAAGTGCATGCCGCCCTGGTGCAAGGTAGGGTTGTCTCTGGGCGCCGTAGAGTTCATCGTTGAGCAGAGGGCAACCCAAGCTTGCCAGGTGCGCGCGTATCTGATGTCGCAGGGCGCGCTCGGCTTGTACTAGAATTAACGCGAAGTCTTCGCGGCGTTGAATGACGTGATATCGCGTTTTGGCAGATCGCGCGCCGCGCGCCCCGGCGTCAGCGACGATAACGCGACGGGCGTTGTGTGGACTCGGTCGCAAGGGAGTTTCGATGTAACCTCGGTCGGGCAGGTCTTTGGCCGTAACTATCGCTAAGTAGTCCTTTTCGAGCTTTCCTTTGGAAAGGGCCGTTCTTAGAACTTCGTGTGCTCGGGATGTGAGCGCCGCTGCGATCAACCCGGAAGTGCCAGTGTCCAAGCGATGAATAAGCCCCGGCTCTAGCGGATTTGTACCGACATTTTGCACGCGAGGGTACCGAGCCAAAAGAGCGCTCACAAGCGTCCCGATGTCGTCCCCTTCCAAAGGAGCCGTTGCCTGCCCGGCCGGTTTACAGATAACTACGCAGACCTCATTCTCAAAGCGAACATCAAGGCCCAACGAAGGATTTGGGATTGCCACCCTAGGGGCGGGTAACGAAACGCTAACCTCTGCACCCAATGTCAAGATCAGGCTTTTGTTCGCAACGCGGCCATTGACGGTAACACAGCCGGCCTGGCAGCATTGTTGTGCGCGCTTGCGCCCCAGGGTTGGCACCTTCTGTGCGAGCCACCGATCCAATCGGACTCCGACTTCGGTGGCGGAGACTTCCAAGGTGATGTGCTGGTTTACCACGTGCCAGAAAGTCCAGCGACCCAACCGCCACTTCGCGATGGGCTTTGGCCGCTGGGGGCTGGAGACAGACCAACGTAGGGAAAGTAGCTCATCGATTGTCGAGGTTCTGCCGCATGCGATGATATGTTACGCGTGAGTAGCCAACCCACTCCACCACCCACAATGGTACCGCTTCCTACCGCAACGAGCCAGGAGCGATTTTGATTGAGCGGAAGTGTGCCTGTGTCCGCGACCAGTAGCGAGCTTGCGATGGCCGCACCTGACAAAGCTCCAAGACTGGCTGCCAAATCGATAAATAGCACCCGGGTGCTCGAAGTTTCGATTTGAGTAGCGGCTATGCCGGCTGCAAGTACGCCGATTCCTGCTCCCACTCCCATGCCGGTGTTTGGCGGCAGCTCCGTACTTCCGCGCCATGTCCACTCCGTAAGTGCTCCCAGAAATGTTCCGAAGGCGCCCCCTGAATGTACCATCACGGCACTTCCTGGAGTGGCGTGGTGCATGCTGATTGACACGGATGCCAGCGTCAAACCCGAGCCTGCCCCCAACAACCCATAGACGTACCTATCTGTGGTTGGCTGAACGTTTTGACCGCGTGCGATCAAAAATCCACTGGCTGTCGGCCACGCTATGCCAGCGGTCAGTGTCCAAGCGTCATCGAGCGTTACATCCCACTCGTCTGCAGCCAACATCGACGCACCCAGCCCGATGATGGTCCCCAACGCAGCCAACGGATACGTGACCCGCGGGTCGTCCGAGCCGCTGGCTTTTTGTAGCCAATACCCGGTTAGACCGCCCAGCACCGCCGTCGATACTGCGAGCACGGCTCGGCCTTCGGAGCGCGCTGGCTTGGCTGGTTGTCCCGATGTTATCGGCGTCAGTTGCCGTGACGATTCAGGGGAGCCTTTGCGCAATGACTGAACGAGCTCACCGAGCATCACAACGGCACGCACATCGACATTCGAGGCGTCAATCAGTTGACTTCGTGTCGCAATCACTCGCGACCCAGGCGCCACGGCCATGAGCCGCAGTTCAAGTTTCGAACCCCGATGAATCAAGTTCGAGGAGACGACCCAGCGAGAAGCAGCGAGAGATACTAAAGACTCATCTGAAACTGGGGATTTGCCTTCGTCCTCCAGGGTGTGGGTGATAGGAGCAATTTCTAAGCTCAGATCAAGATCTTGTACGGAATCGCTGAGTAACGCATCTATGTGCTTTGCCAGCCGCTGCAGCGATAGATCAACGGGCAAAACATCCTTCCTCTGTGAATCACAATCGCTGCCCGAAGCCAGTACCGTTGGCAATATCAACATATCGCTGTCGCCCGCCTTCGCCTCACTGGGCCAAAGCGCGATACAGGTAGCCACGACAGACAACCACCGGGTAGTGGCTTGCGGCACGTACACTCTGGCGGCGAGAATGCGTGGGGTGGAGGGGCGTTTGGAAGCTGGCGGCATGGTCGCGCCAATTAAACTAGAACATCACTGTCGCGTTGAGCCAGCCGTCGAACCCGCTGGACCCATCGACCAGGAAGCGCCGGCCCGGGGCGTTTAGGACCGCCCGATAGTTGGGATTCGGAATCCCTGTGGGCGTCCAATTCGGAATCCCTGCGCCTGTTGACGGCGCTGTAGCAGACTGGCTCCGACAAGGACCGACCTCCTGTAGACTTCCGTTGAGGCTTGCGTTGCAAGGTTGGTCAAACGTCAAGTAATGAGACTGAATGTGATTCAGAGCCGTGCCGACGGAAAATTTGACGTACTTGTTAGCTTGGAAGGTAACCCCGAAACTATAGCGAGTAATGATGTATTGCTGGGTGTCCATCAAACCTGAAAAGTACACGCGCTGTGAATTCGGGTCCACCAAGCTTGTTGCAGTTCCAGTAGAATTTGGCGACGGTGCCACGTAGCCTGAGTAGTTGGGCATCCGGATCGATGGCGCGTCACTCGAACCAAGCGCATCAAACAATTCGTTATAGTCGCGACCTTCCGAGCGATACGTTGCCTCCAAGCGCAAATCCAAAGTGAACCGCTGATAGTCCGTGCGCACCTCCCAAGGTATCACTGATAAACCGGTAATCACCGTGCCTTGGAGAGGTGGGTGATTAACCAAGTTGCCGCGCAGGTCGGTTGCGCCGTAGTCGCTGCCAGAATTGGGAAACTCGAAGTTTACGCGAAAGCCCCCGTAAGGCTCAATATACTTGATGCGCTTGGATACGTAGGAGTGCAGCTCAAGGCCAGTCGTTCCGCGGCTAACACCGGGTTGGCGCGGGCTCACTTGACCTTCAAGTGGATATCGATTCGTAGCGTCGCGTGTTGGGTCTTGAATTCCGTTTCGATTCACGTCCCCGGGGGTGGTACACTTGGCTTGCGGTGTGCCAGGACTTCCACGCACGTCGGCGGGATGGTCGTTGCAGGCGTGCATAGGTTCGGAAACGCTGAAACGGCTTTCAACGCCGACAATCCAGGTGGGCTTCGTGTGGTCCCGATACTGATTCATCAGCCCCAAATCAAGGCCGAGTGCCAGGTATTCTACCCCGTGTCGATTGGGTGCTGTGAACGGTAACGTGAATAGTTGCTCGCCTGTGTTTCCTCGCAGGGCTTCGGCCTGAGTGCTCGTGCCATTGTAGTCGCCCAAAGATTGAGAATTACTCAGGATCACCGGCATGCGCACGACCAAGGCAAGATCGCGGAATATTCCTATCTCCGCGCGCAGGAGCAAGCGATTGGTTGATTCCTTGTACTCAGCAATCGACTCAGTGCCACGCGTATAAAGGCCGGGCGAAGAGGCCGCTTCGCGCAAAATATTTGCTGATCGCGAACTGTACTGATAACCAATCGATAAATTGACATCAATGGGATCGTCGTCGTCGAATGCATCGGCCACTTGGGTAATCTCGGTCGGTTCCGACATCAACCGCGGCTCCTTTGCCGTTCGCGGCTCTTCCGCCAAGGCAGGTACAGCCCACGCCCACAACGTCGCCATCATGATCCACTTGACGTGAGTCAGGCCAAATCCAAGCGAAGGACGAAACCGATCTTTAGGTACTGCGCCCACGCATTCACCGCGTCTGAAATTCACGATGTCCTGCCTTACTGAATTATCCGTCCGCTCGTCGGTAACCCAAGAACGCTCGAGGTCTAGCTGTCCATTTGCACTGAGCATCGACAAATCGCCTTGCCGGGACGCTACCTGCGTCCTTGGCGGAGTGTCAATCCGGTGCAGGCGGCCGGGCCGAAGGACCGCGACAGATGGCATCATTTCACATCTACGCACGGGGCGGGGGACGAGGGGCAGGCGCTGGTGCCATGGAGCGAGTCTTGCGGGTGTTTTCATAGACCACCTCGAATATTTCCGCGGTTACGTCTTCTGCGGCCAACTCCTCGCGAGCATGGCCAAGCTCGCGATTTGTATCATCCAGCCGATCGGCCAATGCCCCCAGGAATTGCCACAGCAGCTTGACGGCGAGTTGGTGCTCGTTGCGCAATATATCGAAAAAGTCGGTTCGGCGAATCAGCATCAATTCGCTATCGAGGTCACTGATGACGGTGGCCGAACGCGGTTGATTGCGCACAAGCGCCATCTCTCCAAAGTGATCGCCGGGTTTGAAGCGTGCTAATTCTGTGTCGCCTCGCATCACTTTTACACTGCCTGTCAGGACAATGAAAAGCTCTTCGCCGCGATCGCCCTCGCGGATGACTACATCGGCATCTTTGTACGGGTGAACTTCTACAACTTGAAGCAGGCGCAGAATCTCTCGATCATTCAGGGCTCGGAACAACGGCATGCGAGCCAATATTTCTCGCTTGAGTTGAACTCGGCGCGCGTGACTTTCATCTCTGACCGAGGCGTCGCCAACTGTTAGCACAACCGTGGTTATGTTGTCTTTGCCTCCGCGTTGATTGGCAGCCGCAATAAGCTGCTCAGTTGCTTGATTGCTGTCTGCTATGCCCAGAAGATGACTGAGCTCCTCGAGGTCGTCTTCGAAATAGCCGGAGAGTCCGTCGGAGCACAGAAGGAAACGATCCCCAGCGACCAGGTCGACGACCAAACTGTCGGGCTCGGTGTGCTCGTATACCCCGATTGCGCGAGTAATCGCGTTTTTTTGCGGGAGTTTATCGATTTCCTCGCGCGCCATTTTTTTGCGTTTCAACAGCTCGTTGAATACGCTGTGATCTTCAGTCAATTGTTCGAGGACACTGTCGCGCAACAAATAGATGCGGCTGTCACCTACCCAGACGGCGAAGGCTAGCTTCGCGAGAATCAAGACCGCGACCAGTGTCGTTCCCATGCCTCGCTTAGCTGGATCTTTGCGCGCTTCCTCGTGAACTCGACCCGATGCTTGATTGATTGCGTTCTCTAGCAGCGTCAGAACCTGCTTGCGGGTGACCTTTTCCGCGCCGCGCTTGGCTAAGGCGTAATCTTCGAACATCCAAGCTTCGCGCTTGATGGTTTCGTGAAATACTTGGACCGCCAAGGCGCTGGCCACTTCGCCGGCAGCGTGACCTCCCATTCCGTCGCACACCACAAATAGTCCCAACTTCTTGTCGACGAGGAAGTTGTCCTCATTGTGGTCTCGCATCAGCCCGGTGTTCGTCAAAGCGGCGAAGGTAATTTCATTGCTCGACATGCGGTACAGAGCTTAGACCAGAAGAACCGCAAACCGACCCCAGTATTTGCGATTCTCCCTTCGTTTTGGAGTGGCGCTGCCGGGACGAACCGGCAGACCTCAGCCAAACAGCGCCTTTGGGCAGGTCATTAGGCCGCACTGACCGGAAGCACCCCGAGTTCGAACAGCGATACTGCCTTGCTCCGCGCAATAATGACATGGTCGAGCAGCGGCAGACCTACCGCCGCGCAGGCCTCCAGTAGGGATACCGTCATGGTGACATCTTCGGTGCTCGGGTTTGGGTCTCCGCTCGGGTGATTGTGGACTACGACGAGTCCGCTGGCCCCGTCGCGCAGTGCGACACGCAATATGTCGCGTGCTCGCAATGCGCATCCGTGCTGCCCACCGCGTGCCACGCAACGCGCCTGAAGCAAATAGTTGCGACCATCCAATGCCAATGTCCAAACTTCTTCGTGGTCCAGGGGTACGAGGATTGTCCGAGCCCAGGCCACCACGCTTTCGAATGATTGCATCCCAGCGCCGCGACATTCACAATTGTCTGATAGCGAGCAGCGTCGACCGAGTTCAATCGCCGCGAGCAGGCGTGCCGCCTTGGCTGGTCCGACTCCTCGCTGCATTGCCATTAGATGGGGACCGAGGCGCCTGAGAGCGACCAAACTTCCAGCGAAATCCAGAAGCGCTCCAGCCGTGGCCAGCACTGACTGCCCTGCACATCCGGTGCCGAGGAGCACGGCTAGTAATTCCGCGTCGCCCAATGTCGCAACGCGACCCTGGAGTGCTCGCTCGCGCTGGGCCATGGATATAATTCGTTTTGGTTGAATCGACATGGCCGTGCCATTTGCCTGGGGCGTGCCATCGCTCGAAATGGCCAAGTTCGGCCGCGAATCGCTGAGACAAGGTGGCCATCGCCGGCGACGACTGGCGAAAGCCGGCGGGTCCAGGCCCATTTCTTCAGAGCCAGTAACGAGGAATGATTGCCGGCGTTGGCGGACCTGGCTACGCTTTGCCCGTGGATCTTCGCACGCGAACGTCGCTGTTTTGTGGTGCCTTGGCTTTGGCTATTGGACTGTCGATCTTGCTGCGCGGACGCATTCGGCGTCCCCAGCTTTTCTTCGCAGGTTTTGCGATCGATATGGGTCTTTGGTACCTGGCCCAGTGGCTGTATCGGTGGGCGCACCTGGATGTTTGGGCGCGTTCAACCGCGGTTCTCGCTGTGTTATTGCCACAGTTTGCACTGCACTTGTTTGAAGCGATTATGCCCCACCCGGTCAAACGCAGTACGTTGCTCCGCACCGCGGGATTGCTGGCCTTACCCATGTTCTTGCTGGCGGTGACGCCGCTGCACGAACGCCCCTGGGCTCGCGCTTCGATATTTTCATACGTGTTTGGTTTGCTCGCGGCCGGGCTTGGATCCATGGCAATTCGCGCCTCGCGCAGCGGATCGCTCGCTGTTAGGCGGCGCGTGCGCTTCTTGGTTCTGATAGGCGCTTTGGCCGGGGCATTCAGCTTGGCTGATTTTCTTTGGTTCCTCGGTGCTCCGCTGCCACTGGTTGGGGCGGTACTGAGTACCGTGTTTCTTTTCGTGTTGGCTCAGTCGCTTACTCGGGAGCGGCTGGTGGATCTCTATGATCTACTAGGACACCTTGTGGTGCACACGGCATTAGCATTTTGTCTCGCGGGTATCTTTTACGTATTTGTTGTGCTCTTTGGTGGATTTGAAACCATGTACCTGGGGGCCATTCTCGCAGCGATCGTCATCTTGGTCTTGTTCGACCCATTGCGGCACAAAGTTGAAGGCTACATTCATCGCGTTCTGTTTCGTGAGCGCGTTGATCTCGAGCTCAGCGTGTACGAAGCAAGAGCCCAATTAGCACACGTGCTCGAAGTGAGTGACATTGCGAATGTCGTGTTGGCACCCCTGGAGGAATCGCGTCGCGCAACGGGGGGTGCTCTCTATCTGCGCGATCCACTGAGTTCCGACTTTAGGTTGGCCCAGTTTTTTGGTCCGCCGGCGCCCCCGCGTATCGACCCAGCCACCGCCCGTCCGCTCGTCGATTGGCTCAGCGAGCAACGAAGTTTAGTCTTGGAGCAAGTGGGCGCGGCGGCCACAGAAAGTCGTCGACGCGGGCGCGTTCACGAGGCCGAAAGTGCCGAAAGACTTCAAACGGCGGCAGAGGCATTAGGGCCCTTTCGAACCGCCGTGTTACTAGCTATACACGGCGAAGATCAGGGTCTGTTAGGGATCTTGTTGCTACAGGATGACCGCGTGGGTGATGCCTTTGCATCGGATGAAGTGACTTTGCTCGAAACTTTAGCGACTCAGATTGGCGTCGTCATCGAGAACTCGCGCCAGTTTCGCAATAAGCAAGAAAGGGATCGCTTAGCGGCACTTGGGCAGATGGCCGCCGGTTTAGCTCATGAAATCAAGAACCCCCTCGGAGCCATCAAAGGCGCTGCCCAATTGCTCAACGAAGAGCATGGATCATCTCGTCTAGACATAACGTCCCGAGAATTTGTCGGGATTATTCTCGAAGAAGTTGATCGACTGGACCGAGTGGTCGGAAGCGTACTCGACTACGCTAGGCCATCCAAAGGTAATCCCGGATTGATCGACGTAAACGCTGTTGTCAAAAGGTCCCTGCAGGTGTTGTCGAATGAGCGAAATGACGGTATCAACTTCGAAGTTCGATGTGCGCAAGAGCTTCTTCCGGTCCGTGCAGATTCAGAACAACTACGCCAAGTACTCATCAATTTGGTTCGCAACGGCGTTCAAGCAATGAATGGTCGCGGCACCATGCGAGTTACGACTTGGCAACGCCATGGTTGGCGTCCGGGTTGGAATGCCGCAAGTCGAAATCGGGATTGGGTCGAAATTGCTATTCAAGACGAAGGTCCCGGAATTATGCCGCAGGTCTTAGAAAATCTTTTCGTTCCCTTTTTTACAACGAAGATTCAAGGTACCGGACTTGGCCTGGCTATAAGTCATCGGCTGGTCGAAGCCATGGGTGGCCGGATTTTGGTGGCTTCTCAGCAAGGTCAGGGGTCGACGTTTAGTGTTGTGTTGCCGGCCGTAGCGGAGCTCGCGCCTTCGACGGCAGTGGTGCCCATAGCCCAGACATAGGCCTGAGATCTCAAAAGCGAAGAGAGAAGTGACCGGCTGGCGGAACAGGGCCTGGGCATGGTCTGAGGCGCTGCTTGACCGTAGAACATTCTCCCAGTTAGGCTCTGATTTCACCTGTGCATTGAAGAGGGCCAGCGGACTTGACTGGGCTTCACCTGCGCGATGCCCGATCGCATTAACTCGCCAAACAAAAATTCCAACCGCGCGTCTTCGCGAAGCGGGTTGGCTCTGCGCTTCATCTCCGGCAAATACCAGGGTGGCGAGTATCCGCTCGACGAAGGTCAGCAAGTCGTGGTCGGCCGATCGAGTGAGCTCGACATGGTGCTCGTTGAAGAGATGGTATCAAGGCGACACGCCCTCATTAGTTTCCGAGATGGGGTGGTAGCGATCGAAGATCTGGGTTCGACGAATGGCACCTTCGTCAACGGCGAAAAGGTGACGAAGACGTCGCTGCGGGAGGGGGACCGGATTCTAATCGGGACGAATATCCTGAAAGTTGTGCGCCTTAGCACTCCAAACGCGGACTCACGGCGAAATCTTGAAGTAATGGCCAAGCGCCGGGTCACTGCGCGTCAGCGACCCCTGTCTTCTTCCTCAGAGGAAGCCCCGCGCATGACCGGTGACCTCGAGGAAATTCCCCTCGCCGATTTACTCCAACTTTTCGGGAGCAGCCGCAAGAGTGGCGTGTTGGTCATACGCACTGATTCACGGGTGGGGCGACTTTTCCTCGATGAAGGTCGATTGCACTTTGCCATGGTGGAGGGACAGCCCGAGCTCAAGCCATTCAAAGCGGTGTATCGAATGCTCGAATGGAAGCAGGGCGTTTTCGAGCTCGAACCGCCAGATACCCGCAAGATGGAAGGTGCTGTTGATCTAAGTGTTCAAGAAGTCTTAATGGAAGCCATCCGGCAGCAGGATGAGTTTTCAACAGTACGCGCGCATTTCCCACCCCTCGACGCGCGCCTCTCCCTAAAGACCCCGCTGGTAGCCCCCCTGCACCAACTTGACTCGCGCCATTTGGAAATACTTCAGACGGCCTTGAATTGTCCCAGCGTGCAGGCACTGCTGGAAAGAAGTAACGAGAGCGATATCGACACAGCGCGAATCGTCATCGAGCTATTAGAGAGCGGCTATATTCAGACCGTGACAAAAGGGTGATGAACCGCCAAGCGACTTGCGCGTGCCGTGACAACACAAATAAGGGCACGGAGTGAGTCGCTACGTCCAGTGGCCTGCTTTTAGTGCTGCCGGATCGTATTGTCTAATTCTGGGGCCAAAGGTTTCTCGGAATACTGACTCGTCGTCGACGTCGATGTTTTCGTCGGCGAAGCCTTCGGCCAGCTCCATTCCGATTGCCAATATTCGAATGAATAGGGCAAAGCTGGAGGCGCACAGACGAGGTTTCCATTGCTCAGTGCCGCTCATGGCGGTGTAGACGGGGCAGTCACCTTCCGCATCGGATAGTGAGGTGTCTATGAAGTATGGGTCACCCAGCAAGGTACTGTGTCCAACGACAATCCAGCTTGGGCGCCAACCGTTCGCGCTCGGCTTGTCAAGGGTATCGCCCGAGTCCAGTAGGCTGTTGCCTTTCTGCTCGTCGACAAGTTCTGCGGCGGGGATTAGCCGGACCCGCTCCGCTGGCGTACGCGTCTCCACCGATAGAGGCTCTGCCTCGATTAGGAATTCACAGTACCGACGAGGTAACTTGAACCGAGATTTTAGCGAGGCCACGAGCTGTGCATCCGCACGCCCGAAGGAAACGTTAATCCTGCGGCTGCGAAAGGTATCTCGAAGAGCAGATACCGCCTCTGCCAGATCACTATCCAATGCGCGAGCCTTTCAATGCGTGCGCGACCATTGCATTGTGCGGGGAAAGAGCCGACCCAGACATGGTCAACCCGCAGGGCCCCACACAGGCGGCGCGAAAATACTCGGAAGCTACCCCGAGTGCTACGGGAACCGCATTTGGCGAGAGGGGTCGGCCAAACGGTTTATGGAAACCAAGATGACCTAGTGTTGGAGAAGGCCGCTTCAAGCTCCCGATCCCCTGAACGGCGGGCCGCCTCAATTGCCGCGTTCAACTGCAGCTGAGCCTCCGTATTGCGGTGCCGGCCTCGGGCCACCAGTGCCAAGGCTCCCAGCAACCGGGCACTCTCAGAATTCGTGGGCCCGGCGTAGTCCAAAGCTTCCCGCAATACCCCCTCGGCGTCTGAGAAACTGCCCGCGCGAGTTAGTGCGGCTCCGAGTTTTCTGCCGAATATGACGACGGCACGCAGCGGATCGTCCAGCTCGCCGCGCGAAATCTCGCGTCGCGCCAGCTCAAGCCCACGCCGCAGCGGCAGTATCTCACCTGTGGCGTCATTGCGAGAAGCCGCTCGCTCCGCCACCTGTTCGAGCAAGAGCAGTGCCTCGAAGGAGTCTTCCGCATAAAACGCGGTTTGAGCGCGAGCCTCAAGGGGCGCGGAAATGCGTGTCATGATTGCCAGCGCGCGTCCGTGGAGTTCTCGCCGTGCCGCCAACGGAATGCCCGCCAAGACAACGTCGCGCAGCAGTGGATGGTCAATGCTCAGTGAATCCCCCGAAGCCCAGAGCATGCCGCGCGTTTCGAGAATCGCCAACGCATCGGCAATGTTGTCAGACTTCGGTAAGAACTCGGATAATTGTGTCGGCGGCACGCGATCGCCTAAAACGGCGAGCGCCTGCAATGTGTGCAGGGCGTTGGGTGCCAACATAGCCACACGTTGAGCCACCACATCGGCGAGTTTTCCCGGGGGATTGGTGCCGCCCTCGTGGGAGAACCGCAAGAGCTGATCGATGAAAAGCGGCGGTATGGTTGCGGCATTCAGCAACCCAACCGGTGTTTCAGCGCGTGCCGATTTCAGGAGACGCCCGGCGACTTCTGATGGCAACCCCTCGAGAACCCGTGCCGGGTGGCGCGCCGTCCAGCCCGCTTCGAAGGCCGGCGGATGCGTTGCCAGCACCAATACGGGAATTGCATGCGCCTCGCGGACTATGTCTGCGAAAGCTTGTCGACTCGGACCATCAATGCCATTCAAGTCATCGATGGCCAAAACAATCGTATCCGGTGAAAACTGCGATAAGGCCTGATCGAGGGCCCAGAGCAGGGCTTCTTCACGCGCTCGGCGCAGGGTGTCAGCGGTGCGTTCGATAGTTCTATCCGACGTATGACGATCAAATATCTCGAGAAGACCATCCCGCGCTGGCGCCGGAATCATAGTGCTGCGACCTTCGGCAATGGCGTCAATATCTAGCACTACCAGCTGTTCAATTGTGTCACGCAAGGCATAACAGGGAACCTCCGCATGATACGGATCGGGGCCCGTTACAATGACCATGGCGCCGCCCGATTCTGCCTGACGCAAATAGTCGTGCAGCAGCCGAGTCTTTCCAACGCCAGTCTCACCAACCAGTCGACCTGCCGCCAATTCACGTTGCGCTGCTTGTTGCCGAAGTACCAGCCATTCCCAGTCGCTGTCCCTCGCCAACAATACTAATGGCAATTGCACCTGGCTCGATCGAACGGGTGGCAAGCTCTCATTCGACAACCGTGAGCCGCATTCGAGGCAGAATCGTCCTGCCGGGACGACAAGCCCGCAGTGACTGCACGCGACACTCACTATGGGTCGGGAAGACTGTCCCGGTGGCAGAGAGCGCCTTCCCGAAGGCGGGTGACTTTCGGCAAGAGACTGCGCCTCACGTAAGGCATCTGCAAACTCAAGGGCATCCTGATAGCGAAGGGCGACGTCCTTTTGGAGCGCCTTGAACACCACATCGGCGAAACTATCGGGTATGTTGCGAGTGGGGGCGACTTCACGCGGATCGGGCACGGGCACCGTCAAGTGCATCATAACGACGTGCGTTGGGCTATCGGCCTCGAAGGGAAGCCGCCCGGTGAGCAGTTGAAAGAGCACCACGCCGACGGCGTATAGATCACTGCGACCGTCTATGGGATCTCCACGTCCTTGCTCGGGCGCCATGTAGTCTGGCGTGCCGCACACGATGCCTGGACTAGTAACATTGGTGGGTGCACGCGGGTCAGCCCGCAACTTTGCCAAACCAAAGTCCAGGACTTTGACGAAGTCGCCTCCGCGTCGCAGTGGTTCAAGGATTATATTCTCGGGTTTTAAGTCCCGATGTACGATACCCAGCTCATGCGCCTCTCCAAGCGCGGCGAGCACTTGGGTCAATACATTGGCAACGCGAGCTATTGGTAAAGGCCCATCATCATAAATTACGCGAGCTAAATCCTTGCCGCGCAAAAACTCCATGATTAGGTAGGGCTGTCCATCTTTCGTCGTGCCAAAATCGAATACAGCAATTGAATTTGGATGATTGAGCTGGCTGGCAGCACGCGCTTCCGTCAAAAAGCGAAGCGCTGCGTTTTCATCCGACAGCAAATGTGGGTGGATGATTTTGACGGCAACCGTTCGGCCAAGCACGCTCTGCTCAGCGCGATAGATTCGCCCCATTCCACCAACGCTGATCAGATCCAGTATGTGATAACCTCCCGGCAGTGTCTGACCGATGAATCGGTCTTCACTTGGGGACCCCAGCGACCCAATTGGAAAACCGCAAGCCGGACAGTACTGGTGTCCCGGCGGACTGGTGGTACCGCATTGTGGACAGGGGCGGACCGTCTGCTGATTGGTCATGGGGGTGAGTTGGGCGAGGGCCGCAGTATCGCGCAGCTAGCTTCAGATACGCAATGGGCGCGGTTTCGATGTCTGTGGCGCTTGCCGTCCGGCCGTGAAAATCTTGGCCTTTGCATCTGGAGCGTCGGCCTCTGAGCGATCCTGCGGCGATTGAACACTAAAATGGGTCGAGTCGGTGTATGGTGTAGTGGATGCCCTCTGCGCGGATCCGTCTCGGTGAGCTCCTGGTGGAAGCACAAGCCATCACTCGCGAGCAACTTGCGGAGATGCTCGAGTTCCAGAAGCAGGACGGACGGCGATTGGGCACACTCCTGGTGGAATCCGGCCTAGTGACCGAGGTGCAGGTGACGCAAATCCTCAGTCAGCAACTGAGCATTCCTTGGGTGTCATTGTATCACATCGATTTTTCGCGACAGTTGCTCGACTTGGTTCCCAAGGAAATTGCTGAACAGTACGGACTGGTCCCGATTTTTGTTCGGCGCGTTAGGGGGCTGGGAAATGCCCTCTACATCGCCATGGACGATCCCAGTGATGAAGCTGCGCTTCAAGCGGTCCAGCATTATTCGGGGCTGCCGGTTCGATGCATGATTGCGCCACCGTCGGACATTCGGGGCGCCATTCGAGCCTATTACGAGTCGGCCGAGGGGACTGTTCCAACTTCGCTACCGCCACCCGAACCCGTCACACCCAAGCCATCACGGGTTTCGGTGAAGCCAGCCGCAGGGGACTTAAATACGAGTACCGCTCAGGAGCCTCAATCTGCTCGCACTTCGACTCCGCCTACGGCTGCTTTGACAACCCCCGTGAGTCCTTCAGTGCAGTTGCCCTCGGTTTCTCCGACTCCCGTAGATTTGGCGGCCGAAATCGCCGAACCCATTCCAGAAAGCAGTCAACACGTGCCGGTGCGCGAGCACAGCATGCCCAAGCCGAAACGGGGAACTGCACACCGTCGTGTAACGCTGACGTTGCTGGACGGTACAAAAGTCACGCTGCCCGCGCGCCCCGTCAAAGGTGATCGGAATCCGTCGCGGGCCGAAGAAGGGGAAGTATCGCTGACCGCGCGGGATATCGTGCAAGCACTGCGCGCAAAAATGCACGGGCAGAACGCCAGCGAAGTATTGGGTGAGCACGACCGGTGGGAAGGGCTATTTGCCGCTTTGCTTGGCGTTCTCATGAAGAAGCATCTCGTGGCGGATTGGGAATTCATCGACGAGCTTAAGCGACTCTAGAAAACCGAGGCTAATTCCGTAATGCAAGAATCCGAGTCCATCGTCAGCGTAGCGGAGTTTAGTCGCCGTCTGCGCCGCGTGGTCGAAGATGCATCGTATTCCGAGTGGGTGGAGGGTGAGGTCACTGGGGCTAAGGCCGCATCAAGTGGGCACCTCTACTTTTCCCTCAAAGATGAACGCGAACCCGCTCTGCTCGATTGTGTCATGTATCGCACCCAAGCACTGCGGTATCGTAAACTGCTCAGTGACGGGACAAGGGTGCAAATTCGAGGTCGCGCCACGGTATGGGTACCACGAGGCCGGCTACAATTCTCGGTTGAGCAAGTACGTGCCGCCGGGCTTGGATTGCACCTTTTGGCATTGGAACAACTTAAGCAACGCCTGGTTGCAGAAGGTCTGTTTGACCCAGCACGCAAGCGCACGCTGCCGAATGAACCTCGTGTCATTGGTGTCGTTACAAGTGCAGTGGGGGCGGCCTGGCGGGATATTACCGCGGTAGCTTTTCGCCGCGCCGGGGCCCATGTTGTGCTTTGCCCCGCGCTTGTTCAGGGTAAGGAGGCCCCTGACAGCCTAATTGCCGCCATTGATTTGATAGAGCGCCACCCGCTTCTGGACGTGCTCATCATAGGTCGAGGTGGAGGGTCCAATGACGATCTCATGGCCTTCAATGACGAGCGCGTCGTACGGCGTATTGCCCTCGTACGTGTTCCCGTCGTCAGTGCGGTTGGTCACGATATTGACACGACTCTGTCCGATTGGGTGGCGGACGTGCGCGCGGCGACACCTTCGCAGGCGGCCGAGCTAGTAGTGATCGACGCAGTTCAGAGACAGGAGCGTCTTGCGCGCCACGCGAGCGCACTGCGGCGCTCCTTGGTGCGGCGGCTAGCCGATGACAGGTCCACATTGCAGGCGATTCGGTCCCGAGTTTCTGATCCCAGGTTTACGATATTGCAGCGACAACAGCAGCTCGATGAGATGGCCGTTCGTGCGGCCGGCTCTGTGCGGTCCAAGCTGCGGAAATCCCGTTCAGTACTCGATTCTTTTGATCGGCAAATGCGGGCGCGACATCCGCTCGCGGTAGTTGCCCGCGCTCGCCATGCCCTCGCGCCCCTGGACAGCCGGCTACAATTTATCTTCCGCGATCGATTCACTCGGTTTTCGCTGAGGCTCTCTGACACCTCCGCGAGGCTTCAAGGTCTCTCTCCCCTCGCAGTTTTGTCGAGGGGCTATTCCATTGCATACCGGCTAGACGGCCGCGCTCTTCGCTCGGCAGCGGAAATAGACGTAGGCGACCCGCTGTTCCTCAGGCTGCACCAAGGAGAGGCCAGGGTGGTCGTGGAAGAAAAGCACATGCTGGCACCGATCAACGTTGACGGAACCCCGGAGGGACCGGAACCATGTTGAATGAAGACCGAAATGCCGTCGCCAATTCAAAAGGAAGGCCAGTGAGCGAGCCGAAGATGGGTCCCGCGCTGAGCGACGCGAGCGGCCCAATACTGTCTTCGAATGCCTGGCCAATTGTCGACACTTACGGCGAGCTTGATGCCACTGAATGGCTGCACACAAACGGAGCCGGCGCCTATGCCATGAGCACAGTGCCAATGATGCACACGCGGCGTTACCACGGCATTCTGGTTGCCCCGCTAGACCCGCCCTTGCGTCGCTATGTCAGCATCAGTCACGCCGAGCTTACCCTGCAAGCAAATGGTCGTCAGTATCGCCTATCGACGCACCAGTTTCCCAACTTGGCGCCGACGCCCGGGTATCGCCTACTTCGTCAATTTGCAATGGACCCGATTCCACGCTGGACGTATCGCATTGGTGATGAAGAATTCGAGCCTCGTCTTTGCCTGGCGCGGCGCCGCAATATTGCTGTAATGACGTACACGTGGCACGGCAAAGAGACCGCAACGTTGACGGTAAAGCCACTGCTGCCCTTGCGTAGAATTCACGACCTAATGCACGAGCACGGTGCCATGGTACAGCGCGTGGTTCTGCGTCAACGTGAGGTGGAAATTCAACCAATATTCGACTTGCCGCCGATTTCTTTCCGCCATTCCGGGGTGTTTGTAGGTTCCCCTGATTGGTGGCGGCGCTTTGAGTATCTGGAAGACCGCACCCGCGCGGCTGAATTTCAGGAAGATATTTGGACGCCCGGCACTTTCGAGCTAACGCTTCGTCCCGAGCAAACTCAATACCTGCTGACCGCCGTCGGCGAGTTGCCAAATGAATCGGCTAAGGATCTTGTTGACGAAACGGTCGAATACCTGACGGCACAGGCTCCTGGTTCAGCCCGCGTACGCGCGGTGCAAGTGCTGTGGGCTTCTGCGGACGCGTTCTGCGTTGAGGGTGGCGGCCATACCGCGATAATTGCCGGGTATCCCTGGTACGGTATTCATTTGCGCGAGACTATGATTGCGCTTGACGGTCTCTGTCTGGTTCGTGGGCGAGTCGAGTTTGCCAAACGTGTTATCGCATGTGCACTAACTACTCAGCACGCCGGCCTGCTTCCGGATGTCGTTTCGGAAGCCGAGGCCCGTGTTGGGCGTCCTTCTCCTGATGCAACACTTTGGCTGTTTCAGGCGGCCCGAGTGCTCGTTAAGCATTTGGGCGTACACGACCCCTTCGTGTACCGCACACTGTACCCCGCGCTGCGGCGTGCGTACGCGCGCCTGAATTCCAATCGACTAAAACGCCTAATTTGGAAGACCCAAGAGGGTTTGTTGGCCAATGGTGTTGAAGACCGACCGCTCACGTGGATGGACGCTAAAGTCGGCGCATGGATCGTCACACCACGGCGCGGTGTCGCGATTGAACATCAGGCCTTGTGGACGCGCGCCTGCCAAACCATGGCCGAACTGGCTGAAGCTTGCGCAGATGTGCGGCTTTGGGAATCGGCGCAGGAGGCTCGCCAATTGGCGCGTGCCTCATTCCAGCGCCGATTCTGGTGCAGTCAGACGGAATATCCATTTGATTGTGTCAGCGAAGAACGAGATATCGGAGGCGCGTGGAGCGACGCGAGCGTTAGACCCAATGCACTGATTGCCCTAGCAATCGATCCGGAACTTTTCGAGCCTTGGCAGGCTGCCGCGATCGTGGCCCGTGTCAGACATGACTTGCTCACACCTCGCGGTATCCGCACCTTATCGCCCCAAGATCCCGATTACCAAGGGTACCATGAAGGTGCTCTAGAGCAGCGGGAAGGCTCGGCGCACCAAGGCAGCGTCTGGCCCCATCTTCTTGGATATTTCGTGCGTGCTGCAACCCGGCTTGCCCACGAAGACGACCAACTCCGCGACGAACTAAGACGAATGGTGGAAACCGCACTGGAAGAACCCCTGGCTTTGCGGTTCGTGTCGCAGCTGGCAGACGGCGATCTTCCGCACCGCGCGCGTGGGTGTCCGGCGCAGGCCACCGCAGTTGCCGAGCTCTTGCGAGCATTGGTGGTAGATCAGGAATACTGATACCCCGGCCGGGGCATCCCCGTGAGGGTATGACTCGGCCCGGGGGGTTGACCCTTGGTCAAGTGAGGCTAGCCTCCCGCTGTGGATCAGAATCTGCTGCGTTCTTACATCTCGACGGTTTATGAATTACCCGTCGAGTCCGGTGTTCTGCGAGTCTCACTCGACGGAGAGATTACAAAAGACCCGACAACGCTACCGCCGCTGTTACAGTCGCAGTTTGGCATTATTACCGCCTACAACCCGCGTTCGATGCTTTTGCCGCGCAAAGTCAATGATTTGCGTCACCAGGTGTTACGCGACTTGCTTGTTCTTGGGTGTTATCGCGTGGAAGGTTGCGTGGGCCTTGACGATGAACCGGAAGGAACGTGGCGCGAGCCCGCGTGGATAGTCCACGGAATTGATCGCGACGAAGCCATCCACTTTGGTCACACTTTTCGGCAAAACTCGATCGTCTTTTGCCGCGAGGCGCGCCCCGAACTGATCGTCACTGACACTACCTGCGACGAGGTTGGCCGTACCTACGTTGGAAACTGGCGCATTCGTCAATGACCACAATGTCTCGCGAACTCGACGCACAGCTATGTTTCGCTCGCCGGCGGCCGTTCTTGGTTGCCCAATGCGACCGTATTTCTGGCCGCAGCGAGGATGTCAAAGTACACTTGGAGGCTGAGGATGCGTAGCCAATTTGGTGAACAACAAGGGCCCGACATTAGCGAAGTTGTCGCGAAAGTCGGCGACATATCCCGGACTTTGATTGGTCGATTCGGTTCGGGCCTCGCGCTCGTGGTTTTGTTGATTTTGCTCATTTCGGGCGTCTACAAAGTGGGTCCGGGCGAGATTGGCGTGGTTCGCACCTTTGGCCGCGAGACGTCAAAAATGGGCCCCGGCCTGCGGTTTCGAATTCCTCTGGTGCAACGCGTTGACGTGGTCAACGTCGAACAAATCCGTCGCATTGAAGTTGGATTTCGCGATAAGCAACCGGTGATCGACGAAGCACAGATGATTACCGGCGATGCCAATATCGTCGAAGTTCAAATGATTGTTCAGTACCGTGTCATTGAACCAAGTAAGTATCTCTTCCGGCTACGCGATCCAGATGAAACACTGCGGGCAAGTGCTGAAGTGGCGCTCCGTGGAGTTGTTGGACGTGCCACTATCGATGATGTCATTACGACTGGCCGCGAAAGAGTTCAGGAAGAGTCGCGAGAGTGGTTGCAGCACCTAATGGATGGTTACGAAAGCGGTATCCGCGTCACCGAAGTCAAGCTGCAGGGGATAGATGCGCCCGATGCCGTCCGCGACGCATTTCACGAAGTTGTCAGAGCGCGCGAAGAAAAGGAAAAGCTCGTAAATCAGGCGATGGGCTACAACGCCGATCTAATCCCGCGAGCCCGAGGGGAAGTTCGCAAGATAGTGCGAGCAGCGGAGGCCTACCGCGAGCAACGAGTGCTAGAGGCCAAAGGCGATTCGGAGAAATTCGACGCTACTTACGCCGAGTACCGAAAAGCCGAGAAAGTGACTCGTCAACGTTTGTACCTTGAGACAATGGAGCGCATCTTGGGACGAACGCCGCATAAGGTGATTGTCGATGACCGTCTTTCTAAGTCTGCACTGCCGATATTTCCGCTGAACTTGCCTAGTGTGAGCGCGCCTTCAGGGGGGGCAAAGCCATGAATCGTCTGGGACGTTGGTTGATTCTTCTTGGCGTAATCCTTTGGTTGGCTTGGGAGTCGTTCTTCGTTGTTGACGAGACTGAATTGGCCATCGTCACGCAAATTGGCCAGTTTCGTCGAAGTGTAATGCACCCCGGCCTGCAATTCAAAATTCCGGCACTTCAGCAGGTCGAGAAAATGGAAAGTCGGATACTGGTGAGCGACACCCCGCCCGCCGAATTCCTCACTCTCGACAAGAAACGACTTGTAGCAGATCCGATCACGCGCTGGAGGATCAAAGACCCCCTGCTTTTTTACATGAAACTGGGTGATGAAACTCGCGCGCGTTCTCGAATTGACGATATCGTCAATAGCGAATTGCGCCGAGAATTTGCAACTCACGACTTTGGAAACATTATTGGCAACGCGCGTTCACCCTTGATGGATCAAGTATCCCTCAATACCCGGGAACAGACTAAAGATTTTGGCATTCTGGTCATTGATATTCGCATCCGGCGCGCCGACTTACCCCCCGAAGTTCAAGACAGTGTTTTCCAGCGCATGCGTGCTGAGCGGGACCGCGTGGCCAAGAAGTATCGATCTGAGGGCGAAGAAAAGGCCGCAGAGATTCGAGCAGACACGGACAAAGAAAAGACTATTTTGCTCGCCGAAGCGTATCAACAATCGCAGAAACTTCATGGTGAGGGTGACGCCATGAGCACCGCCATTTATGCGGCCGCATACGGTAAAGATGCCGAGTTCTACGGATTTGTTCGGAATCTCGAGACCTACGAAAAATCCCTAGGATCCGATTCAACGTTCGTCATGTCTACTGGTGCTGAGCTATTTCGCTATTTTGCTGAGGCCGCCAAGAGAGCGCAATAGTTTGCTGAGGCGCAATACGCGTGCAACTCTGGCCTCGCCTTACTCTGGCAATTTTACCGTTTGTGGCAGCGACAATTGCTTCAAGCTGGGTGGCCGCGTCGATAGGTCGGACATTGGGTCACAGCGTATTGGATCTATATATCGCATTGAACGCCGCATCTGAGGCTGTGAAACCCTCTAGCGCCACGTGTGAAAACATAGGGTCTGAATGCGATGATCAAACGCTTGAAAACTGGCCAGCGGGAGAAGGCCTATTTTTCGCCGATAGCGGGCGCAAAAATCCGGAGCCCCGCCGAATCAGTCCGCCTCGTCGGTTGTTATATGTTGATGCGGCCACAGTTCTTTGCCTAGTACAAGACGGTGTGCAGCCGAGCGGCAAACCCGTGCCCGCCAAAGGCAGTCGCCCCGCTGGAATTGCGGTATACGGAGTGAACAGGCTCGGAATTGGTGCAATCGACGGCGATATCCTAACCGACGTCCTGGGCCAGCCGGTGCGTTCGGCTGCGCAAGTTATTGCCATGGTCATTGCAGCCCGCGCTGCCAATAGAAGTATCATTTTCGGCACCGTTTGGCGTGGCATTCACCCGTATTCGATTTCTGTCGAGCAACCTTACGACATGCCGAATTGCTCGCCTGATGAACATGATTGTTGGCGATCCCGATGCGGCACCAACAAACCTTTGCGCTTAACCACGAAACCTGCCCCCAAACCCGCTTCGCCGAATAAAAGACGAGGAGAAAAATAAACGCCGAATATGGCTCTGCCCCTCCTCAGCCCACTGCGCTGTTGCCGGGGTCAGTGGCCCCGCTGGCCAAGATCTCCGTAGGTCCAGCGGGGGTGGGCCTGGATCAAAAGTCCCAGTTGACCAATCGCTTCCAAGCGGGGATAACCGCAATGTATGGCGCAAACTGTTCAGTGCATCAAACTCAATCGTGAGGCAGAAGGCCTCGAAAAAGCTCCATTCAAAGGGCCGCTCGGTGAACGCATTGTTCAGAACGTTTCAGCATTAGCGTGGCGAATGTGGCTTGAACACTCAAAAATGCTCATCAATGAATATCGCTTGGATCTAACCAGCGAAATGGGTCAGCGCCTTTGGATGACAGAGTGTGAGAAGTACTTTTTTGGTGATGGGTCCGCCGCGCCGGCTGAATTTGTTCCCGAGCAAGAATAAGACACTCTGCTAGGTGGAGCCATCTAAACGGCAGGCACGAACGAATGGCGTTTTGGCGCAGATTACTCGAGGGCACAAGCTGGCAGACTCTGATCAGTTATGTGTCGCCTACATTTTTTCAGCTCGTGTCGCCTCGCGATGTCTCGCGTTCGGCGTACCGATTGGCCCGAAATTGGTTTGACGAAAAGAAATTCATCGAAGCCGTCAATGCACGTTCCGCAGCCGTAGAAGAGCTCAATTGCGGACTTACGGTAACAGGAACCGTGCGCCGAAAGCGAGATAGGCTGCCGTTTCATTCGGAGGCGCCGGCCGCGGTTGATGGTGATTCTCCCTCGAGCACCGGCGAAGGCGTGCTTACGCTCTTCTTTCATCAAATTCATACGGACGGTCCAATTTTTCTGGATCTGCGCCGCCATCATTTCAAGTGCCGGAACGACTCACAACAACTACAATGCGAGTACTTCGCAACGCCCTTGTATTGCTTCTGGTCGCCTCAATTTCGCAATGCAATGCGGGATCTATACGCTGCGTTCTACGGTAGTGCGTCCAAAGATACGTATCTTGCCGCGCTTAGGTCGATTGGAATTGAAGCCGTGGCAGACCTGTTCGATAAAGCATTCGGCGGCGAGAGAAAAACAGCGGCCCGCTTTCAACTTGCCGACTTCAGGGTCACGTTTCACGACGTCTTCATGCGTTGCGTGGAGACGCGGAGCACGCTTCACGCAGATTTTCTGACGCTAGGCATCGCTATTGCCACGCTGTACGACCACCTAGAATTAGATGGTGGTACTTATGACGTTTCGGCGTGCTACAGGCGCGCCGTGAACTTCGGGTCCGATACTTCCGAACCGTCGCCATAAGTCACAGAACTATGACGATGACGTCAGTGTATAGTCATTTGCGCTCATGCGACCAGCTCAAAGGGCAGCACTGGTCTAAATTGGGGGGATTAGACCACTAATGCTGCGCACCTGGTTGCCTCTCGGGTGCCGAATGCCGCGGCCTCCATGCCCGCCGCGACGTACGCTGTTGTCCTGATGGCAGCGCGGCGCAAGAAGGTCCGAGGCAGCAACGTTCCGAAAACGGAGCGCCGTCTTCAAATTCTCGCCGCGGCGCGGGAAGTTTTCGCCAAGCGCGGCTATCACCAGACAACGATTGACGATATCGTCCTGTCTGCAGGCGTGGCAAGAGGCACGTTCTATCTATATTTTGAGGACAAGAGAGCCGTCTTTTCCGATCTCATCGATCGATTTGCTGCCAAACTTACGATGGCCATCGAGCGAATCGTGACCGACGATGCCACGCGACCTGTTGCCAATCAAGTGCAAGAAAACATACGGTCGGTAATTCGAACCTGCTTGTCCGAAAGGACAATGACCAAGATCTTGTTTACCGGTGCGGTAGGCGTAGACCCAGAATTCGACCGAAAGATTGCGACATTCTATGACACGGTAGTCCAGTTGCTCACCGAAAGTCTCAGGGACGGACAGACACTCGGCATCGTGGCCGATGGGGAACCGCGGGTTTTGGCGTATCTCAGCATTGGTGCTTTCAAGGAATTACTGTATCAGGCGGTTATCTTGGGACTATCGGAAGAAAGCGCCGAAGTGCTCTTGCAACAGATGTACAATTTCCTGCGTCAGGGATATCTGCGTGTGTCCGAAGTGCTTGAGACCGCGCGACTCCCTCGATCACGACGCAAGGCCTAGGAGTACCGATCCGTAGCTGACGCTTTCGGTTTAATATTCATGGAAAAGTCCGAATACCCGTTTAATGCTTCCAGTCTTTCCTTCGTGGAAAGTCTGTACGTTGAGTTTTTGGCCAGCCCCGACAGCGTCCCTGAACATTGGCGCGCCTGGTTCGAATCTTTGGCTCCCGATCGTCAATTCGCGCAGCGCCCGCGCCTTGAACCGACATTTGCGCCTGCGCGAATATTCGACGGAAAAGCAAACGGCCAGACCGCTCACCCCGAACAGCGCGGTTCGTCGAACTTTGGTGTATCGACGGCGGCTGTGCAACAGGAGTGGTTGGCGCAGTTGGTACGTGCCTATCGTGAGCTAGGTCACGCGAATGCACGGCTCGACCCACTAGGCTTCCCTCGACCGGAACCTGCGGAGCTTGACCCAAGTTACCACGGATTCAAAATAGAGGATTTGGATCGCAAATTTTCCGCAACAACTGTCCACGGACCCGACGTTCTGACCTTGCGCCAAATATTGGAACGACTACGCAGTACGTATTGTCGCTCAATTGGCGTCGAATACATGCACATTGCAGATTCGGGTATTCGAGATTGGCTGCAAGAGCGTATGGAGACGACGGAAAATCGCATTCGGCTCAGCCACGATGGGCAGATTCGAATTCTGTCAAAATTGACGGATGCGGTAATGTTCGAAGAGTTCCTGCAAACCAAATACCTTGGCGCGAAAATATTCTCATTGCAGGGCTCGGAAAGTCTGATCCCGCTTCTGACTTTTGCCATCGACCGTGCCGGCGATCTCGGGATTGATGAAATCGTCATGGGCATGGCGCATCGGGGCCGTCTGAACGTTCTGGCGAACATAATGAGTAAATCGCCGCGGGATATTTTCCGCGAATTTGAAGACCGAGATCCGGAGTTGTATCTGGGTAGTGGGGACGTCAAGTACCACTTGGGGTACACTTCCGATCACTACACGGCGAGTGGGAGGCGTGTTCACTTGTCGCTGTGTTTCAACCCCAGCCACTTGGAGTTTGTTAATCCCGTTGTGCTCGGTCGCGTACGTGCAAAACAAGATCGGTTTGGCCAGGGAGCCATTCGCCACAAGTTACCCTTGTTGATTCACGGTGATGCCTCCTTGGCAGGCGAGGGAATCGTTCAGGAAACGCTTAATTTGGCGCAGCTTAGCGCGTATACGACAGGTGGAACTCTGCACGTCGTTATCAACAACCAGATTGGGTTTACGACGTCACCTCAGCAGGGACGCTCTTCCGCCTACGCCACCGCCATTGCCCGCATGCTCGACATCCCAGTATTCCATGTAAACGGGGAAGACCCCGAAGCGGTGGCGCAAGTAGTGTCACTGGCAGTTGATTTTCGCGATCGTTTCGCGCGGGACGTCTTTATTGACATGTATGGCTATCGACGTCACGGCCACAACGAAGGTGACGAGCCGGCGTTTACGCAACCCCTGCTGTATGCTGCAATTAGCCGCCGAAAGAGCGTGCGCGACGGCTATTTGGAGCACCTCCTCGAGCTGGGCGAGGTGACTCGAGTGGAAGCCGATCAGGTAGCGGTTGACCGGCGTATCATCCTCGAAGCCGAGCTACAGGAGGCACGGCGTAGCGACTACGTGCGCTTCCACGACTCACTCGACGATGTATGGAAGCACTATCTCGGTGGCCCAGAAGCCTCATCGGCTGAGCCCGAAACGGCTATGGAGGGCGCCAGCCTGACTACGCTCCTGGAAGCGGTATCGCAAATCCCCGACGGTTTTCATGCGCACCGTAAGATTGAGCGATTACTCGAACAACGCCGCGAAATGGCGCACGGCGAGCGGAGGTTGGACTGGGGCGCTGCGGAAACCCTCGCCTTCGCATCCCTGGTGACACACGGTACGGCCGTGCGCTTTACGGGTCAGGACAGCGAGCGCGGTACCTTCAGTCACCGCCACTCTGTACTGCACGATGTTGAAACCGGAGCGCGGCATGTGCCTTTGATGCACTTGAGTCCCGATCAAGCACCCTTCGATATTTACAATAGTTCGCTGAGTGAAGCCAGCGTGCTCGGGTTTGAATACGGTTATAGTTTGGAAAGTCCCGAAGTGCTCGTGTTGTGGGAGGCACAGTTTGGTGATTTCTGTAACGCCGCTCAGGTGATAATTGATCAGTTCATTGTAAGCGCCGAAGATAAGTGGAAGCAGTTGAGCGGTATTACGGTGTTATTACCGCACGGCTTTGAGGGGATGGGACCGGAGCATTCCAGTGCGAGAATTGAACGGTGGCTACTGTTGGCGGCCGAAGAGAATATTCAGATTTGCCAGCCCAGCACGCCGACGCAGTTCTTCCACCTACTACGGCGCCAAGCACTTCGCACTTGGCGAAAGCCGTTGGTCGTGTTTACACCTAAGAGTTTACTCCGACATCCCAAAGCGACGAGCGAACTCAGTGAGTTGGCAAAAGGCAGATTTCAACGCGTGCTCCCTGACACCCTTTACCATTCGGTAGATCCTCGTGGTGTGCGGCGCGTCCTGCTCTGCAGCGGGAAAATCTATTATACCTTGGAGCAACGGCGCGAGGAATTGAAACGCCACGATGTCGCCATCGTTAGAGTCGAGCAGTTTTACCCACTTCCCGACGAACACTTGCGCGCCGCTCTCGATCCGTTCGTTGATGGTACACCAGTCGTGTGGATTCAGGAGGAGCCAGAAAACATGGGTGCTTGGAGGCATTTACGGGCTCGCTTTGGGACACGGCTATTCGCGCGCCATCCTTTGACGTGCATTGCCCGTGCTGAATCCGCCAGCCCTGCGACAGGTTCGGCGAGCAGCCACCGGCTGGAAGAAGAAGAATCCCTGGAGAAGGCCTTTTCCTTATAGCGACGTTAGTTTCACTTGGCAGCCCCCGTCGGAGAAAACAAGCAATGACCATTGAATTGCGCGTGCCGGAAGTCGGCGAGTCGATTTCGGAAGTTACCATTGGCGACTGGCTCAAACAGGTCGGTGACGTAGTCGAACGCGACGAACCGGTGGTCGTGATTGAGACCGACAAAGTGACGGTCGAATTATTGGCGCCGATGCGGGGTAAACTTTCCCAAGTGTTGCTGGCCAAAGGTGCTGCCGCCAAGGTGCGGGACCTCGTCGGATTGATGCAGGAAGTTACTCAAGGTGCTTCCGTCTTGGTCAGCCCACCTCTTGGCGTTGAGCCGACTCAACAAGAGCCGGCTGAATCACCCCCGTATCGTGATAAAATGCCTACCGAAAATGCTGTACCAAGCAATCGGGCGCCTGAACTCAAGCCAGCAGTCGAAGCTGTCACCGACGTTACCGTTGCAAAGCATGCTGAAAAGTGGGCCAGCCCTTCGGCGCGTCGTGCAATGGCCGAATATGAGGCACGCGGTCACAACAGTTTCGAAAGTGCCGAGTTGCTAACGCCCATCAGTGGTCCCGAGCCTCATTCAGTTGGTGGGGGGCGCGAACAAGAAGTAGTGCCCATGAGCCCATTTCGTCGCACCATTGCCGAACGCCTCGTGCAGTCGCAGAACACAGCCGCACTTCTCACGACTTTCAATGAAATCGACCTTTTCACCGTGCAAGACCTGCGACATCGCTATCAAGAGGTTTTTCAGAAGCGCTACGACATAAAACTTGGGTTCATGTCGTTTTTCGTCAAGGCCGTTGTCGAGGCGCTCAAGCAAGTTCCCGTTTTGAACGCGGAAGTGCGCGGCACCGATATTGTATACAAGAACTACTTCGACATTGGCATTGCCGTAGGCGGCGGCCGCGGTTTAGTGGTCCCCGTAATTCGCAATGCCGAACACCTGGGACTGGCCGAGATTGAGCACAGCGTTGCCGATTTTGGAAAGCGCGCCAAGGACAACAAGCTCCAGCTTGACGAACTGGTTGGTGGCACCTTTACGATCAGCAACGGGGGTGTGTTCGGCTCCCTCCTATCAACACCAATTGTCAATCCACCACAGAGTGGCATCCTGGGTCTGCACGCGATCCAAGATCGACCGGTGGCTCGTGAAGGTCAGGTGGTCATTCGGCCGATGATGTACGTTGCACTTACTTACGACCACAGAATCGTAGACGGACGGGAGGCCGTGACGTTCCTGCGGCTTGTCAAGGAGTTCGTGGAGCAGCCGGCGCGAATACTCCTTGAGGTTTGAGCCGAATTTTCCGCGAAAACCAGCGCGCCCGGCCCGGCCCGGGCCCGATTAATTGACTGTTGTCATTTCCCCCTTGTCGTCCGTTTCCCACTCCGTACCATGTGGGCGGCGTGTCTACGGCATGGCTGTCTGACGACGAAAAGGTTCCGTTGACCGGCATAGGGTTGGAGTCAGCTCTTGCCGGGTATACTAAACCTTTGTGCGCTGGGAGAGCCACCTTCCGTGGGCGAAGATTGGCATACGCCGTGGCTATAAAACACAGTGCGGGAGCATAGAACGTGACAGTACCGGACAAAGTGCGGAGCTTTACATTGTTGGGCGCTCCTGGAACCGGGAAGACCGCCCTTGCTGAAGCGTTGCTTTATCGGGCCAAAGTGTTGCAACAACCCGAGGGAGGGAAGGCGCTTGACACGGAACCCGAGGAAATTAAGCGACGTTCGTCGGTCTTTTCGAAAATTCAAAGTCTGACTTGGGACGGCTACGAAATTACTTTTGCCGACACGCCCGGAGGTGTTGACTTCATCGGTTCAGTCATAGCTCCGCTGTCGGTGCTGGACGTGGCTGTTTTGGTTGTGGACGCGACAACCGGCGTCGATGTGCCGACACGGCAATTCTATGAGATTGCCATTAAGTGCAACAAGCCGATGGTGATTTTCATCAACAGGATGGACAAAGAGAATGCCGATTTCGATCGCGCCGTTGCGAGTATTCGAACAACACTAACCAAGAAAGCCCTCCCGGTTGCGCTTCCAATAATTGCAAATTCGAGCGTTGAGGGTGCCATCGACATTGTGGAGTCGCGAGCCGTCCTGTTTGCCGACAAATTGAAAGAAGTGGCCATACCTGGGGAACAGCAGGACGAGTTCGTCCTAGCCCAGCAAGCCCTCTGGGAGGAAGTTGCCGGGACGGATGACGCATTGTTCGAGAAGCTTGCCTCCGGCGAGAGTGCTACCAAAGAGGAAGTATTGCCACTACTCGTCAAAGCGATTGCCTCTTGCGAAATCATCCCGATAATTGGAGGCACGGCAATGCCTCCCCGCGGCGCATCGGTATTGCTCGATACGATATGCCGTCTTATCCCGCCGGCTGAGAAGCTTGCCGCACCGCCACAGCTAGAGAGCGATACAGCCGCACCGCTGACGCTTGGTGCAGATCAGCCCGCCGTTTGTCAGGTATTTCGAGTCACCAGTGATCCCGGCGTGGGCGAGCTGTTTTTCCTGCGTGTCGTCAATGGCACAATTCGCTCCGGGGATGATATGCTCAATCCGCGTTACAAAGACCGTGAGCGAATTGGACACATGATTCGCTTCCAAGGCAAGGAACGCAAGGAGTTGACGGAAGCTACATTGGGTCAAGTCGTCGCCGTGGCTAAACTGAAGCACACGTTGGCTGGGGACACCCTGTGTACGCCAAATCGCATTGTGGAACTGGTCCCGATCGCATTCCCAAATCCCGTACACTCGGTCACCGCCCACCCGGAAACCCGCAAGGACCAAGACAAACTAGGTGTCGCATTAGGTAAATTGGCGCAGACGGATCCAACGCTTCATCATCACGTGGATGCGGAGTTCAACGAGATCATTCTGTCAGGAATGGGTGAAGTCCATCTCGAGATTGTTGCCGGCCGTCTGCGTGATCGCTATGGAATCCAGCTAACCTTGGGGTTGCCCCACATTGCGTATCGCGAGACGCTCTCAAAAATGGTCAAAGCTCAAGGGCGACACAAGAAGCAAACCGGCGGACATGGCCAGTTTGGCGATGTGTGGATCACCGCGGAACCATTGCCTCTCGGGTCCGGTTTCGAGTTTGTGGACGACATTAAAGGCGGAGTAGTCCCGAATAAATTCATTCCATCCGTGGAAACCGGTATTCGCGATTGCATGAAGCGCGGTGGACTGGTTGGCTTTCCCGTTGTGGACTTGCGTGTGTCACTTTACGACGGAAGCTATCATTCAGTGGATTCTTCGGACATGGCCTTCCAAATGGCGGGCGCGCACGGGTTTCGAAAATGCTTGGAACTGTCGGGTACTACATTGCTAGAACCCATCATGCGCCTAAATATTTCGGTTTTGGCCGACCACGTCGGAGCCATCACTAGTGATCTGAACTCGCGTCGTGGTCGCATCCTCGGTATGGATGCCGTGGGTGACGTACAGACCATTCACGCGGAAATTCCCCAGTCCGAAGTGTCTCGGTACTCGACTGATTTGCGAAGCATGACGCAAGGCGCTGGTACCTTCTCGATGGAGTTTGCTCGGTATGATCCAGTCCCGGCAATGCTAATCGAGGGCATCAAGGCCAAACTCGCAGAGCGACGAAAAGGCTCCGAAACCGCGACAGCCTAAGAGTCACGGAAAAATCGGCCTAGTCACGCGGGCCATTGATAGATGCGGTTCGGAGTGTGACTGATCCAACATCGCGCGCTCAACGTGCTTTGCGTGAGTGGTTGATTTCGACTTTGCCGGCATTGCGCTGCGATGTAGATATTGGTCACGCCTTTTTCGCACAATGAGATTCCGGCGAGCACACAGTCAGCGGAGATTGGAGTGCTCTTTGTCGTGACGGCCCTCGGCAGTCGCGTCGTGGCGTGGCATCGATCTCATCCGGTTGCGAAATTCACCAGCGCCCGTGTCGTCCCTGCATCATTGGCTGCACAACGGAAGGCCAGTTGTCGAAACAGCGCATCGGGCAATCGCTCCGGGCAGGCTGCGCTTCGCGGGACATTGAAGCCCGCGCCGCAAGTGCCAGCCCAGGTCATTGCCGTTTGAACGTCCGGCACGGATTTCTGTTAGTGGGTCACTAGCGATTTTCGAGACTTTCACCTGTGTGTTCGATCACACAAGTGCGTGTACTGAGCGCGTTCACTTCGGTCCGGCGCCGTTCGTCACGAGGGACTGCACCTGCGCGGTGGCGTCTGCCGTATAGCTGTAGCTCGGCGTATACACAGCACCGCTGCCACCCGTGAGTCTGCTGCCGGTCGTATTTGTGTATGTATTCGTCGTGCCGGCCGTAATGTAGGACGACGTCGTTGCGTTGGTGTAAAAGAGATGCGGATCCTTTACGCCAGAAAACACGTTGTAGTCGAAAAAGACATGGGCATAAATGACAGCACGATAGCAGTAATTATCGCCCGCTGAGGTCCAGAGGTTATTAAATAAGTGGTTCTTGCCGAAGCGCACCTGCGGCTGACGCTCGTAGACGTTATCGGCCCACCAATCGTGATGCCAAGTGATGTTGAGCTTGCCGGCGCTCGCCTCGGTGTCGCTACCGCCAATCAGATTGCTATACCGGTGCCCGGATGCGCCGGTCGAGTCACTCCCCGAGTTATCGGTTCGAGGGGTGTAGTGGAACTTCGTCCAAGACACAGTGATGTAATCCGCCGCCTTGGTAATGTCGAGATTGCCGTCCGTGCCGTCGGATATATCACAATGGTCGAACCAAATGTGATGCGCGCTGTTCTGAACGCTAATCGCGTCATTACCCGATGAGCAACCGACAGAGGAATCGTAGCTGGGGTCCAACGCGCAATTTCCGACACCGTAGCCCACGATCTTGATATTGCGGATGATGACATTCACCGAGCCACTCACCTCAACGTGACCATGAATCTCGCCGCCGCAAATCCCCACGATAGTCTTGTTGGAACCTACCGTAACTGCGCCTGAGGCAAGGACGCCCTTGACGTAGATGACCGCCGCATTGGTGCCCTTAGCCGCAGTCTGTAGCGCAGCGAGCGTGGTGACCGTCACCGGGGTCGTGGTGCCTCCACCTGTCGTTGTAGTCGTGCCGTTTCCGGATTGCGCGGCCCATCCGACTAAAGGGCTCGGCGCGGGCGGTGTATTGCAGTCCGTCGAGGTGCTCCCACCAGTTGCCGGCGCGCCGCCGGTCGCCTTCATTCCTCCAGGTGCTTGCCGCACCGCCAGTCGTCTTTGTTCCACCGGTGCTCGTCGTGCCACCGGCCGTACTGGTTCCCCCGGCGCTCATCGTACCGCCGCTCGAAATGCTGGTGGTCGTTACCGAACTGCCTCCCGTTGCAGAAACGCCTCCAGTACCCGGATTGATCACGCTGCCGCCCGACGAACTGCTTGTGCCCGCTGCAGTCGAACCGCCGCTGGCGCCGACCGCGCCGCCCTGAGCGGTCAAGGTCCCACCAGTGCCACCGGGAGGGCTCCCTGTGTCACTGCCACTGCAGGCGGCGAGCGTTACTAGTGAGAGCGAGCTACTGAGAACGAGCTGATTGATCCTGTGATGCATCGGTAGGCCTTTTCGATTCAAACGGTCAGGGACGGGTTACTGGCGTCGGACGTAACCCCAGTCACCATCAGGTCGCCGACGCCGATGCAAAGCGCTCACAATTCGACTCAGGACCGGTTGCAAAAGCGCCAGGCCAACCGGCCATGGGGTGGCAGGGGCTGAATCGACTAAATTTCAAAAATCGAGCTCCGGCCATTGAACGGCGCGCTCCTTGCGATACTCCAACAGAGATTCAACAAGGCGGGATTCGACTGCAGCGCTCCTGGGGGGGTGAACAGTTGCTTGCACCGAAGATCACCGAAAGGTTGGGTTCACGTTGCAGCAGCGAATACGCTCCGGGCTGGTGCCAGGCGCTATTGGACGGCGAGAAGGGTGCTTGCAACGAAGGTGAATGGGCTACCGCCTCAGTCAAAGTGGCCAGATCCCAAGGAAATCAACACGGACCAACTGAGCGGCCTAGGTGCGTATTGACGTGGCAATCCCCTGGGGCGAGCATCAATACTTCCCCACCTCAACGCTTTCATGAAGGTGCGGAATTCATCCAATCAGGAGAACACACATGGGATACGTCGAATCGAATCTGATTCCAGGTGAAACTGTCCAACTTAGGGGCAAGATCCACTGGATGATCTTCATCCCACACATCCTCTTGATGTTCATCGTTATTGGCTTTGTTACAATCATTGGTGCAATCCTTCAGGTCAAGACAACAGAAATGGCCGTTACTAACAAGCGGGTCATCACAAAAACCGGGCTCATCTCAAGGAAGACGTTGGAAATGGCCCTAAGCAAGATCGAGACAATAAGTGTCGATCAGGGCATCCTAGGTCGCATCTTCGGATACGGGACATTGACGGTCGTTGGTACCGGCGGAACCAGGGAGACGTTCAAGTGGGTCGTCGACCCTCTCGCATTCCGTAAAGCTGTGCAACATCAGAGCATGGGAGATGGATCATGATTCGTGCAATACCTGCTGAATACGTGCGCCGCTAAGTCCTAGAAGGTCGCCAGCATCGCGCCTGCTGATACCGAGCTCGGTAAGCACTTGAGCTGCGGCGCGCGCCGCTTGGGCTGCCTCCTCGGTATCTTGGCGAAGTTTCTGTTGCGCGCCTTGATAGCGTCGCAGGCTGGTCATGGCCTTGCGGGGTAGGTTGACAACTTCGCAAATGTCGAAGGAACTCTCAGCAACATCGAGTAGCAATGCGATCGACTGTCGAATCCGTCGACGGGCCTTGGGCAGTGTCTGACCATCCGAAATGGCCGACTTGCCGGGACCAACATCAGTCACGACGGACCAATAGCCGTTCTCGTCCAGCTCGAAACGCGCGGTATAGGTCTTTCGCTTAGCCATATCGCTCGGAGTGTTCCTTTCGGGATGTCGCCCGCATGCACCGGAATGCTCGTTTGACATTTTCCGCAGCGCCAGACCTCGTGTGAACCTTTGCCTTGACGCAACAGAACACAGCCCAGTTTGCGAAGCAGCCGGGTCAGCTCCTGCGACGTCATTTAGTGTATCTTACGACTTTCCAAAGATTCGTCAAGCGCACTTAACGAATATATCTAGTGACGGCAAAGCAAGCGGCTAGCGGCGCGCTACGGCGTACTGTGAGCGTGGGGCACTCTGATTTGGCCGGAATCCGGCCAACAATGGTCGCGCTGAATACGGTTGAGTAGATCCTGCAGTCCGTCCTCGCTGAGTTGTGCCAAAAATTGTCGGCGGTCGTCGGCCAATTCGATCTCGAGAACGTCGCACAGCGATTCAATCGCCAGCCGCAGACCCTCGGCGCGACCTTTGGCGTGACCTTCGGCTTGCCCGTCGAGGCGACCCTCGGCACGGCCTTCCTGGCGCCCTTCTTCGCGCTCAAATCCGCGGATGATGGCCAAATTAGCGCGAGCTAGCTCGCGCTCGCGCGCTAGTTCTCGCGCCGCTGGGTCTTGCGACAATTGATCAAGCGCTTCTTTTGCTCGTCGCATCTCGGCGTCATTCATGGCTAGCTCCTGCAATTCAGCTTCGCTGTCGGCCAGCAAGAACCGGACCCACCGTGCCAAGCGTGGATCCTCGTCGCGTAGCCCGAGTTTGGGTAATTCAATGAGGTGCAGTTCGAGGGCATCGGTGAGTTAAAAGTGGTCATGAACCTCCAACACTCTAAATGTGCCGTGGAAACGAGCGGCTGGCAATAGGCGGGCGTTGAGGAATACGATGCTGACGCACGACGTAAAGCTCGCATGGCGATCGCTGACGCAAAGTGGCTAAATCGCGGCGAAATCGCCAACGTGGGTGGGGTTGCTTCTGGGT
>Ga0075520_1000036_pt1 | contig 39086 bp, 27 predicted proteins | sample NGEPerB_FD_75100 | JGI IMG/M metagenome (GOLD analysis project Ga0075520, IMG submission 75100) | Arctic peat soil microbial communities from the Barrow Environmental Observatory site, Barrow, Alaska, USA - NGEE PermafrostAB12-B | ecosystem: Environmental > Terrestrial > Soil > Wetlands > Peat ... | reverse complement strand
GCAAATATATTCCGAGAGGGTTCCAGTAGCAGGGACAAATCTCTCATTGGTGTACGCGAGCGATCGCGTTCCCGGTTATCGGAATGCTGACCGCTTGGCTCTACCAATTGTCGGCGACAGTTTTGACACCCGGGTACTGAAGGTGTATGTGGGCGTCCAAATTGCTGGGCGCAACATTCAATTTGAATTCTTTCCTCAACCTAGCCTGAGCCAGGACTTTAGTCTAATAAGCTGGAACCGTGATACAGACGCTTACGCGTACGCATTTCGGCCAAGTCCTCACCTTACATTTCATTTTAATTGGGACGGCAAAGATCTATTTGGCACGTTACCAATTGGACCCCAGACTGCAATTGTTAGCATTGGGTATTTCTATAATAGTCCGTATGGAAACCCAGATCGCTTTGGCATGCCTTTCGGTCCCTTGGGAACTGTTCCGGGACGGCTGCCAACTGTCGCCTGGTGGTCCAATGGCGTTAAATTTGACTCGGTTGGGAATTGGGACGCCAGAGGCGCAGGTTTTGGGGGTTGGACACTAGACGTTCATCACACATTCGACCCAAGAGGCCGGCGAGTCGAATTCGGCAACGGAGGACATTCTCCCGGCGTGTCTGGAGTTAGGACAATTCAGCGTGTAGCGGGTTCGTGTAGCGGATCAGACGTTGACACTGGGGATAATGGACCCGCAAATGCAGCTGCATTGGGTCAGCCAACAAAGCTTGCGCTCGGACCTGATGGCAGCATATACATCGCCGAAACGTTCGCCAGTTATAACGCCTACAACCGCGTGAGAAAAGTTGATCCAAATGGGATTATCACAACAATCGCTGGAGGCAACGGGCCTGCAACTCCTGGTGGGAGTGTAGTTAATTCCGAGGGAGATGGAGGATTGGCAGTGAATGCATACTTGCATTCGGCATCCGACATTGCACTGGACAGCGCCGGACGTATCTACATCGCCGACTTTTACGGGTATCGAATCAGGCGGATCGATACGAACGGGGTAATTGACACATTTGCGGGCACCGGAACCTATGGACACGGAGGCGATGGCGGACCCGCAAGCCAAGCACAAATTTTTGCACCGAGTAGCATAGCAATTGGTTCTGATGGAAGCGTCTATATTGCCGACTTCGATAGGGTCCGGAAAGTCACAACGGACGGGATTATCAGAACTGTCGCGGGCGACACTGGCGTGGTGACTTTACCGGACCGCGATGAAGTACCTGCAACACAGTCGGTAACCTATCCCATAGCTCTGGATGTGAGTGCAGATGGGATTCTTTACATAGCAGATCAATATGGACATCGTGTTCGCTATGTCACGCTAGACGGGGTAATTCACGCGGTTCCTGGCCTCAATAATTCCCAAATTAATGAAGAAGGCTTTGGCTTTTCGCCCAATGACATCGCAGTAGCATCTGATGGAACATTATATGTTTCGTCGGCAACGGTCGGTTACTTGTACGAATCCAAGAATGGCATTACGTCCATAATTGGCCGCGGACCAGGAGCCACGTACGCAAGTTGTGGGGCGGATGAGGGCCGTCCAGCTTTCGGTACAGTCATGGCAGGTGTGAGCCCATCTAGATTTAGTATCGCGCTGTCTCCAAATCGAGACATCTACTATGTGTCATACCTTATCGGCGGGAACCCTCGAATAATGCGCCTGGGGTCACCCTATCCGGCACTCGGGGATGTAGAGTACCTGCTCCCTGACAGTGCCACAAAGCAAGTCTACGAATTTGACGCCTCGGGGAGACATTTGCGCACCAGAAACATGACTACGGGCGCCAATTTGTACACCTTTGGTTATGATTTCGCGGGGCTCCTCAAGTCCATCACGCTCGACAATGGCAAGCAAATCCTGATCCAGAGAGATATAAATGGCAACGCCGAAAGCATTGTGAGTCCGTACGGCCAAGTCAGTCATCTGGACAATTATAACAATGACGGGTATTTGGGGTACATATCAGACCCACTGGGGCATGCGGCGCAGATTACTTATTCAAATTCGCAAGATAGTCTTGGTTTGGTCTATTCCTTTACCAACTTTCGGGGATACAGCTCGACAATTAGCTATGACATTAACGGACTCGTCACTAAGGACCAAGATAGCATTGGAGGCTATAAAGCCCTCACACTCCTGAATGACAATGACGCCGCGACCGACATACAACTTCAGACGGCCCTCGGCACTACCACACTTTATCATTTCGAAAGACACGCAGACGGCAGCTCACGGGCCGTCACCAGCGAGCCTGATGGCACTATGGCGAGTACGGATTTGGCGGTGAATGAAATTACTAAATCGGTAAGTCCGGATGGCACCGTAGTAATATCGTCGCGCACGCCTGACCCCGTGTGGGGAATGAAGTTTCCTGTTGTAAGCGTAACCACCACGCTGCCCAGTGCCCTTCAACGCGTGCAGTCGGCAAGTCGTACCGCCACAACTAGCTCCACTGACCCGGCGGTGTTACTCAGCGAAACCCGTCACTGACACCGTCAACGGCAGGAACACTGTAACCAGCTACGACGGCATACAACGCCGCTACATCACCACAACACCGGCAGGCCGAACCACTACGCGCTTTATCGATATCAACCAGCGCACCACCAAAATCCAACGCCCCAGCATAGCCGACTTAAACTTCGCCTACGACACTGACAACCGCGTAGCCACAATCACCCAAGGCACCCGGGTCACCACCCGAACCTACTACCCCGACGGCGACATTAACGGCTACCTAAACACAATCATCAACCCCCTCGGCCAAACCACAACCTTCATCCCCGATGTCCTCGGTCGCACCCTCCAACAAACCCTCGACACCGCAACCACCGCCTTCACCTGGGACGAAGCCAACAACCTAACCAGCGTCACACCCCCAGGCAAACCCACCCATGTGCAGACATACACCCCAGTAGACCTCCTCGAGCACTACTACCCACCAGCTGCAGGAATGCCCGCATTTGCAACTGATTACAGCTACAACCTCGACAAACAGCTCCTCCAGGAAACAAGACCCGACGCAGTCGTAACCAATCGGACCTATGATACTGCTGGTCGTCTCGACCTATTGACCATGCCCACGGGAGCCCTCGATTACAGCTACTATCCGGCAGGTTGCGCGACACCCGGTTGTGCACCGGGGAAACTCGCGAGCATCGCCGGTCCAGGTGCCGAGAATCTGTCGTTCACTTATGACGGGCAATTGCAGAAGAGCACGAACTGGTCTGGGCTAATCAATGGCAGCATCTCGTGGAATTACGACAATCTATTCCGAAAGATCTCGGAAACTGTGCAAGCCGGCTCGACGAGTGTATCCGCTGCGTTTGGATACGACGATGATAGCCTGTTGACCTGCGTTTCACCCACGACTTGTCCGGGTGGTGCCGGCGCGTTACTCATCACTCGCGACGGCCACAATTCCTTACTGACCGGTACATACCTCGGCAACATCACGGATGCCTACACGTACAATACATATGGCGAGCTCGCGAATTATCAGGCCACGTACAATTACACCGCCACACTTTATTCGGTGACCTACGATGCCACTGGGGCCACTCGCGATGCCCTTGGCCGCGTTGTGCAGAAGACCGAGACATTGCAAGGTGTTACTCACGTATTTGGATACAGTTACGATGTGCAGGGGCGGTTGACAGACGTCACGCGCGATGGGACCACCATCGAGCATTACGGCTACGACTTGAACGGCAATCGCACGACTGCGACCGTTAACGGAACTACCGTCAATCCCACTTACGATAACCAGGACCGGTTGCTGACTTATGGCGACACGACATTTACGTATACGGCGAATGGGGAGGTTCGAACCAAGACTGACTCGACTGGCACCACAACGTATACTTACGATGCGATGGGGTCGTTGATTGCCGTGAGTCTTCCTGATGGACGCCTCATCGAGTACGTCACTGACGGCAAGGGGCGGCGCATTGGCAAGATGGTCAATGGGGTCCTTACCAAGCAGTGGATTTATCATAGCCAGTTGAAGCCTGTTGCCGAACTCGATGGCACTGGCAACCTGGTCAGTGAGTTCATCTACGGCACCAAGGGGAACATTCCAGACTTGGCAATTCGAGGTGGCGTGACCTACCGCATCGCAAGTGACCAACTCGGGTCGCCGGTGCTTGCCATCAACACCGCGAATTCGAGCGACATCCCGTTCCAGGCTACGTATTCTGCGTTTGGCATCAGGACGCTTGCGGGTGGCACCGATGACTGGACGCCCTTTGGGCTTGCGGGTGGAATTTATGACCCTGATACAAAGCTCATTCGATTTGGTGCAAGAGAATACGATGCGCAATTGGGACGGTGGGTATCGAAGGATCCAATTAAGTTTGATGGCGGGGACACAAATCTTTACCGCTACGCCTCCCTAGACCCTATCAACGAGAAAGACATCTCAGGCCTTGATACATTTATGTGCACGAAGCCTCTTCATTCGTGGGGATCGTTTGGGCAAACCATATACGGCCCCAGTTGGTACAATCTCTTTTACCACCAATTCGTTTGCGTTACTGACTCAAGCGGGGTCATTGCCTGTGGTGGGCAAGATCGTTCTGGCGGACCGTTTAATAGCCCCGGTAAACCAAGTAACGACAGTTGGCCCACTGACGGAGAAAAGGGATCGTGCCAAAACGTGGACGACAGCAAGTGCGTCGACAACTGCATGGTCAAACACATCAATGATCCAAGTCGTCCAACGTACGGAATCCCGTTTGGTACCGATTGTCAGGAATGGGCGGACGACACACTTTCGACCTGTCAGGCGGAATGCGGAAAGAGTCAATGACGCGTTGGTTGCCGCTTACAGCTCGAATTCTCTGGGTTACCTGCGCCGTGCTAATCCTTTTCGCTACGCTCAAGTTATACGACGGATCACCAACAAGCGACGCGGAAATCTTGCTTATCTATGGGATGTTGGTTCTGGCATTCCCCATCGGGTTCCTTGTCAGCCTCGGACTCGCAGGCGTTTCTGTACTATTCAACTTGATACGCGGCCATTACTTTGGCACAAGCTACGTAACGATCATTATGGGTTGGGTGGGCTTTTCCGCGGCTGGATACTGGCAATGGTTCAAGGCAACGCCATGGCTATACCGAAAAGCGCAAGCGCGAATTGTTGCTTGGAGGAAGACCAAAAATGCACGGACGTGATAGTCGCCCGTGGCGAAGTCGGTCCAACGTCGGGCTTAAGCTGCGGGCGTAGCCCGTCAGCTTCAAGCCCTTGTTGGACCGGCATGGCCTCATTTGACACCATTGACAGTGTACGAGCATTTCCCGCGCCACATCGACGCAAATTCTTCTGGCGAGACCATCCGCATCATTACTGCTACATTTGACCCCTGTACGATGCGCGAGCGTTGCTTAGAACACGGCCTGGCGACGGGACCCGATGGTGCCTGTGTCCTTTGCCGTTCCCGAAAACGTCCAACGCGGGCGCCGCAGCTCGCGCTTATGATTGTTGTTCTCGGCGCGATTGCCGTGGGTCTGGTCTTCTGGAGACTCGCCCGCACCGCCGTGGACCGAGCACCCTTGCGCTTGGAACCTGCAAACGCGGCGTCCGGGCCAGCGACTTTCACTGCCGCGACTCCAGCAACCCGGTCGACCGAGGCCGCCCGTTCCGAGGTCACGACGGACCGCATCGAGCAGCCTGTGTTTTCGGAGCGCGATCCCCGCGGTTTGCCTTCCGAGCTTCGAGCAAGGGGCGAGACTGACGTTGTTGGCGAGTACTTGGCTGGGAAGGAGTCGTACGAACTGTTTCTGCCGGCGGCTTGCCTTGCGGGGGAGCCTCACGGGATCCTGGTGTGGATCGGTTCCGGGCCGAGCGGAGCACTGCCGAGCTCGGAATGGCGCCGCGTGCTCGCGGCCCATCGCCTGATCTGGGCAGGTCCCAATCACGTCGGCAACGAACGCGAAATCGCCCTGCGGATTGGCCTCGCGCTGGACTCAGTGCTAGCGGTCAGTCGGCGCTTCACTCTGGACCGCGGGCGAGTATACGTGGGCGGTTTATCAGGCGGTGCCAAGTCCGCGTTTCGCGCGCTCACGTGGCTCGACAGTCCGCGGTAATCGAGTTAATTAGGTATTCACGCTATCGTGCTCATGTCGATCCACGAGCATCTAATTGTAACCGATAAATATGGGCGCACGCCCGACTTCTTTCACGACTTTCATTGCCTAGTGGCTCTCGGGACCAAGGTTCTTCGTCGATGGGAAGGGACCGTGTGGTACAGTGAATCCACCTCCCGCGTCAATCATTCGTGGCCCTCAGTCGAGCCGCTGTGCGCCTTCCAGCGTGCCGCTGTAACCAAAAATACAAATCAACAAAGGCCAACGGCGCTAGCCACCGGAACTCCCGCGCGAAGTTTCCGATGCGCGTCGCAGCTTTGGTGGGTTCGGCCCGCACGAGTGACGGCTGACCCCCGCAAACTCTGCGGTTACGGGCCCCCTGCGCGCATTGATTGCGTATTATTCACTTGCCATTGTTCGGCTTAAGTCGGACACTGACGTCACCGTCAGTCATGTTCCGGTCACTTGAGGGCATTGGAAAGGCCATATGACAGCAATTAATGACGATCTTGTCATAGGAATGGACGTTGGCTCGACCACAGTGAAAGCCGTGGTTCTGGACCGCGGGAATAACGGGGCGGTCGTGTGGAGCGATTATCAGCGCCACCACACCCAACAGCCCGAGAAGGTGCTTGAGCTGCTCGATCGAATCCTCGTTGACCTTGACTGTGCGAATTCGCCCTCACTGCGGATTTTTCTAACGGGTTCCGGTGCATCGCCCTTAGTCGAGCCCACCGGGGGCAAGTTTGTTCAGGAAGTCAATGCCGTCACCGCGGCGGTCGAAAAGTTGCATCCGGATGTCGGCAGCGTTGTTGAGCTGGGTGGTCAGGACGCCAAAATAATTATCTTCAAGGAAGATCCCAATACGGGAATGCGCACGGCCGTCGCATCCATGAATGACAAATGTGCGTCTGGTACGGGTGCCACGATTGACAAGTGCTTTATCAAAGTCGGGGCAGATCCCGCCTTCGCGACACAGCTGAGATTCAATTCTTTGAAGTTGCACCACGTGGCTGCCAAGTGTGGCGTGTTCGCGGAAACGGATATCGTCAATTTAGTCAAGACCGGTATTCCGCAGGACGAGGTCCTAAACTCCCTAGCTGACGCGATCGTCATGCAAAACCTCAGCGTGCTCACCCGGGGTAACACGCTGCGCGCCAAGGTTGCATTGCTCGGTGGACCCAACACCTACCTGCCCTTTTTGATCGATTGTTGGCGCCTCAGAATACCTGAAACTTGGAAGGACCGCGGCTATACGCCGCCCATGGCCGAACCGATCGAAAAACTTGTATTTGTCCCCGATAATAGCCAGCTCTATGCAGCGCTCGGGGCCGCTTACGTGGGCCTCGGCGAACCGAAACAAGTCGGTAGTCTTCGTGGGGTGGAACCGCTCCGCGATTTCATCAATAACGGTCGCCGCGCACGTCTCGGCGCGCAGGCGGGGCCGCCCTTGGCCGCAAGCGCCAAAGACCTCGAAGATTTCAAAACCAAATATAAGCAAGCGCGCTTCGTTCCGCCGCCCCTTGAAAAGGGCAGTGTGGTTCGTGCGGTCATCGGTCTGGATGGTGGCTCAACTTCTTCCAAAGCTGTGTTGATTGCCGAGGACGGCACCTTGGTTGCCAAGGCTTACCAGCTTTCAAAGGGCAACCCGATTGCAGACACGCAGGAGCTTCTCGCCAAACTCAATGACCATGTGCTCGCGCAGGGAGCCACTCTGGAATGTTTGGGTTTTGGCGTCACTGGTTACGCTGGTGGTGTGCTTGAAGAATGCATGCTTGCCGACGTGAATATCGTCGAAACCGTTGCCCACATGTCGAGCGCCGTGCATTACTTCGGCAACGTGGATGTCGTTTGCGACATCGGAGGTCAAGACATCAAAGTCTTGTTTTTGAAGAACGGCGATATTCAAAACTTCAAGTTATCCAACTCCTGTAGCGCCGGTAACGGCATGCTACTTCAGGCAATGGCCGACCAATTTGGCCTACCGGTGACGGAGTATGCCGACGTCGCTTTTCGCGCCGAACTCGCACCCAAGTTCTCCTACGGCTGCGCGGTATTCCTCGACACCGATCGCGTCAATTTTCAGAAGGAGGGCTTTCAGAAAGAGGAACTCCTAGCAGGCCTGGCCCAAGTACTTCCGAAAAACGTCTGGCAGTACGTCGTCCAAATCCCGCGCTTGGCGGCGCTAGGAAGACGCTTCGTTCTACAAGGCGGGACACAATACAATATGGCCGCCGTCAAGGCCCAGGTCGATTACATTCAACAACGCGTACCGGATGCCGAAGTCCTGGTGCATCCCCACACCGGCGAGGCGGGCGCCCTGGGTGCCGCATTTGAGACATTGCGGCGTTACAAGAAGTCGAAGACAACGCGCTTCATTGGAATGAAAGCCGCCCTCGAGCTCAAGTACACGACGCAGAACGATGACTCCACGCAGTGCCATTTCTGTCCCAATGACTGCCGCCGGACTTTCGTCGATGCGCAGCGCCCTGACGGTTCCGTCGCCCGAACTATCACCGGATTTTCCTGCGAAAAAGGTACCGTAGAAAGTGAAGAGGCGATGCTGCGGGTCGTTGCCGAGCGCAAAATGCTGGCGGGCGCTCACCCAAACCTAGTGGACTACGAGGCCCGTAAGGCATTTCAACATTTTTATAAGCCCGAACCCTTGCCGGAAGCGGGAACAATAATCCAGGACGTGAAAGTTACTAAGGGACTGTTTCGTATCAAGCGACAAACTTTCCAGAGAGAATTCCTGCGGTCTTCGGCGGATGCTGCCAAAGAGCGTCGATCAATTCGGATTGGCATTCCACGAGTCTTGAACAACTACGTCGTAGGTCCCTTCTTGCGAACCTACTTCGAGGCGCTGGGCATTCCAAAAACCAACGTTGTATTCAGTGAACCCACTACCGAAGCAATCTGGCTCGAAGGCGGCAAATACGGTTCCATAGATCCCTGCTTTCCGAGCAAAGTGGTACAGGCGCATATCCATCAGCTGTTGTTTCATGCTCACCAACCCGAGCGTGGCCGACCCCTGCGCTACATCTTCTTTCCGGTCCTGACGCAAATGACGAATTTCGTCACGGACACAGTGGACAATGCATCTTGCCCCATCGTGGCGGGCACACCGGAGGTAATCCGGGCAGCGTTCACCAAAGAGATCAATTTCTTCGCGCAACGCGATATTGAGTACGTCGCACCGGCCCTGGCATTTACAGAGCCCCACTTGCTCGCCAAACGCATGTTCGATACTTGGGGTCCACGCCTCAAAGTCACTGAAGACGAAAGTGACTTTGCCTGTAGAGAAGCCTGGAAGGCCCTTACAGCTTTTGAAAACGACATCGAGAAGCGCGGTCAGGCCATTCTCGAAACCGTTGAAGAGGAGAATCGGCTAGCTATTCTGGTATTGGCGCGACCTTACCACTCGGACCCGGGCCTCAACCATGGAATTTTGGAAGAGTTCCAAGCGCTTGGCTATCCGATTTTGAGCGTCAGATCCCTGCCCAAATCGCGCGCCTATCTGGACCGCTTCTACCAAGATGAACTCGACAGTGGTCTCATCGAAACTCCGCTGCAATTAGCCCATTTATGGCCGGAAAACTACTCCGCAAATAGCGCGCAAAAAGTATGGGCCGCCAATTTTGCGGCGCATCATCCGAACGTCGCGGTTCTCGATTTGTCTAGCTTCAAGTGTGGGCATGATGCTCCCACCTATGGGCTGATCGACTCAATTCTACAGACAGCGCGAACCCCAGCCGCCATGTTGCACGATCTCGACGCGAACAAGCCCACAGGTTCACTCAAGATTCGAGTCAACACCTACGCCTATTCTTTGCGGCTTCAGCAGGAGCGACTCGAAGATCTCTCCGCGAAAACCCGCGAGCTTGAGCGATCCATCGAAGCGAAGCGCAACGCACTTTTGGGCCTGGCTGGACGCCCCGCGAGCAACCTCTACTCCGACTTGCAGGCGGCCCAGCGCCGCGCTTCCGATGCGATGCAATTACCTGTTGACAATTTTGTCCCGATGTCCGGGCGGGCATCTAACGAAACTGGCCTGATTCAACTTCGTCGAAAGTCGGACGTTCTGTCCGCAAATCCCGCAAATGCTTCCCAATCTACAATGACCGCTGCCGAGTGATCTGAGGAGTCAAGTATGCAAACAAACACCGCAAACATTCAGCGACGACTACCCCTATTGAACGGCAGCGCTCTGCCCGAACCTGTAGTAGCCGAACTGCGCGCCCATGAAGCCAAAGAGCGAGAGCGGCTGGGTTTGTCGCCCAAAAAGGTTTGGCGCGAAACCGGAATTCAAGCAAAGTTTACGCGCAGCGAGCGGCCCAATGTGACCCTATTGCTTGGGGGACTGACAAAATCCCATGATCGACTGATTGAAGGAGCCTTCAGGGGCCTCGGATATGGAGTCAAAGCGCTCGATTGCCCAACTTACGACGCATTGCGCGTCGGCAAGGAATTCGGAAATCGCGGCCAGTGTAATCCCACGTACTTTACGGTGGGTAACTTGGTTGGCGAGCTGACTCGGCTTCGAGATGAAGAGGGGTTGTCGACTGAGGAAATAGTAAAGAAATACGTGTTTCTAACGGCCGGCGCCTGCGGACCCTGCCGATTTGGTATGTACGTCACGGAATACAGAAAAGCACTGCGCGATGCCGGATTTGACGGCTTTCGGGTGCTGCTGTTTCAACAGCAAGGCGGACTGAAGCAAGCCACCGGTGACGAAGAGGGCTTGCAGATGAACCCCAAGTTCTTCGTAGCCCTGCTCAAGGCCCTGTTAGCGGGTGATGCCATCAACGCCTTGGCCTATCGTATTCGTCCGTACGAAGTTGTGCCAGGATCCACGAACCAAGCCATGGAAAAGGCCAAGACGTATTGTTATGATGCGTTGCTCAAGGGTCAAAGTGTTCTTCGGGCCCTGTATCGCTCGCGCAAGTATTTTGCGCGAGTTGAGGTTGACCCCCTGCGCGTGGTCCCCAAAGTGTCAATTATTGGCGAATTTTGGGCGATGACTACAGAAGGTGATGGAAATTATCACCTTCAAGAATTCCTCGAACAAGAAGGGGGCGAGGTTGACATTCAAATTGTCACCAATTGGCTGCTTTACAACATTTGGGAGGTTCGATATGACACCCAACAACGGGTGGCCTTGCGGGGAACTGATGGTACCAACCGGGGCCTAGACCAAATGGGAGAGCTCGGGGTTTTTCGCCGTAACATGACGTTGCGTGTGGCAGATCGCGCACTTCGCGGGGCTTTCTTTGCCTACTCGCGAGCGCTTGGACTTCGCAACTACCCCCTTGCCGATATGGACAAGATCGCGGAGCTTGCCGCGCCCTACTACAACAACGATCTGCGCGGTGGAGAAGGCCATATGGAAGTTGGTAAGGTCATTCTCAATGCGGTGAACAAGAAGTCGACGTTAACTGTGAGTGTCAAGCCTTTCGGCTGCATGCCCAGCTCGGGCGTGAGCGATGGCGTTCAATCGTTCATTGTCGAGAAATTCCCGGGCACGCTATTTTGCGCCGTGGAAACCAGTGGCGACGGCGCGGTGAACTTTCAGAGCCGCGTTCAGATGTACATGTCCAAGGCCAAGCAGAGTGCCCGAGACGAGTTTGATCGCACGCTGCGTGACAGCGCAATCACAGTGACCCAAATGCGACAATGGCTCCAGACACGTTCCCGTTACACGTCCGCCCTATACATTGCCCCCCATCACACAACGACCCGCGTATCCGACTTGGTTCACATTGCCGGGGAACTTCAGACGCCAATCGCGCAACGGGTTTGGCAAAAGATGCGACAAGGAACGCAGCAAGCCTTCGGGAAGCTGTCAAGCTCTACCGCAAGTCGCGCCGGCATCGCATCGAGGGCGGCCGAAGCACCGCAGAGCCTACCGGGTTCCTCAACCCCGGGCGAAACGGCACCTGAGTCGCAGCGCAAGAGCACGCCAGGCACTCAAATCGCCGCCTAGTGACACGATTCCATCGAAACGATGGGTCCTTTAGGCTGGCGGCTTCGCCGAAACCTAAAATCGCTCAGCGCGCGTCCCCGTGCCGATGTGAAAAAAAAGTCATGATTGCCGCCGTGCGAGCAATCAGGGAACTTGCCAGGCTTCGGAATGTGCAGGGTCCGGGATGTTGGAGAAAGACGCTCTGGGCTGTCCTATTAGCGACGGGTTGCATCGATCCGACGCAAAGCAGACTCGCAGCGCAGCATGCGCAGAGCGGCGCGGGCGGTAGGAAAGCCGCCCCGGGATCAGGATCAACCCTCGAAGAGCTCCAGCGCGACTTCGTGGATGCGCGCTTTGGCATGTTCATCCATTTTGGCATTCTCACGTTTACCGGAAAATGGGCACAGTCGCACCTCGATCTCGACCAGTTTAACCCCACGAAATTGAATCCAGGACAATGGGCAGATGCGGCACTCTCAGCCAAGATGACCTTTGGAGTGCTCACGACCAAGCACCATGACGGGTTTGCCCTGTGGGACAGTAAGGAAAGTTCCTTTGACGTCGCAAGTACTCCTTGGAAAAACGGCAAGGGCGATGTCGTGCGGGAATATGTTGATGCGTTCAGAGCTCGGGGGCTCAAGCCGGGCCTCTACTATTCAGTATGGGACACCACCCAAGGCATCGGCAATCGACCCATTAGTAGATCGGACATCGACCACATCAAGGCACAATTGACCGCGCTTTTGACGCAATACGGCCCCATTCCACTATTGGTGTTTGATGGCTGGTCTTGGAAAATGGGGCATAAGTCTATGCCGTATGCCGAGATTCGGGACCATGTCAAATCGCTGCAGCCCGCTTGCCTTGTCGTCGATCATACCCACCTGCAAAACCTTTGGGACAACGATTTGGTAATGTTCGAGGAACCCAAAGGCGTATTTGCGCCTGAGGGGAACACTCTGCCTGCCGGTCAGGACAATAAGATTGTCAGCGGGAATGACTGGTTTTGGGATCCATCGTCGGCGACGCAAGACCCACTCAGCTTGGACAGCATTGTGCGCGGACACCTGCAACCCCTCGAAAGTCGCTACACGACCTTCATTCTCAATTGTCCGCCCAATCGCCAGGGGCTGCTCGATGACAACATCGTGAGACGTTTGGCTGAGGTAGGTAGGAACTGGACCCCGAATCATTCGCGACCGCCCCTGCCCGCCGGACACTTACAAAATGACTATCCCATTGTTCCCCTGCGAGCGACGGCGTCGAGTGGTGTTGCTTCACTTGCGATCGACGGGATTAACGATGCCGGCCACTACACGACTTGGCAGTCCTCATCGAACCTGCCACAGAGCATCACGCTGGATCTCGGCGACACAATTCCCGACGTCGGTATTCTTTATTACGTACCTAAGTACCAACCCTCGGCTACCCCCACAAGCGACGGTGCAATAACTTCCTACGCTATAGGCGTCAGTGCCGACGGTAGTCAATTTTCTCCAGTCGCAAGCGGACAATGGCCCGCGGATTCTGCCATGAAAGTAGTCACGTTTGCTCCGGTCCGCGCACGGTACTTGCGGATTCAGGCACTGGCTGCAAACGGAGGCTACGCTGCAGCTACAGAGATTTCCGTTGGAGCAAGACCGTAATCATAGTGCGGACATAGATTTGTCAAGCAAGCGATGCTGGCCGACTCACGTTTGAGCCAGTAATCGGTCCAGCTCGCCTTTGCGCTCGAGCGCCCAGACCTCATCAAACCCACCCACTGACTGGTCGTTGATAAAAATCTGCGGCACAGTGCGTTGACCGGTAGCCGCTAACAACCAAATACGTTTGTCATCATCCTCGGACACGTCAATCTCGTCAAAGTCGATACCTTTACGTTTGAATATGGCCTTGGCTCGCCCGCAGTAAGCGCAGATTCTGGTCGTGTAGATAACTACTTTGGACACAACCCTCAATTTGGTGGCGCCAGGGCACCAAGGCAAGGCCTGCGGGTGTCCAATTGGACTTTGCGGACAATAATTGTTCTATGGTAGAGCCTTACCCATGACCGTCGGCTCTCCAGCCCCACGCATTTTACAAGGCGAAGACGGTTATAGACTATGGCTGCGCTATGATCGCGTTCCTGACGAAGCAACCCGTTCAAAATACGCGTCTTTGCTGAGTCACGTCGTGATGTCCGGTAATTCCGACACTCTGAGCGTGGCGGGCGCAGAATTACAACACGGGTTGGGCCTCCTATTGGGGCAGGCCATCCCTCTGGCGACTCATGCGGCTCAAGCGGGTGCGATTCATCTGGGCACCCCCGACAGCAGCGAGCTGATTCGTGAAGCCGGACTCCAAGAAACCCTGAACGCCGTAGGCGCCGAAGGCTATGTCCTAACGCGTGCGAAACTGGGCCTCCAAGGACCCGTGATTATTGCTGCCAATACCGATATTGGATTGCTCTACGGGGCGTTTGCACTGCTGCGCTCGGTACAAACGCTCAGTCCGATCGAACATGTGCACCATGTGAGCGCGCCGCGAATTCGCCGCCGACTTCTAAACCACTGGGACAACCTCGATGGCACCGTCGAACGTGGGTATGCCGGCTTTTCACTATGGGACTGGTATAAGCTTCCGGACTACCTGTCCCCCCGCTACACGGACTACGCCCGGGCTAATGCGTCACTAGGCATTAACGGGACGGTGCTGACGAATGTCAATGCGCACGCACTATTGCTAACATTACCGTATTTACGCAAAGTCGCGGCGCTAGCCCAAGTGTTTCGTCCGTATGGAATTCGCGTCTATTTATCCGCCCGCTTCAGCGCACCTCTTGAACTAGGCGATCTACCCACCGCGGACCCATTGGACGTGAATGTTAGAAAATGGTGGCAGACAAAAGCGCAGCAAATATACGACCTTATACCTGATTTTGGTGGGTTTCTCGTCAAGGCTAATTCTGAGGGGCAGCCCGGGCCCCACGACTACAAAAGACGTCACGTAGACGGTGCCAACTTGCTCGCGCAGGCTCTGCAACCTTATGGCGGCGTCGTCATTTGGCGAGCTTTCGTTTACGATTCGGCGGTCTCCGAAGACCGACATAAGCAAGCCTATTTGGAGTTTGTGCCACAAGACGGGGAATTTGAAGACAACGCCTTCTTGCAGGTCAAAAATGGGCCGATCGACTTTCAGCCGCGGGAGCCCGTTCATCCGCTCTTTGGCGCAATGCCCGAGACCAAGCTTTTTCTCGAGTTTCAAATCACGCAAGAGTACTTGGGTAACGCCACTCACCTGGTCTATCTCGGGCCTTTGTTTAAGGAGACGCTAGGGGCTGATACCTATGCCCGGGGCCCTGGATCGACCGTCGCAAAGGTCGTGGACGGCTCCCTTGAGGGCCACTCCGACTCTGGTATTGCGGGCGTCTCCAACATTGGCTCCGAGGTCAATTGGTGCGGTCATCCGTTCGCCGCTGCCAACTGGTACGCCTTTGGGCGCCTAGCTTGGGATCCTGCTCTGTCGGCGGAGGCCATTGCTGAAGAATGGCTACGCATGACGTTTAGTAACGATGAGCGATTCGTCGAGCCTGCACGAAGCTTAATGTTAAGCTCTCGTGAAGCCGTAGTCGACTACATGACGCCGCTTGGCCTTCACCACATAATGGCTTGGGATCACCACCAGGGTCCCGGGCCGTGGGTGGATCAGGGCCGACCTGATTGGACGTCGCCCTACTATCACCGAGCTGATTTGGTGGGGCTAGGGGCAAACCGCACGCGCAGCGGAACCAACGCAATCGAGCAATACGCGCCGGAAGTACAAGCCTGCTACGCCGACCCAGCGACTTGCCCTGAAGAACTCATCTTATGGTTTCACCATGTGCCCTGGCGACAGAATCTCAAATCTGGGCGCAGCTTGTGGCAAGAGGTGTGTTTTCACTACGCGCGTGGGGTAGGGGCAGTCCGTTCGATGCAGAACACTTGGGAGTCCTTGGCCAGGTACGTTGATGACAAGCGAGCACTTCACGTTCGCTCACTGCTGCGCGTTCAAGAAAAAGAAGCGTGCGCGTGGCGCGATGCTTGTGTCCAGTACTTTCAGACCTTTTCCCAATTACCATTGCCCGAAGATTATGAGGAACCGGAGCATAGCCTTGAATACTACCGCACGTTGACGCGATATTACGTGCCCGGCATTCCTGAGAGGCGGTTTGGTCGAGTATGAAAATTACCGAAGCTAAGGTCATTGTATGCGGCCCGTCACGCAACTTCGTAACGCTCAAAGTATATACCGATCAAGGGATCACTGGGCTAGGTGACGCGACGTTGAATGGTCGAGAATTGGCGGTCGTTGAATACCTGAAGGAGTACTGCATTCCTGCGCTGATTGGCAAAGACCCGCAAGCCATTGAAGATATCTGGCACTACTTCTATCGGGGCGCCTATTGGAAGCGTGGTCCCGTTACAATGGCTGCACTGTCTGCCATAGACGTGGCTCTTTGGGACATCAAAGCCAAGAGTCTCAATACGCCGCTGTATAATTTACTCGGTGGCAAGAGTCGAGAGCGCGTTCTTGTCTATGCCCATGCCAATGGTCCAGACCTTCCCGCGGCGGTTGACGCTGTCGGCCGGGCCATGGACGCCGGTTACCGGGCGGTCCGCGTGCAATCCGGCATTCCTGGGGTTGGTCACAGCTACGGTGTGGCTAAGTCGAATCGTCCCTATGAACCCGCCGAAGCAGGCCTTGCCCCGGAAGAAAAATGGGACACGCCCAAGTACTTGCAATACGTGCCGCTCTTGTTTGCCCGTGTGCGCGAGGTGTATGGTGACGAGCTGCAACTTCTGCACGACGTACACCATCGGCTCACACCGATTGAGGCCGCGCGCTTGGGCAAAGAGCTTGAGCCTTATCACTTGTTTTGGTTAGAGGACGCCGTTACCGCTGAACTCCAAGAAGGCCTACGCATAGTGCGTCGACATACAGTAACCCCTTTGGCCATCGGCGAAGTATTCAACACCGTCTACGATTACACCACGTTGATCACCGAGCAACTCATTGATTACCTGCGTATGCCCCTCAGCCACGGTGGCGGCATCACGCACTTGCAGAAGGTGGCGGCATTTGCGGGGATCTATCACGTTCGCACGGGGTTTCATGGTGCCACGGATCTGTCCCCGATCACTCTGGCCGCGGCAATTCACTTCGATCTTGCCATCAACAATTTTGGCATTCAAGAACACATGCCGCACCAACCCGAAGTACATGAAGTGTTCAAGATCAACTATCGATTCAATCAAGGGTATCTCACCATTGACGACACGCCGGGAATCGGCGTCGAATTCGACGAAGTGAAGGCCGCCCAATACCCGTATTCGATGGCCTGCTTGCCCGTAGCGCGACTCGGTGACGGCACGCTGCATTACTGGTAAACCCAGAGGCGAGCAGGTTGCATACCCATCTGTAGCTACGGCGCTACTTGAGTGTCGGCGCTGCGCGCGCTTGGAATAAATTAGTGTCCAATTCCCGTAGGGACTCTGGGCTAACGTCTCCGCCACCCGGCTTCGTGATCGCCTCCATCCACTCCCCTGCTCGAGCTACGGATACGCCGATGGCTTTCATCTCTTCGATACCGCGATCGTAGAGCCCGGAGACGGCATCTTGGAGCAAGACGACGCGAAAGTCGCGTTCACTTGCCTGATAGGCGGTGCTGCGCGGGCAGTTGGGGAAGTTTGCTCCCGCGATAACGACCGTGTTAATCTTGCGCTCACGCAGGTGCTTAACTAGATTCGTCTCAAAAAACGCTCCCCAGCGGGACTTATACATCACGTGTTCGTTAGGGCTCAATGCCTGAAAATTCCCGGCGAGCAGCTGCTCAGAATCCAGTTTGCAGCCGGGCTGTGGGTAAAGTACCGCGGCCAATTGTGAGCCCGGCGTCCCGGGACAAAATGCTACAAGACCCGCCTTAACTGAAGCACGTCGGCATAGATCAACGTTTGACCCATCCGGGCGGTAAAGCCGAACAACGTGTACAATGGGTCGCGCCCGCGCGCGGAAGGCGCCAACCACGGCCGCTATGGCAGGCAACGCCTGCGACGTGCCGCGTACCTCGAGAGTCCCGCCGTCGAGCACGTCGTTTTGCACGTCGATCGTTAGAAGCGCGGCACGAGTCGGGTCGGGTTTAACAAATTGATCCATTGTTGGTCCCTTCGTCAAAGACGCCTGCCGTCAATGATACTCCGAAGCGCGCCGCACGCCTAGCGTAACGTTTCTGTGCGGCTTCTGCACAGGTCAATCCACGGGGGTATTTGAGGAAGTACGGGTTCCTTAAGCAAGCCCCTGCGGTGACGGCGGAACAGGCCAAGTCTGCAATCGCGCCGTCCTTTGCTTGGCTATATGGTCCGATCAGACTATCAAGTCAACGACTACTGGCCGCCCGTCAAGGGTGTACATGCCTGTGATGCAGATCCGGCGCGTGGGAGTGCTCGTGCTCCAGCGACTCGTGCCGATGCCAGTGCGTGTGTTCGCCGTCAACGGCCGGCTCGTGCGAATGATTGTGGTGTCCGTCACCATGCTGATGCGCATGCTCATGCTCGACAAATTGATGGATGTGTTTGTGCTTGTGTTGCTCGGAGAGGTGAAGCCAGACACCCGCGATGAACGCGACTGCGCCGATCACCGTACCGATGCCAGCATTGCGGTCTCCGATAAGCCACGCGACTGCCGCGCCAAGAAATGGCCCCACCGCGAAGACTGAACCCGTTCGGGCAGCACCGATACGTCTTTGCGCCAGCAAGTACAGCCGCAGTGAGAACCCGTAGCCCGTCCCACCACACAGCACAAGCATGAAAAATTGAAGCCACGTAGGTGTCACTTCTCCAGTGCTGAAGGCCAAAAGGCCCGTCACCGTTGCGCCGAGCCCTCCCTTCGCTGAGACGATTTCTAGCGGATCGTTCTCGACGAGCCCACGCGTGAGCGTGTTATCCGCGCCCCACGCGACCGTCGCAACCGCAACGGCGAGAACGCCGAACAAGCTGGGTGCCGAACTTTCGCCGACGTCGAGAGCCACGAGTACTGCGCCCACGAGCATTACAAATAGTGCAAGTAAAACGCGTCGCCCGACAAATTCGCGAAAAAACAACCCGGCAAAAAGCACCGTCGCAATCGCTTCAAAGTTGAGTACCAGCGACGAAGCGGTCGCTCCCGCGCGGCCAATGCCCCACGCCAGCAGGCTGGGCGCTAGCGCGGCGCCGAGTAAAGAAATCGCTAACAGCCGCGGCACTGAAGAAAGTGTCAATCCACTGCCCGATCGCTGACTGAACGCGCGAAGCAGGAGCGCGCCGACCGCCGCCCCACCGTAGAGAAGTGCCGCCGTCGCAAATGACCCTAGACCTCGACCGAAATGACCGATGGCAGGAGTTGTAATCCCGAAAAGCACCGCTGAGGCGAGTGCCATTAGAACACCATTGAAAATGGGCTGGTCGCGCCGGCGCGTCATCGCTCAGCTGAACATTTTGAATACTCGCTCAAGCCGAGCAAGAACGTCCTTCGCCAGATCGGCAATGGCTGGTTCAGCCTTAGCCGCCGGAGTTTGCACCGGATCGACAGCGGCAATCGTCGTCGTGCCGTCGTCGCGCTCCCACAGGATGACGTTGCAGGGGATCATGATGCCTGCGAGTAAATTGCTGGAGAGGGCCTGGTGTGCCAACTTGGGATTGCAGGCACCGAAAATCCGGTAGCGTCGAAATGGCTGATTGAGCTTCTGCGCGAAGACGCTTTGCACGTCGATCTGCGTCAGCACGCCGAAGCCTTCGCTGGCGAGCGCTTCCGGCAGGCGAGCAACCGTGTCATCGAATTTCGAGTCAAGGTTCTTTGATAGGGCGAACTCAGACATTGGATGCTCCCTCCCGGGTCGTTATCGCGTACACCAATTATATAGTGTGAGCCACCCGGCTCAGTAGCCCTCACCGTCAGCGGCGGCTTTGGCTTTGCCACGATGCAAACGAAACACTATGAAAAAGTAGCCAACCACCAACGGAATGCCCAGAAACCACCATTTTGCGCCGGCGGTCAGCCCCTCTCGGCTTGCCGAAGCATTGAACGCGGTAAGACTCCACGCTGAATCGAGTGTCGAGCGGAGCATGACGGGAAATACTGCGCCTGCAGTGGCGGCCAAGATCCCGACAATAAAGACACTGCTGCCAATGAATGCCAGCAAATCTCGCTCTTTGGGTTGGGCGAAGAATACGACAAAGATCCCGACCACGAAGAGCACCAAACCGACCCAAGCCAGAGGTGCTTTGGGCAAGTTGACGTATATGTCTGGATTAACCTGCGCAGTAGCCCAAGTCGCAGCCACCCCAAGACCGATGGAGGCCGACCATAGCGGTAACGTCAACCTGCGACAACGCGAACGCACCTCGCCGTCGGTCTTCCACGATAAAAACAGTGCCCCGTGTGCTGCAATCGTGACGAACACAAATAGCCCCACAAGTACGGTATACCAGTCCAAGATCCCGACGGGATTGTGTGCCGCGAATTGAGTAAAGAGCGGAAGATTGAATTGACCGTGCTTGTCCAATGGGACGCCGCGTACGATATTTCCCAATGCAGCCCCTAGAAAGATCGGCATCAAGCTACTTGCCAGAAAAAAGATGCCATCCCAAAAAGTCCGCCAAAGGTCGAGGGCTACATGACTGCGAAATTCAATCGCAATCCCGCGCAGGATAAGCGTCCAGATTACGAGAAAGATGGCTAGATAGAGACCAGAGAAACCTGCGGCAAGGACCTTCGGGAAGGCAACGAACATCGCGCCGCCTCCGGCCAGAAGCCAAACCTCATTGCCGTCCCAATAAGGTCCAATTGCGGCTAATATTTGGCGCCGCTCACTGTCCGTTTTAGCAACGAACGGGTGCAAGATCCCGGCGCCAAAGTCGAAACCATCCAAGGTTGCGTAGATGGCAACCATGATACTCGTCAACCAAAACCAGAGTGTTTGCACCGCTTTCTCCTCATGATGATCGATGGCCAAGAAATTGCGAGTAAATGGGATACTTTAGCAAAGTGAATTCTACGTGCGCTGCGGGCTTGCGCTCTTAAGCGCAGCGGAAGGACCATGCTCAATTTCCCGCAGGATTAGAGAGACATAAAGCAAGCCCAAAACCAGGTATAGGCCCGCAAATCCAAGCGAGGTGAACACCGTCTCCCCCGCATGCACCAGCTGGCTATACCCTTGCTCGGTACGGCTCAGCCCATAGACCAGCCACGGCTGCCTTCCCAATTCTGCAGTCATCCAACCTGCAGTGTTAGCAATGAACGGAAATGGAAATGCAAGCATTAGCAGCCAGAGGTACGAACGCAATTCGAAAAGCCTTCTCTTGTATAAAAGAAACGCTGCCAGCAGCATGATGGCGATGAATATCGTGCCCAGGCCAACCATGATGTGAAAGCTGTAGTAAAGTAGCTCGATGCTGGTTGGCCATTGGTCTGCGGGGAACTCGTTGAGGCCCCGAACATTGCTGGAGAATGATCCATAGGCAATGAAACTTAGAACGCCTGGCATTTGCAGTGGATTGTCGAGCTTCTGGCGCAATACATCTGGCTGCCCAATAAAGTCGACTTCGGCGTAGCGTCCGCTGTTCCAGCGCCCTTCCATGGCCGCGAGGGACACGGGCTGATGTCTCGCAATCATCTTTCCCTGTTGGTCGCCTGTCGGAAATGCAACAAGGAGACTTGCCAAAAGGCCCGCGATGACCCCCGTCGTGACGAATACCTTGGCTTCCGTTAGGAACTGACCACGCAGTAGATAGTACGCCCCTACTGCCGTCATCACGAAGGCCCCCGTCACGACCGCGCCAATCATGTTGTGAGCGTATTGCACCAAAGCCCATGGATTGCACAGGTAGGTGAGCAGACTCTGAAGATGTATCGCCCCGCTCGCATCGACACTATGACCTACTGGGTGCTGCATGAAAGCATTGGTCACTATAATGAAGTACCCACTTGCCCAAGATCCAACGAAGAGGGCCCAAGCCGCAAAGAGATGCATTCTTGGGCCAAATCGCTTTTCGCCCCAAAGCAGTATCGACAGAAAGCTCGACTCCAGAAAGAACGCGAACATGCCCTCCATGCCGAGGGATTGACCGATGACTTCGCCGGTCTGTTCACTGAACCGTGCCCAGTTCGTACCGAACTGAAATTCCATCGGGATCCCCGTCACGACCCCAACCGCAAATGAAAGGCCGAAGATCCGAATCCAGAAACCTGCTGCGCGATTGAGAAGCTCGCTACGCTTGCGGGCTGCAATCGTCTTGAGCACGACGATCAACAACGCCAGTCCCATCGTCAGTTGAGGAAAGAGGTAGTGGTATGACGCGGTGAAGCCAAATTGCAGGCGATGCCAGAAGAGTGCATCCGTCACGGTAGGAATTACCTTTGTTGGGGCTGAAGCGACCGATGTGTTTCGTGATGCGGAGCCTATCGCAACGCGAGCGTCCGTGACACCACGGCTATTTGGCCGAACAGCAGTTGGTTGAAGGCCGACCCGGCCTATGGCGAGTGCGTGGCGAGAGCCCTGGGCTTCGCGCCAAGAGAAGTAACCTAGAGCCCTGAGCCACTTAGTATCGCGAACTGTGGGAGTTCATCTTTGATGTCACAGCGGCACGGAATCGCTGAGGCTGTCAGGCCTTGGCAGGCTCCGCTTCCGCGATAACCTCACCGTCAGCAGCTGCCATTGCGTTGCGTTTGGCAATAAACATGAACATAACCGGTACCAAAAAAAGCGACAGAATAGTTGACGAAGTGAGCCCTCCGACAACCACCAGCGCTAAAGGTTGGTTGGATTCGGTTCCGCGTTCCAGGGCAAAGGCTGTGGGAACGAGGCCGATGACCGTGGCTATACTAGTCATTACAATTGGCACAAATCGCGATCGTGCGGCCGCGAGCACAGCTTCAAATTTGTCGGTACCTTCCTGAAGCCGGCGATTGGCGTCGTCGACGAGGAGAATCCCGTTAGAAACGGCGATGCCCACTACCATCAACATCCCCATAAGCGCTGTAATCGAAAAACCTTGGCCTGCCGCTAACAGGGCCAGGTCAATTCCCACCAGAGCCACCGGAATTGTGAATAACATGATAAACGGCAGACGCAGTGATTTGAACTGCGATGCCATGATCATAAAAACAACCATAATAGCGAGCCCAATCGCAACGCCTAGTCCCGAAAATGTATTTTTCATGAGTGCGACTTGACCCACCCAGTCAAAACGAATTGTTCGAGTATTGGGATCGGACTGCAACTTCGCATTGAGTTCTTCGGCGGCACTTCCGATATCACGGCCCTCCGTCTGCATCTCAATATGGGACGCACGTTCAAGTTGATTGCGTTCGACCGCAATCGGACCAATGGACCGCCAAATCTTACCGTAACTCCCAAGCGTAATCGGATCCGAATGCGTGCCGACACGGATGGGAACTTGCGCAAGAGCATTGGGATCTGACACCTGTTTCGGATCAAGATAGGTGACTACGTAATAGGACTGACCGTTGGAACCATCAATCCAAACGCTAGGTGTATTGATATTGCCGAGCACCGCATCAAGGGTCGTTTGGGCGGCGTCTCGAAGCGTCACCCCCACCAACCCGGCCTTTTCACGGTCGGTGTCTACATGAATTTCGGGGTAGTCCATTTGGCTGGTTACCCATACGTCGCGAATGCCATTGACGGTGCGCGCAACTTTAGCCACGGCCTGTGCCTGCCGGTCCAGCTCATCAAGATCGTCGTTACGCACTTCGACGACGACGGGGGCGAAATAGCCGTTCGAGAAAACGCTGGCCACTAGACCCCCTGGCCATTGTAGAAAGTCGACACCTGGGTAGCGTCGATTTAGAATCTCGCGCGCCTTGTCTGAGATGTCCCGTTGGCTTATGTGGCGACGCTCAGAATCTGCTAACTCGATCCGGATAAAACCCATGTGTGGGCCCCAATTTGGACTGGTCATCGCGCTTCGCGCATTGCCTGGGGAGCCCACATTTGTTAGCACGAGTTCCACGGTTCCCGCGGGCAATTCGCGCTTGAGCACATTTCCCATTTCCTGAATAGACTTGGAAGCATCCTCAAGGGATGTGCCGGGTGACACGCGCACATAGATGCGCTCCATAGACTCGTCAATTTCCGGGAAGAACGTGCTGGGCAATTTGGATGCCAACCAGGCACTTCCAGCTATGAGTATCGTGGAGGCGACAATGATCGACATTCGATTCGGCAATACACGCCGAAGCACTCGCGCATAGCCGTCAGCGGTTGCGTCAATCCACGCCTCCACACGCTTGCCGAGCGGACCATGTTCGACGTGACCAAGGAAGTAGCTGCAGGCGACCGGAGTGACCATTATACTAACGAAATACGAAGCCACCATCGACACCGCGACCGTGAGCGCGAGGGGCACAAATAGCCGCTGAGCCAAGCCTGCGAGCAGCAGCACCGGTAGCAGCACGGCAATTGTTGTGAGCATGGACGCCAATACGGGCAGAGCTACAGCATTCGTGCCGTGAAGAGCGGCGTCCTTTATGCTCATGCCTTGACGCTGGTGACGATGGATGGACTCCAGCACGACTACGGCATCATCCACCAGGCGACCCATAGCCAGAGTGAGGCCCCCCAGAGTGAATGCGTTTAGGGTGTCCCCATGCGCGTAAAGGACAATAAGAGCAATGGCAAAGGACAGGGGAATAGCCACAGCAACGATCAGCGTTCCGCGCACACTTTGGATAAATACCAGTATGACCAGGGCTATCAACAGCAGAGCTCGCCACACCTCTGTCTTGAGCCCGGTATATGCGGTTCGCACAAATGTGGACTGGTCAAAAATCGCCTTGACATGCATCCCGGGAGGAAGCTTCGTTTGAATGGAGCTTACGATTGACTTCGCTTGATCGACAATTGCAAGTGTATTACCTCCGGGGACGCGCAAGACGTTCAGATAGACCCCCGGGGTGCCATTGATTGTAACGTCTTGTGTAGCGGGAGATCCGCCATCCTCCACCGTTGCCACATCCCGAATCAATACGGGTTTGCCGTCCTTCAACTTGACGTCCGCGTCGCCTATCGCTTTGACCTTCTTTGGGATGGCATTCGTATAGACATTGGCATCGAATTTTGGGGATATGAATTCTCCGGACGGCAACAGGGCGTTGGACTGAGCCACGGCTTTAGCAATGTCTTCCGCGGTCAGGCCTCGAGCCTGGGCCTTCACAGAATCGACAATGATGTTGATTTGGCGCTGCCTTCCGCCGTTCAAAGCGGCACTTGCAACACCATTAATGCCTTCTAGTTGCGGCTCGATGTTGTTGAATGCGTAATCGTAAAGTTGCGGGCCGCTGTATCCGCTGCCCCAAACGGCCACCTGCACGACGGGCGCGTTCGAGGGGTCATACTGAAGAACGAATGGCGGAAGAACGCCCAGGGACTTAGGCACCGCGGCCATCGCGAATTGTACCTGTTGCTGTACCAGCGTTTGGGCCGCATTTAGATCGGTGCCCCATTTCATCCAAACGAAGACGATGCTCAGATTATTTCGGGATGTGCTTTCGACGTGATCGACCCCGGGCGTGGCGCTTACATACTTTTCTATACGCCACGTGATCGTCTTCTCCATGTCCTTGGGGCCGAGGCCGGGGGCCAATGTACCAACCACTAATACCGGCGGCGTCAACTCCGGGAATGTATCTATGGACATGCGCGGTGTGACGACGCAGGCGAAAACCACCAGGCCAACGCACAGCATGAGAATGGCGATTGGATTCCTTAGAGATAAGCTCGTCACGGCTTGGCTCCGACTGCGGTCGCAGGTGCCTCCGCGGCGGGTGGAATCAGTGTAGCGACGACAGCATCGCCATCTGCCAGCAATGAACGCCCCTCAGTGATAATAAGCGTGCCCGGCTTCAATTTGACATCAACGTACAAGGTTCCGACGGACTCTCCTTTCACCGGCACAACCAATTTCTTCGCGAGTGACCCATCGACGACGAAAATCGTCGCGGATGCCTCACGCACGGATGCCGCGTTGCCGGGAATTACAGATGCGGGTTCCGGCGTTCCTAGCTTGATGCTCATTTCGGCAGTCGTACCGACAGGAACATTTCGCTTCGGGTCGGGTAAATCAACCTCGAAATGCACGGTACGAGTCGCGCCGTTGGCAGCTGGCGAACGACGAGCGATCGTCCCCAATGTCTCGGCGCCAGTGGCGAGCATGCGCAATTTCACGGCGGTTCCAGGGGCAACATAACCGAAGTCGCCTTCCGGAACCTCAGCGCTAACGCGCACGGTGGAACGGTCGATCACAGAGGCAATAGACGTTCCCGGGCGGACAAAGGCACCGGGATCGATGAATCGCATTGAAACCTCGCCGTCAAAAGGCGATCGAAGAATACAATCGTTGACGGCCAATGATGTTCCCGCCAACTTGGCTTGAGTGGCCATGAGCTCTGCAAGCTCACTCTCGCTGCCAGCGATCTTTTGTTCCGCCTCGTTGGGCGCCGCAAAGCCTCCCTCCAGCATTGAATTGACCCGAGCAGCTTCGTTGGCTAGCGCCTTCTGTTTGGCATCAATGGCTCGGGCTTGAGCCGCGACGGCTCGATTGGACGCGCTGGCATCCCGGCAATCCAAGGTCGCGAGTACTTGACCGCGCTTTACTACATCACCCGGGCGCACGAGCACGGTATCGACGAATGCGGCAATTAGTTGCGGCCCGACGTCAGCCATCACCCAAGGCTCAGTGGTTGCCACGTAGTGCCGTTCCGATTGATAAGTTCCGCCACGCACTGCGATGACTGAAACTAATTTAGCCCGACTGGTGAGAGCCACACTATTCACGTGTGCTCGAGCACGGGCGTACAGGCCGTAGCCGACGATCACGACCACGAACGTACCCAAGGCAATAGCCAGCTTGACTTGTAAGCCGGGACGATGCCGCATTTGAAGTTTACGTGTCGACGCTTCTTGCTCAGCCATGACTGTTCGAATTCCTGTCTCGGCAATTCAATTTGCCTGGCTAAGGCGGTAGAGTGGCAACACCGCGTTTAGATTCGACCAAGTTTCCTCTGGCCGATAGGCGCTGCTGAGGGATGCCTTTCGTATTATCGAGTTCATTGGGGGTCTACGTATGGCCATTGAGAAGAACCCGCTAAGCAACTTGCACACCAACCCATGAAATAAGTGTATTCAAGCGATCGGCCCGTGGTTGGTCGCAAATCGACTAGGAATTTTTCCAAATCGGCTAGGAAATTGTCCCGACTCCAGTCAGGCCTGTTCCAGGGCGTTTTCTGAGCGCAACCACTTCGCCAAAGTCTTAGAGTCGATTCCCAGGGCTTCGCAGGTGGCCAATTTGGCCCCGGAGAATCGTTGCAGGGCCCAGCTCGCGTAGCGCCGTTGCAGCTCACGTATCGGTATGACCCGATCACCAAACTGAGGTTCGGTAACCCCTTGGGGTTCCAAAACCATATTTTTTGGCAAATCAGCTGGAGTGGCTTCTTCGGAACGGCACAGAAGGACTAGTCGCTCGATGACATGTTCGAGCTCCCTGACGTTGCCTCGCCAAGGCGCATTCATGAGTATTTCCATTACGCCGCGGGAAATTCGCATCAGTGAAGAATGCGGGTTGCGCTGCCGCGCAGCGGCCAGAAAATTCTCGATTAGCAACGGAATATCATCCGTTCGATGGCGCAGGGCCGGCAAATCAATTGAAATCACGTCGAGACGATACAGCAGATCCTCGCGAAAAAGCCCTTGAATAACTCGTTCGCGCAGGTCACGGTGCGTCGCGGCAACAATGCGCACATCCACTTTGCGTTCCGTGTTGCTTCCTACGGGTCTTACAGCGCCCGTCTCCAACACGTGAAGTAATTTCGATTGCAGGGAAGTGCTCATTTCTGCAATCTCGTCCAGAAACAAAGTTCCTCGGTGAGCTTGTTCGAATAAGCCCACCCGGTCGGTGGACGCGCCCGTAAATGCCCCGCGAACATGCCCAAATAGCTCGCTTTCCAGCAAATTGTCGGGAATGGCCGCGCAGTTGATGCTGACGAACGCCTGATGCGTTCGCGAACTTTCGGAATGAAGCGCTCGCGCAATCAACCCCTTGCCAGTCCCTGTTTCACCGAGGACGAGAACGGGAACGTTCGAATCTGCAATCCGACGAACCAGCTCAAAAACGTCTTGCATTTCGCGACTTTGACCAATGACATTTTTGAGCGGACTGTGAAGAGCTGTACGGAGCGCTTTGGCTTCGCGACGCAACGCTGACTCTTCCAACGCCCGATTCAGAAATAATGCGAGTTCCGCCACTTTGAATGGCTTGGTCATATAGTGGTACGCACCGCGTCGAATCGATTCGACGGCCGTATCAATGCCGCTGAACGCCGTCATTACAATGACCGGACAATCCGGTGCCGCCGTCCGAGATTGGGCCAAGAGCTCCAGGCCATCCATCGAAGGCATTCGTAGATCGGTAACCAACGCATCAAAGCCCCCGTTCTTGATGAGCTCGACGGCCTCTTTAGCTGTCGATACCGCAGAACCATTATAGCCAAATTCTGCAAGGCCTTCGGCGACAGTCTCTGCCATCTCCGATTGGTCATCAACGACCAACACCCGCGGGGCGTTATCCAACTCATGATGTGCTTTCAACTGGAACCTCCTCTGAGCGCGGAAGCTGAACCGTGACCCGTGTACCTGGCTGCATGTTGCCCTCCGTAGTCCGGCGAAGGTCAAATGTAATCTCCCCCCGATGATGCGTCAGAATTTCCTTCGCAATGGCAAGACCCAATCCGCTGCCGCCCTTTCCGGCCTTGGTGGTGAAAAACGGCTCCGTAACACGTTCAATGACCGATTCGGAAATGCCGGTCCCTTCATCCAGCACTACGAACGCAACCGAACTTTGGTCATAGTGGACCGAAAGAGTAACGTGTTGCTTAGGTTCAGACGCTTCGAGCGCGTTTATCAATATGTCAATAAGTGCCTGTTCGAAAAGCGCAGGTTCGCAAGCAATTGACAACTTGTCATCCGAGCAAGGGTAAAAATCAAGCACAACATCCGCGATGGTAAATCGGTACTGAACGAGCTTGACTGCATTGCGCGCAATTTCGTTGGCGGCGCGGTGAGTCAATATCGGGGCATCGCCTCGAGCAAATGCAAGAAAACCCCGCATTACTTGGTCGATTCGACTGACTTGAGAGGAAATCGTTGCAACGACACGCTCGTAGCGTTCCTGCCCCTGCACAGCGGCCTGCAGTTGCTCCATACGACCGGAAATTACGCCTAACGGGGTCGAGATTTCATGAGCAATGCCCGATGCCAACGCGGCGATCGTCGCCATCCGATTGGCTCGCGCGAGTTCCGCGTCACGAGCCCGCTCCATTTTGTGCAGGGCCTGTTGACGCTCTAGATCAAGCTCGCGCCTCTGCATTCTGAGAGTGCCAACTGCCGCAAGCAAGATGAGCCCGCTTGCCAGCGAGACTCCAAGCACCGAGCGCCACTGCTCCCGGCGACTGCGGTTGCGCTCCTCTTCAGCGGAAGTTACGACGGCAACAGCGCTAAAATGTCCGGAATTTTCATGGACCGAAGCCAGCCCCGCCACTGCGGTGCGACGGGGCAATCCTAGAAGTGCGGCTGCGCTACGCGATAATATTGCGCCCGGCGCGCCTTGGGCCTGTGCAGTTTCGAGCTCTGGTATATGAACCCAGCGACGCTGGGAAGTCAGGTATTGCCCTCGAACTGGATCCATCAGCAATACAACGAAGCCTTGGTCACGCCCGAGTCGAAAGGTCGTTGGATCAAACAGCGTCAATTCAGGTGCTGCTTTTCCGACATTCCGTGACAATGAATCGAATCGAGCATTGCGCTCGATATGCGCAGAAAGCGTCGCGGCAAGCAGATGATGCTCGCGCATCAATTGCCGAAGCGCCAACACATCTTCGTGGTGGGCATCCCATAGGCCCAGGACCAACACGAGACCCAGGCCAAAGGCCGTCGCTATGAGCGTGCGGTTGCGCCGCGATTGGGGGTGAAAGGGGTTAGAGACCATTTGAGTCACTGGGATATTTTCCAAGTCTAGTCGGAAAATTTCCAAGTCCTAGGGTCATGAAGTCGCTGAATTCCGCAAAATACCGTTGGATCGCTCCTTGCTTGCATGCATCGCGCCATGGGCACAACTCTGAGTTTCTACCGTTTCCGGCTGCTTCGCCGAAGCGCCGTTGCCCCATTGCTCCTCGGTCTACTCTTCCCCTCGGTGGCGTTGCGGGCCCAACCCTCCGCTCCCAATTCAATCGCGGTGCCGTCCGCACCGACCTCTACAGGCGTGCCGTCGGTACCGTCGATGACGCTACAGGAAGCGTTGGCCTACGCACGCTTTCATCAGCCGGAGTTGAGGGCAGCCAGGGAACGGTTCCTGGCTGTTGCGGCCGATGCTCGAATTCCGTCAGCTCAATGGTTGCCGTCGGCGGGCGCTGCTTTGGAAGTGGTTGGCTCATCCACGAACAATTCAACGTCGACGATCTTTCGTAGCGATGCTGTGGATCTTCCTAGAATCGGCGGCACGACCATTCATTCAACGCCAGATTGGCAGCCGTACGCAACGACACTGGCTACGGTTGGATTGCGGCAAGAGATCTTTGACTTTGGCCGCATAGCTGCCCAAACGGCAGCAAGCGAAGCATTGGTTGCCATTGAACGTGACCGCTTGCAGGGGACGCACCTCGATATCACGCTGATCGTTACCCAGGCATATTACTCAGTCAAAGCTGCGCGCTCTGTGATGGAAGCGGCCACCCAAGCGGAACAACGCGCGCAAGTTCACCGTGACTTCGCAGACGTGGGGGTCAAAGCCGGGATGCGTCCACCCATTGAGCGCACCCGGGCCAGGGCAGACTTGACTCGATTTACTGTGGGACGGATCCGATCCGAGGGCAATCTGCGAATCGCACGCAGTGTTCTCGCCGCCGCGGTTGGCTATACGGAGCCCGAGCTAGATTCCTCCCAAGCTCAGGAGCCGGTGCCCGCCACACCGTCACTGGCTCAAATCGAGCAACGCGCCAGGGCCTATCAACCCGAGATCTTACAGGCCTTGGACCGGCGAAAGGCACAGCACGCCCAGACGCTTGCAATCTCGGCATCTACGCGCCCTAATTTGTTCGCAACGGCCGCTCTCTCGGCACGCGCGGGAGGTGCACCGTCGAACAATGGTCTCGTTCCAGAAGGGCGAGGTCTCATCCCAAGCGTTCCCAACTACGATGCAGGACTGATTATGTCTTGGCCTTTCTTTGAGCCAACGGTTAATGCCGCAGCTTCAGCCTCGAGGCAACGCGAATGGACCTATGACGCTGAAATTGCGGCTGCACAACAGAGGGCATTGGCGGCTGCGCAGCAAGTTTACCGCAGGACCCGCGTTGCGGAGTCAGCACTCGACGCTCTAGCGCAGGCTGCAGAAGCGGCCCGTGCCAACTATGAGCAAGCCGACGCGCGCTTTCGAGCCGGGCTTGGAACCAGTACGGAACTCGCCGATGCTGAAGCGATCCGATTCGAAGCCGAAGTACAGCAGGCGATTGGTGGATTTGAACTCGCGACGGCCCACGCCAATCTCGCACGCGTCATGGGAGACTAAGTTGGATACTTCCGATTCACTCAGCAACATCACGAAAGGCAATTTATGATCGCCCCTAAAGTCCTCTTGTGGACCGGATTTATTTTCCCGCTCGTCGGCTGTATGGGCACCCAGGCGGGCCATCTATACAATATGAAGACTGGCCAAACCTCGACGATCCAGATGGAGTCACCCGAATATTCCAATGGAAAAGTCAAGGGTACCTTGCCGGACGGCGCTTCCTGCGATGGCCAGTTTAGTGAAGTATCTACAGAGAACGCTCGAAAGATAACGACCGTGACGCCCATGCTCACAGAGAACTCAGTGGCTTCGGTGGCAGTCCTGAATTGTGGATCCGGAAGAGTCTTGCGATGCACCTTGGCGCGTCGGCAGTGGCGCGAATTCAGTTACGGAGAATGCCAAGACCAACAAGGCGTGGAATACAGTCTGGTTTTCTAACTCTCAGAAACAGTGACCCGCTTCATACAGTGGTACCAGAAAAAGGACGAAATCATGCTACGTTTATCGATGCTACTGTGTGCAATCACAACGTTTGTTGGATGTGCAGTTGATCATCAAGGCTATTTACTCAAGACCGAAACGGGTCAGCAAAGCAGGGTGGTATTTCACGACAAACCCAATCGAAATCACGGGACTGTGGAAGCGGTACTAGCTAACGGGGAACAATGTCAGGGGCAATTCAATACCATCCCCGATCAGGTGACCAGAAACTGGGAAAACTACGACGATATCGAGGCGGAGGAATCTCAGTTGGGTGTAGCCGTCCTTCAATGTGCTGATCATCACGTAGTAAAATGTGATTTTTCGAGGGCACAGCAAGGTAATGGTTCGGGTCGCTGTTTGGACAATCAAGGTCAAAAGTACACTCTGAATTTTTAGATTGGGGTTCCGACATGGCTGTCCACTCGGTGGGTTTCGTCAATGGATTCCAAACAGTCACGTTTTTGAATAGGCCCTACCCGTGTCGGCCGCCGTTGGCGTACCGCATTTCATTCTGGCACGCCCGTGCTTTGCGATTCGAACGTAACGCGCGAAGCGCAATCAAAGCGACGCCATCACAGGGGAGATAGCCGCAATATGGCAATCCTACCGAATTCAACAATGTCCCGTTACATTCGGCTGGTTAACGGGTTTCCAAAGCTCTCTCGTGAAGAAGAATCGGAGCTGTGGCACAGGTGGCGTGATGGCTTGGATGATCGAGCCAAGAACGACTTTGTTCGTTCCAATTTGCGTCACGCAGTCGCGATTGCTCTGAAGCATCGCCGTTACGGGCTGCCGCTCGCGGAGCTCATCGCCGAGGGGAATGTTGGCCTCGTTCATGCGCTATCCAAATTCGAACCGGAACGCGGAAATCTTTTCGTAACGTACGCTGCGTATTGGATTCGCGCATATATCTTAAACTATATCATTCGCTGCTGGAGCTTGGTCGATGTAGGCTCGGGTCCGTTGCGCTCGAAGGTATTCTTCAAGCTGCGCCGTGAGAGAGTGCGCATCCACAATCTCGTAGGAGAGGGTGAGCTCGCCGATAAGCTACTTGCCGAACGATTTGGCGTCTCACGCGACCAGATGGTGGGAACCATGCAACGCTTGGACTCTCGCGATCTGTCACTCGATCTGCCTGCCTTCAACGGCGCGACAACCAGCATCCTAGACACGCTTCCTTCCCCCATATGCAATCAGGAACAGGCTTACTTGGACTCTCTGGAAGAAAATCGCATGCGGAATATCGTTCGCACCGCTTTTGATGCTCTTGACAAAAGAGAGAAGCTTATCATCGAAAATCACCTGATGCGCGACGTTGAAGACGAATTGTCCTTGGCGGATATTGGGCGTCGCCTGGGTGTTTCGAAGGAACGCGCTCGACAGCTCGAAATGCGTGCCAAGTGTAAACTTAGAAAACGGATCATGGAGTTGTCGGGCAGTCAGGGCCTGAGCGGCATCGACGTCAACTCAGCCGCCTGAGGAGCGCAGAGTTTCGGGCCTCATGCTTGCCAAGCAGCAGACCGACGTGTGTCCTAATACCATAAAAGGTCCGGGCATCCAAAGCGCGCACACAATTCGCAATGCCACAGGTGCAATTGTCTGTGGCCAGTTTGGCTTCACCCATCGCCGACTCTTTGTCGCGTTGGAGTGTACGGCAGCATGTAAGTGCCTCGACGGACACGAAAACTCGCAGGAATGTACGTGTATTCTAGGCAACTGCCGAAGGTACACGCCATTTGATCATCGCTACTTTGACAGCGTCGTTTACGACCAAGCATGATACCATTGCATAGGCGAAAATTGCGAGCGTCTGCCACCCAGGCAAGGGCAAAAGGCCAGGGAGACCCACGAACGTCAATGCGGTCCCTGTGAGCGCGTCCGCAATGAGCGCGGCCACAAGGGTCTTGCTGGGCGGTGTCGCCCAGAACCAGCGGCGCTCGCGCGCGGATACGATGGAGAATGCGGCGAAATAGAGCAGAGTCAGGAAGCTGAATGTGTATAGGGCATTGTTGTTAGTACCCAAATCGAAGCTCGACCACCCGATCCACAATAGGAGGAGCGCTTCCGCGAGCATCGCGACACCCAGCACCACCGAGACGGTGATGAAGTTACCGATGTTCCATGTCTCCGGTTTTTTGGACGGTCGAACGTTGTCGGTAGCGAGGGCGATTTTGGCAAAGTCCGTCATAAATGTCAGCAGCAACATCGCAAAGGCGGAAACTACGAATTTGCCCGTCACTACGTACGCGATGGCTACGAAGGCGGCCTTCAGGATCGTACGACTGACTTTGTTGATGATCCATGTAAGGATGCGTTGGTAGATCGTCCGCCCCTGTTCAACCAACGCCACGATGTTCGTCAGCCCCGGTTCGGTTAGAACGACGCTGGCCGCACCTTTGGCAACGTCGGTCGCCGTGCTGACGGCAATGCCCACTTCGGCTTGGCGCAATGCGGGCGCATCGTTAACTCCATCGCCCGTCATGCCAGCCACATGCCCCGCGGCCTGCAGATGCTGCACCACACTGTATTTGTCTTCCGGATACACTTCAGCGAAGCCGTCGGCACCCGCCAACAAATCAACCGCCTCGTTACCAGCCTTGGCACTTGCGGTCTTCAGATCCGCCGCTCGCCGGATATTGGGCAAACCGACTCCGCTCGCGATTTCACTGGCGACCGCCAGCGCGTCGCCAGTAAGCATCTTTACCGGAACTCCGAGGTCGTGGAGTGTGGCGATGAGTTGCTTGGCGTCAGGTCGTGGCGGATCATACAATGCCACTAATCCGACCAATGCGGGAGCGCCTGTCTCGGAACCACGTGCCACAGCCAGCGTACGATATCCTTTGAGTGCCGACTCGCTGACGCGTGCCTCCAACACCTCAATCGCTGGCGGCTGGAGTCCACAGGCTTCGGCGAGAGTGCGCACAGCGCCTTTCATCACGCGCAGCCGCTGGCCATTCTGCTCCACCACGGCTTCCGTGCGCCGGTTTTTCGCATCGAACGGTGCGAAGGACACAGGCGTGACCTTGGGAAGGTTGTCGAAGATGTGGCGCTCCTTGGCTGCAGCCAGGAACGCCAAGTCAATCGGATCCTGGTTGGCTTCCTGCGATGCGAGTGCGCCAGCAAACAGCACGTCGGCTTCCGACGCTTTCTCCAGTGGGATAACTCCGGTGACGGCCAATTGGTTCAACGTGATCGTGCCGGTCTTATCCACGCAGAGCACGTCCATGGTCGCGGCATCCTCCGCGGCGCTGAGGCGAGTGACCAGCACACCCCGCTTCGCCAGTTCTTTCGATCCGACAGCCATGCTGACGGTAAACATGACAGGAAGGGCGACAGGCACTGCGCTCATCAACAGGACGAGCATGAGGGGGACCATTTCAATGAGCGGTGCGCCGCGGATCAGCGACAACACGACCACCACGCCCAGCAGCGCGCCCACGATGACGAAGAGCCAGCGGACGACCTTCGCCACCACTGCTTCGATGTGAAGCTTTGGGCGCGCCTTCTGTACGAGTTCCGTGGTGCGGCCAAAATAGGTCTTTGCTCCGGTCAGAATGACCACACCGTTGCCTTCGCCACGGCGCACGACGGACCCCGACGAAAGCACGTCGCCAGGCGCCTTGTCGGCGTCCTTCGACTCACCCGTGAGCGCTGACTGGTCAACGCTCAAAGCGTCCGTGAGGAGTTTCACGTCCGCTGGGATGATGTCGCCAGGGCGCATGCGAACGATGTCACCGGGGACAAGTTCCCGAGCGGGAATGACCTGCCAGCTCGCCTCGCGCCGGACGCGCGCACTGACTTGCAACCGGCGCCGCAGTGCCTCAACGACACCGGCAGCCCGCCTCTCCTGCATAAAGCTCAGCAAGGCATTGACGACCAGCAGCGCGCTTACCACGACGAGGTCAGAATATTTTCCGAGCACAGCTGACAGAACAATGATCAATTCGAGCATCCACGCCGAGATCCCCCAGAATTTCCCAAGGAATTTCAGGACTGGGTGCCCTTTGGTTTCAGCCACTTCGTTGTAGCCCTGCTCCTTGCGGCGGACATCCACTTCAGCTTTTGTGAGACCGGCGTCAGCGGTTACATGGAGCGCCGCCATCGTGTCAGGAACCGACATAGAGGCGATGTCAGGGGGTTTGGTGTTTTCCTGCATCTAAGTCTCCGACACTTCCTGGCGCAACTTCTTCCAGTCAATACCGTGGAGCTTTGGCGGTTGGGGATCCATGTCTTCTAGGGCATGCACAAGGCGGTCGGCAACAACCAAGTTACGGTACCATTTGTGATTGGCCGGTACGACAAACCAGGGCGCTTCTTCCGTACTGGTCGCGGAAAGCATATCCTCGAAAGCCTTCTGATAGGCTTTCCAAAAGCCCCGTTCTTTGAGGTCCTGCGGGCTGAACTTCCAATGCTTATCCGTGTTGTCCAGGCGCTCCAGCAAACGTTTCTTTTGTTCGTCCTCGGATATATGGAGAAAAAACTTTAGGATGTGGGTACCGTTCAGTGTAAGTATCTTTTCGAACTTGCGAATCTGGTGCAGGCGACGCTCCGCCTCTTTGTCCGTAATCCAATCGTGGACTCGAGTGACAAGCACATCTTCGTAATGGGAGCGGTTGAAAATGCCGATGTATCCACGGGGCGGGCAGGCCGCGTGGATACGCCATAGAAAGTCGTGCGCCTTTTCCAGCGGGGTGGGCGCTTTGAAGGACGTGACTATACAGCCCTGGGGATTGACACCGCTCATGACGTGCCGGATGGTCCCGTCTTTGCCGCCCGTATCAATTCCCTGCAGTACGACGAGGACCGCACGACTCCCCTCAGCGTATAGCCGTTCCTGAAGCGCATCGAGCTTCTGCCTCAAGTGTTCGGTGCGGTCCGCGGCTTCTTCCTTATTCTTAAAGTTGCCGATGTCTCGTGCATCATGATCGTGCAGATTCACGGGCTTGTCCGGATTGACACGGTAGTTTTTCATTCTCTTCTCCTGGCCTTGATATTCATATTGCCTACGCAATGGCGCGAGCGGGGCGGTGCCCACAGAAGCCTGATATCCGTGGCCACGGTCACTGGCCAGAGCCTTAGATCGATAAGACGAGTGCAAGCAGCCAACCGGGTAGGTCTCCACGCTGCGCGGGAAATCCTCGCACGACCATCGCGCCGTGACCTTTCCTTGGGTTGGTTCTTTAGGGCTGGTGTAGTTCCGCCTCACAGGTCAGCCGCGAATGTTCTGATTGATTAACTCATGGGACAGGAGCAATTCGCTTACGTTTTGGTTCCTTGGGGCCACACTTGCTTGTGCCTCGTGCGAGGATTGCAGCCGGCTCGATACGGCTGCGCAAGCCTGTTCAGCAAAGAGCGAGTTCTCGGCTTCGTACATATCGTCCTCCCACCGATGCCCGCAGACCATGCAACTTGATACAAGGGCGAGGCAACGTACAGTCTGACCCTCATATTCAACGGTTCGCAATTGCGCCGCGGGTACTGCCTCTCCTTGGCACTTTTCGCACGGTAACGGCTTGGCTGCTGGACCCTCGATTGGCTTCTTGGCATTTGCTTGGAACAGAATTGGTGGCACGCGATATCTCCGGTTGATTCAATGTTGACGCGCTGATTGCATCCGCAGTTCGAGTTTGCTCGAAGCAACAGTCAACGGTTTGGGAACATTCCAAGGGCTGCGACTACCGACTCATGCCGCGCTCGTGCGCCGCAAAGGTTTGAGAATTTACGATTCTTGCGACCGACATACGCCTTGAACGAGTTGGTCCAAGTCGAGGTATTCATCCCCCGCGGACAGCTGCTCGACCGTTTCCGCGTTACTCTCACGTTCGAGTTCGTCGTCGAAGAGAAGGCCCATATTGGCGTCGCATAGTACACGCGCGCTACGTTGAGTTTTCTTCATGATTAATTCCCAATTCGTACTGGTCACGATCTATCTATTAGCGTTTCGGTTGAATCGGTCGGAATGTTTGAACCTAGATATGCAATAGGTGTGCCCTTCGGATGGAGATAGGGCGCGGTGGGTCACTCGATGACACCATTCATTGGCTGTATTAATGATCGTGCCATGCCCCTACTGGGTGAGCGCAGCATGGACCCGCATATTGCAAAACCTCGGCTGCATGTATTCGCAATTTGCCAACCTGGATTGCACCGGTGCACTTGCCGCCTACAGTCGTATCGAATGTGCGCTCGTTGTATGGCCCCGGTTAGTTACGCGACCTGTGTTTCCTTGCCGCCACGACACAATACAGATTTTAGAATAGGCTTATGCTTGGAGGCTGAAGTATCGGAAAATTTCCCAGTCGCGATGAGACTCGATGCAAGTATTGTGGCACCAATCGTGCACCAGATTTAGTCTGATACGAAATGTGGATTCGGAAGAGGAAATACCCATGTTGCGATCGCCTTACTTTAGCCGTCGCATTCGTCGGTCTGTCATTCACGATGGTGGCCTCAGCCGAGTTCAAATCGGTTGGTTCGGCCGAGCTTGACATGCATCTGCCTGGTGGCACGGCTGGTTTAACCATAGATGGAAAATCGTCCGAGCTCGTTGCCATAGAGTCAGGTGGTGTGATCACAGTCACCGCCAAACTCGATTGCGTGATGGAAAACAGGGGGCATACGAGCTGCATAAAGACAGGCATCGCGATGCGTGAAAGGCACCTTTGGAAATATTTGGAAGCAGGTAAGTATCACGAAGCGACGTTGTCCGTCGATCGCAAGCAGTTGAAAGTACCCGGCGACCACGAAAAGTCCGAGGGTGACGCCGCGGGTACATTTTCACTGCACGGGGTGGAAAGGCCGCTCAGCTTCCACTACGCTGCGAAGCGAACGGGAAGCGACATTCAAGTTCGCGGCCAGATTAACGTAAATCTAAGTGACTTCAACATTGAGCAGCCTTTGTTCGCCGGTGTCCATACGG
>Ga0075520_1000033_pt1 | contig 39258 bp, 40 predicted proteins | sample NGEPerB_FD_75100 | JGI IMG/M metagenome (GOLD analysis project Ga0075520, IMG submission 75100) | Arctic peat soil microbial communities from the Barrow Environmental Observatory site, Barrow, Alaska, USA - NGEE PermafrostAB12-B | ecosystem: Environmental > Terrestrial > Soil > Wetlands > Peat ... | reverse complement strand
GTATCTGCCGGCGTGGATCACAATTGTGCTCTATTGTCCGACGGATCGGTACAATGTTGGGGCGGTAACGGTTCGGGGCAACTCGGCAACGGCACCGTAATCGATCGTCACCTCGCGGGTCAATTCGTGGGCCTCTCCCGGCACGCCATTGCGGTGACAGCCGGGCGTCAATTTAGCTGCGCTGTCGTTGACGACGGAACTGCTCAATGCTGGGGAAGCAATGACTGCGGGCAGCTCGGCGACGGTACCGGCAGTGCTTTCATGAGCCAACCTGACACGGTCCTTGGCCTCGCGGCGCCCGCACTAACGATTTCCGCGGGCGGGCAGCATAGCTGCGCTCTGCTCGAAGGCGGCCTGGTTCAATGCTGGGGCTGCAATGAATACGGCCAATTGGGCAACGGCAGTTTCACTAATTCGGTCTCTCCCACAACGGTTAATTTACCACGAGACGCTGTCGCGATAACGGCGGGTGGAAATCATACTTGCGCCCTGCTTGACGACGGTTCAGTAAAGTGCTGGGGAGCGGGCGCTGACGGAGCTCTCGGGATCGGCAAAACCAGCGACACTCCTTCACCGAGCGCAGTCACTACACTCGCGGGAAGGGCAACCGATGTCGCAGCGGGGGCGAGCAATAGCTGCGCGATTATCGAGGGGGGCGCGGTTCAATGCTGGGGAAGCAACATCGACGGCCAGCTCGGTGAAGATGCCACGGCTAACAGCGCAAGCCCGGTGACTGTGGATGGGCAAATTCAAGTTGCAGAAATCTCAGTCGGGGGAACGCGCACCTGTGTACGTCACATCGATAGTTCCATTGATTGTTGGGGCGAGGCGCCGCAAGGCCAAATTGCATTTTAAGGGGGCTCCTCCAGCTGCGCTGGTAGTTGCTGGTTGCTGGTGGGGACGCTGGTTGAGAGCGGAACCCATTTATGCCGATTTGTTCATATTCGGCGTTTTCTGGCGGTAGTCTCGAGAACACCCTTGGCACCGGCGCAGCTTGGCCCCACGATTGCGCCCGATGTCTATTCAGAAATTGGCCACCCTATTTTCCCTTCTGGCATTTTCCTGCGGGGGCAACACCGTGCCACCAGGGAATAGCCCAACTGTTCCCACAGTTTCGATCGATTCAAAGCTCACAACGGTGCTCGCAGGTACACAAAGAACCGAGCCGGAGCGTGCCAGGGACCAGTACCGCCACCCGCGAGAGACGCTGGAATTCTTCGGTCTCGCTGACAACATGACGGTGGTCGAGCTGAGCGCGGGGCAAGGCTGGTACACGGCGATTCTTGGGCCATTGCTGGCTGCCCAAGGAAAGCTCACCGCAACGAATGCCGACCCGAATGGTCCACCTGACTCTGAAGGCACGAAGAACGCAAAACTCTTTGCCGAGCGTTTGAGCAAGGACCAGACAAGCTTCGGCAAAGTGTCGACGCTGGCCATTGACTGGAAGAAGGGTGTCGCCTCACTAGGTCCCGACGCATCGGCGGACATGGTTCTCACATTTCGCAGTTTTCACGGTTGGATGAGCAATGCAATTGTCGATAATGTCCTATCCGCTTGCTTTCGTGTCCTGAAACCGGGAGGCACCTTCGGAGTTGTGGAGCACCGCGCCAAAACCGATGGCTCCACCGATCCCAAGGTCATCGGTGACACGGGATACTTGCCCGAGGCATTTGTAATTCAACTGATCGAGAAAGCCGGATTCAAGCTGGCCGCTCGATCCGAAATCAATGCCAACCCCAAGGACACCAAGGACTACCCGAAAGGCGTGTGGACCTTGCCTCCAACCTTAAGACTCGGAGACGTCGATCGCGATAAGTACCTAGCCATCGGCGAAAGCGACCGTATGACACTTAAGTTCACGAAACCGTGAGCTCAAAAATAAGCTAAGCTGCCGCAGGCATGCTCCCCCATCCGCGAGCTCCACTCGCCTTCCTCGTTTTGGCACTGGCTTGCGGACGAACGACCGCCCCGACAGCGCCACTGCGTATCGCGATCACGCCGCTGCCCCCGAGCGCCGCGCCACCGGTCCCGGCGGCTTCGCAACAAGCCCCGCCCGCGCCGCGTTTGCCCCCAAACTGGCCGTATCGGACACCGGTGGTTGTTAAGGGTGCCAAGGGCATGGTTGTCACCGACAACGTCCTGGCGACGCTGGTGGGGCGCGACATGCTCGTCGCGGGGGGCAACGCGGTGGACGCCGCGGTTGCGACGGCCTTCGCCTTAGCGGTGGCCTATCCATCGGCGGGCAATATCGGAGGCGGTGGCTTCGCGGTCACCCTCGTCAACGGCGAGACCCGAGCACTCGACTTTCGGGAGACGGCACCGGCCGCTGCCCGGCGCGACATGTACGTAGATGCGAGCGGCAAGTCGACGAATGACGCGCGCCAAGGCATTATGGCCTCCGGCGTCCCCGGTAGCGTCGCGGGGCTTTGGGAGCTCCATCACACGCTGGGATCCAAGAAGAAGACCTGGGCCGAAGTGCTTTTTCCCGCAATTCAACTTGCCGAGCAAGGCTTCATCGTCGATGAGGCCTTCCAGCAAGGAATCAAGGACGCCGCCGAGCGTTTGAAGAAGTCCAAGGTATCGATGGCGCTGCTCTTTCCTGAGGGTGTGCCGCCCGCCAAGGGCTCAGTTTGGAAGAACGCCGAACTCGCGGCGGTGCTCAGGCGCATTGCGGACAAGGGGCCCGAGGGGTTTTATCAAGGCCCGACAGCGAAGGCCCTACTCGCCCAAATGAAGCACGACCGCGGCTTGATTACGCAAGCGGATCTCAATGCGTACCAGGCAAAGTGGCGCACCCCCCTGGAGTTTACGTATCGTGGCGTCCTGATCACCGCGATGCCCCCACCCTCTTCTGGCGGTGTAACGCTCGCGATGCTCTGCCACATTCTTGAAGGCTTCGAGCTCAAAAAGCTCGGCTTTCAATCACCGGAGGAACTGCACACGATCTTCGAGGCCATGCGGCGCTCATTCGCCGCGCGCAACGCCAAGCTCGGCGATCCCGATTTCGTGAAGATGCCCCTCGACGAACTGCTTAGTGTGGCCTGGGCAAAGGAGCAGCGCGCCACGATCCAACCCGATCGCGCCACCCCATCGACGGACATCGTCAGCGCCGGAGTCCCGGGCGGCAACGGGCCGCACACCACTCACTTCTCGATCGTTGACGCCGACGGCAACGCGGTCGCCCTCACAACGACGCTCAATTGGTGGTACGGATCGGGCGTCACGGTGAAAGGGGCCGGCTTTCTCCTCAACAACGAAATGGACGATTTTGCAGCGGTACCCGGAACCGCCAATGGCTACGGCCTCGTACAGGGGGAAGCCAACGCTATCGCCGCCGGCAAGCGAATGCTCTCCTCCATGTCGCCCACCATCGTCACCGGACCCGATGGCAAGGTCATGATCGTTACCGGAGCCGCCGGCGGTCCCACAATCATCACGACTGTCTTTGAAGAGCTCTCGAACGTCCTGGACTTCGGGCTCGACCCGGGCACAGCGGTCAGCGTGCCTCGCTTTCACATGCAGCACCTGCCCGACCTCGTCACCATCGAAAAGAACGGCATCACCGAAGAGACGCAAAAGCGCCTCGAAACGATGGGCTACTCCTTCAAGGAACGCGGTCACATTGCCGACGCGCCATTGATCGCGCGCGTGGGCACCGATTGGGTCGGAGTCGCCGAGCCGCGGCGACTGGGAGCGCTGGCGGCTGCACCCTAACTGCCTCAGCTTCCCTCGAGCTGGCAATGAACTTTGACTTGGAAGACTCGAGCCGGTGACTCTCTAAAAGTAATAACCGCACGCGTTTCCGACGGTGCCACGCTAACGTCGATTGGCGTCGGATTGGCACTGGTTACGACATCGCAGTAAGCGGTCTTGGCACAGGCATTGTTGATGTAAACCAGGTGATTGTACCCAGCCATTCCAAGAACTGCTTCGGCACGATAGCTAATACATGGGGGATTGCGCCCATTGGCGCGACCGGCTTCACCCCGGGCGAGGCTGATCGGAAAAGCGAGAGCAACAATTGATCCCGCACAAAGGCCTAACTTGACTGGCCATTCGTGCATGTGAACGAGTCTGGTCCCACCGGCTGCGTGCGCAAGCGACATTCGCTCGTTCCGATGGGCGCACGGCACTTCCGATACATTCGACGCTATGTTGAATTGGGATCAATGGCGCAGCCTCGCCCAGATGACGCGACCGAATGGGGCCCGATGGCAAACGGACGCTTGTCGGGCAAGATGGCGGGCGGGTTTCGGGCCTATTGCCCAATTCTTGCGCCTAAATTAAACCTTGCGGAGGCATTCCCGAAACTTAGTCGCGAGTATAAGTCGAAGCATGAGGCCGCAGGAGGTCAATATGTTGAATCCGCGAGCGAACATTACTGAATTGATGCGTGTCCCAATAATGGGCGTAGATGACCGCAGTCTCGTGCACAATGTTCTGGCGTTGGCTGAGGAAAACAATGTCCATTTCTTTGCGGTCCAGCAGCGGGGCAAATTGATGGGCCGAATCTGTGCCTGCGATCTGCGGGATGCCCGCCCCGATTCTCCCGTATCTGACTACTCGCACCCGCTGCTCGTGACGCTATCCGCCGACACGTCATTGCAAGAATCCCTCGCCGCAATGCGACCCGGTATGGACTGGACCGTGGTCAGGGACAAGACAACCATTATCGGAGTTGTAACATGGCACGACGTACGCAAGGCGGTCCGCGCCGATTACGGCGAAAATGACGACTACAAATGCAGCAGCTGTGATCATGACCATCGCCTGCGAGTCGCCCAAAACGACCTGTTGCTGTGTCTGGACTGCTGCGATCGGGCCATAGCCGATGACTGGTACGATCTGGGCGCAGCGGGCTAATGTTTGACTATGCCAAAAAGGATGTTCACTTTGTTCGTAGGCATTCGATTTCATATTTGTTGGTGCGGCACGGAACAGCGGGGGCTCGGGGGCTGTTCCTTTGCACGGGTAACTATTACCGGAGTCGATGTGCCTCAAACGATGGGCCTGAAGGCATACCAAAGTACCGTGCAGCGCTTCGTCGAAACGGCAATTCCCTAACCGATGCGAATGTTCTATCGTCTTTTGTCACAGCGGCACGGAAACGCGGTTGCCCATGCCGGCAAGCGATGGACGTGAGTGTGTGAGGACGGTTGTCGCTGAGCTTACACACAATTATGCCGTGTTTTTGCCGGTCGACAAATTTGCGCAGGTCGATCCAGCCCAGCGATGCTAAAAGGGGTCTTAGTCGAGGCCGTGGCGGTGCGGTTAGGCGGCTCGCAACTTAGGAAGATTGTAATGTCTCGAAGTTCTTTTCGGTTGATTGCGGTGGTATTTGCAGTCGTGTCGAGCAATGGGTGTGGCGGGTCCACGAGCGATGGGGCCGGCTCCAGCACCTGCGCGCCGGGTATTGAGCAATGCGTATGTTACGGCAACGGTACTTGCACCGCGGGGATGGGATTTTGACCGGCAATGAGGGGTGCAATGACGGTAACACCGCCAACGGCAACGGGTGTACGAAGTGCAAGGTCGAGTGCGGATATATTTGCACGGGTTCGCCGTCCACCTGTGTTCCGGGCAGCAGCCCCACACAAACAGATTGTGTGCCCCGATGTGGCGATGGCGTCGTCACTGTGGGCGAAGACTGCGATCTCGGAACGGCGAACAACAAAGGCGGGTACAATGGCTGCAATTCGGACTGCACGTATGGGCCCTTCTGCGGGGACGCTGTTGTCAATGGCACTGAGCAGTGCGACGACGGCACCCAGACCAAATCGTGCAGCGCCAATTGCATGAGCCTTGTTATGCTCTACTAGGACATAACTCGCGCCGAAGGCCTATGGCGGCACGCGAATATTCTTCTCTCGATGTTTGGGCTGCACAAACTATAGTGGTAGATTGAATCGCGTTTGGGGGGACCCTTACGGCCATTGCTGGAAACTAGGGAATCGCTTTCACGTTGGGCGTGATTTGCCTGCAAACTGTTGGTACAATACGCGCTCGAGAATCTGTTGCTGTTGTCCTGGTTCACTGTCGAGGCTCGAAGACTGAGGGATAAGCGAGGGAACATGAAAATCCGACACTTTGGCGCGTGGCTGTCATGCTCTCTGATTCTCGGGACCTTAGGCGCGGCGTGCAGTGGCACTGACAACCCGGGATCTTCCTCTGCCGGGGGCAACCCCGGCGTGGGTGGATTGGCGGGTAGTGCCGGCGCAATCGGGGGCACGGTTGCAACCGGTGGCGCAAGCCAGGTCGGGGGCGCAGCAAATTCGAGCGGTGGGGTGAACACGGGCGGTGCTGCGAACACGGGTGGAACAACCAGTACCGCGGGCGCTGCCAGCACGGGTGGCACAACGGCTACCGGTGGCTCTGCAGCGACGGGCGGCAATTCGAGCGTCGGCGGCACCAAAGCGACCGGCGGAGCGGCGGCGGGTGGGGTTTCAACGGTTGGTGGCAGCTCCAACGTTGGTGGGACCAAAGCGACGGGTGGCACGACGGCAGGTGGCGCGACAAGCGTTGGTGGCACCAAAGCAACGGGTGGTGCGGCGGCGACTGGCGGCAGTAAGGCCACGGGCGGTACGTCGGCCGCCGGAGGAACAAAAGCCACGGGCGGCGCAGCAGCCACTGGCGGGACCGCTGGAACTGGAGGCAAGCCTTACAAGGGTGTTGCCAACTCACCGTGCACTGCGCGCACCAATCTCAATGTCTCCTGGTATTACAATTGGATGCAGACAGCCAACGAGCCTTGCAGTAGTCCAACAGTCGGGGGCGAGTTTGTCCCGATGATTTCGGGCAAATCGGCAGCAGAAAAAACTACGGCGGGCATTACAAGTGCCATAGCGGCAATGGTGGGCCGTGGCAATACGACCGTTCTGGGCTTCAACGAGCCGGAGAATTGCACCAATCAATCCTGTGTGCCCATAGCGGAGGCAATCAGCCTATGGCCGTCATTCAATAACCCCGCCATACGTGTCGGTACACCCGCCACCTCGGCTGGCCCCGCAGGGGTGGCGTGGTTCTACACAAGTTCGGCCACCACCGGTTTCATGAACCTGCTCAACGCTGACACCTCTCTTCGGGCCGATTTCCTCGCGATTCACTGGTACGGGTGGAGCCTAGCATCCTGCGATGCCACCGGCGCTGCGCTCGAGGGATATATCAATCAGATCCAAGCGATTCCTGGTAATCGTCCCATTTGGCTAACAGAATGGGGTTGCTTGAGTTTGCCCGCAGGTACAACCGATGCCGTCACGAGAGCGCACATGGCCGGCGCCATTGCCATGTTTGCCAGGCATCCTCGACTAGAACGGTACGCTTGGTACCCTTGGGCTAGTGCGATTCATTCGCTGAACAACGCGGATGGCACACTGACGGCGCTGGGGGCTATTTACGCCGCTGCGCCTGCGTATAAGTAACGCTAGAGAGGCACGGCTAGCATTTGAAGCGCGCGTTCTCGGTCTATGGGTACGCCCAATTTCACGAAGCCCGGCACAACGATATCACTGATGGCCTGGTGCGCGTGAGTTCGGGCGTCATTTACTGAGGGGAGTCCGAAAGCTAAGTAATCCTGCGTCGGGATAGCGGCGTTTTCTTCAATGAGGGAAATCAAACTTTCCCGGATGATATGTGGGATGAACTCCGCAATCTGCCGCTTCATTAATACGGATACGTGAACCGATGCCAGATGGGCCCAGCCAGCCCGCGCGTGCTTGATTTCGTCCGACAGGATGGCACGCAGTGCATGCTTTATGCTCGGACTCTTCGTCGGACGCATTGCTTCGAGCAAGCGCGCGCAGGCGATAGTTTCGTTCAAACAAGACATGGCGACCAGGTGCAATGCCGCCAGTAACGGACCGGTACCCACACCTTGATAGGCGGGCACGTGAAGCGAAGCGGGGCGAGGCCAGTCGCGCTTTTTTCCGTCAAGCCGTTCGGCTAGGTCCAAGCATATTTGAGCGTGCTCAATTTCTTCGCTCGCCGCCCAACAACAGTGCTCGAGCACGATCTTATCAGCCCCATTCTCCAAGAGCTCCCTGACAATGATCGCATAACCTGCGCTCACTGACAGTTCTAGACTCGCCCGCATCGCCCATATATCTGCAACGGCCCGGCGCTCGGAGGCAGGCTGCGCTTCGATGAATGAGTCTTCACCTTCGAATTTGCCACGCATGACGCCGCACTAAGGCTACCACCCAGTCCAGCCGCTGTCGCTGACGGCAGCATCGGCATTTACGACATAATTGGGGTTTCCAGTATTGCCTGAGTTACCGGCGGTCGCGTTGGGTGCGGGAGTGGGGTCACTGGATCCACTGCTGCAAGCTGCGGTAAGCGAAACGCCTAAGATGACGATTGCATTAAAAAGGCGCCCAGTGTCGCTCTGCATGTGCAGATCCATGGTGTTTGCAAGGCGGCTGTCAAGTACCCGCGCGCCAGCAGGCTTGATGATTTGGGACTAACGACTACATTTAGACAATGGATCTTCACCAGTCTGGTATGCGTAGGTTGAGGGCTAAATTGACGCTTCCCAGCCAGTACACTTGGATTATTTTGACATCGGGGTTTATTGCCTGCGGCGGTGGAACAAATTTCGTCTCCGGCGCGGCAGGGGGGAAATCTGGCACAGGCGTTGGTGGTAACTCGAGTGGCGGGACTGTCGGGTCAGGTGGCACCGTGGACAGCGACGCTGGTGTAACCACCGGTGGAAGTACCGGTTACGGATCATTGGCGTGCGCGGACCTTCCGACCGCATACGCGGGCGAATTGACAATTGCTACAACTTGCTCGACCAGCGGCGAAAATACCTGTGTTCAAACCGTGCTCGATGCACTGGTCTGCAGTTGCTCCGTATTCGTTAGTAGCACGCGCACCAGCGCGCTCACCAACCTTGAGCAAATTCGCGGTGTCTGGAACAATAAGAAATGTGCGGTTGGCATTGCGTGTCCGGCGATCGCTTGTGTCGTTCCGACCTCGGCTAATTGTGTAGCTACATCGACCACTACTAAATCCGGCGTTTGCACGGCAAACCCAATGTGAGAGCTTTCGTCGAAAACCGTGGTACTCATCGCCCAAGCTCCGAATATTGACCATGTCAGAACTCCAAGATACGGTCCAAGAGGCCGTCGAACACGCTAGAGAATCGCGGCTCAATTCCGTAATCGCCGTGCTCGTTGCCGTGACCGCCACCTTCATGGCTTTGTGCAGCGTCAAAGACGGCAACATCGTTCAATCCATGGAACAGGCCCAGGCACACGCGGTTGACCAATGGTCGTATTATCAGGCGAAGGGCACCAAACAGAATATCGCCGAGCAGATGACGGACCAGCTCGAAATCGAGCGCGCGCTGCTCCGCAACGCTACACCCGAAGAGCGCGTCCTGCTCGACGCCAAGATCAAAGACTACGAACGGCGCCGCAAAGTTTACGAGAGCGAGAAGGCGCTCATCAAGAAAGACGCCGAAAGATTGCAGACCGAGTACGACCGTCTCAACTTTCACGACGACCAGTTCGACGCGGCCGAAGCGTGTCTTTCAATCGCAATTGCGTTGTTTGGTGTCACCGCTCTCACACAGAAACGCTGGCTTCTAGGATTCGCGCTCGTCGTTGCTGGATTTGGAATCGTTCTCGGTCTAAGCGGTTTTCTTGGTCTGAACTTCCATCCGGATTTTCTGGCAAGACTGCTGAGCTGAACCTCATCCAGGAGCGACCACGGCGGTCGACCGTCATATACTTGACCTGGCAACTTACCTGTAATTGCTGGCGCAACCGCGTCGTTTGATTTTTGCGCTAACGCTTCAGGTCCCGGCTACCACCCAACCCTAGAATCCGCGACCTCCTCGAGCTCCAGTTCCGCAAGGAAGGGCTAGCGCTCTTCACAGAGCGCATCCGCGAAATATCGCGACGATTCAGTGCCGTTACGTCAAAAAGAAATGAATCTTAGACCCCTGGCGCTAGTCGGGTCCAAGCGAGCCACTCGCGTTCAAGGCTCCGCCCGCTGAGAGTTGCCCACCAGTCGATGGGTTTCCACCGGTACCCATTTGACTTTCTAATGTTAATTTGCTCTGACTTGTGCATGCGCAAGCGGAGCCAACCAGCAATAGAAGCGTTGGACTAAGTTGAAAAGCGCCTTTAGCGGCCAATGTTCCGTGGCGAATGAGTGACATTTTGGGCCTATACTTGATGCCGCTGCGGCACCCTGCCCCCGGCTCAGGAAAGCCCCGGGGCCGCAGGTGGCATCAGGTCAAATCGGAGGTGATGGGCCTGAAAAATCCGCCCTGTTCGGCAATAAAACACCCAAAAGGGGTCTCGCATGGTAACCTTTTCATAAGATGGGCTTCACAGGTTGGCTTCGGCAACACGTACTTGGAAACGTCGTACTGGACGTCCCACCGGAATTATACGCGTGCGAGATTTGCGGCGAGAGTTCGTGTACGCAAGCGAAGTTCGCAATGTGTGAACTTCGGATCCGCACCGAAAAAGTCATGCGCCCCGCGGACTCTAATGTCGGCGCAATCGAGGTGTCGCCTGGGACACTCCCCCAAGCCGTAAGCAGTGGCGAGGACGAGGACAGCTCGGCAATAAGTGGGTGTAGAGCCGCAGTTCGAAACAAGCCAAGTGTCTCGGATGCCCAATCGGCAACGACTAAAAGCATTGGGCCAGAACCCAACCCTACAACGCGGCGATCAGTAAAGGATACTTGAGACGCCCGTTAGAATTGCAGTTGCGGACTGACAGTGTCAAGCCCACCCTTTCCCGTTTCGCAGTAGGGCAGCCCCGTGCCGACGGTACGCAGAAAGAATCCGCACACGAGTAGCTGCACGATTTGCGCCGCTAATAGAAGCGCTGTCGAGCGGCGGGTCAATGTCGCCGCCCGCGGCAACGCCGCCAAAACCGCCAGCGGCACCAGGAAAAGCCACAGACGTGCCGCTTGTCCCCGCACAACCCCCGATCCGTCCAATACAAGCAGCGTGATCCAAAAGGTCAGAACTGGGACCCAACTCACGGAAGCCGGACGCGATCTCAAAGTGCGCACCGCAGCCTGCCCAACGACCAGGGCAGTCGCGATGCCGAGAAACAGAAAGAAATCGTAGAGATTGTAGCCCACCCAAAATGCGTAACTGCGATTCAGCGAAGCGTGAGTCTCCAGGCCAACTCGCAAGACCTCAAAGAAGCCTACGCCGAATGCCCAATAGTAGATCACCCAGATCGAGACCGCGCCGGTCACCCAACTGATAAAGGTCGTGATCAGGTGGCGATCAATGACCCCGCCAAAGCTCAAGCGATCTGTCGCCTGATACGCTGCCAACACCCGGAACAAATTCCAATAAAGCAGCGATATAAAAGCTAGCGCCAGATTGGCAAAATCGAGAAACGTCGCCAGTGACCCAATCGTGCCAGCTAGCAAGAACCAGCGACAACGTCGAGTGTCCAGCCCCTGCTGTACCACGTATAGTGCCAAGACCGTCAAAAAGGCATACAGCTGATTCCAGCGCGTCGCCCACAACACCAACGCAGGCGTGAAAAGGAACAAGGCAAGCCCACGGCGTGCGGTCGCCTCGCCATACAGGCGCCGTGAGAGGGCCGTTAGTGGAAACACCACCAGCGCGCCCCAGATGGGAGTCGACATTTGCACGACTGCCGAGCCCACCTGTGCGTTCGTTAGGCCAGCGAAGTCGATTGTCTGGCACACGTGTGAGCGGAGGTTTGTGCCCAGTGAATCGGCAAGCGCCGGCCACGCGCCGAGCATCCGGGACACAGCCCAGAACAACAGCGGCAACCCCGGTGGATGCGTGCTTGGATGCAGTTCGAACCCCCGCATTAGGGTGGGATAGCTGCGCAGAAACTGACCCGCGTCGGTGATGCGACCGGCGACATTGAAATAGCCACCGCTCGCCGACGAAACCGTGCGGTAAATGACGGTCGCCAGCAGGTCCGGATGCTCCAGGTAAAGGAGCGCGGCCTGAATTGCGAGGGAAGCGACGAATAGAAACGTCGGTACGCGCCACGAGGTGCCTCGCAGCAGTCGGTCGACGCTTTGGGTGCTCATTCGATAGGCTATCAAGCCGATGAACAGACAAACCACAGTCGGCACCCAGACCCGTCCACCTAGGCCCGGCAGGGAGTAGCGACTCCAGCGCCATTCATTAGGACCACGTACGGATGACCAGTCTTGGCTTAGGCTGATGCAGAGCAATAACAACAAGACGCAAGACCATATTTCGATCGACGCAAGAATCAACAGGATCTTTCGTTTCATACAAGTCCAACCCGACCGTAGGTGATTTCCATTGAGATCGGCCGTCGACAATTTGGCGGTAGCACGTTTTAGAATGTATGTGTACAAACATCGATACGCTTCAGATCACTAACTCCACTAACTCAGCTGGAATCGCAATCGATCCAAATCACGTTCGATTGATTCAGTTTTCTCAATATTAGGCCCCACTAGCATACACCTACGCCCTTGAGGACATCGTTTTCGTGTCACCTCAGAATGAACCTAAATGGCTAATTGCGACGTAGTGCTACCCAGGAGCTACTTGCACACAGTGCAGCCAGCGCATCTGCCAGGTGTGCTTCGGAAATAGCACGTCGCGAATTCCTTCGCGCCAGGCCTTTAGTGAGTCGCGGTAGCTTTGTCTAAAGCTCTTGAGAGCATCTACTGCTCGGAAAAAGGCGCTCTTCTGCCCACGCCCCACCGCGAAGTTTGGGTTCAGACTTCGCAAGGGTTCCCAGCTGGTGGCTCGTTCGTAAGGTGAGCCACCAATTATACCCATGCGTCCAAGCACCTGCCAACCCTTGGTTCGCACTCGCCTCCGCGCCTCGGATTCCAATTGTTTGAGCTCCATTGCCACTCGACTACGAACCTCGACATTGGACAAGTGGGCCTTCGGCATGGCCAAGCGCAGCGTGGCAGTTCTCGGCCACTGTGGGTTGTCCGAATCGAAGAAGAAATCGGGTCGCTCAATAGTCCAAGTTTTGGTCCCCAAGTCGTCCGGCAAGACGATAACGCCAGGCCAGTCCTCAGCTTTATCCACCAGACCGGCCTCAACCGGATTGGCCATGACGTAGGCGAGTTTTTCAATGATAGCCTTAGGTGTGCATAGTTCGACGCGAGACGTGGGTTCACTGTCCCACACGGTCCCTTCCCATCGACGAAGAATCTTTGTACCAAGAGCAACTACACGATGAAAGTCACGAAGAAAGTCGGGTATGCGCCCATATTTATCGGTCACAATCAGATGCTCGTGAGTCGACATGAGCACGACCGCGTGAATATCGATGTCGTAGCGTTCGGAGTAGACGGCAAGGCTATAAAGGTAGAATTCAGTGAGTCTCGGATCTGGATGAAACAGGTGAGTTTGCCGCAGGGTGCGGCGGGTAATCATCTCGATTCTGTCGGGACTAACTGGACGTGGCAGCGTCATGCATGAGGGATAAGCGCGGACTGTGCCAGATAGAGACCGCTGAAAATCCCTTGCAATGGCGAAGATCGCACCTGGCGATCACCGGCGAACTGGCGGACAGGGCGCCAACGTCGGTGAGGTTGCCTGAGGTTGCCGGTCACGCAGCGCGGCACCTATGCAGCAGGGCCGCTCTCATCCCGTGCAAAGCCCCCGCTGACGCTCCCTAGCCCCGCTTTCGCTCCTTCGGCTCGAAAAGGCGAGTGGGCCGCGTAAATGGCGGCGCGCTCCTTCACCGTGGCAGCCTCGGCGAGGACGAACTCGCCGATCGCGGCTGCGAGCTGCGGATGTCGGATCCAGTGGGCGCTGTACGTGAGCGTCGGAAGCAACCCGCGCTTGAGCTTATGCTCCCCCTGCGCGCCCGCCTCGAAGCGTGTGTAGCGGCGTTCAATCGCGCGTTCGATGAGCCGGTAGTAACAAAGCTCGAAGTGTAGCATCTCGAATTCTTCTAGGCAGCCCCAGTAGCGTCCATAGAGGTGCTTGCCCTTCTCAAAGTTAATCGTGCCCGCGACCGCCACGGCGCCTCGGTAGGCCAACGTCGCGACCACACGGTGCCCCAGGGTCTCGCGTATGATATCGAAGAAAGCGGGCTGCAGATACTCGATCCCTTGGTGCCGCGCGACATTGGTGGCGTAGAACCGTTGCAGCGCCGCCCAGTCCTCGGCGTCCAACTCGGCACCAGTTGCGGTTCTGAACGTTAGCCCGTGGGACGCTGCTGCGGCCCGCTCTTTACGTACTTGCTTACGGTTGCGCGATCGGAAGGTCGATAGGTATTCGTCGAAGTTTTTGAAGGGATCGTCGCGGCGGTTCTCCCAGTGAAACTGCATGCTGAGCCGCGAGGCGTATTGGGTATTTCGATCGCAAGCCAACAACTGCCGCTCCCCGTCGGTGCAAAACAGGAAGTGAACCGACGACACGCGCTCCTCCTCGGCGATAGCCCGCACGCCGCGCAGTAGCTCGGCCCCGACCGCCGCAAAGTCCGCGTCCGGCGCCACGAGCAGGCGGTGGCCCGTAGCGGGGGTGAAGGGGATGGCGGCCACAAGCTTCGGGTAATACCGGATCCCCGCGCGGTGCGCGGCGTCGGCCCAGGCCCAATCGAAGATGTACTCGCCGTAGCTGTGAGTCTTGAGATAGAGCGGCACCGCGCCGATCAGTCGACCGCAATCGCGCGCCAGCAAGAGTCGCGGCACGCAGCCGGCGTCGACGCCAACACTTTCCGAGTCCTCGAGCGCCGCCAGGAAGGCGTGCTCGAGAAAGGGATCGTCATCGCCGGCGAGGGTGTCCCACGCTTGTGCCGGCACGCCGGTGATGCTGGTCAGAATCTCGATTTCGATGGTTACCGCCTAACGCGATCCGCGCGTCCGCTTCGGCGCGCACAAGAGTGTACCAAGTTGGCAACCGCCGTGAAGGCATGGAAGAGTTATCGTCAATAGCTGGCAAGTTTGGGCGGGTGGTTCACGCCCCATCCGCTCATCCGCGCTGATCGGAAACACGCTCGCCGACCTCCGACGCCGCTCAGCACGCTTATGCCCGTCGGCTGCCGCCGTCTACTTGGCGACCTGAACCTCTTGAACAACAGTGTTCTCGAACCGTATCGGACCGCCACTGGCTCCAACCACGGAGAGGGAGAATCCTCCAGGTCTGGCTGATTCAATGACGAGCGTTCCGAAGAAGTTGGTTCCCGTCTGAATGATCACGCGGATAAATTTGCCGGTGAGATGCGTCGGCAAAGTGCTGGTGGCCGGAGTGTACCTGGTTACCTGGTTCTTGGTCGCAAGATAGTCCCAGGCTGTCTTGGAACCCTGGAGCTGCAAGTAGTAATAGGCGACCTCTTCCTTGGTCATGTCCCGCTTGAGCCCATTCTTAAACGCGAGGCGCCCTTGAGTCGCGGTAACATTGGCACCAATGTCCAGCTCAAGCATTTGCACGATGCCTAGCCCAGTCGGTGGACTGGGGTACGACATAGTAACGATACGACCGCTGTTGTCCGTCACAAGTGTCCAGGGCCCCATCTGTTCCTGCGCTGCCTGTGCTCCAACCGCGAAGGCAAGTGAACCAAACAGACCCAATAGGACTGCCAACTTGTTGCAACGCATAGGTATGTGTCTATTAGCGAGCGAGCGTGAACGGTTGTCCATCCCCACAGTGTTGACTACCGCTGGCCGTCCGTCGAGCTGCGCGCCACACAGCCCTAAATGGGCGTCCAGAGGCCCCGAACGCGACCTGAACTTCCGCCCGCACCGGATTTCTGACGAGGCTACCGTGGATTCCAATGCGGGAATATGAGTTGAGCGTAATGTCAGCGCTTTAGCAATCATTGCACCTGGCGATCGCCGGCGAACTGGCGCTCCGGTCGCCAACGTGGGTGAGGTCGCTGAGGTCGCTGAGGTCGCTGCTTTATTCAACCACCGCAGACGATGGAAAAATCATGCGTGTGGCCGGAAGCCGTGGAAGACGTTATCGTGACGCTTGAGCCCCCACGCAGCGTTGTGAAATCGGCGGCCGCTATCGTAACCGTGTGAGTGTGCGGCGTCGTGCCCGCTGACCCTGTCGTGAAAAGGCTCGGATTGCCGGAATTTATCTGGGCGGCGGTAATGTCCAACGTATGCACATGTGAAGTGTTGGTAAGCTCAGTGGTGGTGACGGAACCGGTACACATTGCGCCGGTGCTACTCGCGCCGCCTGTAGCGCCGGGGCTGCTCGTGCCACCTGTAGCCCTAGCGCTGCTACCGCCGGCGCTGGCACCTCCGCCGCCTTTGCCGCCCGTTCCGGAAGCGCCACCGTTGGCGCCTCCGCCTGTCCCACTGGTTCCGGAGGACCCATTGCTGCTACAGGCGGCGATTAGCAGCGCACCGACCGCGCTGGCGGCTCCGAGCAGGAATTGCATTCGAGTAACGACCAATGATTCGTTTTTCATGGAGGACCTCCAAAAGGAACTAGTCTTTGGGATTCCTAAGGCCAAAGTCTCGGACGGCAAGAGCGACAGGCGTATTATATCTCGACGCGTCGGTGAGGGGCCCCCCCGGGCCACCTTCGCAAGCGGGAAGAATGTGCCGACATCAAAATCACGTGGGCGATTGGGTTTTGGCCTCACTGGCAAGTCAAGCGCAATGAGTGCCAAGCATTGAAGGGATCCATCAGCAGCCGCACAATTGGGGCGGAAGCCTCACTTGTGGGGAACACCTGCAGAAAGACCGCGTTGGTCTTCGGCGTTGATTCGCGGTAACAGTTACCACTTTCAATGGTCCTCGAGCCCAAAACCGCCAGCCTGTCCAATAATCCGGACGGATCGACTCGGGACGAGACCTTGGCTGACGGTCGTTATGTGATTTGGCGCAAATTGGGCTCAGGAGCGCAGGCTGAAACGCTGGAAGCCGTTGATCGCCGGGACGGTCGCGCCGTCGCGGTTAAACGATTTTTGGTGAGCCACGCGCGATCGTGGAAGGACGTGGAGCTAGCCGAACGGGAAGCTCGCGTATTGTCTTCACTTAGCCACCCTGCATTGCCCGCATACGTGGACCATTTCGAGGAGCACGGCACGCTATATTTGGTGATGGAACGTGTTGAAGGTGAAAGCTTGGCGTCGCTCATCAAATCCGGCAAACGACTTAGTATTAACGAGCTTGGCAATCTCCTAAATACGTTGGCTGTAGTGCTCGAATATCTACATATGCGAGTACCTCCCGTCATTCATCGCGACATTAAGCCCGGCAATGTCATTCGGCGACCCGACGGTAAGTTTTGCCTAGTCGACTTCGGAAGTGTCCGGGATGGCCTTCGACCGGAAGGGGGCAGCACCGTCGCCGGTACTTTTGGGTACATGGCGCCAGAACAATTCCAAGGTCGTGCCTTGCCGGCAACCGACGTGTACGGCGTGGGTGCCCTATTGCTTTCGCTAATAACAGGAAAGCCGCCCGAAGCACTGCCGCATCAAGGTCTCGCGATTGACGTTACTGGGGCAATCGGCGGTGCCGTCCCGCCCGGCTGGGTGAAGATGATTTCGCGAATGGTCGAGATCGATCCCGATCGCCGGCCAAGCCGTTTGCAACCTCTCTTGGTCGACTTGAATCGCAGTGACATGCCCTTGGAAGCCGAATTGGATGACAACTGTGCGCCCAGCTTGGACCAGCAATTGGACGTCGAGGAACGTAGTCCAGACGCCTCGTTCACGGTCATGCTCGGCACTGGATTTGGCCTGTTACCCTTCTTAGCATTGACCATCGCGCGCTTGGCAATTTGGGCGGCTCTTGGGGTAATCGTTCCAACCGTGCTTCACCTGCTTGCTATTTTATTCGGAGCGCGCCTGCGGCAAGCAGCTTGGCAAGTGTCACAGGCGGGGAGTCGAGCCAGGGCGCAATTAGCCCAGGCTTCACGGCACATTCAACGTGCCGAACCCTTTGTCCTGCAAGGGCGACATTATCGGCGTCAGGGTGTTCAAGAGCCCGAACGTAAAGAGGCCAACGACGATGGGCGGACCCACAGACGCGCTGGCTCCTTGTTTAAGGATGACGACGGAAGTCCAAGTGACGGCAAGACAAAAAAATAGCCACCGCATCCCGGTGTCAAAGCTGAGCGCGGTTCCCTGTTAACACGCGCGAAATCGATATCTGGCCTAGGCGGGCGTGGGTGAGGTTGCTGGTTCAAAGTACCAGATACTGAACGCCCGCGGTGATTGAGGGAAGGATGTTCTGCTCGCCGAAAAGGTGTTTGTACACCGGGATCTGAGCGCGCAAGAAGAACCAGAAATCGTCTGTGGGATTAATATAGACGCCCGGTGCTGCCGAAACCACGGTTCCGCCCGTGTTCGGCACGCGCTCTACAACTGCGCCGGTCGCATCCGTCGCTGTGTCGGCCTCAGCGTAACGCGCATCCACGCCTAAATCGAGATCGAGTGCCGATAATAGCCGATATTGCCCATGCACGCTGTAGTACGCGGCATTTCCGAATTGGTACGTAGATCGATCGAAGTAACTGCCCTTAGTGCGCAAGCGACCGGTCACGCTGGCGAAACCCAACCAATGCCCTTGCTCGACGAGATAATTCAGGCCTGCGAATGGGCCCCAAGCGCCCGTTCCGATCTGCCCGTGAGGATCAATGAGTGTACCGTCAGCAGCCTTTGCGTTGTAACGACCGGTTGGAATGGAGCTGCCGGCCGTAACGGCAAGTTCATTTGCCAGTCCGTTGCGCAGATTGATTGACTTCAAGACTGCATATCTACCGGCTACTTCGGCATCGCCGAGGCCGGTCAAGGCGGAGGTTGTCTCGTCGCTGCCGCCGCCAACAGTGTGGATGATTTTATAGAGCACCGGGACCGTTGCGGTAAACGATAGACGCTCTATTGGCCGGTAGGAGACATTCAATCGGAAGGACCACTGCGTGAGTTGATCGGTGTAGCCAGGCTGCAGGTCGTTTCGCGCGTCGACGCGCAGATACTCTGAATCGAGTTGAAGCCGAAGCACGCCGTTGATAGCTGCGGGATCGCTAGCGATGAGCAGCGGATCGCCGCAGCCGCACACCGAACAAGCCCAACCGTCACTGCACCAAGTGACCACAAGGGCGGTGCCAAACGAAAGAGCCACCAAGAGGTGCATACGGCGCCTGGCCGCACCTAGCCGTTGTGGACTTTTCAGGCGCGTCGCCACGTTGAAGAGTACCCGCGCTAGCATATTCTAACGTCCATTGCATTCGATTCACCGCATACGCTTCCGGCTCGCTGGCCTTCGAGAGTCGTCTCGACAGATGCGAACATGCGCAACAGATTAACATCCAACGGAGCTTCCGATTGCAGCGCTTGTTACATTCCCGACGATCCAAGTTACGCAAAGCGCGCGCCATTAATGCGCTCGCACTTGTCAGCGCAATGAACGGGTGTCACCCGGTCGTAGCAAAAATTGGCGATTCAGCGGCGCCCGGCTTTGCAGCAATTGGGCAGCCCGCACCCCAATTCGATTTGCCCTCAATCGTGGACACGTCCCGCATAGCGCTGACCGAACTCAAGGGGCATGTTGCCGTTTTGGATTTCTGGGCCGTATGGTGCGGACCTTGCCGAGAGTCGCTGCGAGCGAGCGAAACATTGCACCAACGTCATCCAGATATATCCGTGATCGGTATAGCCGTGGACGACGATCAGGCCGGCATGCGGCGGATTGCAAAAGAACTCAACCTAAGCTTTCCGATGGTGTGGGATCCCTCAGGTGCCACCGGTCCGTACCACGTATCAGCACTGCCCATGGCGTGTGTCCTCGATCGCGGGTCGATCATTCGTTACCAGCACATCGGCAAACTCGAGAACGCTGCCATCGAGAATGAAGTTGTGGGTTTGCTAAAATAGGTACTGCCGCGCTATTGTGCTGGTTCGGCAAGCGAATTGATATCTTGCGATTCGAGTATCTTAGTCGGTGCGCCGCGCTTGGGGTGAGGTTGCTGGAGCTTCCAAAGTTATGTCGACCATCAGGTCACTGGCGATCTGTTCGAGGGCTGAACGCAGCTCATTAAGCCCTAGATCGTCGGATACGCCCAATCTTGCCGTGGCCACGAATAGCACCTCAGCGCTCATGGGTGCGCTTTGGCAGTCAGTTTGTAGCTCCTCCACGTTAACTCCGCGGTCAGCCAAAACCTGCGCAATTTCTCGCACAATTCCGGGACGATCCTGACCTACTAGGTGAAGGCGCAGAGGTCGCAAGAGTGGCCTGTAGGAGGTCGAATCAACCGGAATTACGATTATCTGCAATTCCGCTGACTTCAACATTAGCAGAGATTCCTTTATGGCCTGGACCTGATCCGCCGAAATCTCGATTCTCAATATTCCTGCAAACTGTCCTGCCAGCTGAGCCATGCGACTTTCAAGCCAATTGCCTCCGTGACGAACCACGATGTCCGACACAGCTTCCACTAGCCCTGGACGATCTGGACCAACGAGTGTAAGTACGATTGATTGAGCCACGTTGATTCTTATACCAGTATCCACCATTCGGGTCCAGACGGGCCACGGTAGGCGGACCCGATGCAAGCTATCCCCAAGGCGTGCCCGGCAAGGGAACGCGTTCGGTCCCTAGCGCCGCCTCTTCGAATACGGGCGGACTTTTTGGATCAGGTGGTGCAGGTGGTTCTAATTCTAGAGTCACGGGAGGAACCGTCAGCAAACCTCACCGACGGTTCCCGCAAAAGCCGTCGCAACCCGTCCCTTAGAAGTTCAGCATGATGGCACGGCGGCACGGAAAAGGCCTTGCGTGCCACCGCATCACGAGCGTCGCGGATGGCGTTTCCGTGCCGTCATGCCAGAAACATAGGCCTCGCCAAGAAGGTTGCAACAGCCTTTGTGTTGCTCGGATTTTGACCGCCTTGGTCGAAGCCTTGAATCCGGGGTACATTTCGGGTAGAGAATGCGAGGGTGAACCGATGCGCATACGTCTGACGGTTGCTGCTCTTCCCGGACTCATTGCTGCCTTGTGTGTACACCTCGGATGCTCTTGGTCCAATGGCGCGGGCGTTGGTTCTGGTGGTTCTGACAAAGGTGCGGCCGGTGGCAGCGACTCCGGGGGCGTCAGCGGTGGTCCAACGAGTTCCGGCGCCGGCACATCGGGTGGTAGAGGGGGCGCGAGCATAGGCTCCGGTGGAGCCACGAGTGGCTCAGGCGGTGCCGCGAATGGCGGCGCGGCTGTGACGAACTCCGGCGGCACCTTCAGCGGCGGCTTCACGAGTAGCAGCGCTGGTCAGTCCGGCTCCGGGGGCACCACGGTTGCGAGTGACCTCCCATCGTGTGATGGGGGCGTCCTCTCACTCCAAGCGGTTTGGCCGATGCCAGCAACGATCAACGGGTGGCCATGGGCGATCGCCGTAGACGGCCAAGGCAATGTCTACGCGGCAGGATCTTTCGAGGGGTCAGCGTCGTTTGGAACCGTGGTGCTGACATCGAATGGTCCCCAGGACATGTTCCTTGCGAAGTTCGACTCGACTGGCGCACTCGTGTATGCAAACCGCTACGGCGGCGACGGCTATGACGATTCGACGCCGGCGCTGGCCGTGGACGACGTCGGCAATGCCTATCTTGGCGGTGGTTTCGGTCAGACGCTCGACTTCGGTGGAAGGACAACGCCACTCGTGGCCCTGACTAGCGACGCGTTCGTGGCGAAGATCGGACCCACGGGGCAGACGCTCTGGGCACAGCGATTCGGGTGGGCCGGCGAGACATGGGCCAACGGCGGCAGCGGCTATGTCTACTCGATCGCCATCGCACCCGGGGGCGATCCGGTGATTGCGGGGACAGCGGGTGCAACCATCACGCTCGGCTCGACGAACTGGACATCGGCCGGAACTAACTCCCAGCCGTTCGTTGCGCGACTAAAAAGCGCGGACGGCTCGGTCGTGTGGGGCGCGGCGTCCGGTGGAACATTCGACACCGATCAGACGTTTGTGACCGTCGATTCGCAAAACCGCACGTTCGTCGCAGGGCGAGCGTCGAGCGGCGGCGGTGCTTGGGGCACCGGTGTTGGCACGTTCCGCGTCGGCTTCGACGCGAGTGGGAAGCCCATGTGGAGTCGCTTCGATCAACCCTCGCTTCCAATGGGTATTACGGTCGATGCAGCGGGTCGACTGGTTGTCGTGGAGGATGTACTGGCTCCCACGGCAGCCGTGACCATTGGGACGACAACCTTTTCTGCTGTTAGCTCGGCACTGGTGCTGCTCCTAAGTCCGATCGATGGAACGCTCATCTCGGGCGCTCAGATCTCCGAGACTTTTCCAAACGGAGTAGTCGCCGACACCCGCGGTAACTCGCTCGTAACGGGCACCTATTGGACCCCTCCCAACTGGGGCAGCGCTGGCCTGCCCAGAAGTGGTGACCAGCCGTTGTTCTTGGCAGCAGTCGACGGAACCTCCAAGCCCGCAGGCTTAGCAGGCCTGGGTACGACTGCCGGTGCACAACCCTACGGAATCGCGATGGACCTCTCGGGGTCCGGGCGAATCTTCGTTGCGGCTCAGCTTGGAACGGCCACGACGTCCTCGGTGGGCCCGATTGGCGCGGGACAGATCATTGCTGTTTTCGGGCCTGATCCATGCGTGACAGGGGGTGGCCCCCAGGGCTCGATGACAGGGAATGCGTCGGATCATGGTGATCTTCCGCCGGACGGATCTGCGCCGATTACGCAACCTGACAGCGGCACTCCAGCCCCGTGCCCCGCTTCGTCAGCGCTGGCGGTGAACGGCGCCGCGTGTCCCGTCAAGATGGGATGCCCATATGGCAGCGAATGCTGCATCTGCATTCCAACCCCTTGCGGCGGACAGTCCACGACGTGGACTTGCACAACGCTCGCCGCGCCAGATCCGGGCTGTCCCGCATCGCCGCCGGCAAACGGCGTGGCGTGCTCGACCTCGGGCCTGCAGTGCACGTATTGCGCGTCCGGTGGGCGTCAGTTGGCCACGTGCACGGCGGCAGGTTGGCAATCGGGATACGCGCAGCTGCTCTGCAACTGAGAGGCGCAGGTCGACGTGGGGACGTCTGAGTTACCGCCTGACACCGCGAGAAAACGAGTTCGTTAATGGCAGCATTGGTTGCCAATGGCGGAGCGCAGGTCTGTCACGCCACATACAACACATGCATTAGTTCCGATGCGGGTCCGACTGCCTCGAACAATATTTGCAATACTGAAGCTCCCCCATCAGGCTGTGAATCCACTGTTTCACAATACGTCGCGTGCCTGCCGGACCAAATGGCGGCGACCAAACTGTTGTTGGGCCAACTCGGGCCGCAAATCTGCGACCTACCGGACGCAGGCGCGATCGGCGTTATCACTTCGGTCCCAAAACCAGCATCTTGTCAAGTCATTCAGTGGGATTGCCCTAACGACTTATTGCCCGACATCAGCCAATGATTTCGGACAGGTCAACGCGTGCATCGGAGAATCTCAACATCGCCCTGTGGCTAAAACCCTGGATCCCGTTTCCAGATTTTAGTGTTGGCGGCAGTCGAGAAATCCTTCGACACGGTTACCGGAACGCCGGAGAACGGAGGAACTTTCACACGCCTGAAGATCCTCAGAACACATTCTCCAACTGAGGTGCCAACAAATGGCCCACCAGTGATGTTGGCTGTCGTGACCCTACCACTTGGATCAAAGGTCACCTGAACCTTGCCATCACCGTAGGGCCCCTCGCTCTGCCTACAATTTGTCACTTGAGACGCCCCAGAACTGAGTGCTTGTGTTGCGGCATCACGATTGAACAAAGAAGTTGCAGCAGACGTATTGGGTTCTAGGTCTGACAGTGGATTGCCTGGCGAACCCGGGTGCACAGGTGGCTGTGCATTAGCCAGTGGCAACTGTTCCGGCGTTAAAGGTGCACGATTACGCTCGTTAGCCATTGAGGGACCGGCATTAGGGCTCGACACTGCAACCGCAGACACGTGGGGTTGAGCAACGACCGCCACGCCAATGGGAGGAGATGACATTATGCCCGAAGCTTGCGCTTGCGGTGACCGCCCATGCAACTTGAAGTATATAGCTGAGGCACCAGCCATAGCTATAAGCAGAATCATCGCCACAGCAGCGATAAACTTAACTGGTGTTTTCGCCACTGAAGTGGCGATTGAACTGTCATCAAATGGCGGCGTTATTGTTCCGTCAACCTCGGTAGAAACTGCAAGTGGCTGTTGATGCTTTGGAATCGTTGGCTCGACCCGCTCTGACTGCACTAAATCCACGATTGCTGCAATAGCTGGCTCGGGCGGACTCTCGGCAATGGGCGAGACTGGCGAGGTTTGTACTGATGTACTGTCCGCCACCGAAGTCGTTAGCGGCGGCCTGGCATCTAAAGCGAGCTCTTGCTCTTCCGGTGTGTTAGACAGTGACATCGCGCTAATCCCACCCGTTGTCATCATGCCCGGACCTGATGCAGCTGCAATGGGAGCAATTGGCGGCGATGTCGCTATGTCGGTCGTCGATAGTTCCGAGCAAACTTGTCTTAGAGCTGCGGCCTGCTCCTTTGCAGAAGCAAAACGCTCTTCAACATTGCGTGCGGTCGACTTGGCGAACCAGGCGTCGAATCCAGGAGGCACATGTCCCATTTTGGAAGGAACAACGATGGTCCGCGCACAAATGGACATGATGAGGCTGCCCAAACTCTCCCCATCAAAGGGTCGACAACCTACGATGCACTCGAATGCGATCACGCCAAGCGACCACAGGTCCGTCCGGTGATCGACGTACTTTGAGCCTTCAACCTGCTCCGGGCTCATGTAGTAAGGGGTGCCCAAAATGGCACCTTCGCGCGTGGTACTAAAGCCGTCCAGACTAAAAGCCCATTGGTCCTTCGCGACACCGAAGTCCAATACTTTGGCCACTTCCTCGTCGTCATTCCCAACGAGGAATATGTTGTCGGGCTTCAGATCGCGGTGAATGACACCAACATCATGGGCGCGTGTTATGGCACGCGCCACTTGATTGAGAATTCGCGCCGTATCCTCAGGAGGCATCCGTGTTAAGCGTTCAAGGCGCGTGCCCAGACTTTCGCCTTCGAGAAGCTCCATGGCAATGAACGGAACACCGTCGTCGACTCCATAGTCTAGCACCTGCACGACGTGCGGACTGCGAAGGGCTGCCGATGCCTGAGCTTCGCGCATGAACCGCCCCAACGCTTCAGGACCCTCGGCGATATGGGGGTCAATCAGTTTGATCGCCACCGGGGAACGCAACGTCAGGTGTTCTGCCACCCAAACAGAACCCATTCCCCCCTGACCGAGTTGCTGGACCAATCGGTATCGACCCGCCAGCACCTTGCCACAGCTGCTCACCAGGCTGAACTCCTTGTTGCGATAAACGAAAAGCGGTTCCTCATAACATTTGAGGGCTCGCAGCCGCAACTGATCTGCCAACGCATTGAATTAACAATGTTTTCTTGTCATTGGCCTGCAAGTCAGGATTTATGAAATATTCGAGGGGCAATCAATTAGTTGGCGACCCGACCGTAGGTGACTTCCATTGAGATCGGCCACTGACAGTCTGGCGGTAGCATGGCTCGGATTGTACGAATACGCACTTCGAAACGCTTTGACAAAGCGATGCAAATCAAGGCTCAATCACGCCCGTTTGATTGCATTTCGACGAGATTCTCCGAATTAGACGTACCTTCGCCATCAAGGACTTCGCCCTCGGGTGAGTGAAGATTTGAACCTGGTTATTCGGCGCGACGTAGAGCTACCCAGGTGCCACCTGCGCACAGTGCAGCCAGCGCATCTGCCAGGTGTGCTTTGGAAATAGCACGTCGCGAATTCCCTCACGCCAGGCCTTTAGTGAGTCGCGGTAGCTTTGTCTGAAGCGCTTGAGAGCCTCTGCTGCTCGAAAAAAGGCGTTCTTCTGCCCACGTCCCACCGCGAAGTTTGGGTTCAGACTTCGCAGGGGTTCCCAGCTCGTGGCTCGCTCGTAGGGTGAGCCACACAGTACACCCATGCGTCCGAGCACCCGCCAACCCTTGGTTCGCGCTCGCTTCTGCGCTTGGGATTCCAATTGTTTGAGCTCCGTTGCCACTCGACTGCGGACCTCGTCATTGGGTGTGTCGTTCTCGAGATTAACGAAGGCGCCCCGACGGCAGTTGAACCCGTGACCTTGGGATTAGGAAAGTCCGGAGCGCGCCGGGCATGGCTTCCCGTATCAGAGCAGAATCACGCGGCTTTATTTCTTATGTTGATGCAGCACGGAAACGTCTGGATTCGTCGTTTCCACGTCATTGCCATCAGGGAGCTCAATTCGCGACTTCTCATTGTTGCCTTCATTTCCAGGCAGATTGATAGCTGCTCGGAGGTCGTTGGCATCGAGGTCGGCATAGTGCTGTGTGGTCTTCAGGTCTGAGCTGTAAATCCTTTGCGCTGGCACATTTTGCACCTGGCGATCGCCGGCGAACTGGCGGACGGGTCGCCAACGTAGGTGAGGTTGCTTAGGTGAGGTTGCTAGTGATGCTACAATAGGAGGTCGGTTATCCGGAAAACGAGCGCTTGAGCTCGTCGGTAAGCTCGCGGTTCGACCGGGGCGCACTACGTTGTGAGGATCGGTGGTCCGCAAGGTGGGGCCAGAGTTCAACCTTCACCTCAGTGGGAACGACGTTCTCGAGGTACTCGAGGGCCGTGCCACGAAGCTTTGGGTCGCCCGCCCCGAGCGCGCGGAGCGCGAGCTCAAGCTCGTCGGGATTTAACCTAAGACAGAGCAGGGTGAACACGTGCTGTAAGCTGCGGTCGGAGCTCAATGCGGCAATCTGTGAGAGTGCGGGATCCCGTACTTGCTTCGCCGCTCCACGAGACTGCCAGATTTGCGCGCCCACCTCTAACTCGCGCTGTACTGCCGAGAGCACAAGTGCGTGGGGTGGCCGCAGCATCGGATCGCGGCGACGATATGCCAGTAGCGCGCGCGCGCAACGTTCCCTGAGCTCGAAGTCCGGCTCGGAGAGACCCTGGGTCAGCGCACGCATGGCTAGTGGATTGGCGACCCTGGCTAAGATCGAAGGGATCCGATAGCGCACTTTCTCGGACAGCCCACCGTCGAGCAATGCATCGTTGAGCTGGCCAATCGCTTCGGAGGCCACCGCCTCAAGGGCCCGCCTCACCTCGCTGCGAATGTCGTTGTACTCAAGTAGAGGAATCACCAGCGAGACCAAGCGCTTGTCGAGTCGTCCCGCCCCGAGTTCCCGGAGGATTCGCTGGGGATCACCGGAAACGAGCTCGGTTACTGTATTGGACACCTCTGGCGTAGCTACATGGCCCTTACGTGCCGCAGCTACTTCGCGCAGAAGTAAGTTTCGATCGATTCCGCCGTGAGTTTGCGAAAGAGTCAGCCGCGTGGTTGCGTCGTGGACGTCATGCTCGGAAACGTGAATCATGCCCTTGCGTAGGCTACTGGCAAGCTCTGCGACGTAGCCGCGCTGCAGTTTTAGCGAAAGCCAAAGGGATGCGCCCGCGGCGAGCATCGCGATGGTCAGCGCCGTTGGCCATGTACGATTGGGTGCAATGGCTAGGGCGATCCAGATGCCGCCACTGCCGAGAGCATCACCTAGCCGGTCGGCGGCGACATCGATAATCGCCTTGGTCGCCCGCTTCTTATTTGGCGGTAGCGGCGTGAACAGCGGTTCATAGGCGGAGCGGAAGAAGGAAGTGGCGAGAACTGCTTGTGTCCCGCGCAGCAGCACCACGGCCCACAGACCCCCGACTACAGCACTTAGCGTGCCGCCAAACAACAACAAGGCGGGCAGCACGGCAAGAGTTACCCCAATTCCAAAGTGCTGGAGCGAATAGCGCGACACTGTCGCCTGAAGCACGACAGTGATGACACTGGTTGCCATATAATAAACGGCGAAAAACTTAGCTAATCGTTCAGGCTGGCCTAGGGCCGACGCAACGCTCGATTTGAATGAATAGTCCAGCGCCGAGGCGCTAATAGCAACCATTACGACCAAGAAGGCCAAACCCCGGAGATATGCGGAACGGGCCAATGTCCCAAGTCCGGACGCGCGCGCCGCTTGAGGTTCCACAGGACTCTGCGCTGTGCCTAGGCTAACCACGGCTATCGCGATGAGCAAATTGGTCGGTATCAGAGTAAGCAACATCGCCCGCACGCCGAACCAAGTCGCCATTCGCTCCGCGAGAAGTCCACCCAGCAGGCCGCCTAACGCAAATCCAAAACCGATCCGAGCGAAGGCCCGCCGTGCTGCGTGCGGGTCGAATCGTTCGTTCACGACAGACCAGAACCCGCTGATCGAGAGCCCTCCGAACAGTCCCACGTGCACGTACATGAACCCGGCAACCGCCCGCGGCGCGGCGGGTAGAATTAGCCACTCTGCCGCAAATGCCAGGGCATTGGACAGTAAGAAGGCTGGCAAGAATCGATGCGGACCGATCCGAGTAATCAACGAGGAGCCACCGAGCACGGCAGGCAAAGTGACGGCCGCGGTGAGGACCATCGCCGCCGGCAACGCCGTCACCGGAAAGCTCGAAAGAAACAGCGTATCGCGGGTGGCTTTGGCCACGATGAGTTGGGCTATCATGAGAACGCCTGAGAGAGTGGCGAGCACGACCGCTGAACTCATCGAAACCTTCCCTTAGCACGGCCTTGGCTTGAGCCCTCGGCCGAGCCTCGCCAATCGGTTCGCGGGGCCTACTACCCAATCCGCCCGCCAAGGTGGCATTTTTTAGCGTCGGGGTAGCGGCTGAGTGAAGGTTAGTGGACCGGCTCGGGTGATTGCGACGAATCTTCGCGGGATGATACGCTTTGGCTTTCTTTGACCCCCCGTTTTGACCACCCCCAATACGAAACCCCTATTTTTAAGCCACTTCCTCTGCCTCTGTAGACACAAACTCCAAGTCGGCCCGTTTCTGCGATAGCCCAACAGCTGAGTGACGACACTGAACGTGCCAGGGTGATTGCAACACTACTGCGTGGGTCTGATACCCTTTGACCCTCTTAGCTCCTTGACGACATGTACTTCGCCGCCCTAGGGTCAGTGGCGTAGCTCATCAAGCAGTTTGCGCGCTTAATCTAAGGAGATTCTTCCCAGCCGATGCCGCCAATGGGCGCTGTCATTGCGCGATGCAATTCTGCTGCATTGTGGTCCAGATCGCCGCAGCAGTTGCTGCAGATCCAGCGTCAATGGGGTTCCTGCCGTCCGCCAGAACATAGTCAGCATAGTGGCCTGCGAACGTGGGTCGCAGGTCTAGCCAGTGGCAGGAGACAGGACTGCTTGCGCAGGCGCCTTGGACCAGAGGCCTGAGTACGTCCATTTTCGCTTGCAAGGCGACGTCTACTGGATCTGGATAGAAGAAGTAGACGACATGCTGCACGCCATCCTGGGCCATTTGCGAAAAGAGCTGCCCCACGGCGGCCACCGCATTGACCAAGATCGGGCAATTGGCTGTCGGCGGATTATCGCATGTTCCGCCCAAGACATCGGCTTCGGAAGGGGACAGGACGTACCAGTCCAGCTTGCGGTTGATCGACAGGCGGCACGCGAAGCGCGCGTAGCCACGAACCGTGCAATGACTTGTGAAACGTGCAGCATCGGCGCGTCATCGACAACCTTCGCCAACGCAGCCTGAACCACGAACTGAAGACGGAAGTGACGGAAATGTCTAGCGAAACGAATTAGCGCGCAGAAAAGTCCCGAAGGTCGTGACTCTCAGCACGGCGGAACCGCAGGGGCAGTCGACGCCGGCAACGACCTGTGCATCCATACGGCGGCGGACTCGGGCGCGACCTCCCCCGACGCGCCGTTGTTCTGAGTCGCCGCGTGCATGTTCAATCGTGCATCCAACCTGCTGCACCCAATTCCCCCTGGACGTCATCAATGTTTAGACGATAGTCCCGTGCCGCGTCTTGCACAGTTCGGTATCGCACATAACGAAAAGCTACTCCAGGCTCAAGAACGGTTCTACCACCACCGCCAAAGCGCCATGCCGTCGCGTAGGAGCGGCGGAAGTAGTCTTTGAACGTGGACTCCTAGACTCAATCACAGAGTTACCGTTTGCGTGCAACCAGGCAGAAGAGACCGATTAGTCCTGCGTCGTCGTTCGGCATCGCCCGCATGATCGGGTCCTCATTCTGCTCCGATGGGCGCTCTACCCAATAATTGCGCAATAACCGGTCGCTCTCAGGCAGAAACTGAGCGCACTGCACATCCACCAGCCCCGTCTTCTGCCAGTGCTGCTTCCACCATTCAACAGTGTGTATGGACGACCAATACTTCTCGTATTGAGGACGCAAGTATTCAGGCGCCTGCTCAATCGACCCGATCTCACGCCTGAACCCAATATCCACCACGCCAATAAATCCGCCTGGCCTAATGAATTGCACGAGGTAGGGCAAATAGCGCTCGTCAGTACCGAAATAGAGATATGAGTCGATGGCGACCACCGCGTCGAAAAATTCTTTTGCGAACGGCAAGCTGTGCGCATCTACGCGTAGGGGAAACACGCGGGTTTCGCTCTCGAGGGCGATGGCCCGATGGAAATTCTCTGTAGCAGAGGTGCCGCTGTCGGTGGCCCACACTTGGACCTCGAACTCGCGCGCCAGAAAGATCGAACTGGTCGCTTTGCCGCACCCGAGTTCCAGCACCCGCATGCCAGCACTGAACGGAAGGTGGCGCGCCAGACACTCCGCTTGGCATAGCGCATTTTCTCCGAGAGCATTCTCGCGAATCCAGCGCTCGTCATACTTCGCCGTCCGCGGAAAAACCAGTTCGTCAATCAAGGGATTTACTCCAGACTGCTCTTCGAATAGACGAGCCAACGGTTGGCTTTCGTGGGAGCCCAACCTGAAGCAGTGCTCCAAATTCCTCGATAGCATCAAGGTAGGACTCGGGAGACTCCTCTTCCGCGTCCTTGGTGTATTGCCAATTGAAGCTGAGCGCGGCGGGTGTCTTCCATCCGAACCACTTGAAGTTCTGCTTCTGGGTCTTCAGAACCTGTTCGTCGTTCCAGTTATGACCGAAGAGGACGATGCCGGCTTCGAGCTTCTTCAATTGGGGTATTGGTGCTTCTCCCAGCGTGCTGACCCTGTTCTCGATCCAGCTGAGGCGCTCGTAGAGGCGCTGATACAGGCTGTTGGTCTGTCCCCAGCGGACGGAGACGAAGAATACTACGGCTTGCGATCTAAATAATTCGCGGCTGACCTTGTAGAGTTGGTCGTCCTTGTTATTGATCGAGGCCCAGCATCGGTGCTGGCCCGTCGGGTTCTTGCCATGGTCGCGCAGCTTCGCTTCGGGCACGCCGCAATTATTGCCTCGCTTTCCACTGATATTGCCCTCGCAGGTATATATCTTGAGCTTCGCGACATCGAGCAACGTTACGCGCTTTCTTTCTTGTTTCAAGTGGTCCTTGATTCGAAGCGCGAGCTGTGTGGTCTTCGGGATATCCCAGGTGTGCTTTTCGTACCGATTGCTCGTGGTCAGAAGCAAGATATCATTCTTCGATTTGAGATACCTGATGAGACGCGAGCACGGCTCGATCAACTTGATCTTTCGGGCGCCTGATCTGTTTGCATCTGCGAGCTGCTTCATCTGCCTATGCCCGTTCCGAGGACCTAGCCGTTTGATCCGTGCTTACACGTGAGTGAATTCGGTACCCATGAGAAAAATCTGGGACGAGTAATACACCCACGTGAATAGGGAAATTGAATGGGCATGAATGCCTTGTAGTCACCGCTGCGAAGCTTCCAATCGATGGGATTGAGACCCGCCGCCGCGAGCTTCACTTTGACTTCACCAACTCCGTGCCTCGGCTCTGGAATTTCCGCCAATTTGGGGTGGCTGCTCTCACCGTACTCGTTCAGAACACTCGCTTTCATGGCCGGCCTCCATAGCAAATTCCGTTGGTTTCACAGCATGCGATAGCCAGTCCCTCATCGAGCCTCTCTCCATCTGGAACGCCCTCTGGTTCGCCCATTAGAAGACCACCCTAGAGAGCAAAGAGGAGGCCAACGCGGGCGCAAACTGAAGCAGCGCCCAGATCAGCCAACACGGGCTACTTTGGCTCGACTGTCGGACCTTGGAGCAGTCACAATGATTGGATCGATCAATCAATATGATTGACTTGGAACTTGCGGGTCGTCGCTATCTTTCACGCAGCCGCGCCGCCCGGGCGCCGGGAATGACACCTGTCGAGCAAATCGTCGAAATTGTTTCGGCACGTCGACCGGCCCAAAAGATGCATTCCGCATGCAGGCAACGCAAGCGATGACCGTCGCGGTCACGGCCGGTCCAGTCAACCCTGGGATGTCAACGACATGGACACCTATGCGGATGACCTCGCAAGGTTGATTGACACGTTGGATTTGAAGAACGCCGTGCTTGTCGGTTTTTCCGCGGGCGGAGGCGAAGTGGCTCGCTACATCGGCCGCCACGGCAGCAAGCGTTTGGCCAAGGTCGCACTGATGGCTGCCGTCCCGCCCCTCATGCTAAAAAACGGCGGCCAATCCCGGCGCCCTTGCCATTGATGTGTTTGATGGTATCCATGCCGGATCGCTCGCCGACCGGTCGCATAGGCGAATTGTAACCTGATTGGGTCACATCGGCACGGAACCGGCGAGCAGAGGCTTTGCGGACGGCGTTAATGCCGGCCATGAGATCGACGAAATTCGTTCGGATTCCGAGAGGGTCGAGGCATGCCTCGACCCTCGCTAGCCCGTCGAGTAGCGTCGAGAGTCGGATCAAGGGATTCTAAACGGTGTCTCTTTGGGAAAGAACATCACAAGGCCAGTTGAGCAACAATCCGTGACTCGTCTGGCCCCGAAGTTCACCGTCTGAATGCCACCTTGCGGCATTTCGGTCATTGGAATTTCGATCTCAACTTGCCGACACCTCAGAGCTTCCTGCGCAAACGCACCTAACCGAAGCGCCGCGCAAACGCACGGCGGTCTCCAGCAATGGAAAATGACCGAACCGAAGTCACCGAATGGCGGCCCGACGGCTCCGCCCTGCATCCGTTTAGCGCAAACAGCGCTAAATCGCGGCAACGTCACGCTTTGACTCTTTCCAACGCTCCGACTCCGGGCCAATACTCTTTGAAATCCTCTTGTTACTCCCGGACATTTCTCAAGCAACCTTTTATGCCTATCGACTGTTCGAGATCGCCGAAGAGGTGGATCTCGCGCGGCTGGCCCAGTTGCAGTTGCCGCCATCGGTCAATGTTCGCCCGGGGCGACTGACGTTCTTCGGACGTTTACGGTCGCTGCTTAGCGTCGTGATGGTGGGCCCGCGCGACGTGGAATTGGAGACTGGCGTGTGGGTCCAAGCCGATTGCACTGTGCTGGTATTCAGCTTTGGCGTGATGGCAGCCTGCTTTCAGGTACCCATTGGCAAAGCGACTGCAGTCCAGCCCATCGCGGCGTCTTTGTCGGTCGCGGAGGCTGCTACGACCATTGCTCGGTTCAACGAAAGCGAGCAGCTGACGCAAATTGGGCGTGGGCTGGTCGAAATGGTGTCCGGCCTGGTATCACCGGCGCTGCTACGCCCCATCGATTACGCTGAGTACGAAACTTATACCCTGCTCGCGATCCAAAGTTTTGTTACGCCCTGCTCGGTGGACGACGCTCTGCGCTCGCCAGATCTCGGTCGCATGTTGCTGGGCGAAACGCCCGACTGGACGCCGGCGCCCAGCTTTCTTGGGCAACTTGTCAGTCACCATTATCGCTACAACGTCGATGATCTGTGCGTCATCGATTGGAATGCGGCCGTTACTATCGATCCAAGTCCTACAGAGGACATTCCCGATCTGCTTGCTCTGGCATTGACTGAGTTGCTCGAATTTCAGCGCTACGATGCGATCCTCGAACGCGAGCTCAATGTGCTCTACGAATGGACCTTCCAGGGACACGGCTCAGAACACTGGTGGCGCCCCGGCAAGGCTCAGAAGCGTGTCGACCGCGTTAACCGCCTATTGCTCGATATTGGAGAGTTCATCGATCGGTCTCAAAACGCCTTCAAGATCACCGAAGATGTGCACTATGCTCGAATCTATCGTGGCGCGATCGAACGCTTCCAAGTCCCGGCTTGGCGCAATACCGTGAAGGCGCGTCAGCACGCCGTAGCGGAAGTCGCACGCACTATGTATGACCGCGCGCAGCTAAGCATCGCGCATTCGCTGGAAATTATCATTATTTTGCTGATTGCCTTCGAGATCGTCTATGCCTTCTTTAAGTAGCGGATAGTCTGCCCCGATCGTACTCAAGGCACAATGTCTCAGAACCCTTCTAAGTCTGCCGCAATTGCCGTGCTTGGAAGCGCGTCCGATGTGAGCAAAAGCGTTATTGCGGCGGGGCTGTGCCGATTGTTGGCTGATGCTGGTCTCGACGTTGTGCCATTCAAAGCCCAAAACATGCCCAACCAGGCCGGGGTAACGTCGGAGGGGCTTGAGATGCCGCGGGCTCAGATTCTTCAGGCCATTGCATGTCGAAAGGCACCGAGGGTTGACATGGGACCGGTGCTGATGAAGCCCGTTACCGCGACTCGTATCCAACGGCGCAAACGCCGACGATATGATCCTCCCGCGGATCGAATCGGTCCCCGAGGTTTCGCGCGGCGTCATCCTGGTTGGTGCCGGGCCCGATCCAGCACGTCCCCAGGCCCATCTTTGTGGCGTGGAGGACGACCTTCTGCAGGCACCTGCCGACGTCAATCGTAGCGAGGCGGTCGTACTCGCGCGGCGCGATGGCAACAATGAACGCGCGACATCCGACGACGGGCCAGACCTTGAGCGGAGTTGCAACGTATTCCAACCGGATCGGTCGACTGCCAAGCAAGCACGAGGGTCTGCTTAGAGCGATGCACTCGATGAGCTCGGCGCGATCTGCAGGGGTTAGATCCCGCGACTGGAAGGACCGGCAGGAGCGCCGCGCCCGCATACGAGCAGCGCTCCACCCCGCCGCTGCAAGGCCGAAGCAGAGCGTTGCAGGGACCAGGGGCAAGAAGTACTGCAACCACCTGCTGAATTGAAGGCGGATCTTGATGCTCCGGAGGGTCCTGTCTCTCGTCATGCGATAACCGACGCAGGCCAGACCGAGACCATGCCAGATCCATCGTGCCCAGCAGCTCCAGAATGTTGCATCGAACGAGCTGCTGACGCCGCTCGGAAACTGATCCACCCAGCGAGAGCCTAGGGATTCTAAAGGCCGTCGTCGCGCCACCGATACGTCGCGGTCACCCAGGCAAGACCCGTGGCGTCACCCAGCTGCTTCCCCGCCGCCAAATTGGGCCACCTTGGCAATCCTCTGGGGCCACCCGGCACCAGCATCAGCTGGTGAAACTGCGTTGCTATGACCCGAGCAGGTCCAATATCCGTGACATAGCCGGTGCCTCGACGATGAAATCGGCCACCTTGCCTGAGTATCCGAAGATTGGGCTGCGTTGACTGTCTACGATGCCAGACAGCTTAGTTTGCGCCACCGGTCCCAGGGGAACCAGAAATGCCGTATTTGACGCCACCGGTGTTGTTTGCACCGCCCGTGCTTGCGCCGCCGCTCGTGCTGGTTGCGGCCGTACTGGTGCGACCACCGGTATTGAAGGACTGGCCTGAAATCCCATAGACCATCCCCCCTCCACTGCTAGTGTGTCCCCCGGGATTGAATGGCGCGCCCCCTGTCGACGTATGTCCGCCACTGATCCCATACGCGCCCCCAGTAGTGTTGACGAACGTACCCCCCGTGGATCGGCCGCCAGTTGGAACTCCCGTGTCAATTCCGCCCGTGGCCTTGGTTCCACCTGTATTTGAGCCACCGCCGTTGGGGGTGCCGCCGGTATTAAACGGTTGACCACCGATTCCGTAGGCCTGCCCGCCACCGCCAGCCAAGATGGAGCTTCGACCTCCAGTTACCAACACACCGTAGGCCGGAGCAGCCGTGAAACCACCCACGCCTTTGCCGCCAGTCGCCGAAGGTGAGCCGCCAGTAGGGAACCCTGCATCCAAGCTGCCGGTTCCTCCTGTGGTGCCGCCGTCATCTGAAGAGCCCCCGCAGCCAACCAGTAGCACTGAGCAGAGTGCCGGATACCATTTCGTGGTCATTCTCGTCCTCCTAAGCAAATGCGCTACGATACCCTCGAAGCCCCCAGAGTGTACGCCTCGTTACGGGGTCTAGGTACCGCTATTTTCAGCTGCCTTGGCTAAGAGATACAAGCAGCGATGGGGTGATGACTCTGGATTCTCGTACAAGTGCACACTGCCCCCTTCGCAGCGGCGAAAGTACTCACAAGTGCTGCACTGGCCCTTGTTCATCCAGGATCGATTGCGAAACACTTGGTAGCGCTCGTTCCACACATCTTTGAACCGGTCTTCGTGAATGTGCCCCTGGACGTACGCATCACCCAGTTCCGGGCACGCAGCAATTCGACCGTCACACAGTATGCTGGCCACGGTAACCCCGGCTCTGCACTGGCTGAGGTAGGGGCGCACATTGCCTTCGAACCGGTTTCCTAGATAACCTTCTTCGCAGGTTTCAGGTTTCGGAGTGTAATCGTCTTTACGTGCCGCCAATACAAATTCAAGCAATTGGCGAATTTCATTGGGCCCAGGCACAAGATCGGGACGGCGCCCGGCACGACCAATCGGCATCACCGGTGATACCCGCCAATAGGGTACGCGCATGGACGAAATCAGCGCGCGCGTTTGATCGAGCATTGCAATGGCGGGCTTCGTAAGCGTCGAGAATATCTCGAGCCTTCCTTTGTAACCCGCTCGATGCAACGCATCGACGGCTTTGAACACGGCCGACGAAGTTCCCTCGCCGCGCAGTTGATCATTGAAAGGTGGAGGCGCGTCCATGCTGATTGTGAGCGACGACATATCCACGTCCTCAACGAGCTGTTTTGCGACTTCGTCAGTCAAGAACCAACCATTGGTCACCATGCCATAAAAGAAGCCAAGTTCTTTGAGTGTTCGGAACAGGTCCATGATTCCGGGTTTAGTCAGCGGTTCACCACCGGTAACCGCCACCACGATGTCTCCAGGGTCGAAGTCAGTGGCAATTTGGCGCACGGCCTGGATGAATTCCTCGACGGCGAGTTCCTTGCGCTGCGGCTTTGCTCCGCAAACGCTCCCGCAATACGCGCAGGAGAGGTTACATTCTCGCGTCACTTCCAGGAATAAGTAATCGAGCGGGTGCTCATCAAAGAGTTTCGTCCGAAGGCGAATGTGTTCTTCCCAAATGGCCTCTCGCTCTTCCTCATTGATGTTCTCGACACCCTCCTGTGCCGGCGTATTGGCGAGCGATACGGAAGTGCCCTGTTCCAGTGTTTCCTGAGCCATAGTCCTAGATCCGGTCGAAGTAAGTGAGCCCGCACGAGGTGCACGCCTAAACGACATCTTGCCTGCCACCGGGCGGAGCGTCACGGAAAAAAGAACGGGTGAAACCGCCGGTCCCTCAGAACTCCGAAAGTACGCGTAATCCGAACAAATGGAAGCTACCGTAAGTGTTCCAGGTTTCGGACACGCTACCCGTAGTTACCAGGACGATCCCGTGCCGGCGTTTGTTGCCGGGCCTGGCGCCGAGCGACGTGTCCCCAAAAGGAAGTTACCCGAAACAGAGATAACGTTCATTGGCGGGCCATCTTTCGGATACGGTAGCTATTTCAGTAAATGGCACGAACGGCTGCCGCTCAAATTGTGGACAGGCTGGCCTACCTTTCCAATGATCTTCGTCAAAGGCTCCTTGATCGGCGGCTTTGCGGATCTTAAGCGACTGATCGATAGCGGAGAGTTCGACGCTCTACGAGCGGCGTCTCGCGACCCGTAACTTCCGCGGAACGACTTCTCGCAATTGACTCGAATTCACATAGGCACCCTAAAAGTCTTATGGCCGTCACGCTTCTGAGACTTGTAGCACCCCCGCACACGTACTCGCACGTCATCTAGCCGGTACCTCGATGCTATCCCGAAACCGATGCGACGCGGCTAAGCAATTCCGAAGTACATCACTATTTCCTCAAGCCAGCAGTCAGCCATCGAGTCCGAGGTTCGTGGCCCTCCTAGACCTGAAGTTCACCGACTAGAGCCCTTTTCAATGGCTTGGACCGCCATTGTGGCGCGCCCTTCGTGCGCAAAAGAGCTCTACTTTTGTTTGTATGGGCATTCGCCCCTTTCTCCTCACTTCGTTCGTCGATTCACCCCTGAATCCGCTTTCGCGGATTCTTTAGAGCGGTTTTCGGATTCGCGGTCCATTATTGTGAAAACCGCTCTAAATGCCGCCGGGCGAGAACGACTCTTCACTTTACTGATTCTTGGGTCCAGAGAGGCCAACCGCCGTCATCCTGCAATCACACGCCGTAATCAGCGCCGAAATTCACCGTCGTTCACCTGGTCGCTACCCCGCTGCCCAATTGGAGCAGCCTTGAGACGGCGCGTCGGCGCGCGCAATAAGCCTTCGCATATTGCGTAGTTTCTATTTCCGGGACAAAGTGCCCTCCTCTGCGGACGCTTCGTGCTAGAGGCCCCGCATGAGGCAGCTCTCCCCAGACGGGCAGCGTGTCGCCAACGATTTGGCGAACAAGCACGGGTTCAGCGTGGATGCGGTGATGCACATGATGTTCGCCGTGCTCAACGGAAACGGCAATATGGCCCAGTTCAGCCACAGCGAGTTCGCTGGCTCAGGACAGTGGATGCGTGGCGGGATGATCATGCTCGGCGACATGTTCAACAACTACCTCAAGGGACGCGTCGACAGCCTCTGCTCGGAGATTTCGAACATCCTCGCCAGCCAACCGGGACTTCTGCACTCCGGAAGCTTTCAATCGCAGAGTCAGGGCGGCAGCAGCCACCAACATCAAGCAACCGGCGCCACGAGCGCCTCGAGCCTGTTCGTGCCGGATCCCGAAAACAACTGGTGGCCCCGCGAACTCGGAGCGCCAAGCGCTGTCGGCAACCAGAACAACGTGCGCTACGCGTATTTCGCCTATTATCATCGGCTGGCCGTCAAGACCAGCGGCGAAGTGTGGGTGTACGACACGCTCGATCATCAGATCGGCGGGTTTTCCCAGCAGCAGGGCCTAGGCGGGTCGATCACTTTCAGCAGCCAGTATGGTACGGTCGATCTGTCCCGCCTTCCGGTGACTTCCCGCAATGGTCAGCCGATCATGCAAGCTCCGGTGCCCCCGCCGCCGTACTCAGTGCAGAGCTTCGCGTCGAGCCCGTCGGCGAGCAACATGTCCTCGGCCAGTAGCGGTGACGTGATCCTTGCGCTCGAGAAGCTCGGGGATCTCAAGGCCAAGGGCATCCTCACAGAAGAGGAGTTTTCGGCGAAGAAGGCGGAGCTCTTGAGTCGACTCTAGCCTCGGGGTCACGG
>Ga0075520_1000032_pt1 | contig 39289 bp, 30 predicted proteins | sample NGEPerB_FD_75100 | JGI IMG/M metagenome (GOLD analysis project Ga0075520, IMG submission 75100) | Arctic peat soil microbial communities from the Barrow Environmental Observatory site, Barrow, Alaska, USA - NGEE PermafrostAB12-B | ecosystem: Environmental > Terrestrial > Soil > Wetlands > Peat ... | reverse complement strand
GGGCGGGGGATCAGGGGGGCGGGCGCGGCCGTCGGAAGCGCGACGAGCGAGATGATTGAGAAAGTGGCGGATGACCGAGCGAAAGGAAGCGTTTCGAGGCGTCTTTGAAGACGCCCAGCGGTACCGGGCGCGTGGGGTAGCGTTCTCCAGTCGCGCACCACTCCCCGCGTAACTGGAAGAATGTTCGGGAGTTCCCCCTGAGAACGAATTGAATCTTCGCGGCCAATCTGAGAACGCAGTTCGTGTAGCCGACCGAATGCGGAGCCACTCGGTTCAATCCTGGCAAATGGGTTATAGAAAAGTCCAGACACATGGGTGACAGAGGGCGGCGTTCGGGCGGGAGGAGAAACGCCCGATGCCCTGGAAGGAGACGACACCCGTGGCCGAGAGGATGCCGTTCCTGGTGGACTACCGAAGCGAACTCTTTACATCGTTCACGTGCTCTCGGGGCGGGACGAAAAGACGAGCTGGCCGGCTCGAAGCACGGTGGCGCCCGAGGCCATCCGAAGCGACAACGGAGTTCCGTTCGCTTCGACGGGACTTGGGCGGCTCTCGCGCCTGTCGGTGTGGTGGATCGAGCTCGGAATCAGGCCCGAGCTGACGTAGCCGGCCCGTCCCGAGCAGAACGGCTCGCACGAGAGGATGCATCGCACACTCAAGCGGGCGACGACCCGGCCGGCGGATCTTTACCGGCCTTCACCGCGCGCGTTTCCCTCTGTAGTACCGCGCATGGAGTATCCCGGCCACTTCGAGGTCAGGCGCGTCGGTCGAGACGGTGGGATCTGGAATCTGGATTGTGGTCCGCTGTTGCTGGGACGCTTCGACGAGCGCGAAGAAACACTCTATGCGGCTTTCTATGCACAGCGGCCCTGGTATCGTGGCGGCCGCGCGGGGCGCGCCGCTGAGGGCTCAACGCAGGAAGATTTCCGCGATCTCCACAGCGCGACGACGACGAGGTAACTGTTGATAAGTGTTACCCATGTGCCTGGACTAAAATGTTACCTATGTGCCAGACCGTTCATAGGGGGTCGCCGTGAAAAAGGGATTCGTCCTGGGTTTTGTCGCTGCCATCGCCACGTTGATTGCCGCCAGCTACTTCTTCGTAACGAGCGGCGCCCTGCCAGCCGGACAGGACTCGAAGCCGAGCAGGCTGGAGAAGTGGGCTGCGACGAGATCGCTTCAGGCGACGATGCGCCGAGAGGCTCAGGGCCTGAAGAGCCCCCTTCAGCCCACGGATGACAATCTCACTGCGGGCATCGCGCTCTACCGCACCCACTGTCAGGTGTGCCATGGAGGGGCCGATGGCGGGGTCTCGTCCATCGCGAGAGGCTTGACGCCGAACGCGCCCCGGCTCGCGAAAGACGGGGTCGAGGATGACCCCGAGGGAGTGACTTACTGGAAGGTCGCCCACGGTATTCGTTTTACCGGGATGCCTGCCTTCGGCGAAACCCTGTCTGGCCCCGAGATGTGGCAGATCGCGCTTTTTGCGAAGCACATGGACTCATTGCCACCTGGAGCTCGCAGAGCCTGGCTGGCAGGGAAGGCGGCGCCCTGAGAGGACGGAGTGTCACTTTGATTTTCGTTCGCGGCGCGGCTGAGGCTGACCGATACAGGCCTCGACCCTGCCACCTTCGCCGTTGCGTTGGCGTCATTCAAGGGGATCAGGGTGAAACGGGGACCGTAACACGGGCCCGGGGAGCCTGTGGGGAGACGGTCTGCCCGGCCGAGATGATTCGGATGAGATCGAACACCGCATGTTCTGCCACATCACACAGAACTGGCGCGGCCAGCCACTGATCAGCCACGAGGTCATCAAGGTCTCCGGAGTAGCGTGCGCGGAACTTCCCCTTTGGGTGTATACGGCTGAAGCAGCTGGATGAAGCGTCAGAACCTTGCGATGCGATTTCATCCGCAGTTCTCTAACGCCGGAGCGTTTTCGAGCGCCTTCATGCCGGCCTCGGCGGCCTTGTGGGCGTCGCTCGCGGGCGCCATGGTTCTCAGGACCTTCTCCTAGAGCCGCCGCGCGTCCTGGGTCGCTGGCGCGCGCCGCTTTCTCGAAGACGCGCCCGGCGTTGGCCCCAAGCGAAAGGGGGCAATCGTGCCCCCTTTCCACCCGGCTGTTGCGCGACGGGTTACTTCGGCTTCGGCTTGCAGGAGGGGTGCCCGCACCCACAAGGATTCTTGCCGTCGGCGCACGTGGTCGAACAGAACTTCTTACCGCGTACGTCAACCGACGCCTCCTTACAGGAACACGCGCCACTGCTGCATCCGACCTTCGCATCCTTTTCCATGCCTGCCATATCAACCTCCATGAGACGCTGGTCTCTAAAAATGGGCTTGCACGGAGCATGCCACTGTAAGATTTGCTCCTCCTTTTGCGGAAACTTATGCTGATCGCGGGCGATCAGGTAACTCAGGACGGCCCCGACAAGGATCTCGACGACTTCGGCGCGCCCCACGACAATTGCGGGGCTCGAACCCTCGTCTCTCGGGTGCCTCATCTCGCCTCCGGTGATCGCCACGACTCAGGAGTCGTGACATTTCCGGCTCTTTCCGGAATCGGGGAGGCGAAAACGGTGGCGCCGGGTGCTAGGCTGAAGCCGCCGAGCTGCCGCGCAGGGTTGTGTACACATGAAGACGTTCTCTTTCAAAATCGACGCGCTCACGGGCGAAGAGTTCCTCGAGGTCTACATCCGGGGGCGCCAGCTCCTGAACGACCCGCTCCTGAACAAGGGATCGGGCTTCACCCGGGAGGAACGGCTCGCGTTCGGCCTCGAGGGGTACCTCCGCTCGGGCTATTCCTCGATGGAGGTGCAGGTCGAGCGGACACTCGAGGCCTATCGCCGCAAGCCCGACGCCATGGAGCGCTACATCTTCCTGAGCGGCCTGCTCGACCGGAGCGAGCCGCTCTTCTACCGGCTCCTCCGCGACAACCTGACCGAGATGGTGCCCATCGTCTACACGCCCACCGTCGGGCAGGCGTGCCTGGAGCTGAGCCACATCCAGCGGCGTTTCCGGGGCCTTTACGTGAGCCCCGAAAACATCGACCGGATCGACGAGATCTTCCAGTCGATCAGCCGGCCGCACGTTTATCTCATCGTGGTGACGGACGGCGAACGGATACTCGGCCTCGGCGACCTCGGCTCGGACGGTATGGGAATCCCGGTTGGAAAGGTCAGCCTCTACGTGGCCGCCGGAGGCCTCCACCCGGCCGTCTGTCTTCCCATCTGCCTCGACATCGGCACGAACAACGAACGGCTCCTCGGCGACTCGCTCTACCTCGGCTACCGCCACCGCCGCCTCGAGGGGGAGGCGTACGAGGAGATCGTCGAGCGGTTCGTCCTCGGCGTGAAGCGAAACTTTCCCGATGCCCTTCTCCAGTGGGAGGACTTCGCCAAGAACAAGGCCCTCCAGAATCTCGCGCGCTACCGCGAGCGGATCCTCTCCTTCAACGACGACATTCAGGGGACCGGCGCCGCCGCGCTCGCCGCGCTGATGACGGCCATGCGGATCAAGGAGACCGCATTCCACGAGCAGCGGTTCGTCGTGGTCGGGATGGGGCAGGCTGGCTCGGGGATCTGCTACATGATCCGGACGATGCTCCGGCAGAACGGGCTCTCCGAGGAGGAGGCGCGTCGCCGGCTCTTCGCGCTCGACGTGCAGGGTCTTCTCCTCGAGGACGACCCCGCTCTCGAGCCCCAGCAGAAGATGTACGCCCAGCCCCGCGCCGCGGTGGAGGGCTGGCGGCTCCAGTCCCCTTCAGGCGTCGGTCTTCTCGACGTCGTGAGGAACGCGAAGCCGACCGTCCTGATTGGCGTCACGGCGCAGCGAGGCCTCTTCTCCGCTGAGATCCTCGAGGAGGTCGCCCGGAATACCGGCCGTCCGGTGGTGATGGCGCTCTCCAATCCCACGTCGCGGACAGAGTGCACCCCCGAGGAGCTGGCTCGCGCCACCGGCGGGCGGGGGCTCCTGGCCACGGGGAGCCCCTTTCCGCCGCTCGAGTGGAACGGCCGGACGATCAAAACGTCGCAGGGGAACAACCTCTTCATCTTCCCGGGCGTCGGGCTCGGCGCGCTCGTGAGCAAGGCGTCCAAGGTCACGGACGGGATGTTCCTCGCCGCAACGCGCGCCGTCAGCGCGATGGTGACGCCCGGGGAGGAGGAGCAGGGCCTGCTCCTCCCGGACATGGAGGCCATCCGCGAAGTGTCTGCCCGGGTGGCCACGGCTGTCGCGATCGAGGCGCGCGACGCCGGTCTGGGCCGCCTCCTTCCCGACCGCGAGCTCGAGGGCGTCGTCCGCAAGGCCCAGTGGGAGCCACAGTTCAGCCCGTACCGGCCGGGTCCTGCGGCCGTACCCGGCTGACAACCCGACGCCCTTCAGCAAGGGATTGGCGGCGCTGCCATCGGCGCAGGACGGGGCCAACTACCGGATCCCGAAAAAGGATCTCGTCTCCATCTCGATGAAAAGCGTTCCGTGCCGCTCGCCTCGTCAACGTCCCATCGCCATCCGTCACCGCCTCAAGTCATTTCTGTCGTTGCACCGATTCGCGTGCATCCTTCATGCCTCACCCAAAGAGAACTTTTTTCACGGGCTGCTAGGATTCGCCGAGAAAGCCCAACGGGGACGCATGCCCCAGGAACGGGCCGCGAGCGCTGATCGCGAGGACCAACTCGCGGAACAGCTCAAAGGGATGAAGATGGTTCGCACCGGAGAGAGAGGCTTGCCGAAGGACGGACAGTATTTCATCGGCCACGACGAACGGAGCGCGATGTCCCGACGCTTCCGGATACTGCTCCTTCTCTTCTTCGCTCTCTTCGGCTCGAGCCCGCTTCTCGGCGGGCCGGTGCTCTACGACCGCGCGTACGTCTCGCCGGCGGACGGTGACCGTCGCGTCTACCAGGTTCTGACGCCCTCCGGGTACGACGGCATTTCCCGACTCCCCGCCGTCCTCTTTTTGCATGGCCGGGGGGGATCGATGGCCTCGTTTCGGACGGTTGGGTACGAGGCCGAGGCGGATGCGCGAGGTGTCGTCCTTATCTTCTGGCAGGGGCGCTACGATCTCTCGATCGGCGCGTATTCCACGCAGTACGTCGACGGCGTCAACGGAATCCCCGACGAGACCGACGTCCTCGCCTGCCTGGCCGACACGCTCGCGTCCTTCCGGATTGATCCGGACCGCGTCCACCTAGTCGGCTTCTCGCAAGGAGGGAAGGGCGCGCTCCTCGTCGGACTGAAGAACCCGGATCGCTTCGCGTCCATCAGCGACGGCGCGGGTCCGTCGGATGCCTTCGAGGGGCAGAGCTGGTCCCCGGGGTTTCCCGATTTTCGTGCTGCGGCGGGGGGTGATTTCGTCGGCGCGACGGGTTCGGTGCTGGCTCTTTGGTTCGCGCAATCCGCCCGTTTTTATCTCGGCAACGCCCGAAACGTTCCTCTCTATCTGGCACACGGCACAGCCGATACCGTCGTCCCCGATTCAGCCACGCTCTTCCCTTACCGCAACACGCACCACATCGCCGACACGCTAGGATTCAAAGACGCCCGTGGCTCCGTGCCCACCCTTTCCGAGCTTCGCCTCCAGGATCCCTCAGGCTACGATTTTCAGACGTTCTATCCGGCGGGCGTCGACCACATGGAAGAGATCGTGCTCGCGCCGAAACCCCTTTTCGATTTCATGCTCGGCAAGATCCGGACGCATCATCCGGACCGGGTCGTGGCGACGACGTACGATGCGACAGAGCGGGGCTATTACTGGGCTCGGCTCGGAAGGATCGGCCCGCCGGACGGAGCGCCCGCAGGACTCGACGCCACCGTCGATCCCGCCGGGAACGCGCTTTCGATGAGTATCTTCGGAAGTCCGAGCGTGGATGTCCGGGTGGGGGACGCCGGACTCGATCCCTCGCAGCCGTTGACGCTGCATGTTGCCGGCGGGCTCGCGCTCTTGCGGCTTTCGGGAGCGTTTCCGGCCCGGCTCCGCGTCCTGCGCGACGGGATCCTTCTGAGCGAAGGAGCGTCCTACAGCCGGATCGGCTCCGACGTCCTCCTGTCGCCTTCCGACGGCTTTCGCGGAGAAGAGCTGAGGGTCGAAGGCGAGCCGCAAGGAGCGCTGTCCGAAAGCGACCTTCTCGTGCCGGCGCTGGTCGACGCGCAGGGTCTTTCGGGCGCGGCGTTCAGCACCGAGTTGACGCTGACGAATCTCTCCCCGCTCCCGCTCACGATCGAAGCGTTGCTGTTGGATGGGTCTTTCGCCACGATTTCCATCGAGATGTTTGCGTTCGAGACCCGATCTTTCACGTCGCGCTCTCTTTTTACGCTCTTCGGAAAGCCGGGTGGTGTGGCCCCCCTTCGGCTTCGGATCGTGGGCGGAACACCGGGCGTCCTGCTCGCTTCCTCGCGCGTCTTCAACACCGTCCGAGGCGGCGGAACCTACGGCCTGTCGTTTCCGGTCCTCTCCGCGCGCGAGTCGGTCCTGAATCCGGGCGACGAGGTTGATCTTCTCGGAACGGCGGATGCGCACCCCGCGCGCATGAACGTTTCGCTCTTCGCCGCCTTCGAGGACGTGACGGCGCTCCTCGAGGCCTTCGATGCGCTGGGTGCCGCGGTGTCGAACCGCGCTCTCACCATCCCGGCCGGATCCCGGATGCAGGAGAACGACGTGCTTTCGGGCGTGCCGAACCCGGGACGCGTCTCGGTGTCGATCCTGTCGGGCCGGGCGCAGGTCTACGGAACGGTGGTCTCGAACGCTTCGACGAACGATCCTTTCCGCAGTCCTCCGCTCCTCAGAAGCAGGAGCGCGATGTTCTGGACGATTCCGGCCGTGGCCGCCTCACCCGGCCAAAACGGAGCTGTTTTCTCGAGCGACGTCTTCCTCGGAGCACTACCGAGCGTGCCGGACTCTGTCATCCCGGTCGACCTTACGTACCGGCCGCGCGACGGAGGCCCTCCTGTGACCGTGACGACCCCGATTCTGCCGGGCACCACGCGCGTCCTGTCGGACGTTCTGCGCAGCACCTTTCCGGCGTCGGTCCCGGGCTCGGGCGCACTCGAGATTCGAAGCGGCATTGGCCTTCAAGTACTGTCCGTGACGCGGAGCGATTCGGAGGCGGGCCCCGCGTCACAGGACGTCGCGTCGATACGCGGGGGGGACGAGATCACGAACGTGTCTCCCGCCGCCTTTGTCGGAGTGGCTGAGTTCGAAGAGGCACGCTCGAATCTCGTGCTCGTGAACGAGGGACCCGGCACGACGGTCGACCTTCGGATGTTCTCTGAAGGGGGAGTCTTTGGAGGACGTGTTTCGGTCGATCTCGGCGCGGGCGAGATCAAGCAGCTCGATTCGTTCGTGCGGCTTTACGCGCCAAACCCGCAGGCTCTCGTGAAGTCCGGCACGCTCCTCGTCATTCCCGCGCCAGGGGGGAAGGTCGTCGCGTCGGTTGTCCGCATCGACAACCGGACGAACGATCCCGTCGGGATCACGCCCGTCCCGATTCCGAAGGCGGCGACGCCTCAGCTTTCGATCTCATTCGGACCGTAGATCCCGCCACGGCGAAAGACGTTATAGGCGAGATTGGTGATGCGACCTGGTCCCTTCATCACCCGGGAGAGGATCGATGGCCAGCGGTATGCCTCCCTGCGCGCCTCGATCCAGCCTCGATAGAGCCGTTCCGGCGTCATTCGCTTGGGTCGGAAGACGACATGACCGTGGTCATAGCGTCTCCAGTCCGTATGGAGCAGGCGTCCCTCCTGCTGGAACTGCTGAAAGAGAACGGTTCCGGGATACGGGGTCAGCACGTGAAAGGTCGGCAAGCTGGGGGCGCACCTCTCCAGGAAGCGAACGGTCGTCTCGAAGACGCTCTCGTCGTGGTCGTCGAAACCGAAGATCATCGAGGCCTCGACGACGATGCCGGCATCCCGAATGCGTTTGATCAAGTCTGCCTGCGACGAGAGGCTGCCGGTCTTCGGATGATTCGCATGTTCGCCGACCGCCGACTCGAGGCCGACGAAGATGCCGATGCAACCGGACCGGGCAAGCAAACGGACGAGCTCGGGATCCTCGGCGAAGCGGAGACTGGCCTGCCCGCCCCAGCGGAGGCCGAGCCCCGCCATCCCGGACAGGATCGGCTTGACCCGTACCGGATCGCCTAGGATGTTGTCGTCGAGAAACACCGTCAGCTTCTTGTCGAAGCTGCGCAGCTCCGCCAGAACGTCCTCGGGGTCGCGATACCGGAATGAGCGGCCGAAATAGGGTGTGACCGTACAGAACGGACAGTCATAAGGACAGCCGCGACTGGCCTGGAGTGTCTGAGTGGTGAGATAGTGCCGCCCGGCCAGGAAATCGCGGCGCGACCAGGGAATCACCAACCGATGGCCTTCGGGAACCGAGCGATAGAGCCGTGCAAGCCGTCCCTCCCGCAGGTCGTTCAGAAGCTGCGCCCAGACCGGCTCAGCCTCACCGATGACGACCGCATCGGCATGCTGAAGGGCCTCGTCGGGCAAGACCGTGGGGTGGATCCCCCCGAGCACGACGGGGACGCCGCGAGCCCGGAAGCGGTCGGCGATCTCATAGGCACGGATCGCCTGGTGGGTCATGGCGGTGATCCCCACGAGGTCGAAATTACCGTCGAAGGGAACATCCTCGTGGAGCTCATCGGCCAGCACGACCTCCCACTCGTCCGGCGTCACGGCAGCGACTTGTTTCAAGGAAAGGGGGGGGAGCTGGAAACGCCGCACCCACCCGAGCTCGTGGGTGGATGGATAGACAAGGAGCAGGCGAAGAAGGGCAGCCATCAGTCTTTCCGACGCTCCATCACGCGGTGAGATTACCTCAGGGATAGGATCCACGGTTCGCGGCCCTTGCAGGAGAAGGCGAACAAACCCTCGGTGGCGCAGTCGGGACAGCGGCTGCGGGAGGTCCTCCCGCAGGACAACCAGGTCAAAGAGTCAACTGAACGGCAACGTACGTCTGAAACCGGTTCGGCCCCTGGATACCCCGTCCAGCGGACCAGAGGATGTGCTGGGTCTTGCTCAGATCAATGACGGCGCCCACGTTGAATCGAGTTTCGGGCACGTTATCGCCCGTGCTCGGTGTGGTATGAAAAGTCTCCACGCCCACGGCAAGCCCTTCACCGAGCTGTCGCTGAAGGAGCCAACCGAGATAGAGATAGTTTCGATTGCCGGAGCCAGGGTTAAGCCAATAACCCCCGCCGCCGTAGGTCGTCCATGCGCCAAAACTCTTCTGGACCCACAGGGGCAGGAAAACACGCGTATTGCCTTCGCCGAGGCCGCGGCTGCTGTTCCCGGTCGGAAGGTCAAGAATCACGAACGTCCCTACCTGTGGCCGACGCTCGGTTTCTTGCAGAAACCGGACCTTGGCGCCGACCTCCATATCGCCGAACCCATATTGGGAAACTCCTTGCCGTGGTGCCGCGTATGCAAGGGGCACTATCAGGTGAATCTGAACGTTCGGGAGAGCCCCATAGTTCAACTCAAAGTGCGGCGCGGTGCCTGACCATCCGCCTATGCTGTTCTGAGATTGCGATGCAAGATAGATCTCCCAGTGACGAAACGGGACCGGCTCAGGGTCGTCGGTCGAAAACGGCGGCCCGGCGCGTGCGTGGCGTGAGGCGCCGAAGCCGAGAGTCGTGACGACGATAAGGGCGAGTGCGTTCATGGTGCGGGAAGACATGTGTGCCTCTTCTTGCCCTGCCGAGCGTTCGGGTGCGATCCTGCAGACAGGAGCATCAGACTCCAGTCTTTGAACGCCGGTCAATCGATTTCCGCTGGCGCTATCAACGCGAGTAAAGACCATGCGGGAGAGCGAAGCGGGAAGGTTTGGGGTTCTTCCCTCGACCCCCCGGATTCTCGCTATGATCGACGTGAGACACGGAAGCGAATCTCCGAGACAGCGAGGATTCCGATGAAAGAATCCATCTCGTTCCGGCTCAACGGCAAGCCCATTCATCTGGATGTCGATGGCGATCGAACGCTCCTGTGGGTGCTGCGCACCGACCTGGGCCTCACGGGAACGAAGTTCGGGTGCGGCGAGAGCCTCTGCGGAGCCTGCACCGTGGTCGTAGGCAAGGAGGCGGTGAGGTCGTGCCAGGTGCCGGTGAAAGCCGTACGCGGGAAGGACGTCACGACGATCGAGGGTCTGGAGCAGAACGGCAAGCTCCATCCCCTCCAGGAGGCGTTCGCCGATACCGGGGGGCTGCAGTGCGGCTTCTGCACGCCCGGAATGATCATGAATGCCTTCGCCCTCCTGCTGAAGACCCCGAAGCCTACCAGGAGCCAGATCCGCGCGGGAATGGAAGACAACCTGTGCCGCTGCGCCGCCCATCATCGAATCGTCCAGGCCATCGAACGGGTTTCCACCCTCGCGCGAGGCGTGTCATGACAGACGACCCCTCCACTTTCGCCGCACCGCCGCTCCTGTCCGCAGGACGTTCCCTCGACCGCCGGGACTTCATCAGGCTTCTCGGCGGGGGGATCATCGTCCTCTTCAACGCGAACCTGTCGGACCTCATGGGGCAGGAAGCCCGCACGAGGGGCTACCCCACCGACTTCAACGCCTATCTGAGGATCGCCGGCGACGGCCGGGTCACGATCTACTCCGGGAAGATCGAGATGGGGCAGGGCGTCGTCACCTCTCTCGCGCAGATGGCGGCCGACGAGCTCTCCGTGTCCCTGGATTCCATCGACATGGTCATGGGAGACACGGCTCTGTGTCCGTTCGACATGGGAACGTACGGTTCGATGTCGACCCGGTTCTTCGGTCCGGCCCTGAGGGCGGCAGCGGCGGAAGCGAAGGCCGTTCTGCTCACGCTTGCCTCGGAGCACCTCAAGACGCCGCCGGATGCGCTCCGCGTCCAGGATGGAGTGGTCTTCCTCGCCTCCGATCGAACGATCCGGGTCGCGTTCGGTCAGCTCGCCAAGGGGCAGAAGATCGTCCGCAAGCTGGACGGGAAGGCGGTCACGAAGTCCGTCTCCGAGTTCCGCGTGATGGGGAGACCCGAGAAGCGCCGCGACGCTAGGGTGAAGGTGACGGGCAAGGCCCAGTACGCCGGGGACATTCGTCTGCCGGGAATGCTCTACGCGAAGATCCTCCGCCCGCCGGCGCACGGCGCCGCGCTGAAGAGCGTCGACACGTCGGCCGCAGCCCGGCTGCCGGGGGTCGTCGTCGTCAATGAGGGCGGCATCGTCGCCGCGCTTCATCCGGATCCCGAAGCGGCGGAAAAGGCGCTGGCCCTCATCAAGGCCGATTTCGACGCGCCCAAGCCGGCGTTCGACGACAAGACCGTCTTCGCCCATCTCCTCTCGGTCGCGGGCGAGGGCGAGGAGAGGGAGAAGAAGGGGGATCTCGCCGAAGGAGAGGAGAGGTCCGTCTCCCTTTTCGAAGGAAAGTATGTGAACGGGTATGGCGCGCACGCGCCGATCGAGACCCACACCGCCCTGGCGCGGCTCGAAGGCGGGACGATGACGGTCTGGTCGTCCACGCAGACCCCGTTTCCGAACCAGCAGGCGATCGCGCAGGCCATCGGCTTCGCGAAGGAGAACGTCCGCGTCATCACCCCCTTCGTGGGCGGTGGCTTCGGCGGCAAGAGCGCCGGCCTCCAGGCGATCGAGGCGGCGAAGCTCGCGAAGCTGACCGGGAAGCCGGTCCAGGTGTGCTGGAGCCGCGCCGAGGAGTTCTTCCTCGACTCGTTCCGGCCAGCGGCGGTCGTCAGTATCCGGTCTGGAATCGACGGCGCGGGCAGGATCTGCCTGTGGGACTACCAGGTTTACGCGGCCGGATCGCGAAGCGCCGAGCAGTTCTACGACGTCCCGAACAACCTGATCCGGACGTACGGGCGGTGGGGAAGCGACACCCCGAAGATGCACCTGTTCGCCACCGGTCCGTGGCGCGCGCCGGGCGCCAACATCAACGTCTTCGCGCGGGAATCGCAGATCGACACGATGGCGGCGAAGGCCAAGGTCGATCCGCTCACATTCCGTTTGAACAACACCTCCGACAAGCGAATGCGCCGCGTCCTCGAGACCGTCGCCGAGCGATTTGGCTGGAAGAAGGCGGCTGCCCCCAGCAGCCGCGGCGTCGGTGTGGCCTGCGGGATCGATGCGGGGACTTACGTCGCCTTGATGGCCGAGGTGAGGGTCGACGCCGCCACCGGGAGCGTCAAGGTGGGGCGAATCGTCTGCGCTCAGGACATGGGCGTCGTGATCAATCCCGACGGGGCGAAGATGCAGATGGAAGGCTGCATCATGATGGGCCTTGGGTACACGCTGTCGGAGGAGGTCCGCTTCAACGGCGGCCAGATCCTCACCCGGAACTTCGACACGTACGAGGTGCCGCGGTTCTCGGGGATGCCCGAGATCGAGACCGTCCTCGTGAAGAACGACGAGCTGACCCCGCAGGGAGGAGGCGAACCGGCGATCGTCCCGGTGGGGGCGGTCGTGGCGAACGCCATCTTCGACGCCACGGGCGCCCGGCTGTTCGAGATGCCGATGACGGCCGGACGCGTGAAGAAAGCGGTAGTCGCCGTCAGTCGGAAGCCATCCACCTGACGAGCGAGACACTTCCGAGGCCGTCAGATGCGCGTCTGACGGCCCTTTTTCGTGCGAGGCCCGTGGTAGTCACTGGTCGCGGCGGAACGCGATATCGTCAGGCACCTCTCTCGGCACAGAAAGGAGGACGCTATGTCTTCTTCGAATCCGGGCGGAAACTCCGGAGGTCGTGCAAAGGGTTGTCCGACCGCGGTCGCGCTCTTCGCGTGCGCGGTTCTGCTCGCGGCGCCGACGGTCCTTGCCGTGGAGATCTCGTTCCGGAGCTTCAGCGGCTCCGCGGCGATCGGCCCTCCCGCGGACGACTACGCGGCCAAGCTGTCGAGCCTCTCGGCGACCGTCCTCGGCAAGGACGGCCAGATCAGGTTCAAGAAGTCCACGCCGACGCCGGGGATTCCTAAGGACTTCAAGAGCATTCTCGCCGCGGTCGGTGCGGGAGGTCCCCTCGCGGGAGGGACCGGTTTCGACGCCGCCTATATCTCGGGATCGGACCTCGACCCGACATGGGGCTTCATTTACAACTCGGGCGTCCCCTTCGGGCCCAACTTCGACGAGTTCGCGGGTTTCCTTTACGGCAAGGCCGTCGACAACGGCACGACGACCGGTCTCGACCTCCTGCAGCAGATTCTCGAGAAGAGCGGCAGCAACGTCGTGGCGGTGCCCATGGGAGCAGCCACCAGGGCTCCGGCTACTTCATGCTGCCCGTCGGCAACGCCGGCGCGACGCCCGGGATCGGCCTAGCGGGGCTGTGCCAGCAGAACTGGACGTTCCGCTACCTGCCGCCGGCCCAGTACGTCCTCGACCGCGCGTGTGACAACCTCGTCACGTCCGGCGTCATCCCAAAGAAGAACATCAAGTTCATCACGGCGATCGCCGGGGGAGGGTCACTCGTCAAGGCCGTGGCGGACGGCCAGCTTCAGGCATACGAATTCGCCACCCCCCTCGACGACGTCTCCCAGCTTTTCGGCCTTCCCGAGGGAAACCCCGGAACGGTGGGGACCCGGTACGTGCACTTCCCGGGCTGGCACCAGCAGTTCCTCGTCACCTACATGATCATCAACAAGAAGGTATGGGGCACGCTGAGTCCGGCGCAGCAGGCGCTCGTCCTGAGCGTGGCGCGCGATCACGTCCTGTCGTCGTACGCCGAGAACCTCCGGCAGCAGGGGGCGAAGCTCAAGGAGATCCTGGCGGCCAACGACAGCGACCCCAACGAGAAGAAGCACCTCGTCCTCGTGCAGTGGCCCCAGAGCGACCTCAAGCTCCTCAAGGACGCCACCATCCAGTTCCTGAACGCGCGCGTCTCCGACGCGAAGCTGGCCGAGCAGGACCGGCAGAACTACTCGAGGATCCTCGAAGCGCTCCGGACGTATGTCAGCCTCGACAACGGGTACTGGAAGGTGCGGGACGTCCTCACGGCCCTTCGCTTCCAGGGCTGGCTCGACCCGGACAGCAAGAAGAGCTGGGACCAGACGCTGAAGTAGACGCCGGACGGATCGCGCGCCGTCGAGGACGAGGCGCGCCGCGTCCATGCCACCTTCCGTGGTGTGTGTGGCTGCGTTCGGCTCAATGGTATAAATCCCGGCAGGCAATTTGGTGTTTTTTGGTTTGAGTCTCTGTCGCATTCGCGGGGGGCTGACATGGCCGTAAGGCCGAGGTCGGCGCACCCTGGCTGGGGGACGAAGGTAAGGTGAGCGAAGCTCCTTCGGGTGCGAGACCGTGAGCCGCGCAAGCGGTCCTCGGAGCCTCATCCGCTGCGTGGCGCCAGCGCTCGCGCTGGCCCTGCTGGCGCCCGGATGCGGCAGGAGGTCCCGGAGCGGAACGGCGGCGGCAGGCCTGGCGCTCCCGGCTTCGCCCCCGGTCGCGGCGGGTCCGGACGACCTGTTCGAGGACGTGACGGCGAAGTCGGGGATCGACTTCGTCCACCAGCTCGCCAGCGGCAAGCTCACGAACATCGTGGAGTCGGTCGGAGCCGGCGGGGTCGTCTTCGACTACGACGGCGACGGCCTCCTCGACGTCTACCTCGTCAACTCTGGGCCCCATGCGGTCATCTCGCCGGGTCCCGACGGCATCCCGCGCCTCCCGAACCGGCTCTACCGCAATCGCGGCGACGGGACGTTCGAGGACGTCACGAAGAAGGCCGGCGTGGAGGGCTCCGGCTACGGCGTGATGGCGGCGGCCGCGGACTACGACAACGACGGGCACGTCGACCTTTTCGTCGTGAACGTGGGGCGGAGCATTCTCTACCGCAATCGCGGCGACGGGACGTTCGAGGACGTCACGAAGAAGGCCGGACTCGGACAGGAGGGGACGAGCGTCGCGGCGACTTTTCTCGATTACGACAACGACGGGCACCTGGACCTCTTCCTCGTCAACTACCTCACCTACGACCCGAGCTACAAGCTCCACTACGGCCCCGACGGCTATCCCGGGCCGCTCGCCTACAAGGCCGAGTTCAACGTTCTCTACCGCAACCGCGGCGATGGCACGTTCGAGGACGTGAGCGAGAAGGCGGGAGTGAGAATCCCCAACAGCCGCGGGATGGGCGTGACGCCCTTCGACTTCAACGGGGACGGGCACCAGGACCTCTACGTCACGAATGACGCCTCTCCCAACCAGCTCCTCCTCAACGATGGCAAGGGCCGCTTCAGGGACGCGGGAGTCGAGATGGGCGCAGCCTTCAGTCAGGACGGGGACGCCGCCGCCTCGATGGGCGCCGCGATCGGGGACGTGAACGGAGACGGCCTGCCGGACATTCTCGTCACGTCCATCGGCTACGGTTCGCTCTACCTGGGGACGCCCGAGGGCCTCTTCAACGACACGATCATGTCGTCGGGAATCGGGCGGATCAAGGCGCAATACGCGTCGTGGGGCGGCAGCTTCATCGACTTCGACAACGATGGAAATCTGGACGTCGTGATCGTGAACGGGGACCTGCACTATCTGAACGGGTGGGAGGCGCTCCTGCTCGAGAACGACGGGACGGGGGTCTTCAAGGACGCCTCGCAGAAGGGCGGAGCCTTCTTCAGGACGAAGTTCCGGGGGCGGGGCGCCACGGTCTTCGACTTCGACAACGACGGGCGGATGGATATCCTCACCACCAACATCGCGGACCGTCCGGTCCTGCTCCGGAACCGGGACACTTCGGGCAACACGTGGATCGCGCTCGATCTCGAGGGGACGAAGTCCAACAGGGACGGGTTCGGGGCCAAGGTGACGCTGAAGGCCGGAGGGCGCACGGTCCGCGCCGAGGCCCGCTGTCCGACGACGTATCTTTTCCAGGGTGACCGACGGCTTCACTTCGGGCTGGGCAAGGCGTCGAAGGTCGACTCGATCGAGATCGCGTGGCCGAGCGGCCAGAGCCAGCGGCTGGAGAATGTCCGGCCCGGGCAGATCCTGAAGGTACGTGAACCGGGGGAGCGCCGTTGACGGCTTCCCAGAGGCTCCCGATCCTGGGCGCCTGTCTCCTCGGGACGCTGGCATGCCAGGGGCGAAAGGCCCCGCTGCCGGCTGGAAGCCTGGTCATCGCGCAGACTCCCGCTTCTCCCGCCGCGTCTTCCAACCCGCGGAGCGTGCTCGATGCACGCTACCCGCAGGGAAGCCGCGTGATCCTCGCGGTGCCCCCTCTAAACCCGGGAAACGTGCGGGTCCTTTCTCAGGGCCTCGTCGCGGCGGGAGAGCCCTTCGTGACGCCCGACGGCCAGCGGGCTCTCTTCGCGGGGAAGCGGACACCGGACGGCACGTGGCAGATCTACGACGTCTCGCTGGGCGGGGGAAAACCGCGCGCCCTCACGTCGATGCCGGGAGGCGCGACGAGCCCGACCCTCCTCGCGAACGGAAGCGTCGTGTTCGTGTCTCCGGCCCGCGGCCCCGAAGACGGGTGGTTTCCGAAGAATCCAGCGGCGCTCTGGGCGCTCGCTCCCGGAGAAGCTACTCCGAAGCGGCTCACCTACGGCACCGCCTCCGCAGCCGACCCGACGGTCCTTTCGGACGGCAGGATCCTCTTCGTGTCGGCGATGCCGCCGGAGTCGTCGCCGCCCCGCTGCTCGCTCTTCACCGTGTACAACGACGGCACCGGCGTCAGCCCCTACGCATGCCAGCACGACGGGTCCGGCGAGATCGGCCGTCCCCGCGAGCTGCCTGGCGGGCGCATCGCCTTCCTTTCGCGGGCGACCCGTTTCGGACGAGGGGGCGTACGCGAGATGGTCCTCGCGTCCCGCCCGTGGCTGAGCCGGCAAGCGCTCCTGCCGGCGGATTCAGGGATTGCGGAGCCGCTCTTTCACGACCCCGCATGGGAAGAGCTGGAGGCGGTTCGGGTCGAGCCCCGGAAGAGGCCGATGGGGAGAATTTCCACCCTCGACATTGCGAAGAAAAGCGGCGTGGTTTTCTGCCTCGACGTGGACCACACGACGTACGAGCCGCGGACCCGGGCGGCCCGGGTCCGGATCCTCGCCGCCGGGGACGGCGGGACGTCGCGTCCGCTCGGCGAGGTTCCGGTGCACGAGGACGGCTCGTTCATGGCCGAGGTGCCGGCCGACGTGGCGCTCGGATTCGAGGCGCTCGACGAGGCCGGCAACGTCGTGCGCCGGCTCCCGCCCTCGGTCTGGGTCCGGCCGGGGGAGAACCGGGGTTGCATCGGCTGTCACGAGCCTCACGGCCTCGCGCCGAGAAACATGCGGCCTCTCGCGGTAAAGGAGCCTCCCGTCGCGGTGGGCCTCACGGCCCGGACTCGGCCCGGGAAGACCTCGTAGCCATGAGAATGAGAGGCTTCGCCACGACCGCCACCGCAGGAATCCTCGTCGCGGCGGGCCTCGTCGCGGGGGCGCGGTGGCACATGCTGAAGACGTCCGGCAGGAAGGACCTGACCGGAGTGAAGAGCTGCCAGACGTGCCACGGGCGGCCCGAGACGCTGGAGGAGCTTCCTTGGGCGAAGCCTCGCCCGCACCACGCGTCGCCGGGCGGGCTCGCCGTCTCCCCGGACGGAAAGCGCCTCTACGTGGCGCTCGACGACATGGACGAGGTGGCCGAGGTCGACACCGCGACGCGCCTCGTCGTCAGGAGATCGAAAGTGCCGGGCGGCCCGACGGGTCTCGCGCTGGATCCGGCGGGGGAGCGCCTGTACGTCACCTGCCGGAGCGGCGACCGCGTGGCGGCCCTCGAGACGGCGACGTTGAAGGAAGTGGCGGCGGCGCCGGTCGGGGCCGCTCCGGTCGGGATCGCGTGGATCCCGTCGCAGGGCTCGGGCCGGCTCGTCGTCGCGAACACTGTTTCCGACGACGTGACCGTCCTCTCCCCCTCTCCGCTCGCAAGCCTCGGGCGTCTCACCGGCGGGCGGGAGCCGTACGCGGTGGCGGCCTCGCCCGACGGCAGCAAGGCCATGGTCGTGAGCCGGATGGCGGGCCTCACACGTGGAGACGAGGTCCCGGCGGCCGAGGTCACGATGGTCGATCCGGCGGGGATCCGTGTCGTCTCGCGCGAGAGGCTCGAGTCGGGCCACCTGTCGGAAGGGATCTGCGCGGTGCCCGGGCGGTCGTGGGCCCTGTCGCCGATGATCAAGGTCCGCAACCTGGTCCCGATCACTCACGCGGCGCAGGGGTGGGTGGTGTCCGCCGGCGTCGCGGTTTGCGATCTCTCGAAGGGCTCGGTGGTCGAGCTCCCGCTGGACGAGACGAACGCCTACTTCGCCGATCCTTCGGGGATCGCCGTCGAGCCGTCCGGGAAGCGCGCGTTCATCGCTTCCGCGGGCGCCGACGTGGTGACGGTGGTGGACCTCGACCGGCTCTCGCGCTGGCTCGAGACCGCCGGCGATGGCGCCCGCCGCGACGCGATCGACGACCTGCAGCTTTCGCCGGAATACGTCGTGGCCCGCGTCCCCACAGGGCTCAACCCCCGCCAGGTCGCGCTGAGCCCAGACGGCCGCACGCTCTGGGTCGCCGAGCGCCTCCAGGACTCTGTCCTCGCCATCGACACGGGGACCCTCCAGCCGATCGGAAGGGTCGTCCTCGGAGACGGCGGGGGCAACGACCCGATCCGGCGCGGAGAGAGGGTTTTCGCGCGCGCCTCGACCACGTTCCAGGGACAGTTCTCCTGCCGCTCGTGCCATCCGGACGGGCACGCGGACGGCCTGGCCTACGACTTCGACATCGACGGCGTGGGCCGCGACATCGTCGACAACCGCAACCTCAACGGGCTCGCGGGGACCGAGCCGTTCAAGTGGACGGGGAAGAACCCGTCGCTCAGGATCCAGTGCGGGCCCCGGTTCGCCAAGGTGCTGACCCGCTCCGACCCGTTCGGGGAGAAGGACCTGGACGACCTCGACGCGTTCATCTTCTCTCTCCCGCCGGGCCGGACGCCGTCGTCCGGGCCGTGGACTGAAGCCCAAAAGCGGGGGCGGGATATCTTCTTCGCCACAACGACGACCGACGGCCGGGAGATTCCATACGGCAAGAGGTGCTCCACGTGCCATCGCCCGCCGCTCTACACGGACCGCCTCCCCGCCGACGTCGGAACGAAGGGGCCGGCCGACAACACGGGCCTTTTCGACACGCCGCACCTCCTCTCGGTCGCCGTTTCCGCCCCGTTCCTTCACGACGGGCGGGCGGCTACGCTGGAGGAGATCTGGACGGTCTACAACCCGAAGGACCAGCACGGGATCACGAGCTACATGAACAAGATCCAGCTCAACGACCTGATCGAGTACCTGAAGAGGCTCTGAGATGACGAAAAAGCCCGTAGCAGTCCTGGCCTGTGCCGCCGCAGCTCTCGTCCTGACGGGACCCCTGAAAGCACGGAGCGGCAGACCCGCCGTCGAACTCCCCTTCCCGCTCATCGAGCGGTTCGAGCACTTCGGGCCCGAGCAGGGGCTCCCCGCCTGGAAGGTGCACTGCGTCCTGGCCGACAAGGGGAAGGTCTGGGTCGGGACGTCGAAGGGGCTCGCGGTCCTCGAAGGGAAAAAGTTCAACGTCATCGGTCCCGAGCAGGGCCTTTCGCACTCCGTGGTCACGGCGCTTGCCGTCGACCCGGCGACGGGGGACCTCTGGGCCGGGACCCTGCGGGGCCTCAACCGGATCAGCGCCGGAAAGGTCGAGACGTTCACACAGACGAGTAGCGGACTACCGAACAACGTCGTTTACAGCGTCGCCGTTGGGAAGGACGCGGTCTGGGTGGCGACCGCCGCGGGTGTGGGTCGAAGGGACGCCAGGACCGGGAGCTGGAGCCTCTTCGACGCGACGAACACGTTGATGCACGAGCCGTGGGCGTATGCGGTCACGCTCAGCCCGGAGAAGCTGTACATCGGAGTCTGGGCGGGCGGCATCGTGGAACAGGATCTGGCGCGCGGGACGTGGAAGGAGTACCGGGACCCCGACGGGGAGATGGAGCTGGACCTCGCGCCCGACGACGGGCCGATCAGCGACATCACGTCATGGGTCACGTGGGAGGACGGGATCCTGTGGCAGGGGAGCTACACCGGAGTTGCCCGTTATGACGGGACCCGGTGGAAGAGCTATCTCGAGAAGAAGAGCCCGCTCGTCTCCAACTTCGTCAACTTCATCGCCGCGAAGGGACGCGTCGCCTGGATCTGCACCGACCGGGGCCTCACGGTGACGGACGGGACGAGCTGGGCGACATACAAGGGCGCCGAGGGGGGGGGCGGAACACTGGAGATCACGCGCCCCGGCGCCCCGCCGGAGAGACGCAGGACGGCGACCGCGATGTCCAACGACTTCGTTCTGGGAGCCTCGATCACCGAGAACGAGGTGTGGCTCGCGACCTCTCACGGTCTCACCCGCGGGATCTTCGCCGGGAGGAGCGACCAAGCAACAGGCGCGCGAAAAACGGGCACACAAGGAGCCTCGAGATGACGAAAGCAACCTACTTCGAGACGCCGGTCCGCGTGGACTCCCGATACTCCGAGGCCGAACAGGCCGAGCGGCGCGCCCTGGGTCTTCCACCGGACGCGCCGGCCGAGAGCGGCCTCATCAGCGCGCCGCCGCGGCTCGGCCGGCCGGTTGTGAGGAAGCGCGCCATCCGCGCTCCGCAAGTCCTGAACGAGGCTCCCGACTACCCGCAGGCCGTCTCGTTCTCCCGTGGGCTCCGCGTGGAGCTCGAGGGCGGGGTGGCGCACCTCTTCCTCAGCGGGACGGCGAGCGTCGGAGCGGACGGAGCGACTCTCCACCCGGGCGACTTCCGAGCGCAGTGCTGGCGCACCTACCGGAACCTCACTCAGCTCCTCGAGAGCGAGCTGGCCACGTGGCACGACGTCGTGAGATGCACATGCTATCTGCGGGACATCGAGCGCGACTACGCCGACTTCAACGACATCAGGACGGAGTTCTTCCGGGCCCTCGGGCTCGACCCGCTCCCGGCCTCGACCGGCATCCAGGTGCGCCTCTGCCGGAGCGACCTCCTCGTGGAGATCGAGGCGCACGCGATCCTCGAGAGCAGCGGAGGCTGACGATGAGGGCGGCGCCACTCGCTCTTCTCGCGCTCCTACTCGCGCCGTCGCCGCGCCTCGCGGCGGCCGAAGCCCCGGCCCCGTCGAACGCTCCGACCCCGTGGCCGCCGCGGTACGCGAACGCGCCCGAGGAGCTGGTCCCCTTCCGGCGCGTGGAGCCCTATCAGAGGTATTTCACCGAACCGTTGCCATTCTACGGGCCCGGCCGGGATTATCCCGACCCGCCCGGGCTCAAGACCCTTCGTGTGGGCCTCCTCGCGCCCTCGCCAGCATCCTCGGACGCCTTCCGGGGCGCCATGATGCGCAAGAGTGTCGAGATGGCGATCGACGAGGCGAACGCCTCCGCGAAGCCGGGTGAGCTCCCATTCGAGTTGGTCGTGCGGGAGGACTCGCTCCTTTGGGGAAGCGCGGCGAACATCCTCGTCGACCTCGCCTTCACCGACGAGTGTCTCGCGGTCGTCGGGTCCATCGACTCCACCGCGACGCACGTGGCTCTCCGGGTCGCGCTGAAGGCCGAGATCTTCATTGTGAACACGGGCTCGTGCGACCAGACCGTCACCGAGACCTCCATCCCGTGGCTTCTGCGCACGTGGCCCGACGACCGCCAGCACGGCTACCGTCTTGCGGAGCTGGTCGTCAAGGAGCAGGGGCACCGGCGGATCGCGATACTGAGAACGAACGACCGGAACGGAAGGGTCGGGGTGAAGACCTTCGTCGACTCGGTCCGCCGCCTCGGCCACCCCGTGCTTCAGGAAATGCGCTTCCTGCCGGGCGCGAAGTCGTTCGACACGCAGGTGGCCCGCATCAAGGCGGCCGAGCCCGACGCCGTGGTCCTCTGGGGAGAGCCGGAGGACGCCGGGCGTGCCGCCGCGGCCCTCCGCAAGGGCGGTGTCACGGTGCCGCTCTACGGCCCCGAGCGGCTCTTCGGGTCCGCGTTTCTCGCGGCAGCAGGCCAGGCCGCCGAGGGAATGACGATTACGTACCCGTTCGACCCCACGCGGACGGACGAGGCCTGGACCGGCTTCGTCGAGAGGTTCCGGAAGCGCTACGCGACCGCGCCCGAGGCGTTCGCAGCGTACGCCTACGACGGGACGCGCATCCTCCTCGACGCCATCCGGACCGGGGGCCCCAACCGCTTCAGGATCCGCGACGCCATCGCGGCCGTCAGGCGATACGAGGGTGTCACCGGCACGATGGTCTTCGATCCGACCTTCAACAACCTGGCTCCGCTGAGGATCGCGCGGGTGAAGGGGAGCGCCTTCCATTTCGAGAAGGCCCCGGCCGGAGGGAAGTAGCGTCTTGATCCGCCCCGTATTCTCCGTCCTGGCGGCCGCCGCCCTCCTGTGCGGTGCGCCGGAGGCGTGCGCAGCGGACGGCCCGTCCCTGGTCGTGGGCCTCCTCCTCCCGCCCGACGAGCCGGAAGCTGCGAGCATCCGGCAGGGGACCCTCGCGGCGGCCGAGGAGGCGAACGAAGGCGCCGGCCCGCGCGTGAAGGTGGCCGTGAGGGGAAGGACGGGGGCCTGGGGAAGCGACGCCTCCGAGGCGGCTCTTCTCGTCATGGACGACGGCGCGGTGGCGCTCATCGCCCCGCCTTCAGGCGCAGCCTCCCACCTGGTGCTCCAGGTCTCCGGGAGAACGGCGGTCCCGGTCGCCTCCCTCTGCCCCGACGCGTCGGTGACGCGGGCCGCAATCCCGTGGATGGTCCGCGTCGCTCCGTCGACCCTCGACGAGGCCCGGGCTCTGTTCGAGGGAACGGCGGCTTCCCGGTGGCTCGCCTTCGTGGCTGCGGGACGCGCGGGACGTGAGGCATCGCGCGACCTCGCGGCGGCTGCCGCCGCGGCGGGGGGGAAGCGATCGATCGCAAGGGCGGTCGAGACGGACGGCAGCGTGACCGGGGCGGCCCTGCGGGATCTCGTCTCCTCGGTTCATCCCGACGCGGTCCTCGTCTGGCTCGACCCGGTTCCGGCAGGCCGCCTCGCCCGCTCGCTTCGCGTGGCGGGTTTCGCGGGCCCGCTCGCCGGCCCGATGCGGCTCGCCTCGCCGGCCTTCGCCGCCGAGGCGGGCTCCGGTGCCGAGGGGCTATTCGTCCCCGTCGTCGCGTCCGACGGGGACGGGGTGAGGGCCGCGTTCGAATCGCGCTACCGGCGGCTCTTCGGGGCCGCCCCCGGCCTGGCCGCGGCCATCGCCCACGACGCGGCGAAGCTCCTGTTCGATGCGCTCCGGAGGGGGGGTGCGGAGGGAGCCCGTCGCGCCTTCCCGCCGGCGGAGCGCATCCGGGGAGCGACGGGACTGCTCGCCTTCGACAGAAAGGGCAATCGGCTTGTTACACTTCAGGTTCGGCGCTACCGCGACGGACATCTGGTTCGCGGTTGAGGAGATCACGGCAATGATCCCCGCTCTTCCTCCACTTCGGGTCACCCGCTCCTCGCACCCCGAGTACGCGGCGCCGTTCAGCACGCGACCCGTGATGGCGGGGGGCGTCACGGTGGGTGGGGAGAGTCCGGTCGTGATCGCGGGTCCCTGCACGGTCGAGAGCCGCGAGCAGACGCTTTCGATCGCCCGCGCGTGCAAGAAAGCCGGCGCTCGCATGCTTCGGGGCGGCACCTTCAAGCCGAGGACGAGTCCCTATTCGTTCCAGGGGATGGGGAAGGAAGGCCTCGAGATCCTCGCCGAGGCCCGTGCCGAGACGGGGCTCCCGATCGTCACCGAGGTCCTCGACCCGCGCCTCGTCGAGCTCGTCGGCTCGTATGCGGACGTGATCCAGGTCGGCTCGCGCAGCATGCAGAACTTTCCGCTCCTCACCGAGGTGGGCCGATACGGCAAGCCCGTTCTCCTGAAGAGAGGCTTCGGCGCCACGCTCGAGGAGTGGCTGTACGCCGCCGAGTACGTAGCCCTCGGCGGCAACATGGAGATCATCTTCTGCGAGCGCGGCATCAGGACTTTCGCGAACGGCGCCTACGACCGCGCGACGCTCGACCTCGCCGCCGTCCACGCGCTCCGTCGGCTCACCCCTTTCCCGGTGATCGTCGACCCGTCGCATGCCGCCGGGCACGCCAACCTCGTCCCCGACCTCGCGGCCGCGGCGCTGTCGCTGGGCGTCGATGGGCTCCTCATCGAGGTCGTGCAGTCGGGAGCCGACCGGGCGGTTGTGAAGTGTGACGGCGAGCAGGGGATCGTACCGGACGAGCTGGCGTCAATCGTCGCCCGGGCCGAATCGGAGGCCGCCCTCCGGCGCGGGCCGCTCGCCCCGGTCGCCTCGAGTGACGGCGACGACGGCCGGGCTAAGAACCGTCGCGTCGAGCTGGTCAAGCAGTGAGGGTGCGCGCCGTCAGAACGATTTCCGCGTCGCTCGCGGGTCCGAAGTCGCTTCGACGGCTGCGGGCTGGACGGATGAAGCCCCAATAAGGGTCTTCTCGGTCTCCGGCTAGGGCGCCGGGTCCAGCCCCATCACGACACCGTGCCGCTCGGGGACGCTGCCCTCCGGCTCGGACCCGAAGACGAGCGGAGGCAGCTCCCACTCGACGAGGTATCCGAACTCCTTCCGGAAATCCGCGAGCGACATGCCCGCCGTGGCCGCGAACTTCGCGAGCTCGTGGGGGTCCTCGAAGTCGTCGCGACGGAGGCGCAGCATGTACCGCCGCGCGATGGCGTAGTGCGTGGAGTGGATGTCCACCATCCGGACCTTCGCGCGCCCCGTCGAGGGATTGATCAGGTCCTCGAAGGGAATCGGCACGAAGCGGCCCCCCTGCATCGAGATCATCACGGAGTGCCCGCCCGAGAGGAGGCACTTGGCCGCGCAGTAACCGAGATCGCGCGTGTACTCCAGATCGAACGGAATCGGGTCGGCGCAGCGCAGCTCGTAGCCGATGTTCTTGGCGACGATGGTCGTCTTGATCCCGAACTCCTTGAGCCGCTGCTGGACGGCGGCCTTCAGGATCTCGCCGATGTTCACCTCCGCGATGCGGACGTTCCCGTGCGTGTCACGCTCGACGTCCTGGAGGCCCTCGAGCTCAGAAGGGTCGAGGCCCTCGACGAGCCCCTCGGCGATCACGGCGACGCCGTCGCGCCGGCCATAAGAGAGGCGCTTCAGGATGGCACCTACCAATGTGTCCACGATGGCCTTGAAGCGGATCTGGTGGCCGAGAAACTCCTCGGGGATCAGCGTGAGCGTAGCTCCCGCGGCCTTCCCGATGCCGAGCGCCAGGTGACCTGTCTTCCTCCCCATGGCGACGATGAAGTACCAGCGGGAGGTCGTGCGCGCGTCCACCATCAGGTTCTTGACGATCTCGACCCCGTAGTGGCGGGCGGTCTGGTAGCCGAAGGTGTCCACATGGGCAGGCAGGTCGAGGTCGTTGTCGATCGTCTTGGGAACGTGGACCACCCGGATACGCCCCTCGGCCTTCTCCACCAGTTTCATGGCCGAGTACGCCGTGTCGTCGCCGCCGATCGTGATCAGGCGCGAGACGTTCAGGCGCAGGAGCGAGATCACCGTGTTCTCCAGGTGCTGAGGGTCCCGGGTCGGGTTCGCCCGCGAAATGCCGATGTAGGAGCCGCCGCGGAAGTGGATGCGGCTGACCTCCTCGATCGTGAGGGGAGAGATGTGCTCGATGTTCCCCTGCATGATCCACTCGAAGCCGTCGCGGATGCCGGTCACCTCCACGCCTTCGAGGACAGCACGGATTGTGGCCGAGCTGATGACGCTGTTGATCCCCGGGGCCGGCCCGCCTCCCACGAGGATCGCCAGGCTCTTCTGCTGACTCATGGTCGACCCCTTCAGCGAGAGACGGGAGCAAAAGAGTCCGTTGCGCCGCGTCGCGTCCTGCGCTGCCTGACGATATTGCGCTCAGCGGCGAGCGCAAGCGAGACTACTGAAGCGGGGGAAAGGCGAACGAGCGCCAGGTGGTACCGTGCTCGGGGAGGACGGCCGAGAGGCGTTCCGCGGGCTTCTCGACCGTAGTCGCGTGGCTCTGGTGGCTCCTCGTCCCGGTCCGGCGGCGCCTTGCCATTCTCAACTTCAGGAGCGCCTTCCCCGGCGTCCCGCCAGGCGTCCCGCTCCGCAGGATGATGGCCGGCCTCGTCCTCGGCTACTTCGAGCTGCTGCACGAGGAAAGGGTTCCAGGGAGTGTCGAGCTCTCGATCGAGGGAGCCGGGCCGATTGCCGAGCGCGGGAAGGCGGGCAAGGGGACCCTCGTCTTCGCCGGCCACCTCGGCTCATGGGACCTCGTCGGGCCGCTCCTGGCGCGCCGGACGGGGATCAAGGCGACGGTCGTCGTGAAGGGCCCGCGGTCGAAGGCAGTCGCCGCGCTGATCGAGCGCGTCCGAGCCTCGTACGGGCTCGGCCTCCTGCCGAACAAGGCCGGGTCGATGCCGCGCGTCTACGAGGTCCTCGAGGATGGGCACACCGTCGTCTTCGTCATCGACCAAAGGCTCACGCGCGGCGTCGCCGTCCCGTTCTTCGGCCGCCTTGCCCTGACGGCCCCGGCGGTCGCAGTCGCGGCGGCGAAGACCTCGGTCCCGGTCCATTTCCTCGAATACTGGCGGGAGGGGACGGGGAGGCACCGGGCGGCCTTCTCCGGGCTTCTCTTGGTGACGGGGAGAGCGGAGGACGACGTCGCCGCCTTCACCGCGAGGATCGAGGAGGCCGTGAGGCGGCGGCCGCACAACTGGCTCTGGCTCCACGACCGCTGGAAGGGAGCGCCCGCCACCGCGATCAGATGACCGGGAGCGCGGGCGGCCCGCCTATTTCCTTGGCGCCTACTTCTTCCCCTCCGCCGGCGTGAGGTCGAACTTTCCGCTCGCCACCACGAAGATGACGCACTCGCCCCCGGTGTCGCACTTCGTAACGTGCTTCACCCCGTGGGGCTGGTACTCGTACGAGCCGGGCGGGAGCTTCTTCTCCGGCCCGCCCTCCGTCGCCGCGATCATCGTCCCCGAGACGACCACGAGTTTCATGTCTGCCGAGTGCGTGTGGAGGCCGGCGTTGAAGCCAGGCTTGAACTTATGGAAGGCGCCATGGGCTCCCTTCGTCGGATCGCCCCAGACCACCGCCATCGAAACATCGGCGTTGGCCGGGTTGGCGACCCATTTCAGCTCGTCAGGAGCCATGGTCACGAGCTTGGCGGGCGTGGCGGCGTGTTTCGCCTTGGGCGCGTCGGCTTTCGCCTCCTCGGCTAGGGCCGCTTGAGCGAAGAGGGCGACCGCCGTTGCCACCAGAATGGTCCGGAAGATACTTTTCATCTTGAGCCTCCTTTGAGACTGCGTATCATATGCGATTCCGAAAGATGATGACGAAACGGTGGGTGGAGTAGCGTTGGCGGATGGATTCGGGCTCGTTCGTGAAGTTCGCGATCCTCGCCGGCGTTTTCGTGGCCGGCGGAGCCTGCCGCGATGGAGCGGGGCCTCGTTTCGAGGACGTGACGGCGCAGGCCGGCATCACTTTTCGCTACAACTTCGGCGATTTCACGTACGACAACATCCTGGAGTCGAGCGGCTCGGGGGTCGCGGTCTTCGACTATGACGGCGACGGGAAGATGGACATTCTCTTCCTGAACGGCCGGTACATCGAAGGGGTGAGCGACCCGAAGGGCCGCGTCTTTTCGAACGCGAGAAACGCCCTCTACCGGAACAACGGGGACGGCACGTTCACCGACGTGACGGAGAAGGCCGGACTCGGCGGGAGCCACTGGTCAATGGCGGCGACGATCGCCGATCTCGACGGCGACGGGCTCGAAGACATCTTCCTCTCGAACTACGGACCGAACACGTTCTTCCACAACAACGGGGACGGCACGTATTCGGATTGGACGGAGAAGGTGGGCCTCCAGGGCCCCGAGACGCTCAACGGATTCGTCAAGTGGAGCGTGGGCGCGGTGGCGTTCGACGCCGATGGGGACGGCAAGCCGGAGCTTCTTGTCGGGAACTTCCTCGCCTTCGACCCCAGGTATCGGAGCCCCGGGTCGCCGGAGAGGATGCCCTCGCCGGCGGAGTACAAGGGCCAGCCCTCCTTCCTTTACAAGAGAGAGGCCGACGGGCGATTCGTCGACGTGACGAAGCAGGCTGGCCTGTACTTTCCCGAGAGCAAAGTCATGGGCCTGACGGTATACGACTGCGACGGGGACGGCCTTCTCGACATCTTCCAGGCAAACGACCACCAGCCGAATTCCCTTTTCCGCAATCTCGGCGGGGGAACATTCAGGGACATCGCGGCGGAGGCGGGGGTGGCCGTCAACCTCGACGGCGTTGGGACCGGCCACATGCACGGCTCGCTCGGCGACGTGGACGGCGACGGGCTGCTCGACATCTTCGTGACGGACCTCAGCTACCAGAGCCTCTACCGCGCGATCGGCCCGGGCCGCTTCGAGGACATCGTCGAGCGAAGCGGGATTCGGAGGCTCATGAATGGAGCCGAGTCCTGGGGAGCCGGACTCTATGATTTCGACAACGACGGAGACCTCGACGTTTTCGCTGCGAACGGGGGAGCCGACACTCTCGTCGAGAAGCGCCCGACTCTGCTCGTGAACGACGGCAGCGGGCATTTCACCGATGCCGCCGACGGAGGCGGGCCATATTTCCTGGGGAAACGGTCCGGTCGCGGAGCGGCCTTCGGGGATTTCGACAACGATGGTCGGATCGACATCGTCGTCTCGCACGTCGATCTGAAGGCGACGCCCGCGCTTCTCAGGAACGTCACCGCGAACGGGAACCACTGGCTCGGCGTCAGCCTCCAGCAGGGCAAGAACCGCGCGGAGCCTGTCGGCGCCGTCGTGCGCCTGACCGCAGGGGGGAAAACGCAGATCCGCGTCTACCAGCGGGCGCAGTCGTACTTGTCGCAGAACGACCCCAGGCTCCACTTCGGGCTCGGGAAGGCGACGCGGGTCGAGAAGCTGGAGGTCCGGTGGCCGGGCGGCGCCGTCGAAACGCTGACAGACCTGCCCGTCGACAGGTACATGGCAGTGATGAGCGGCGGCGGCACACGATCACCTCGGCCGCAATCGTAAGGATCTCAGACGCTGACCGATTTTCTGACAGATCACCTCCAGCCGCGCCCGCACCAGAACGTTCGAGACCATCCGGTAACTCACTGATCCGCAAGCCCCCGAGGCTCGGGGAGCGTACCCGGCGCGGGTTATCCCGCCTTGGCAGGCCACCTGCAATGCCCCAGCGACAGCTTTCGACTTGCCGGAGGATCCCATGAGCCTTCTCCCTCGCGGTCTCGCGCTGGTGGTCTTCTCGGCGGGAGCACTCCTCGTTCCCTCGTATCGTCCGCTTCCGGTCTCGACACTCGTCGAGGGCGGGCCGCCTGTGTCGCGCGGCGCGAAGTACACACCCATGGAAAAGGAGTTCTACCTGGCGGCGGACCAAGTCGGCTACATCCGGCCGGGCGTGAAGATCGGCATCGTGGGCATCACGAACGTGGTGCCCGGGAAGAAGCCGGTCGCGGAGATCACGATCAGCGACAGCCTGGACCAGCCGGTCGATCGCCTCGGCCAAGTGACGCCCGGACCCGTCACGCCCGGTTTCGTACTCGCGAGCTGGGATGCCGACAAGCGGCAGTACTTTGCTTACACGACTCGGATTCGGAGCGGCGTCACGAATCCCGCGACCGACCAGAACGGCACGTGGACGGATCTCGAACTCGGGCATGCCAAGTACACTTTCGGAACTATTCTGCCGGCCGACTTCGACGTCACGAAGATGCTGACGCTGGGCGTCCAGGCGAACAGAGTAATGCCGGCCGAAGTGCTCGACGGCAAGACGTACTACGCGGACAACGTGTTCAAGGACTTCAGGGCGGATGGAGGGCCCGCGACGCCTGTCTGGAACGCCATCAACACCGACACGGCCTGCAACAACTGCCACAACCCGCTCGCAATGCACGGCGGCGCACGGCGCAGCGTAAGGCTCTGCGTCCTCTGCCACCAGCCTCAGCACACGCTCAGCGAGACAGGCGAGTCGTTCGACCTGAAAGTCATGATCCACAGGATCCACAGGGGGGAGAACCTGCCCAGCGTGAAGGCTGGCAAGCCGTTCATTCTGACGGGCACGAGCGACTACTCCACCGTCGCTTTTCCGCAGGACATCCGGAATTGCTACTACTGCCACGAGGGTACGGACCCGACGAAAAAGCCGGTGCAGGCCGCGAACTGGTATTCCTACCCGAGCTCGAAGGCGTGCGGCTCGTGCCATGACAACGTGAACTTCACGACGGGCATAGGCCACCCGGCTGGCCCGCAAACCGACGGCACGTGCGCCAGCTGCCACCTTCCGCAGGGCGACGCCGAGTGGGACGCCTCGGTCATCGGCGCGCACACGGTACCCGACAAGTCGAAGCAGATCAAGGGCCTGAATGCCGAGATCATCTCGGTTAGCCAGGCCGCGCCGGGCAAGAAGCCCATCGTCACCTTCAAGCTCACGAACGGCGACGGCACGATCCTGGATCCGAAAACGTTCGGCTCGAACCTGAACATCGACCTGGGCGGGCCGACGTCCGACTACACCCTCTTCCCCGATTTCCGCGAGAGGGCCGACGGCGCCACCTTCGATGGGACCGTGGGGACGTACACCTTCACGAACGCGATTCCGGCCGACGCGTCCGGCACCTGGACCTTTGCCATCGAGTGCCGGCGAACGGTGACGCTGAATCCGGCCCCCGCCGCGGGCCCGGCGACATACCAGGAAGGCGCATTCAACCCGATCAAGTACGTCGCGGTCACCGGGGGCACGGTCAAGCCCCGGCGTACGCTCGTCGCACTCGCGAACTGCAACAAGTGCCACGAGCGGCTCGCGAGCCTCTTCTCCCATGACGGTCAGCGAATTGCGATCGAACTGTGCGTGATCTGCCACAACCCGAACCACACGGACGGGGCGCGACGCCCCGCGTCCGAGGGCAAAGCGGAGTCGGGCGCCTTCAAGCGGCTGATCCACCGCATCCACACGGGAGTGGATCTGACTCAGGACTACACGATCTGGGGCGGAAGCCCGACCAACTTCAACGGGGTCCGGTTTCCGGGGGATCGCCGCGACTGCCTCACCTGCCACGTGAACGTTGCGGCCTATTCCCTCCCGGTCACGCCCGACGCCGTACCCGTCGTCACCCCGCGTGACTATTTCTCGCCGCAGGGGCCCGGCACGGCGGCTTGTCTCGGCTGTCACGACAACCGTGACGCCGCCGCCCACGCATACCTGAACACGGTGAACTTCCCCGGCGCCTCGGGACCGACGGAGGCCTGCGGCACGTGTCACGGGACGGGAGGGGACTGGGCCGTCGACAAGGTCCACGCCCGGTAGACGAAGGGACCGACCGGGCCAGAGGCCCCTACGGATGGCTTACTCTCGAGCCGGCAAAATGGACCGTCAGGCTGAAGAGTCACGCTGGTTCTGGGCGACGCTGATCCTCTCGAGCGTCAGCATCGTCGCGGTCGTGTTCGCGGCCTGGGAGCTCGGGGAGAACCGCTTCTTCCGGGAGGCGGACTATGTCACCCTCCACTATCTCTACATCAGCCGCGGCGTGGCGTCCTCCTTCATTCTGGCGTTCTGGGCGGCGTGGTACGTGCTGCGCGAGCGGCGTCGGAGCGAGGAAGAGCTCCGCCGGTCACGGGAGCACTACCGCCATCTCCTCGAAGCCTCCCCTGGCGCCGTGGCTCTCTATGACGCCTCACTCCGCGTCACGGAGTGGAACGCGACAGCCGAGCGTCTCTACGGCTTCACGAAAGCTCAGGTCCTGGGCCAGCCGATTCCCATCGTGCTGCCCGAGCGCGACGACGAGCTGCGCCAGCTGCTGAGAAGCGCCGAGGCGGGCGAACCCGTCCTGGACTTCGAGACGCTTCGACGGGACAACAAGGGCGTCACGTTCGAGGTCCAGCTCAGCCTCATAGCGTTTCGGGAGGCACCGGGCAAGACCGACTTCCTCGAGGTCACGACCGACATCCGCGAGCGGGTGAGACTGCGTCAGACGCTGCTCGAAATCGAGAAGCTGACGAGCATGGGAAAGATGGCCGCTGGTACAGCCCATCATCTCAACACGCCGCTGGCCGCCATGCTCCTTCGGGTGCAGATGATGCGGGAACGCTCCGGGCAGGGGGCCGGCTCCCCGGACCTGGAGAAGCTCGAGAACGCTCTCCTCTTCTGCCAGCAGTTCGTGCGGCGGCTGCTGGAGTTCAGCCGGAATCCGGTGGCCCAGAAGCAGCCCGAGGAGATCGCCCACACCATCGAGTCGGTGGTCAGCTTCCTTGCGCCGGCCCTGCAGACAAAGCGCGCCCGCGTTCCGCTAGACTTGAGTGGCGCCGACGGCGCTCAGGTCCTGGCCGACCGGAATCTCCTGGAGGCCCTCTTCTTGATTCTTCTCAGCAACTCTCTGGATGCCATCTCGAACGACGGGACGATCGCCGTCCGGTGCCGCCGCGCCTCGCCGGATCGGATCGAGATCGAGATTGCCGACGATGGCTGCGGGATCGCTCCGGCCGACCTCGCTCACATCTTCGAGCCGTTCTTCACCACCAAGGGACCCGGCCGGGGCACGGGCCTCGGGCTGGCGATCGCGCGAAACATCGTCCTCGAGCACCGAGGCTCGATTCGCCTGGAGAACGCGCCGGTGCACGGCACCGTCGCGCTCGTCGAGCTGCCCGTCTGGCGGCCCGCCCCCGTGGGCGAGGGCACACGACCGTGAAGCCAGGCGAGACCACGCGCCCCTGCAGCATCCTCATTGTCGACGACGACGCACGCCTTGCCAGCACCCTGCAGGAGTTCCTGCAGGAGGAAGGCTACACCGTGGAGGTCGCGCTGTCGGGCGCCGAGGCCCTGGCAGTGCAGGAGCGGAACCCCAGCCTCGCGGTGGCCCTGGTGGACCTGATCATGCCGGTAACGGACGGCCTGTCGCTCATGGAGCAGCTCCACCATCGCGATCCCGACCTCGCCGTCGTCATCATGACGGGTTACGGCACCATCGAGACCACAGTGGAAGCCATCAAGCGCGGGGCCGAGGACTATCTGACCAAGCCGTTCGATCGTCAGGCCGTGTGCAAGAAGATCGCGCGTCTGATGGAGGTGTTCGAGCTTCGAGAGCGGGTCGTGCAGCTCGAGGCCAGCCTGCAGCATTCCCCTTCGTTCGAGACGTTCGTCTCGGTCTCGCCGCTCATGCAGCGCGTGCTCAAGCGGGTGCAGGCGGCCGCGGCCACCGATGCCTCGGTGCTCCTCCTCGGCGAGACGGGCACGGGCAAGGAGATGCTGGCGCGCGCGATCCACGCGGCCAGCCCGCGGGCGCGGCGCCCTTTCGTTCCGATCAACTGCGGGGCCCTGCCCCGCGAGCTGATCGAAAGCGAGCTGTTCGGCTTCCGCCGCGGCGCGTTCACCGGCGCCTACGCCGACACTCCGGGGATCTTCGCCACCGCGGGGGGAGGCACGGTTTTCCTGGACGAGATCGGCGAGATGCCGAAGGAGGCGCAGGTCAAGCTCCTGAGGGTCCTGCAGGAGGGAGAGCTGAGACCCGTGGGGAGCTCCAGGCCCGTCCAGGTCGACGTGCGCATCATCTCCGCCACGAACTGCCCGATCGGGACGCTCCGGTCCCAGCAACTCCGCGAAGACCTCTACTTCCGCATCGCCACCGTCGTGGTCGAGATCCCTCCGCTCCGCGCGCGCCCGGAAGACGTGCTCGTCCTGACGCAGCACTTCATCAGCCGGCTCGCCCGCCGCTATGGCCGGAAGATCACCGTTGCTCGCCCCGCGGTGGACCTTCTGCTCAGCTACCCGTTTACCGGAAACGTCCGCGAGCTCGAGAACATCCTGGAGAGCGCCGCGATCCTCTCCCTCGAGGATCCCCAGACGATCACCGAGAAAGAGCTCAAGCCGCTGCTCCGGGACTCCGGCCCGCCTCCTCCAACTGGCGGGTTTGGGCAGCAGCCGCTCTCCATGGAGCGCCTGGAGCACGTCGCGATCCAGCATGCGCTTCGCGTCTCTCAAGGCAACCGCACCAAAGCGGCCTCGCTGCTCGGCATCTCACGCGACACGCTCTACCGCAAGATGAAGCAGTTCAAGGACGCTCCCTGAGCTCGCCCCCACACAGCGGGTATCGTCCGGTTTTCTGACAGTGGCCGGTTTCCTGACGTTGCATCGGGAAGGTGAAAGCTGCCGGCCCGTTTGAGGCCCTGTCCTGCTCGCGCGGTAAACGCCTGCGCACTCACGTCTTAGGCTCTCGGGACGGCCGGCACCGGCGGCCATCTTCCGTGAATCGTCTCTGGTAGGCGGCTTGCGCTGCTCTACGAGGTGAGGATCCTATGCGCGAGTTCCGACGTTCGCATCACGCCAGCGGGATGGATGCTTGAGCTCGATGCGGCGGCTCCTCGTCTGGGCACTCCTGGCGCTGACCGCCTGCGCGCTTCTGGTCGCCGTCCTCCGGTGGGAACACGAGCACGTTCGCTCGCGGTGGAGCAGCGTCCTGGTCGGCAGTCCCCGGACCGGATGGCGGATCTTCCAGCAGAAGGGATGCACCCGCTGCCACAACGACGGCGGGACGGGTGCGGCAACCTCGATGGACGCAATTTCTGCTCGTTCCTCCCCGCCGGGGCCAGAGCGGATCGTCACCGCCATGTGGAACCACACGCCGGAGATGTGGGCGCGTATGCGGGCGGAGCGGGTTCCCTATCCGGTCCTCAGCCAGGAGGAGATGGCTCACCTCTTCGCATACCTCTACGCCGCGCGGACGGTCGAGCAGCTCGGGGACGCGGACCGGGGCCGGGAACTTTTCGAGGCGAAAGGCTGCATCGGCTGTCACGCCGCGGACGGGGCCTCCGGCCGGCCGCCAACTCTCCCGGCTCTTGCCCGTGTCGACACGCCCGTCCGATGGGCACGCGCCATGTGGAATCACCCGCCGGCGACGAAGGACGGCGGGGACCAGCCCCGATTCGAGCACGATGAGATGGACAACCTCGTGGCTTATGTCCGAGGCGGCCGCGCGGTGCGCTTCGACCTCGAACTGCTCGAGGCCGATGCGGGTCGCGGCTCGAAGCTCTTTCACGAGAAGTCCTGCACGGTGTGCCACTCGGTGAAAGACGAAGCCGGACGCGTCGGGCCCGAGCTCGGTCCGGGACGAGAGCTACCGCCAACCATCGTCCAACTCGCCGGATCGATGTGGAACCACGCCCCGGCCATGCGAAAGGCGATGGCGGAACGGGACATCAAGCCGGCGACTTTCGACGACGTGGAGATGGCGGACCTCGTCGCGTTCCTTTTCAGCCTCCGATATGCCGAGCCCGGCGGCTCGCCGAAGCTGGGGGAGGTCCTCTTCGAGGGCCGCGGCTGCAGCCACTGCCACGGCAACGCTGCGGAGGGGAGCCCGCAGGGGCCCGGCCTTCGCGGGCGCGGGAAGAACTTCAATTCCATCACCCTGGCGACGGCGCTGTGGCGCCATGGACCCGGTATGTACCGACGCGCCCAGGAAATGGGCCTTCGCTGGCCCGTCCTCATCGGGAGCGACGTCGGCAACCTGATGACATTCCTCAACACACCGCCGGAGGGAAAACATTGATGGAAGGAGACGCGACCTTCGACCGCCGCGCGGCCGCCCTTGGCTTTCTCGTGTTCCTCTTTTTTGCCGGGGGCGCCTCCATGATTTTCCGCAGCGGCCGCGCGCCGGGCGGCCCGGTCGACCAGCCCATCGCCTTCAACCACAAGAAGCACGTCAAGGATCTGGACCTGGCCTGCTCCACGTGCCACGCCTACTACGAGAAGGAGTCCTTCTCCGGCATTCCCGGCAGCGACGTCTGCATCTCCTGCCACGCCGAGGCCCAGGGCAAGAGCGACGAGGAGGCGAAGCTGGTCAAGCTGCTGACGAGCGGCGCTCCCCTGGTCTGGAAGCCGCTCTTTCGCCAGCCGCCTCACGTTTTCTACTCGCACCGGCGGCACGTTGTCGTGGCCAAGCTCGACTGCACGGTCTGCCACGGTGCGATCGCCGAGACCAGCACGCCCCCCCGGCGCGTGAAGCGGCTCGTCATGGACGACTGTCTCGGATGTCACCGTCAAAAGGGCGTGCCGACGGACTGCACGACGTGCCACAGATGAGTCTCGAGCGAATGGCGAGGGAACGGAGGAGTGCACCTTGAGCATCAGCCGGCGACGGTTCGTGGGGTTCACGGCCGGGGCGGCCGCGGGCACGGCCATCGGCATGTCCGCCGGGAAATTCCTCTCCGACTTCGCGTCGGCGGTGGACAGCCCGGTGTACGTTCCCCGCGGACCGGAGGGATTCACGCTCTCGGTCTGTGCCATGTGTCCGGGCGGCTGCGGCCTCCGAGCCCGGCGCATCGGCGAGCGCGCCGTCAAGCTGGAGGGCAACCCCCTCCACCCGGTGAACGGAGGGCGGCTCTGCCCCAGGGGCCATGCGGCGCTCCAGGGCCTCTACCATCCCGATCGTGCGCCGGGTCCCCTTCACCGGGTCGGCCCGCGCGGCTCGATCGGATCGTTCGAGCCGAGCACCTGGGATCGGGCGATGGACGAGATCGCCGGCCGTCTCCGCTCTCTCCGCGAAGCGAAACGTCCCGAGTCGCTCGTCCTGATCCGCGGCAGTCATGGGGGCATCGGGCTCCGGGTGGCGCGCCGCTTCGTGCAGGCATTCGGCTCGCCCAACGACGTGGCCCTCGACCGGGGCGAGGAGGCAGCCGCGTTGGCTCTCCTCGCGGGCCAGGGCGTCCGAACTGCGCCGGCGTACGACGTCCAGTCCACCGACTACGTGCTCTCCCTGGGCGGCGCGCTGCTGGAAGCCTGGAGCTCGCCGGTCCACATGACGCGGGCCTACGGAGAGTTCCGCCAGGGCCGTATGGGGCGGCGGGGAAAGCTCGTCCACGTCGAGCCGCGGCTCTCCGTCACCGCGTCCTCGGCCGACGAATGGATCGCCGTGCGCCCCGGCACCGGGGGGGTTTTCGCCCTCGGCCTCGCGGGCGTGATCGTTTCGGAGGACCTCCACAACCGGGACTTCGTGCTCGCGAGGACGCTTGGCCTCGAGGAGTCGCTTGACGCCCAGGGCCGTGTCCGGCCCGGCCTGAGAGCGCTCCTGGAGCGTCATTACGGCCTCGAGCGGGTGGCCGGCGAGACCGGAGTCTCGGTCAACGTCATCCTCAGGATCGCGCGGGAGTTCGCCGGGGCCCGCAGCAGCGTGGCGATCGGCCCCCGCAAGGGTCCTCTCCTTCCGGGCCAGCTCTTCGACCATCTCGCCGCGCAGGTGCTGAACGCGCTCGTCGGGAGCCTGGACACGCCCGGCGGAGTTCTCGTCCCGGAAGACGTGCCGCTGGCCTCGTGGCCCGCACTCCCCGCGGACGCCGCCGCAGCGGAGGGTCGCAAACGGCCCCGCATCGACGGTGCCGGAGGGAAGGACTTCCCGCTTCTCGGCTCCGACCCCGAGCGCCTCGCCGACGCCCTCATCTCCGGCTCTCCGTACCCCGCCGAGGTCCTGATGGTCGTCGGAGCGGATCCTCTCCTCACGTCAGCCGCCCCCGAGCGCTTCGCCGCCGCAATCCAGAAGGTGCCTCTCGTGGTCTCGTTCGCAACGATTCCCGACGACACGGCTCTCCACGCGGACTGGATACTCCCCGAGGCTCATTTCCTCGAAAGGTGGGACCTCCACACCTCGCCGCCCGGCGTCCCATACCCTCTCGTGAGCCTGGCCCAGCCGGTCCTCGCCAAGCCGCTGCGCGATGCGCGCCCCGTGGGCGAAGTCTTCATGGACCTGGCCCGTCGCGTGGGGCCGGCCACGTCGTTGGCGCTTCCCTGGAAGGACGTGCCCGAACTCATTCGCACCGAGATGGATGCGCTCTACGAGAAGCGGCGCGGAGCCATCATGGGAACCCAGTTTGACGAGGCATGGGTCCGCATGATGGAAGGCGCGGGCTGGTGGGCGCCCGGCTATCGATCGGCTGACGAGCTTTGGAAGAGGGCTCTGGAGTCCGGGGGCTGGTGGGATCCCTTCTACGACCACCAGGACTGGAAACGCGTCCTCAGGACCGAGTCGGGGCGCTACGAGTTCCGGACGGATCTTCTGGAAGGCGCCACGCAACACGTGCCGACCGCGGCAGCTCCGACTCCCGCCGTCAGCGCACAGCAGGGAACGGCCCCGGGTCCGCTCGCTCTGGTCCTCTTCGAGCCCCTTGCGATCGCAGGAGGAACGGGCGCCGAGCTTCCGTTCCTTCAGGGCATCCTGGACCCCGGCCAGGAGGAGCGCTGGGAGACGTGGGCGGAGATCCATCCGGAGAGCGCGGCGGTCCTTGGCGTGAAAGACCGGCAGTGGGTGCGGGTCGAGTCACCAAGCGGCGCCATCCTGGCCCGGGCCCGCGTCGGCCTCCGCGTCGTCCCCGGAGTGGTCGCCATCCCCGTGGGGCTCGGAAAGCGCGGGGGAGGCCGCTGGGCGAAGAACGCCGGAGCCAATCCGCTGCGGCTCCTCGTCCCCGCGCGCGACCCCCTGAGCGGCCTGCCGGATTTCGGCGCGACGACCGTACGCGTGTCACTGGCGGCGGCGCCCGGAATGGCCCGGCCGCCCGAAAGGAGCTGAGCGATGGCGCGCTGGGGAATGCTCATCGATCTCGACCGCTGCACGGCATGCCAGGCATGCGTCGTCGCGTGCCAGGTCGAGAACAACGTGTCGCCCGGGGGGGCCGACCAGGCGGAGCTCGGCCGGGCGATCTCGTGGATGAGGCTCGTGCCATTCCAGGAAGGGGGGCACGAACACGGGACGCGCCCCGACCTCCGGCTCGTGCCCCTGCCCTGCATGCACTGCGAGAAGCCTCCCTGCACGAAGGTCTGCCCGGTCAAGGCCACGCAGATCGACCACGACGGGCTCGTGGCGCAGGTCTACCCGCGTTGCATCGGCTGCCGCTACTGCACGACCGCGTGTCCGTATACGGTGCGCCACTTCAACTGGAAGAGGCCCGAGTGGCCCCAACCGATGGAGGAGGGACTGAGCCCCGACGTCTCTGTCCGCCCGAAGGGCGTCGTCGAGAAATGCACTTTCTGCCATCACCGGCTCCAGCAGGCCAAGGACAAGGCCCGCGCCGAGGATCGCCCGCTCCGCGAGGGCGACTACCAGCCCGCCTGCGTCGAGACCTGCCCCGCCGAGGCCATGGTCTTCGGCGACCTCGACGATCCCCGGAGCGGCGTCTCCCGGCTGTCCGAGAGTCCGCGGGCGTTCCGGCTCCTCGAGGAGCTGGGCACGAAGCCGAAAGTGATCTACCTGTCGAAAGGAGCATGGGGTGGAGAAGTCTGATACCGACCAGGACGCTCGGCTGTTTGCCCCCATGGAACGAACGGGGCGGC
>Ga0075520_1000031_pt1 | contig 39343 bp, 15 predicted proteins | sample NGEPerB_FD_75100 | JGI IMG/M metagenome (GOLD analysis project Ga0075520, IMG submission 75100) | Arctic peat soil microbial communities from the Barrow Environmental Observatory site, Barrow, Alaska, USA - NGEE PermafrostAB12-B | ecosystem: Environmental > Terrestrial > Soil > Wetlands > Peat ... | reverse complement strand
TGGCTTACCGCCCATCGACAGGGCGGCACCCGCCGTCCCGCGCCGCGGATTGACCCGAAGCAGAACCTGCGGCCGGGCCTGCCGATGACTCGCGAGGCCGTCCAGTTCGACGAGCTCGTCGAAGGATTCGGCCACGATCGCGAAGATGCCGGCGTCGAGACAAGCTTCCAGATCTGCCGTCGACTTGCCCGGACCGAGGAAGATGATGTCGCCCGGGTCGATTCCGGCCAGCAACGCGGTGCGTAATTCCGCCCGCGAGCAGACCTCGGCGCGCGCACCGGCGGCGGCCAAGACACCGACGACCGACACGTTCGGATTTGCCTTGAGCGAATAGAAGATCTCCATGGCCGACGGAAGCGCGTCGCGCAGCTCGGCGAACGACCTCCCGAGGACGTCGGCGTCGTAGACGAACAGGGGTGTGCCGAACCGATCTGCCTGTTCCGCGCACTGGGCAGCGTCGAGGCGCTGTATCTGCGTCAACTCGCCCTCCCGGCCGTTTCGCACCCCTCGCCGGCGATCCGTTGGACCAGCCGATTCCGATGGGCGAAGATTTCTGGCCGGCTCTGTGTCGGTGATGGATTGCTGCTCAGGAGCGGCGGCCACCACCGGACGACCGGCTTGTCTGCTCCAAGGTGCGGGCGCTCACAATCTTTTTTCTATACGCTGACCAGCCCGAACCTGGCCTATGTCGACAACGGGACCGGCAACCGGATCGGCCTTTATCCATCAGTCAGCAGGCCCCCATCGCGATATAGGGGCCGTGTAGCGGACCGCCGCATGCTCGATCCCGATCTCCCGGGTCGACGAACCCCGGGCTGGCGACGGGAGCGCGGATGGTGCCGATGCGCACAGGCCTCGACGATGAGTGTGGGTCGCTGCATCCGGTGTCGGCCGGGCAGCATGCGCTCTGGGTGCTGCAGCAGTTGGCGCCGGGAAGTGCGGCGTACAACGACGCGGGAGCGGCGAGATTTACCCCGCCGCCGGATATCTCGGCGCTGGCGGCGGCCGTCGACGTCGTGACCGCACGGCACGACCTGCTGCGCTCACGCTTCGTCGACGACGACGGCATTCCCGGTCGGGTGATCGACCCGCACGGCCCAGAGCTGGAGGTCGTCGACGTCGGAGACATCAATGACCGGGAGCTGTCCGAGCTGGTGGGAGCGGCAGCAAGCGAACCGTACGAGCTGGCGACAGTCGGGACGGCGCGATTTCGGTTGTTCCGCCGGCTCGATGCGGACGCCGTCCTGTTGTGCGGAAATCACCACATCGCCAGCGATGCGGCATCGCAGTTCGTGCTGTGGGGCGACCTGCTGACCGCCTACGGGGCGCTGACCCGCGGGGAACGCCCAGACCTCCCGACGCTGGACTGGACCTGGGACGACCAGGTGGCGGCGGAACAGCGGAATCTTGCCGGTCCGATGCGTGCGCACTGGACGGAGTACTGGCGGACGTCCTGCCGGGAGGTGCCGGCCGCCGAACTTCCGTTTGACCGACCGCGGCCGTCACGGCCGGGTTTCCAGGGCGCCACCCTGTCGGCAGATGCGCCGGCCTCCCTCGTCGAACAGGTGCGCAGGAGTGCGATGGAATTGGGCGTCACACCGTTCGCCATCTACTTGTCGACCCTGCAGGCCTTGATTCACCGGTTGAGCGGCCATCGGCAGTTCTTGTTGGGTTGCCCGATCAGTCTCCGGCGTAGCCGGCCCATGATGCGCTCGGTCGGCTACTACGTCACGTCGGTGCTGCTGCGTGGAGATGTCCAGCCGGACAGCACCTTTGCTCAGCTCGCCGGCGCGGCGGCGCAACAGCTACGTGATGCATCCGCGGCCGCCGGACTGCCGTACCCGCACATCGTCCGGGCCCTCGGGCGCGACGCCAAGGCCGGACCGCCCTATCGCATCGCGATCACCCAGGTCGACGCCACCACGTCGTTCGAGAAATTCCAGCGCGACTGGACTGTCGAGCCGTTCGACGTCCCCCGGCTGCAGGGCCAGTGTGACCTCAACATCGAAATCACCCGCGCCGACGGCGGCACGTCCGTCGTCTTCCGCTACGACCGAGAGTTGTTTGCCGAACAGACAATCCGTCGGCTGCTGGAGACCTACCTGAGCCTCCTGGACGCGGCGACGGCGGACCCGGGCACAGCGATCGATCGGGTCGCGCTCGGTGAATCAGCCGCACCGGCTGGCCGATAGCTCGGATATAGAGCCCTCGGCCACTGTTGAGTCGGCAGAGGTTCGCACGGCGTTCGCGCCGGCCGGGACCGCGGGGGTACGGCGCATCGCGCTCGACCAGAACCACACCATGACGAGAACTACAAACGGTAGGAAACATCGCTCATCGAGAAAGGATGACATGGCAGCCCGGAGACCGCTCAAAGGCATACTCTCCGCGATCGGGGACACGCCGCTGGTGCAAATGGGCTGCCTCGTTCCGGGTTTCGACTTTCGGTTGTTCGCCAAGATGGAGAGGTTCAACCCCGGCGGGTCCGTCAAGGACCGTTCGGCGCTGGCCATGCTGCAGGCGAAGATCCTGGACGGTGGAGTGCGACCTGGCCGCACGGTGGTGATTGAATCCAGCTCCGGAAACCTGGCGATCGGCCTGGCCCAGATCTGCTGCTATTACGGGATCGATTTGATCTGCGTGGTCGACGCCAAGACCACCACCCAGAATCTCGCGATTCTGCGGGCCTACGGCGCGCGGGTCGAACTGGTCACCGACCGCGATCCGGCCACCGGCGAATATCTGCCGGAGCGCATCCGCCGGGTCCGTCACCTGCTGAACACGCTGCCGAATTCATACTCGCCGAATCAGTACGCGAATCCGCGGAACCCCGCCGCGCACGAGAACACCATGCGCGAAATCGCCGAGGCACTGGACGGCCAGGTGGACTACCTGTTTGCCGCGGCCGGCACCTTCGGCACCCTGCGAGGTTGCGTCGGATACCTGCGCGCACAAGGCATGTCGACCCGGGTCGTCGCGGTCGACGCCGTCGGCAGCATCCTATTCCAGCCCACGCCGGGCCGACGGCTGATTCCAGGCCATGGCGCGGCGATCCGGCCGGCTCTGCTCGACCCGAGCCTGGTCGACGAGGTCGTGCACGTCACCGACCTGGAATGCATCGTCGCATGCCGCACGCTGACCCGGCAGGAAGGCATCCTCGCCGGCGGCTCGTCCGGAGCGACCATCGCCGCGGTCCGCAAGTTCGCTCCGTGCATTCCGCCCGGCTCGACCGTCGTGACCATCTTTCCGGACGGCGGTGACCGCTACCTGGACACCATCTATTCGGACGCCTGGGTCGCCGAGAATTTCGGCCGCGACGCGGTGCAATTGTGGCAGCGTCCGCTCATCGAGGACGTGGCCTGGTGCTGATCCTGCGCTCGAGCGACGTCGCCGACGCCCTGGCCGGCCGCGAGCTCGAGATCATCGATGTCGTCGAAAAGACCTACCGCGTACACGCACTCGGTGCAACCGCGGTTCCGCGTTCGGTGTTCCTGCGGTTCCCGGACCGGCCGAGGGATCGGATCATCGCGCTGCCGGCCTTCGTCGGCGGCCCGCATCCGGGCGCCGGCATCAAATGGATCTCGTCGTTTCCCGACAACCTGGCGGCCGACCTGCCCCGGGCAAGTGCGGTGGTGGTCCTGAACTCGCTCGTCGACGGCCGGCCGCACGCGATGCTGGAGGCCTCGCAGTTGTCGGCCACCCGCACCGCTGCCAGTGCCGCGCTGGCGGCCCGAACGCTGACTGCCGGCCGGCCGATCGACGGGGTCACCCTGATCGGCGCCGGGGTCATCAACTTCGAGATCCTGCGCTACCTGGTCGCCGTCGAGCCGGGGCTACCGGCGGTCACGATCTTCGACGCCGATCCGCAGCGGGCAGCCGATTTCGCCGCCCGGGCGGAGCACTTGGTCCCGGTCGTCGACCAGACCGGACGAATCGAAGACGCGCTCGCCAGGCACCGGCTGATCAGCATCGCAACGACGGCCGCTGAGCCGCATGTTGATCTCGCGACGTGCCGGAAAGGTGCCGTGGTCCTGCACATCTCGCTGCGCGACATCGTGCCGGCGACCATCCTGGCCGCGCACAACGTGGTCGACGATGCGGACCACGTCTGCCGTGAGCGCACGTCCCTGCATCTCGCCGAGATCGAGACCGGCGACCGGTCGTTCATCGACGCCACCATCGGCGACCTGTTGAACGGCACCATTGAAACGCCGCCGGTCGACGACCGGTTGGTGATCTTCTCGCCGTTCGGGCTCGGTGCTCTCGACATCGCGCTCGCCGAATTCGTCCGAGCCCAGGCGCAGTGCCTCGGGATCGGCGTCGAAATTACCGATTTCCTGCCGAGCCAACCGGTCTCGGTCGTCACGCACTGACTCCTCGAGGAGAAGAAATGTCCGTCAACGGCAACCTGAACAACGGCAACAACGGCAACCTGAACAGCGCCGAACTGAACAACAACAACAACGGGAATGGCAACGTGAACAACAACAACAACATCGCCAACCTGAACAACAACAACAACGCGAACAACAACAACGCGAACAACAACAACAACAACGCGAACAACAACAACGAGCCGATCTATGTGGTGGTCCGCAACGCCGAGGAGCAGTACTCCATCTGGCCGGCCGGGCGCGACGTGCCGGCTGGGTGGGACACGGACGGCACCGTTGGCACCAAGGACGCCTGCCTGGCGCACATCACCGAGGCCTGGACGGACATGCGGCCGCTGAGCCTGCGCCGCCGGATGGAACTGAACCACGCGTAGGCGGTCACCCGCCGCCTTAGAAGAGCATCCGCCCACTCCCACACCTGCCTTCCCGAGGAACCCCACCATGACCGAGATCCAGCTGCTGCACGAACTATTCGCTGCGCAGGCGGCCCGGACGCCCGACGGCATCGCCGTCGAGGACGAACAGCACCGGCTCAGCTATGCCGATCTCGAGCATCGGGCGAATCGGCTGGCCTACTTCCTGCGCGCCCAGGGTGTGCAGCCGGAATCGGTGGTGGGAATCTGTCTCACCCGGGGGGTCAACCTGGTGGTCGCGATGCTGGCGACCTGGAAGGCGGGCGGCGCGTACCTGCCGATCGATCCCACCCATCCGGCCGAACGCAACGCCTGGACGATCATGGACAGCGCCACCCAGCTGGTGCTGGTCGACGCGATGACCGATCAGCTGCTGTCGGGCACCGGGGTGCGGCAATTGACCCTCGACGAGCACGCCGACGCGGGGGGCGGACGGTTCGGCAAGGCCCCGGTGTCCGAAGTGGGCGGGACGAACGCGGCCTACATCGTGTACACCTCGGGTTCAACCGGCCGGCCGAAGGGCGTTGTCATCACCCACGACGGCATCGGCAACCGGGTCCGCTGGACGGTGGCCAGGCATGGGTTGACCGCCGCCGATCGGGTGCTGCAGAAGAGCTCGATTGCCTTCGACGCCGCGGCGTGGGAGATCTTCGCACCGCTGATCAGCGGCGGCACCGTCGTGCTGCCACCACCTGGTGTTGAGCGGTCGACCGAGGCGATGGCGCAGATCCTTGCATCACACGAGATCACGATCGTGCAGGGCGTGCCGTCGGTGTTGCGGCTGCTGGCCGCCGAGCCGGCCTGGTCCCGGGCGACCCGGCTGCGCCTGGTGTTCTCGGCCGGCGAGCCGCTGGACTACGAGCTCGCACATCGGCTGGCCGCAGCTCCATTGCGGCCCCAAGTCTGGAACACCTACGGGCCCACCGAATGTGCCATCGACGTCACCGCAGCGCCCGCTGCCGGGACCGACCGGGACGGGCCCGTGCCGATCGGGGTGCCCATCGACGGGATGTCGGCGCTCGTCCTGGACGAGCGGATGAAGCCGGTCTCGGAAGGAGTCGCCGGCCAGCTCTACGCCGCTGGCGTCGGCCTGGCCCGCGGTTACAAGGGCCGGCCCGACCTGACTGCGGAACGGTTCGTGCCCAGCCCTTTTGCGTCCGACGGTTCGCGGCTCTATGCCACCGGTGACCGGGTGCGCCGAGGCTCCGACGGCGCGCTGGTGTTCCTCGGCCGGCTGGACGACCAGGTCAAGATCAACGGTGTCCGGATCGAACCGGCCGAGGTGGAATCCGCCCTGGTTGCCCACCCATCGGTTCGGGTGGCGGCGGTCATCACCCGTCCGGCACCGGACGGCGGCAAGCGCCTGGTGGCCTTCATCGAAGCCGACCGGGACGTCAGCACCGACGAGATGCGCAGCCACCTGCGCCGACGGCTCCCGGAAGCCATGGTGCCGGCCATCATTCGACGCCTCGACGAGCTGCCCCGGACCGGCACCGGCAAGCTCGACCGGACCGCGCTGCCCGATCCCTCGCTCGACGGCGATGACGGGAGCGACGCCCGGTTTGTGGCGCCGCGTACGCCGGCCGAACGCCTCGTCGCTCAGGTCTGGAGCGACCTGTTGCACGTCGATCGGATCGGCGTGCACGACGACTTCCTCGCCCTGGGCGGCGAATCGCTGATGCTGACCCGGTTGGCGAGCCGCCTGCAGAAGGCATCCGGCGGGACCATCGACCTGCGCGGCCTTTTCGACGCCGGCACCGTGGAGGACCAAGCCCGCCTGCTGCCCGCCGACCTGCCCGACACCCCGCCGACTCTGCCGGCCGCACCCCTGCCAGCGGCGGATCCGCTGCAGCCGCATGCCCTTTCGTCCGGCCAGCGTCGCCTGTGGTTCTCCGACCGGCTGCGGCCCGGAGGCTTGGAATGGGTCGCCCCGGTGTTCCTCCGGGTGCCGGCCGAGGTATCCGACGAGACGATGGCCGTCGCGCTCAGCCGCCTCGAGGAGCGACACGAGGTGCTGCGTACCCGGTTCGCCGAGCGGGACGGCGCACCGATCGCGATGCCGCACCCCGCGGGCCCGGTCGACCTTCGTGTGGTAGAGATCGCGGGGGAGGAGCAACTCACCGAGCTATTCGCCGAGCAGTTCGGCCGCGGCTTCGACCTGGCGAACGGGCCGATCTGGCGTGCCCTGCTGGTCCGCATCCCGAACCGGTCCAGCGTTGTGCTGCTCACTGTGCACCACATCGCCACCGACGGCTGGTCCGCCGTGGTCCTGGAACGGGACCTCGCGGAGCTGTGCCGCGCTGCGCTGGGCGGTGTGCCCGCTCAGCTGCCGACCCTGCCCATGAGATTCGCCGATTACGCCGGCTGGCAGCACGAGCAGCTGTCCGGGCCGTCGCTGCGCAGCGGGTTGGACTACTGGCGGGGCCAACTGCACGGGGTCGAACCCCTGGAACTGCCGACCGACCGGCCACGCGCCGCGGAGCGCGACGTCAGCGGGTCGGGGGTGCCGGTGACCCTGTCCGGCGACCGCGCGACGGCGATCGAAACCGTCTCCCGGCGGCTCGGCGTCACGGCGTTCGTGACCCTGCTGGCCGCTTACGCGATGACGCTCGCGCGGCACACCGGACGAGACGACTTCGCGGTCGGCAGCCCGGTGGCCGGTCGCAGCCGGCCCGAATTCGAGAACCTCGTCGGCCCGTTCCTCAATCCGGTCGCGCTGCGTTGCCAACTGGCCGGGGACCCGACATTCGCCGAGGTCGTCGGCCGGGTGCGGGGCAGCTGGCTGGATGCCCAGGCCCATGCCGATGTGCCGTTCGAGCTGGTGGTGGACGAGGTGTTGCCGCATCGGGACCTGTCCCGCACCCCGGTGTACCAGGTCGGATTCGACCTGCAGGCGGGCGGTCTGGCCACCACCGGAGTCCCCGACGAGGCGGCCGACACCGCCTTCCAGCAGGCCTGGCGGGTCGCCAAGACCGACCTCACGTTCTTCGTGTGGCACCGGGCCGGCGGGGCGATGACCGGCGCCCTGGAGTACTCAACCGGTCTTCTCGAGAAGTCAACCGTGGCGCAATTCGCCACCCAACTTGAACAGGTGATCAGCGCGGTGACCGTCAATCCCGACCTGCGACTGTCCGCCCTTCCCGGCGCGACCCTGCCGGCCGCGTCCGCGCCGGCTTCGACCGACGACGACCGCGCCCGCTGCGTCCACGAGTTGATCGCCGCCCGGGCGGCCAGGGGCCCACGCGCCACCGCCGTGCAGACAGACAACCAGCGGCTGAGCTACGCGCAGCTCGAGCGGCGCAGCGACGACTGGGCCACCGCCCTGAGCGAACTCGGCGTGCGGCCGGGCGACGTGGTGCCGGTCCTGCTGGAGCGGACTCCGGAACTCATCGCAGCGCTGCTGGGCGTCTGGAAGGTCGGCGCGGCCTACCTGCCGCTCGACCCCGCGATTCCGGCCGGCCGGCTTGCCACCGTGCTCGGGGTGATCACCCCGAGCGTCCTGGTCTGTGACGATCCCGCGCGGTCCGGGCAGGCCGGGCCGAACGCGACAATGCTTGCCCCGGAGCAGGTTTCACCAGGTGTAGAGCCGTTCCAGGGCAGCCCGGCGACACCGGACCAGGCGGCCTATGTCATCTTCACGTCCGGCTCGACGGGCACGCCGAAGGGCGTCCGGATCACCCATCGCAACTTGGCCCACTACCTGCAGAGCTGGGCCGTCGACCGGCTCGCGGCCGCCGGAACCGGGGGCGCGCCGCTGTTCTCCTCGGTCGCCTTCGACATGTCGGTCACCGCGCTCTGGGCGCCGCTGCTGTGCGGCCAGCGGGTGTTCCTGCTGCCCGCGGATCTGGACCTGTCCGACCTGGGTCGGCAACTGGTTACGGCCGGCCCGTTCTCGTTCGTCAAGCTCACCCCGGGCCAGCTGGAGATCATCGGCGACCAACTCTCCGACGAGGAGGCCGACGCGTTGAGCGAGGTGTACGTCGTCGGGGGCGAGGCCTTCCCCGCCGAACTGGCCCGCCGCTGGCTGGCCATACTCGGGCCGGATCGGCTGATCAACGAGTACGGGCCCACCGAGATCACCGTCGCGGACGCCGCGCACTGGGTCGCCGAACTCGGCGCCGGTGCACGGGTGCCGATCGGGAACGCCCTGCCCGGCACGTCCGCGCTGCTGCTGGACGAAGGGCTGCGCCCGGTCCCGGACGGGGCGGTCGGCGAGTTGTTCGTGGGGGGCAACGGCGTCGCCGACGGATACCTCGGTGATCCGGCGCTCACCGCGCAGCGATTCCTGCCCGACCCGGACGGTCCGCCCGGTAGCCGGATGTACCGCACCGGTGACCTCGCGCGCCGGCTCGCCGGCGGCGAGCTGGACGTCCTGGGCCGGGTTGACCAGCAGGTCAAGATCCGCGGGTACCGGGTCGAGCCCGACGAGGTGCGGGCCGTGTTACTGGCCGTGCCCGGTGTCCGGGATGCCGTCGTGATCGCCGACCGGCAACGACTGGTCGGCTATGTGGTCCCGGCCCGGCCCGACCAGCCGGTGCCGGCCGACGAACTGATCGGCGCCTGCCGCGATCGACTTCCCGACTACCTGGTGCCGGCCGTCGTCATCGCGATCGACTCGGTGCCGCTCACTGCGAACGGCAAGCTGGACCGCGATCGGCTGCCCGACCCCAGCGCCGCGTCGCCGGCCGGCGGGCGGCCACGAACGGCCGTTGAGGAGCGGGTCGCGGCCATCTGGACCGATCTGCTCGGCGTCGAGGTGGGCATCGACGATCGGTTCTTCCAGGTCGGCGGTCACTCGATCCTGGTCCTGCGGCTGGTTGCCCGGATCCAGGCCGAATTCGACGTGGCCCTGCCGGTCACCGCCGTCTTCGAGAACCCGACCATCGCCGGTCTCGCCACCGCGATCGAGACCGCTGTGCTCGCCGACATCGAAGCCATGTCCGACGACGACGTCCGCAGCCAGGTGTCCGAAGAGGTCGCCAGGTGACCACCGGAGTGATCGACGCGGCCGCGGCCGGCGAGGACGATGTGGTGCCCGCCAACGGTTCCGGCGAAGTGCAAGCGAAGGATCTGGCCGCCGCCCGGGCTCGGCTCCTACAACAACGGCTGACCGGCCGCACTCCGAGCCGGAGCGTGGCAGCGGCGTCCGCGAAACCACGCACCGGCCCGATCCCGCTGTCCGCCGGGCAGCGACAGATGTGGTTCCTGTCCCGTCTGGAGCCCGACAGTTGGGAGTACGCCGCCCCGCTGGTGCTGCGGCTGACCGGTGCGGTGGATGCCGCCCGGCTGCGTGCCGCGATCGACGCGGTCGTCGCCCGGCACGAGGTCCTGCGGACCCGTTACCTGCTGGACGGCCAGCGGCCCGTGCAGGTGATCGACCCGGCCGGGCCGGTCGAGTTCGAACTGGTGAACGCCATCGGAGGTGATCCGGCGGCGCGGGAGTCAAGCGCCCGGGATCTCGCCCTGCGCTTTTGCGCCAGGCCGTTCGACCTCGAACGGCAGTGGCCGCTGCGGGTGCAGCTGATCACCGTCGGCCAGGACGATCACCTGTTCACTGTGCTGTTCCACCACATCGCCTGCGATGACTGGTCGATCCGGCTGTTCCTGACCGACCTGCGGACCGCCTACGCCGGCCGGCCGTTGGCCGAACTGCCCACGCAATGGGCCGACTACGCGTTGTGGGAGGCCGGCCAGGAGGCCGCGCAGGCCGCGCACCTGGAGTTCTGGCGTTCGGAACTGGCGGATGTCGCTCCCTTGGAGCTGCCGATCGATCATCCCCGCCCGGCCCAACGTGACTGGCACGGCGCGGCCGAGGCGTTCGTCATCCCGCCGGTTGTCGCCCACGGCCTGGCCGACCTGGCCCGGCGCACCGACACCACGCCGTTCATGGTGCTGCTCACCGCGTTCCAGGTGGTGCTCGGCCGGTACACCGGTCGCACCGACGTCCCGGTCGGCACGGTTGTCAGCACCCGCACCCGGCCGGACATGCAGCAGGTCATCGGCTATGGCATCAACAGCCTGGTGCTGCGCGGCCGATGGTCCGGTGACCCGACCTTCGCCGACCTGTTGATCGCGAACCGCGGCGGGGTCGGGCGGGCCTTTGCGCACCTCGACGTGCCGTTCGCCCGGCTGGTCGACGAGCTGCAGCCCGAAAGGGACATGTCCCGGACACCGCTGTTCCAGGTCGCCTTCTCGATGCAGGAGTCGCGGGCCGAGGTGATCGATCTCCCCGGTCTGATCGCGCGGCCGGGGTCCGACGAGTCGCCGGTCGCCAGATTCGACCTGACCCTGCAGGTCGAGTGGGAGCGCGACGCTCCGGGCGGGGTGCTGGAGTACGCGACGGCCCTGTTTGACCAGCCAACCGTGCGCCGCATGGTGGCCCACCTGCAGCGGCTGCTTCTCGCCGTGGCGAGCCGGCCGGAGCTGCGCCTGTCCGAGATTCCCATGCTCGAGCCCGCCGAACTGGCACTGCTGGTACCGCCGCACGCCGTGGTCGCCGACGAACCGGTGCCCGGCTGTGTCCACGACCTGTTCACCCGCCGTGCGGCCGCAACCCCGAATGCGCCCGCCGTTGTCTATGACGACGGCGACACCACCGTCGAGTACAGCTACGCCGAGTTGAACTCCAGGGCCAACCGGCTTGCCCATCATCTCCGGGGGCTGGGTGCCGGCCCGGAATCCATTGTCGGAGTGTGCCTCTCCCGCGGACCGGACCTCGTTCCGGCGTTGCTCGGCGTGCTGAAGGCCGGCGCCGCGTACCTGCCGCTCGATCCCGCCCAACCGACCGACCGGCTGGCGTTCATGGTGTCCGACGCCCGGACCCGGATCATCGTCACCACTTCCGACCTGCGACCACACCTCGGCGCGCTGGACGGCTCCGTCGTCGTGGTGCAGCTCGACCGGCTGTTCTGGCAGGACGAACCGGACTCGAACCCGGTGGTCCGGGTCCGGCCCGACAACCTTGCCTACGTCATCTACACGTCCGGATCGACCGGCCGGCCCAAGGGCGTCTGCGTAACGCACGCGAACGTGGTCCGGCTGCTCAACCGGGGTCGCGAGTTGTACGGCTTTACCGAGGATGACGTCTGGCCGTTGTTCCATTCGTATGCCTTCGACGTCTCGGTCTGGGAGCTGTGGGGCGCGTTGCTGTTCGGCGGCACCCTGGTCGTGGTGCCGGCGGCCGTCACCCGGTCGCCGGACGACTTCCTGGATCTGCTGGTCCGGCACCGGGTGACCATCCTGAACCAGACGCCGTCGGCGTTCCGGGGCCTGGTGGCCCTGGCGGGTGCCGGCGATCCCCGGATCGACGAGCTGGCCGTCCGCGCGGTGGTATTCGCCGGTGAGAAGCTCGAATTCGCCGAGCTGGCTCCATGGGTCTCGCGGCGGGATCTGACGTCGACCCGACTGCTGAACATGTACGGGATCACCGAGACGACGGTGCATTCCAGCTACTACGCCACCGTCGACGCCGACATCACCGGCCAGACCGGCAACCCCGTCGGAGAGGCGCTCGGCGATCTGCGCATCTATCTGCTCGACCTAGACGGACGCCCGGTGCCCATCGGCGTGCCCGGCGAGATCCACGTCGGCGGCCCAGGGGTGACCCGTGGGTATCTGAACCGAGCGGACCTGACCGCCGCGCGGTTCGTCCCGGATCCCTTCGGCCCGCCGGGCGGGCGGCTCTACCGCAGTGGTGACCTCGCCCGCCGCACCGCCGATGGCGGACTGCACTTCCAGGGCCGCATCGACGACCAGGTCAAGATCCGGGGTTTCCGCATCGAACTCGCCGAGATCCAGTTGACGCTCGGTGCGCTGCCCGGGGTGGCCGAGGCGGTCGTGATCGTGCGCGAATCGGCGCCGGGCGACAAGCGCCTGATTGCCTACCTCGTGCCGCGCGCCGGGGTCCGGCTCAAGCCGGAGCAGCTCCGGGTCGAGCTGGCCCAAAACCTGCCGGAATACATGATCCCGTCCGCCTTCGTCACGCTTTCGGCGCTGCCGTTGACGAACAACGGCAAGCTCGACAAGCGCGCGCTGCCCGCCCCCGGGCGCGCCGATATGTCGGCCGGCGACAGCTTCCAGCCGCCGCGCACGGACCTGGAACGGCAGGTCGCGCAGATCTGGCGAGACGTTCTCGAGGTGTCCGCCGTCGGCATCCGGGACAGCTTCTTCGATCTCGGCGGCGACTCGATCCGGGCGGTGGCGCTGGCCGGCGCAATGGCGGCCGCCGGTCTGGCCGTCAGCGTCCGGGACCTGTTCTCCTACCGGACCATCGAGGAACTTGCCGCGCACATCACCGATGCGGCGGCCGCGCCGATCGTGACCGTCGAGCCGTTCGCACTGATCAGCCCCGCCGATCGGGAACGGCTCCCGGCGGACGTGGTGGACGCCTACCCGGTCGCGCAGGCCCAACTCGGGATGCTCGTCGAGATGCTCGCCGATGAGGACCGGAACGTTTACCACAACGTGACCTCGTTCCGGATCATGGACGGCCGGCCGGTGTCCGAGTCCGCCCTGCGGGCGGCGGCCGCCGAGGTCACCCGGCGCCACGAGGTCCTGCGCACCGGATTCGACCTGGACAACTACAGCCGACCGCTGCAACTGGTCCACGCCACGGCCGAGATGCCGGTCCAGGTGCACGACCTCACCGGACGGGACGGCGACCAGGTCCGTGACGAGTTGGTGGAATTCCAGACCGCAGAGCGACGGCAGGTCTTCGACGTCCGCTCCCCGGCCTTGCTGCGGGTGGCCGCCCACGGTTGCGACGACGGTTCCTGGTGGCTCTCGGTCACCGAATGCCACCCGATCCTCGAGGGCTGGAGTCACCACAGCCTGCTGATGGAACTGCTCGGGCTGTACATGCAGCTCCGGGACGGGCTGGCGCCGGAGCCGTTCGTGGCGCCCGCGGTGCGATTCGCGGACTTTGTCGCTGCCGAGCTGCGCGCGGTGGAATCCGATGGCGACCGGGCCTACTGGGGGCACGTCGCGGCCGTGCCGAAGTTCAGCCTGCCGGCGGGTTGGGGCGCCACTGATCGGACGGCCCTGGCCGGGGACCCGATCGACGAGAGCTATGTGGTCGCGGTGCCTTTCCACGACCTGGCGCCCGCCCTGCGGGACCTGGCGAGGGCCGCGGACGCCTCCATGAAGGCGGTGATGCTGGCCGCGCATCTCAAGGTGCTCAGCCAGCTGACCAACGAGACCGAGTTCACCGCCGGGGTGGTCTGCGACGGCCGGCCGGAGGTGGTCGGTGCCGACCGCGTCTACGGCATGTTCATCAATACCCTGCCCTTCGTTCACGACCGGACCGCCAGGACCTGGCGGGCGATGGTGGCGCAGGTGCTGGCCAGGGAGATCGAACTGTGGCCGCACCGGCGCTTCCCGCTGCCGACGATCCAGCGCGAGGCCGGGACCGACTCCCTGATCGACGTGTACTTCAACTACCAGGACTTCCGCCAGGTCGACGGCGGGATGATCGACTTCCAGGCCACCCTGGACAACAGCGTCACCGAGTTCGGGATGTCGGTGTCCAGCCGCGGCGGCTACATCCACCTCACCGCCCATCCCCAGACGCTTGACCGGCAGCGGGCCGATCGCATCCTCGGCCTGTACCGGGCGGTCCTGGAGGCCATGGCCGCCGACCCCGACGGCGACGCGCAGGCCGCCTGCCTGCCCGCGGCGGAACGCGCCGACGCACTCCGCGGGCTCACCGCCGGGCCCGCCCCGGATATCGCCCAGACCATCCCGGCGGCCTTCGCCGCCCAGGTCGCCCGCACTCCGGAGCAAACGGCCGTCAGGTGCGGCGAGCACACCCTGACCTACCGCGGTCTCGCCGCGCTCGCCGGCGGCGTGTCACGGCGGTTGACGGCGATGGGCGCCGGACAGGAGCGGCTGGTCGCCGTGTGCCTGGACCGCGGTCCGGCGTTGATCCCGGCGCTACTCGGGGTGCTGGGCAGCGGTGCCGGGTACTTGCCGATCGAGCCGAACCTGCCGGCCGAGCGGATCGCATTCCTGCTCGCCGACGCTCAGGTGTGTGCCCTGGTCACCGACCAGGCCAACGCCGCGGTCGCCGAGTCGTTGCTCCCCGGCCGGGTACTGGTCGTCGACCCAGCCGCCGATATCGACGCCGACCCCATCGCCGACATCGAACCCGACGTCCCGGCGTTGCTGCCGAGCGTGCAGCCGGACGGCCTGGCCTACGTGATGTACACGTCCGGGTCGACCGGGGCGCCCAAGGGTGTGATGGCCACCCACGCGAACGTGCTGAGCTTCCTGGCCGCCTCGCGGGAGCGGTTCGGATTCGGGTCCGACGACGTGTGGGCCGCGGCCCATTCGTTCGCCTTCGACGTGTCCGTGTGGGAGATCTTCGGCGCGCTGCTGTTCGGCGGGCAGGTCGTCGTGCTGCCCTGGTCGACGGTCCGGTCGCCCGACGACCTGCTGGACGCGCTGGTCCGGCACCACGTCACGGTGCTCGATCAGACGCCGTCGGCATTCCGTGGTCTGGTCCAGCTGGCCGCCGATGACGATCCTCGAATCGGCGAGCTGTCGCTGCGGACGGTGCTGCTCGCCGGGGAGCGGCCGGCGCCGGCGGAACTGCTGCCGTGGACGCAGCGCCGCGGGTGGGACGGGCCCCGCCTGTTCAATCTGTACGGAATCACCGAGACCACGGTGGAAAGTGCCGCCCAGCAGTTCGAACTCGTGGAACCCGCCAGCGGGCTCAACCGGGCCGGGCTGCCGTTCGCCGGCGTGGGCGTCGTGGTGCTCGACCAGCACGGCGAACCCGTGCCGGTCGGCGTGCCCGGCGAGATCCACCTATCGGGTCATGGCATCGCCCGCGGCTACCTCGCCCGGCCCGACCTGACCGCGGCCCGCTTCGTCCCCAACCCGTTCGGCCAGGCCGGCTCCCGGCTGTACCGCAGCGGCGACCTCGGCCGGTTCCTGCCGGACGGCGGCCTCGAGGTGCTCGGACGGATCGACGACCAGGTCAAGATCCGGGGCTACCGGGTCGAACCGAGTGAGATCGCCGCCGAGCTGCGCCGGCACCCGGCCGTGCGGGACGCCGTGGTCACCGTGCACACCGGTGACGTGCTGCTGGCGACCGTGGTGCCGAACGACATCGACGATCGGCCGGACGTCACCGACATCGTGCGGTGGTGCGCCGACCGGCTGCCCGAGTACATGGTTCCGACGGCCGTGGTGTTTCTCGACCAGTTGCCGCTCACCGCGACCGGCAAGATCGACCGGAAAGCCCTGCACGGCCCGGATCGCGCCGCGCTGCCCACCCTGCGCGCCGCCGTTGCACCCCGCAACCGCGTCGAGGAGCAGCTGGTGCTGCTCTGGCGCGAGGTGCTGGACCTGGACGAGATCGGCGTCGAGGACGGCTTCTTCCAGCTCGGCGGGGACTCGATCCGGGTGCTCACCCTGGTGACCCGGATGCGCGCCGCGGGCTTCCCGGCCGCCGTCCGGGATGTCTTCGAGCAGCAGACCATCGCCCGGCTGGCCGAGTTGCTGACCGGCCGCCCGGCCGCGGCCGAGATCGAGCCGGTGGCGCCGTTCACGTTGCTGCCCACCGCCGACCGGAATCGGCTGCCCGATGGCCTGACCGATGCCTACCCGCTGTCTCAGGTGCAGCTGGGCATGGTGGTGCAAACCCTGACCGACGGCGACGTCAACGCCTATCAGAGCGTCAACTCGTTCCTGGTCGACAACGAAGCATGGAACGAGAGCGCACTGCGACGCGCGGTGGGGGATCTGCCCACCCGGCACGAAACCCTGCGCACATCCATCGATCTCACCGGCTACTCGGTGCCGCTGGCGCTGGTGCAGGGCACCGCCGACATCCCGCTGCGGATCGTGGATCTGCGCGGTCACGACGACGGGGCGCAACGCCGCGCCATCAGCGGATTCGTTGCCGAGCAGGGTCGTGAGCTGTTCGATCTCACCGTCGCGCCGCTCACCAGATTCACCGTGCACCTACTCGCCGACGACCGCTGGCGCATCACCTTCACCCAGTCCCACGCCATCACCGAGGGCTGGAGCTATCACCGGATGCTGATGGAACTGCTGGCCGACTACCGGGATCACCGGGACGGCCGGACGCCCACCCACCCGGAACCGCCGGCGGTCCGGTACGCCGATTTCATCGCCGCCGAACTGGCCGCCCTGGACTCCGCCGAGGACCGGCAGTTCTGGACCGAACTGGTCAACCGGCATCCCCGGTTGGAGCTACCGGGCACGTGGCGGCCGCGCGGGGAGACCAAGCCCGAGATGATCCTCGGCGGCGTTCGGCTGGAGACCGTCGAGGCGGGGCTCCGCACGCTTGCCGCCAAGGCCCGGGTTTCGATGAAGGCCGTCTTCCTCGCCGCCCACCTCAAGGTGCTCAGCCAACTCACCAACCAGGACCGGTTCTGCACCGGGCTGGTGTGGGACACCCGGCCGGAGGCGCCAGGTGCGGACCGGGTGCTCGGCATGCACCTGAATACGCTGCCCTTCCCGGTGCAGCGGCCGACCGGCAGCTGGACCGGCCTGGTGCAACGGGTCTTCGCGGACGAGATGGCCGCCTTCGGGCACCGGCGGCTGCCGCTGCCGGCCATCCAACGGCAGGCCGGTGGGACTCCGCTGCTCAACGTGATCTTCACGTTCCTGGATTTCCATGTGGCAAAGGGGGATGCCGTCGATCTGGACTCGACCATCGCCAACAGCCCGACCGAATTCGACCTGAATGTCACCACCCTCGGTGGATTGCTCGGACTCAGCAGCACCACCAAGGTGATCGGCCGAGCCGACATGGACCGGTTGTCCGCGATGTACGGGTCCGTGCTGGCCGCGATGGCCGCCGATCCGGACGGTGACGCCGGCGCCACCTACCTGCCGGACGGCGAACGGGAAATGCTGCTGCATGATTGGAATCCTGTCCGGCCGCAACCTGATCCGGTCCTGCTGCACGAGCGGTTCGCCGCTCATGCGGCGGCGCGGCCAGACGCGATCGCGGTGGTCTGCGGGTCGGACCGGCGCACGTATGCCGAGATCAACGCGCAGGCCAACCAATTGGCCCACCACCTGCGCTCGCTGGGCGTCGCGCCCGATGAGCTGGTCGGGGTGTGCCTGGCCCGCGGTGCCGACCTGATCCCCACGGTGCTCGGGGTGCTGAAGTCCGGAGCCGGCTACCTGCCGATCGACCCGGCCACACCGACCGATCGGCGGACGTTCATGCTCGCCGACGGCGGTGCACGCCTGCTTGTCACCACCAGCGAACTGGCCCCCGACGACACCGCTGTCCCCGTCTTGCGGCTCGATACCGACGCCGCCCTGCTGGAGACCCAGCCCGGCACCGACCCGGTCCCGGTGTCCACCCCGGACAACCTGATCTACGCGATCTACACCTCCGGATCGACGGGCCAACCCAAGGGCGCCCTGCTCACCCACGGCAACGTCGCTGCGCTGTTCGACGCCACCACCGACCGGTTCGCGATGAGCACGGCGGACGTCTGGACGCTGTTCCACTCCTACGCCTTCGACGTCTCGGTCTGGGAGATGTGGGGGGCACTGCTGCACGGCGGGACCCTGGTCGTGGTTCCGGCGGACGTCGCCCGCAACCCGGACGCCTTCCTCGATCTGCTGGTCGGCGAACGGGTGACCATCCTGAGCCAGACGCCGTCCGCCTTCCGTTCGCTCGTCACGGCCGCCGCCGACGGCGACCCGCGGATCGACCGGTTGCCCCTGCGGGCGGTCGCATTCGCGGGGGAGAAGCTCGACTTCGCCGCGCTTGTCCCGTGGGTGCGGCGGGTCGGTCTGGAACGCACCGCGCTGGTCAACCTCTACGGCATCACCGAGACCACGGTGCATTCCAGCTATCACCGGCTCGTCGAATCCGACTTCCGGACGCCGGAGGTGAGCCGGGTCGGCCGCCCGCTGCCCGGCTGGACCCTGCATCTGCTGGACCCCAACGGGCAGCTGGTGCCGATCGGGGTCACCGGCGAGATCTACGTCGGTGGGCCCGGTCTGGCCCGCGGCTACCTCGGCCGGCCGGAGCTGACCGCAGAACGGTTCGGTCCCAACCCATTCGCGCTCGACGCGGCGGGGGAGCCGGGAGCCCGGCTGTACCGGTCGGGTGACTTCGGCCGACGGTTGGCCGACGGCACCATCGAAAGCCTCGGCCGGGCGGACGACCAGATCAAGATCCGCGGCTACCGGGTCGAACTCGGCGAGGTGGCAGCGGCGATGTCCGCGCTGCCCGAGGTCGCGGACGCGGTCGTACTGCTGATCGAGCAGAGCCTGGTCGGCTATGTGGTGCTGGCCGCCGGCGCCGACTGCGCGCCGGCCGAACTCCGGACCGAGTTGCGTCGCACCCTGCCCGAATACATGGTGCCGGCGGCGGTGGTGGTCGTCCCGGCCCTGCCGTTGAACGCCAACGGCAAGCTCGACAAGACCGCCCTGCCCCGACCGGGTTTCGACGCGCTGGGCAGCCGGGCGTCCTTCGTCGCGCCGCGGACCGCGCTCGAGCATCGGCTGGCCGGCGTCTTCCGTGACGCGCTCGGCCTCGAGCGGGTCGGAGTCGACGACAGCTTCTTCGACATCGGCGGAGACTCGCTGCGCGCCGTCGGGTTGGTCGGCGCGCTCCGCGCGGTCGGTTTCGAGGTCGACGTCCGCGACGTGTTCGTGGAGCAGACCATCGCCCGGCTCGCGGCGCTGCTCGAGCAGCGCACCGGAGCGTCGACGCCGTTCGCGCCCGTCGCCCCGTTCGCGCTGATCGACCCCGCGGACCGCGAACTCCTGCCGGCCACGGTCGTCGACGCCTACCCGGCGACCATGGCGCAGGTCGGAATGGCCATCGAGGCGGACACCGACCCGGACCGGCGGCTGTACACGATCGTGTCGTCGTTCCGGATCCGGGATCGGCGGCCCGTCGACCAGGCCGCGCTCACCGCGGCCGTCGCCGAACTGGTGGCCCGTCACGACATTCTGCGCACCTCGGTGCATCTCACCGGATATTCGGTGCCGATGCAGCTGGTGCACCGCACCGCCACCGTCCCGGTTCAGGTCCGCGACCAGCCCGTCAGCTCCGATTCGGTCGACCGGTCTCCCGCCGGACTCGCGGCCGCCGAACGGGCCGCCGGGTTGACCCTGGAGGCGGCACCATTGCTGCGGGTCGCCGCGAACCAGGACGACGGCGCCTGGTGGCTCACCCTGACCATCAGCCATCTGATCGTCGGTGGGTGGGACTTCAACTCGCTACTGGCCGACCTGGTCGCCGGCTACCGGCGCTTGTCGGCCGGCGATGCAGCCGCGCCAGAAGCGCCGGCCGACGCGCCGGCCGAGGTGCCGGCCGTGCGATTCGCCGACTTCGTCGCGGCGGAGCGGCAGGCGGTTGCCGATCCGTCGGAGCGCCAGTTCTGGCGAGATCTGATCGTCGACCACCCACCGCTGCGGCTCCCCGACGGTTGGGGTGAACCGGCGGCGGATCCCGATGCCGCCCATCACGTCTCGGTCTCGTACCGGGACCTGGACGCCGACCTGCGAGACCTGGCCGCCCGCTGCGGCACCTCGGTGAAGGCGGTCATGCATGCCGCTCACCTGAAGGTGATGAGCCAGCTCACCGAGCTCGGCGAGTTCTCATCGGGCCTGGTCGCCGACGCCCGGCCGGAACAGGCTGGCGCACAACGGGTTCTCGGCATGTACATCAACTCGTTGCCGTTCCCGCACCGCACCACCGCCCGGACGTGGGCGGAGTTGGTGCGTGACGTCTTCGACGCCGAGATGACGATCTGGCCGCACCGCCGCTACCCGCTGGGCGCGATCACCGCCGCCGGCGGTCACGCCGGGCAGGGCCCGCTGCTGGAGGTCCTGTTCGACTTCAACGATTTCCACCAGGTCGACGAGGACGTGGTGGACGTGGAGGCATCACTGGGCGACGCGGGGACGGAATTCCCGCTCACCGTCAGCACCGTCGGCGGTCTGGTGCACCTGACCGCCGCGGCGCGGCGGATCGGTGCCGACCGGCTGGACCGGCTCGCCGTGACGTACCGCTCGGTTCTCGAGGCCATGTGCGCCGATCCCGACGGTGATGCGCTGGCGACCTTCGTGCCTGCCGCGGAACGGGGGCTGCTCACCCGGGATTGGCCACGGGGGGCGGCTGTCGCCCCGACCGGAATTACTGCGCTGGACGCCTTCGAGGAACAGGTCGCGTCGACCCCGGATGCGGTAGCAGTGCAGTTCGCCGGTGGCGCGCTGAGCTACGCCGAGCTCGACCGTCGAGCTGCTCGGATCGCGGGCGGGCTGGTCGGCTCTGGGGTGGCCGTCGGAGACACCGTCGGCGTGCTGCTGGATCGCGGACCCGACCTGGTCGCGGCCCTGCTCGGGGTGTGGAAGGCGGGCGCGGCCTTCGTCCCGCTCGACCCGGCCCATCCGGCCGCCCGGCTGACGGACATGCTCGCCGACGCGCAAGCGGTCGTACTGGTCGCGGACACCCGGGTGGATCAGCCGGTGGATTTCGGGGTGCCATCGGTATCCGTGGCCGACCTGACCGCCTCCGACGTCACAGCGTCCCGAACCACCGATCCGGACCTGCCCGCCTATGTCATCTTCACGTCCGGTTCCACCGGCCGACCCAAGGGAGTGCTGACCAGCCATCGGAATCTCTGGTCGTATCTGCACCCGTGGGCGACGGAGCTGGCTCGGCGCGGGGCCGGCGGCGCACCGTTGTTCTCCTCACCCGCCGTGGACTTCTCGATGACGGTGCTGTGGGGACCGCTGTGCACCGGCGGCCGGCTCGAGCTGGCCCCGGCCGACCTCGACCTGGCCGACCTGGGCGGCTGGCTCGCCGGGTCCGGGCCGTTCGGGTTCGTCTCGTTGACACCGGCACACATGCAGTTGCTGGACGAGCAGCTCGGCGCCTCCGCGGCCGCGTCGGTGGCCCCGGTGTTCCTGGTCGGCGGCGAGGCGCTGCCGATGGACCTGGCCGCCAGGTGGACCGCGGCGCTCGGCGACGGCGGCCTGATCAACGAGTACGGGCCGACCGAGATCACCGTCGCCAACTGTGCTTTCGCGTTGACCGCACAGGATCCGGACGGGAACTACGCCACCCGCATCCCGATCGGCCGACCGCTGCCCGGGACAACGGCCTACGTGCTGGATCGCCGGCTGCAGCCCGTCCCGGCGGGTGCGCCCGGCGAGATCTGGGTGGGCGGCCCGGGTGTCGCGCTCGGCTACATCGGCCGGCCCGACCTGACCGCGGAGCGATTCCTGCCCGATCCGTTCGGGCCGCCCGGCAGCCGGCTGTACCGGACCGGCGACCTGGGTCGCTGGCTGCCCGGTGGGGTGCTCGATTGCCTCGGCCGCGCCGACGAGCAGGTCAAGATCCGCGGGCACCGCATCGAACTCGGTGAGATCCGGGCCGTGCTGGTCGACGCCGGCGCCCGCGATGCGGCGTTGCTGGTCCGCGACGGCCGTCTGGTCGCGTGGGTGGTGGGCGATGTCGACGTTTCCGAACTGCGGCAGCACTGCGCCCGTCGGTTGCCGGCGCCGATGATCCCTGGCGCGTTCGTCCCGCTCGACGCGCTGCCGATCACTCCCAACGGCAAGTTGGACCGTCGAGCCCTGCCCGACCCGGCAGGCAACGCGGCCGAGCCGGGGCCGGCACCGGTCGGTGACCGCGAAACATTGATCGCCGATCTCTGGGAACGGTTGCTGGACTCAGCATCGGGCACCAGCGTTGGTCGCGACGACGACTTCTTCGACCGTGGCGGCGACTCGCTGAAGGCGGTGAGTGTGGTTGGCGCGCTGCGCGCCGCCGGCTACACCGTCTCGGTGCGCGACCTGTTCGCCCGGCGGACGGTCCGCGCGCTCGCCGCGGTCCTGGAACGGTCCGCGGAACCGGTGCAGGCCGCCGTCGCCCCGTTCGCCCTGCTGGGCGCGGCCGATCGGTCGGCACTGCCGGCGGGCCTGTCCGATGCCTACCCGATGTCGCAGGTGCAGCTGGGCATGCTGGCCGAGATGGCCGCCTCCCGCGGTCCGGCCGACCGCGGGGCCTACCACAGCGTGATCGCGCACCGGATCAGCGACGACCGAGAGCTGGACCGCTCAGCCCTGCAGGCCGCCGTCGACCTGGTCATCGGACGGCACGACACGCTGCGGACATCGTTTGCCCTGAGCGGGTTCTCGGTGCCGTTGCAGCTGGTGCACGAGCGGGCCGAGCTGCCGGTGTCGTTCATCGACGGACGCGAGCTGGATCCGGCGACCGCGCGAGCGCAGCTGGACAGCTTCCTGGCCGCCGAACGGACCGCCTACCTGGATCCCGCCATGGCCCCGCAGCTCCGGCTGTCCGCGCACCTGGAGCACGACGACGCCTGGTGGTTGACCGTTTCGGTCAGCCACGCCATCACCGAGGGCTGGAGCCTGCGACTGCTGGTCGAGGAGTTGCTGGACGCCTACCGGCAGCTCCGGGTGAGCGGTGACGTCACCCTGCCGGACGTCCCGGACGTGCGATACGCGGATTTCATCGCCGGCGAACTGGCCGCCCTGGACGATCCCACCGACGTGGCCTACTGGCGCGGCATCACCGCCGACTACGCAACCGCACGGGTTCCGGCCGGCTGGCAGGCTCTCGGGGCGCGGACGGTGACCCGCGCCGAGGTGAACCTGACCGCGCGTACGGAGCGCCTCCGCGACTTCGCTCGCACCACCGGTGTCCCGCTCAAGGCCGTGCTGCACGCGGTTCACCTGAAGGTCATCGGTCAGCTGACCGGCGACGCCGCGTATTCATCGGGGCTGGTGTGCGACACCCGGCCGGAGACCGCGGGCGCCGACCGGCTGCTGGGCATGTTCCTGAACACCGTGCCGTTCGCCCACGACCGCAGCACCGGCAGCTGGCGCGAGCTGGCCCGGCAGGTCTTCGACCGTGAGGTCGAGCTGTGGCCGCACCGCCGCTACCCCGTTCCCGCCATCCAGCGCAGCGCCGGTCGCCGCGTCGTGGAGATCCTTTTCAACTACCAGGATTTCGGCCAGGCCACCGGCGCCGATACCGGCACCGTGGTGCAGGCGACCGTCGGCGAGGGCGCCACCGAGTTCGCCCTGTCCGTGATCGCCTCGCCGGCCGCCTTCGAGCTGCAGAGCGACAGCACCGTGCTCGGCCGGCCGTCGCTGGACCGGATCGCCGGGATGATCGATGCGACCGTCGACGCGCTGCTTGCCGATCCGGACGGCAGCGCCGGGCGGCTCTGCCTGCCGGCCGGTGAACAGGCTCTTGACCAGGCCGAAGCGACCACCTCCGCGCCGGTCACGGCGACCATCGCGGAGCTGTTCGCCGCCCAGGCGGCGGCCACCCCGGGCGCGATCGCCGTGACGGCCGGCGACAACCGGCTGACCTACGCCGAGCTCGAGGCCCGGGCGAACCGGCTCGCGCATCGGCTCGTCGAGCTCGGGGCCGGACCCGGCTCGCTGGTCGGTATCTGCCTCGACCGCGGTCCGGAGCTGATCCCGGCACTGCTGGCCGTGCTCAAGTCGGGCGCCGCGTACCTGCCGCTGGACCCGGTGCAACCGGGGGAACGGCTGGCCTACATGCTCGGCGACGCCGCCCCGTCGATCGTCATCACCCAGTCCGCGCAGCGGGTCCTGCTGCCGCTGGTCGTCGACGGCACGGTGCTGCTGCTCGACGACGAGGACGTCTCGGACCGTCCCGCGACCGCACCGGTCACCGAGTGCGTCGCCGACGACCTCGTCTACGTGATCTACACCTCCGGTTCCACCGGCCGGCCGAAGGGGGTCTGCCTCAGCCACGCCAACGTGCTCCGGCTGGTCAGCACCGCGCAGGAGCACTACGCGTTCGACGAGAGCGACATCTGGCCGCTGTTCCACTCTTTCGCCTTCGACGTGTCGGTGTGGGAGATGTGGGGGGCGCTGCTGCACGGCGGCTGCCTGGTCGTGGTGCCCGAATCGCTGGTCCGGTCGCCGAGCGATTTCCTGGATCTACTCGTCGGGCATGAGGTGACCGTGCTGAACCAGACCCCATCGGCATTCCGTGGTCTGGTGGAGCTGGCGGCCGCCGGGGATCCACGGATCGATCGGCTCGCGCTGCGCGCAGTGGTCTTCGCCGGCGAGAAGCTGGACATGCCCATGCTGGCGCCCTGGGTGGCGCGGCGCGGGCTCGGCCGGGTCGCGCTGGTCAACATGTACGGGATCACCGAGACGACGGTGCACACCACGTATCACCGGATCACCCGGCAGGACCTGGATCCGGCGGCGGCCAATCGGATCGGCCGCCCGTTGGCCGACCTGCGCATTGCGTTGACCGACGCGTCCGGCGAGTTGGTGCCGAACGGGGTGGTCGGCGAGATCCACGTGGCCGGCCCCGGTGTCGCGCGCGGTTATCTGAATCGACCGGCGTTGACGGCGGAACGATTCGTGCCGGACCCGTTCGGCCCTCCCGGCAGCCGCCGCTACCGCAGCGGCGACCGGGCCCGCCGGCTGGCCGACGGCACCTACGAGTTCTGTGGCCGGATCGACGACCAGGTCAAGATCCGCGGATACCGGATCGAGCCGGGCGAGGTCGCGGGTGCGTTGACCACTCACCCGGCTATCGCCGACGCCCTGGTCGTCGGGCACGACGGCCCGGCCGGCCCCGGCCTGGTCGCCTACGTCGTCCCGGCCCCGGATGTGCCGGCACCGACGGCCGCGGACCTGCGGGTCTACCTGGGGCGGCGACTGCCGGAGTACATGGTGCCCGGTTCGTACCTGGCGATCCCGGCGTTCCCATTGACCCCGAACGGCAAGCTCGACAAGCGTGCGCTTCCGGCTCCGGACCTGGCCACGGTCGCCCGGTCCGAGTACGTCGCGCCGACCACCCCGGTGCAACGGCAGATCGCCGAGATCTGGACCCGCATTCTCGGCGTGCCGGACATCGGGCTTGCGGACCGGTTCTTCGATCTCGGTGGCCACTCGATCGCCGTCGTCCGGGTGGTCGCGGAGGCGAACGCGGTGGGACTCGAGCCGTCGCTGCGGATGCTCTACGAGAATCGCACCCTCGGTGAATTGGCCGCCGAACTGGAACCGCAGGTCCCGGTCGGTACCGCGGCCACCGCGTTGCGCCCGCCGGCCAGGGACATCCCGTCCCCGGTTCGGGCGATGGCCGAGCATCGTGTCCCCGGGGTGTCGATCGCCATGTTTGCCGGCGGCGAGCTGACCAGGTGCGGCGGCTTCGGTGTGCTGCGCGATGGCGGCGATCCGGTGCGGCCGGGCACGATATTCCCGGTCGCGTCGGTGAGCAAGCTGGTCACCGCGGTCGGCGCGCTGCATCTGGTCCAGCGCGGCGTGCTGGATCTGGATGCCGACGTGAACCGGTACCTGACGCAGTGGCGGGTTCCCGGCGATGCGCCGGTCACCCTGCGCCAGTTGCTGGGCCATACCTCCGGGTTGACCGCGCCGGAACAGGCCGATTACCCGCCCGGTGGAATCACGCCCAGCCTGGTCGATCTGCTGAGCGGCCGCCCGCCGGTGACATCGCCGCCGATCGTGCCGGAGATTCCGCCGGGAGCCGAATTCCGTGCCGCGAACAGCAACTACGCGGTGATTCAGCAGCTGATGACCGAGGTGACGGGCAGCCGGTTCGCCGACTTCATGCGCGACAATGTGTTCGGGCCGCTCGACATGCCGCATAGCAGCTTCGACCCACCGGACGGCCTCGGTGCCGCCGCCGGCCATGACGGCGACGGTCACCCGATGCCGGACGGCTGGCGCGTCCGGCCCGACGTCGCCGCCGCCGGATTGTTCTCCACTGCCCCCGATCTCGCGCAGATCGCGATCGAGATCCGGCGCGCCGCACTCGATCTGCGACCGACGCTGTTCGGACCGGAACTGGCCGCGCAGATGTTGCGGTCGACGCCAGGTGCGTTCTACGGGCTGGGCAGCCTTGTCGACGACAGCGGACCGGATGTGGAGTACGGGCACACCGGCGAATGCCCCGGGTTCCGGGCGCTGGTGTTCGGTCGCCTGCGCTCCGGCGACGGGATCGTGGTGCTCACCAACGGCGACGCCGGCAACGGCGTCTTCCAGTACCTGGCGTCGGCACTCGCCACCGAATCCGAAAAGGGGAGGAATTCATAGCATGACCGATATCCTTGACAATCCAACGTTCTCGCTGCAGGGGGTGCCGAGATCCACTGCACGATCGATCGTCTCGATCGACGACCTGTCGGACACCGACCTGTTTGACCTCGTCGCGCGCGGTGTTGAATTCGGCGCCGGCGCGCTGTCCCGAGCGCTCACCGGGAAGGTCACCGGCGTCTACTTCGCCAAGCCGTCCACTCGGACCCGGACAGCGTTCTCGGCGGGTGCGTTGCGCCTCGGGTCCGGTCTGATCGCTTACGGGGCCACCGACCTGCAGACCACTACCGGCGAAACCGACGAGGACACCGGCCGGGTGCTGGCCGGCATGCTGGACACCCTGGTGATGCGCACCGCCGCCGACGACTCCGTCATGCGGACGTTCGCCGCCCCCGGCGGTATGTCAGTCATCAACGCCATGAGCGCCCAGGAACACCCGACCCAGGCGCTGTGTGATCTATCCACCATGCTGGAACACTTCACCCGGCTGGACGGGCTCCGGGTGCTCTACGTCGGCGAGGGCAACAACACGGCCAGCGCCCTGACGCTGGCGTTGATGCGGTGCGCTGGCACGAGTCTGGAGCTGCGGACCCCGGAGGGCTACGGCTTGCCCGCGGACTTCCACCGGCGGGCCCGGGTGTCTGCCGATCGCAGCGGTGCACAGTTCCGCGAGCGGCACGACATGCACGAGCTGCCAACGGATATCGACGTCATTTACACCACGCGGTGGCAGACCACCGGCTCGAGCAAGCACACCACCGACTGGCGGCGCACCTTCGAGCCTTTCCAGGTGGGGACGCAGCTGCTGGCCGCGCACCCGAACGCGGTCTTCCTGCACGACCTGCCCGCGCATCGCGGCGAAGAGGTCGCCGGTGCCGTGCTGGACGGACCTGCCAGTCTCGCGTTCCGGCAGGCCCACATGAAGATGTACAGCGCCATGGCCGTTCTCGAGTGGTGCGCCGGCGGCCCGCCCAGCGGGCTGTCATGACGCTCGAGCTGGCGAGAGAGCGCGAGGTTCCCCGAGAGCGCGAAATTCCCCGAGAACGCGAGGTATCTCGGGGACGCCACGCACCGCGTCGACGCGAGGTGCCCGGGGGTCCGGAGATCCCGCGGGGCCGGCACCGGCGGCCGGTGCCGCCGACGTTGCGCAACAACCGGACCTTCGTGCTGCTGTGGACCGGCGCCGGCGTCTCGATGCTCGGGTCGCGGCTCAGCGCCATCGCCTACAGCCTGGTGGTGCTATGGGCAACCGACTCGCCGACGAGCACGGCCCTGGTCGCCTTCGCCGCCCTGCTGCCGTTCCTGGTCACCCAGTTGCCCGCTGGGGTACTGGTGGACCGGTTGGACCGGCGCCGGGTGATGATCGGCTGCGACATGGGCCGCATCGGGTTGATCGGGGTGGCGCTGACAACCGTTGCGCTCGGCCATGTCTGGGTCCCGCTACTGATGGTGGTCGCCTTCTGCGAGGGCAGCCTGACCGAGATGTACGCGATCGCGGAGCGCGCCGCGGTGTTTACGGTGGTGCCGGACGAGCAGCTCGGGCCCGCCATCGGCGCCAATGAGGCACGCTCCGAGGCGGCCGGCCTGATCGGCCAGCCGATCGGCACCTTCCTGTTCAGTGCCGCGCGCTGGCTGCCGTTCGCGGCAACGATGATCTCCCACCTCATCTCGCTCTGCACCCTGCTGCTGATCAAGCGCGACCTGCAGGGGCCGCGGCCCGACGGTCCACGGCCGAGCCCATGGCTGGACGTCAAGGAGGGGTTCGACTTCGTCCGATCGCAGACCTTTCTACGCCGGGCCGTCGGGCTGATCGCGGCCAGCAACCTGCTGTTCCAGGTGCTGGCGCTTGGCCTCCTGGTGATCGTCAAGGACCAGGGCGGCGGGCCCGACACGATTGGCTGGATTCTTTTGGCCAGCGGGATCGGCGGGATGCTGGGCGCGTTGTCCAGCAATCTGTTCATGCGCTGGATCGGTATTCGCTGGATTTTCATGGGTGTCAACATCGTCTGGACCGTGCTGATGTCCAGCATCATTTTCTTTCAGCAACCCCTGGCATTGGGCATCATTTTCAGCCTGCTCCTGTTCGGCGCCGGCGTGTCCAATGTTGCCGGGATCGTCTACACCATGAAGGTCGCCCCGGAGGAGATGCAGGGCCGGATCGGTTCTATCGTCTCCCTGCTGGCGTCCGGGGCAAATGCCCTCGGCGCCTTGTGCGCCGGTGCCGTCCTGACTGCTTTCGGCGTGCGCACCACGATGATCCTGGTGGGGATTGCGATGTTCGCCATCGCCGGACTGGCAATTCTGGCGTTCGGTGGCAAGAAGGCGGCCGCCGCAGAGGCAGCACTCGGCGATCTGACCGACTGACCATTCTTTGCAGGCGGCGGGCCGCGCCGGGACGCCCGGTTGTGGCACCGGAATTCGCGCGAGGTGTAGCTGGCACCACCGTGAATCGGGGAGAGCGGGCTACTGAAATGACCGAGATAGACGCGCAGGCTAAGGGAATGATGATGAAAAGAATTGGTGTGTGGTGCTTCCGCCGGCGCTTGTTGGTGGTGGGCATCTGGCTGGTGGTCATGGTCGGGGGAGCGGTGTCGATCGGGCCGCTCTTTGCCGGCATGGGCGACACGACGACCCTGACCGGAACCGAAACGGGGCAGGCGCAGGCGGTCACCGACGGCGCGGTGAACCACGGTGAGCAGTTCTTCGCCGTGGTCGACAACATCGACGCCACGTCGCCGGCGACGACCGCGATTCTGGAGGAGGCGGTGGCCGGCGTCCGTGGCATCACCGGCGTCCAGGACGCCGAAGCTCCGGTGGCCTCGAACGACGGGCGAGCCGCCTACATCTTCGTGACGCTGAAACAGGCCGAGTCGCAGTATCAGCCGTTCACCGACGCGCAGACCCGGCTGAACGCGCTGACCGGCGCCCTGCCGAACGCCACTGTCAGCTATGGGGGCGGCGATCTGATCGGTGACGACGCCAACGCGGCCGTCCAGGACGATCTGCGCAATGCCGAGATCTATTCGCTGCCGCTGACCGTCGTTCTGCTGCTGATCGTCTTCGGTGGCGTGGTCGCGGCCGGGCTACCGGCCATCGCCGCCATCGGCACCGTGCTCGGCGCGACCGCGGTGCTGCTCGGTTTCTCGACCTTCGTCACCATCGATGCCGACGCCATCACGGTGGTGACGCTGCTCGGCCTCGGCCTGTCCATCGACTACGGGCTGCTGCTGGTCGCCCGGTTCCGTGACGAGCTGTCGGACACCGGCGACCAGGTCGCGGCAGTGGCCGCCGCGTGGAACACGGCCGGCCGGACCATCGGGTTCAGCGCGCTCACCGTGGCGGCCGCGCTGGCCGGCCTGATGGCCTTCGATGTCGGCGAGCTGCGTGCCCTGGCCGCGGCTGGGATCGCGACGGTGATCGTCGGGATGTTGGCCGGTATCACGCTGACGGCCGCGCTGCTGGGTTTCGGTGGCCGGTGGATCAAACCGCGGCGCCGCCGGAACCATGCCGACCCCGATGCCGGATTTTTCGCCGGGCTGGCGCGCCGCACCCAGCGGCGGCCCTGGCTGACCCTGGTCGGGTGCGCCGTCGTGCTGCTGGCCCTGGCCGCCCCGCTGTTGCACGTGACGATCAAGGTGCCGCAGCTGGAAGGACTCCCGCGCTCACTGGAATCAGTGCGGGTCGCCGATGTCCTGCAGGATCGCTTCGGCATCACCAGCCAGGCGGGCGTGGCGGTCGTGGCCCGCACCGATCCGGCAACACTGGACGCGTATGCCCAGCGCTGGGCGTCCGATCCCCAGGTGGAGCACGTCGAGGGGGCCGGTGCCGTCGGTGCCGACGTGTCGATCGTGGTCTTCGACGTCAAGGGTGACGGACAGGGCGCGGGTGCACAGGCGCTGGTGGACCGGCTTCGAAACGATCGTCCGGTCGGGTTTGAGTCCTGGGTGACGGGCGACGCGGCGCGACTGATGGATCTGCAGGACAAGCTCGCCGAGGGACTCCCGCTCGCAGTGGCGATCGTCGTCCTGGCCATGATGGTCGTGCTGTTCCTGATGACCGGCTCGGTCGTGGTCGGGATCAAGGCGATCGTGATCAGCGCCGTGTCCTTGGCGGCCACGTTCGGCGTGCTGACGGCCATCTTCCAGGACGGCTGGCTCTCCTCGCTGCTCGGCACGCTCACCGTCGGCGGGCTGAGCCCGTACATGATCGTCATCGTGTTCGCGTTCGCGTTCGGCCTCTCCATGGACTACGAGGTGTTCCTGCTGGCCCGGATCAAGGAGTTCTACGACGCCGGTGAGTCCCCCGACGCGGCCGTCCGCCTGGGACTGCAGCGAAGTGGCCGGATCATCACCTCGGCCGCGCTGCTGATGCTGATCGTGTTCGCCTGCTTCGCCACCGCCGATGTCGGTGCGCTGCAACAGATCGGGCTGGGCCTGTTCGTGGCGGTGCTGATCGATGCCACGCTCGTCCGCTGCCTGCTGAGCCCGGCAGTGATGACTGTGCTCGGCCGGGCCGCCTGGTGGGCGCCCGCCCCGCTGCGCCGCCTGCACGCGCGCTTCGGCCTGCGCGAGACCTCCGAGCTACCGGCCGCCCGACCGACGGGTGCGCACCGCAGCGACGACGCGCCGGCCGAGCCCAGCGTCCCTGCCGCTGCAGCGGTCTCAATCGGCGGCGGCGGCGAACGGGTCTCCGGATCCCGATAGACCGGCGCCCGACGGAAGCTTGCCCATCCCCGCGGCCAGATCGATCGCTTCACCCTTGGAGCTGGTCGCCGCAGTGATAGCCGCTCCCACGGCGAACAGTCAACCCCTAGCGACCCATGGTCGCTAGGGGTTGCACCATTTGTGCCGGGCTTGGGACGGGCCGATCGGCCAACGGTGAGGTAGTCGGTCACGCCCGATCGAGGCTTCGCCGGCTATGTCTAGCTGCCGGTGGCCGTGTCTGACGGCGACTGGACGGCCAGCGGCGCTGGGATCTGATCGGGCGGCCAGCGGTGGGATGCAGGCGGTGGGACGTAGGCGGTGGGACGCAGACGCTGGAACAGGTCCCAGTGACCAACCCTGGTGGAGCAGATCGCCTTGCCCATCGGCGGTAAGGACGTCGGTCTTGGTTGTGCTGGACGCAAACTATGGCAGACATGGCCGGCCCGAGGTGCGGGCTCGACAGTGGCCCGCCCTGGTGACTCGTTGAAATGGGTTGTCCGACCGTGCTGAGGATCGGCTCGCTGAACTGGCCCGGTGTTTGCCGCGGCGGATGATTCGGCCCGGATGATGCAGGCGAGCCCCGATCGACCAGGTCGATGGCGTGGTGCAGGATCGAAGATTGCGGCGCTCTCGGCCGGTTGGAGAAGGGCTACAACCGAGCTGGTGGTGTCGCACTGGTCGCAGAGTCGTCCCGGACGTCGTCGGGGTGCGCTTGTATGGCAACCCACCTCGTCGACGCCCGCGACGGCAGAGAAGGGGCCGGCAGAGCAACCCGGGCGGCGCTGGCATCGATGCCAAGTCAACGGCGGGGGACCAGCGGGCCGACACGTCAAAGATCCATACCAGCAGCCATGAGAAGCCGCTGGTATGGATCTTGGGAGGGTTCCGACGGCAAACGTCAGCCCGTGTAGTCGACGGTCACGTCGCCGGTCTCGGTGTGGGCGGCAATGGTCCGGGACGCCGAGTCATCGGTGACCACGCGGACCCGCCGGTCGCCGGTGTCGGTGTTGGCGGTGACGTGGTAGCCGGTGGACGAGCGCGGGACGGTGATCGTCACGTCTCCGTCGCCGACGGTCGCCGAGACCGCTTGTGGGTCAACGGAGAAACTCAGCGAAACATCGCCGGTGTCGGTGGTCGCGGACGCCTGGGTCGCCGACAGGTCGGCGCCGCTGATCGAGCCGACGTCGGTCTTGGCGGTCAGCTGACCGGTCAGCTTCGAAAGATGGATCTCGCCGGTTCCGGTGCTCACCGTCACGGCACCGGTCATCCCGGTCAGCGTGGCGTCGCCGGTCTCGGTGTCGGTGGTGATCACCGTGGCGGCCGGCAGCGTGATCGTCAGGTCGACCTCGCACTTGCCCTCTCCCGGGCAGCTGGTCACGACGGTGAGTGTCGTGCCATCCCACTGTTGGGTCACGGTCGGCTGCTGCTTGTCCCAGATGGACTTGGCCGCGACGGTGGTCTGGTTGCCCGAACCGGGAGACAACGAGAGGGTGCCGGATTCGGCCCGCACGTTCAACGCCGTGATCGGCTGGGTGTACGTGTTCGACGTGGTGTCGGTCGACGCCGCGCCGGACCCGGACAGCACGCGATACCCGAAGAAAATGCCGACCGCGAGAACGATGACGGTGACGATGATTCCGACCGTCAGCCAGGTTCTGGAGGTCTGAGTTTGTTGGTCCGCGAGGTGGGTGACGACTGACATGGGGTCCTCCGTAGTTCGGTTCACGATTGGAATGGAAGGGTGGCGGTGAGCACAGTTGGTCCACCGGCGGGGCTGTGCACGGCGAAGGAACCGTCCAACGCTCCGATGCGTTGAGAAAGGCCGACCAGGCCGGATCCACCGGCGGGGTCGGCCCCGCCGCGCCCGTTGTCGGAAACGATGATGCGTAGATCCCCGGTTTCCGCCGGCTCGACAAGCACGTCGACGTTCGTTGCAGCAGAATGCTTGGCCGCGTTGGTCAACGCCTCGGAAACCAGGAAGTAAGCGGCGGCCTCGACCGGCTGGCTGGGTCGGGTGGGCAGATCGACCATCAACCGGACCGGAATCGGTGAGCGAGCGGCAATTCCGGACAGGGCCGCGTCGAGCCCGAGATCGTCGAGCACCGCGGGATGCAGCCCCCGGACCAGGTCGCGCAGTTCGGACAGCGCGAGTTTGGCTTCCTCGTGGGCGCTCTCGACGGCTTGCCGGACGTGATCGGGGACGTCGACAAGCGTGGTCCGAGTCATCCCAAGGTTCATCGCCAACGACACCAGTCGCTGCTGGGCACCGTCGTGCAGGTCTCGTTCCATTCGCCGTCGCTCGGCGTCGGCCGCGGCCACGGCATCCGACCGGCTCTCGGTCAAGACCTCGACCCGGCGAGCCAGCGATTCGGTCCGGCTCGGCGACATCGCCCACCGCAGGAACGATTCGTCAAGTCTCGCCGATAACTTCGCGACAAACGGCGCGGACAGCAGCAGGGCCACACCGAGCACGGTTAGCAGCACGAGCGTTCCCGGCTGGTGAATCGGGATGCCGGCAACAACGCTGGGTAACGACCAGGCGAAGGTGCTCGAGGTGATGCCGAGCAGAGCCGCGCACCACCACGCGGTGACCAGTATCCCGAGCACCGGCAGGACGATCAGCGACGCCAGATGAAAACCGACATTTCGCCACATCGCCACACTGCGGACCTGTGCCCAGAGCCGGCTCCACCATCCGCCTTCGGTCGGTGCCGGTGTGGGAACCGGCCAGCGACGCAGTCCCGGGGACAACGACTCGATTCGGGACCGATGAAACTCCGTGAACGTCCTGGTGCAGCCGAAGAGGGCGGCCAGCACCGGCGCGGCCAGCACAAGCGTGATCGCCAGGCAGAGCGCGGCGATCGCCAGAATCCAGGTGATCGTTCCGGTGATCAGAGCCAGCACCATGCCGAGTTCGATCTGCGCCGTCGAGCGCCAGGCGGCAACCGAGAACGGCGCACGCCACAACCTCGCAAAGCGCCCACATCCGGGCGTCGTCGAGGTCGCGGTTGGAACCATGCCCCAACCATAAACGGGTTGGAAGCCGGCAAACCATGCATTAGATTGCCGGATTTCTGCTGTACCCAGCACCACCTTCGGTGTTCTTCCCGACCGATTGGAGGACGGAAGTAGTTCCCGTATAGGTCGCCAGGTCACAGTCAGATCGTCCGTTCGCCGCGTCGGCGCGGCCGGGACGGATCATCGGAGAAAGGCGGAGAATCGATGACCAACATTGCCACCTACGCGGGCACGGACCGGAAGACACTGCCGTTCATTGTGGAGAACGATGAGCCCGGTCTGGGTGTGGTCGAACGCATCCGCCGGGACCGGGACGGGTTGCGTAACAGGTTGGTGGAGCACGGGGCCATCCTGTTGCGCGGCTTCGACATCGGTGGCGTCGACGGATTCGACGCCGTGGTTCGGGCGCTGTCCGGAGCGCCATTGGAGTACACCGAGCGCTCGTCACCGCGCAGCACGATCAAGGGACAGGTCTACACGTCCACCGACTACCCGCCGAGCGAGGAGATCTTCCTCCACAACGAGAATTCCTATCAGCAGACCTGGCCGCTGCGGTTGTACTTTCATTGTCTGCAGCCGCCAACCACCCAGGGCGCCACGCCGCTGGCCGACATTCGAGAGGTTTTGCGGAGAATCGACCCGTCCGTGGTAGCGGAATTCCGGGCCCGCAAATGGATGGTGGTCCGGAACTTCAATGGGATGTTCGGGGTCTCCTGGCAGCACGTGTTCGGCACCGACGATCGTTCCGCGGTCGAGGAGTACTGCGCCGGCCACGGAATCAGCTGTGAATGGGTGAAGAACGGGTCGTTGCGCACGAGGGCGGTCCGGGATGCTATCCACCGGCACCCGGTCACCGGCGCCGAGGTGTGGTTCAACCACGCCACCTTCTTCCACGTCTCGACTCTGACCCCAGAGGTCCGCGATGGTCTGCTGGACCTCTTCGAACCACAGGATCTGCCCAGCAACACCTACTACGGCGATGGCGGCGAAATCCCGTCCGATGTGATGGATCATCTGCGGTCCTGCTACCGCGCGGCGTGGGTACGGGTTCCCTGGGAATTCGACGACGTGATGGTGGTCGACAACATGACCGCCGCACACGCCCGCGAACCATTCACCGGCCCGCGGAAGATCGCCGTTGCTATGGCCGAACCCTATCCGGGCTGACCAGGGTGCGCGAGATCGCCGTCTCCACAGTGCATCTGTCCGGGCTGCGGACCGATGGTGCACTGCTGGACGACGTGGAGCGCGAACGGTGGCAGCGACTGCGCACGGCCGCACTCCGCGACACGTTCGCCGCGGCCCATTGGGCCCGCCGGATGATCCTTGCGGAGAACCTGGGATCGGACCCCGCCGGCCTGCGCTTTGCGACCGGGCGGTGGGGGAAGCCTGAGTTGGTCAACCGGGCGCTCTTTCACAGTTTCAGCCATTCCGGCGACGTCGCGATCATCGCCATGTCGCCGGCGGATCCGATCGGCGTCGATGTCGAAAAGATTCGCTCGGATCTGCCGGCCATTCGATTGGCCGGAACATTCTTCCGGCCGTGCGAGGCTCGCGCGGTGGAATCGGCTGCTGACCAGCCGGCTCGCTACATTCGGCTCTGGACCCGGAAGGAGGCCGCGGGCAAGGTGACCGGCATCTCCCTGGACCGGACGTTGGTCATCGAGGTCGACGGCGACGGGCAACGGCCCATTGATCTCGAACATGTCGACGGTAGCCCGGCCAAGGCCAGGGTCACCGATATCGACGCCCCGGACGGTTTCTTGGCGGCCGTGGCGATGCTGGGTGCCGAGCCGTTCGCGGTCCGGCCATCAATGTCCAGGCTGGTGCCGGCATGACCGGCGACTGGTTGCAGACCTATCGCCGGGTTCCGTCCCCAAGAGCACGGCTGATCTGTTTTCCGCACGCCGGAGCCGGCGCGACCGTGTATCGACGATGGTCGGCACTTGTCCCGGACGATGTCGAGGTGGTGGCCGTATGTTATCCGGGGCGGCAGAACCGGCTGTCCGAACCGTTCAGCCCGTCCATCAGCGCGCTGGCCGCCGGCATCGCGGCGGAGATCGCCCGTTTGGACCCCGCGCCCATCGCCCTGTTCGGGCACAGCATGGGTGCGGTCGTGGCTTACGAAACAACCGTGCGGCTGGAACGTGGCTACGGCCTGTTGCCACGAAAACTGTTCGTCTCCGGCCGGTGGCCCCCTGGGCACCGGAAATCGTCGGGCGGCGCCGCCCCCGACCTCGACGACGACACCGACCTGCTGGACCATCTGAAGAAGCTGGGCAACAAGCAGCTCGAACTGTTCGCGATTGCCGAGATGCGCGAACTGCTGCTCAGCGTGTTGCGCGCCGACTACCGGCTGCTGGCCGAGCACCGGCCCGAGCGGCTGACCCGCACCATCACATCGATCACCGGGTATTGCGGCGATGCGGATCCGGGGTGTGCGGTCGAGGACGTGGCGGCCTGGCAGACGCTGACCGGTGGAACATTCCGGCTCCGGGCCTTTCCCGGGAATCACTTCTATCTCGACGCGGTCGCAGCGGAAGTGGTCGGCGACATCGTCGGCTGCCTCAGGCTGACCGTGGGAACGTCGATCGGTGGGGTGCGCGCGATATGGTGATCACGAGTACGGGAGGTGTGCCGTGCGCGTCGTCATCGCCGAGGATTCGGTTTTATTGCGAGAAGGGCTCGTCCGGCTAATCGAAGCCGCGGGCCTGCAGGTGGTTGGCACGGCGGGTGACGTCAGCGAACTCGACCACCTGATGACCACCGTCGAGACGGACATCGTCGTGCTGGATGTCCGGATGCCCCCGACCTACACCGACGAAGGCATCCGGGCCGCGCTCGCGCTGCAGCAGCGGAACCCGCACATCGCGGTGCTGGTGCTGTCCCAATACGTCGAGGAGCGGTACGCCAGCGAGTTGCTGTCTCGCGGCGCGGGCGGCATTGGTTACCTTCTCAAGGACCGGGTGGCCGATGTCGAGCAGTTCGTCGATTCGCTGCGTCGGGTCGCAGCCGGGGGGACAGTTCTGGACCCCGAAGTCGTCGCGCAATTGATGTTGCGGCGCAGGGCAAGTCCGATTGAGCGGCTGACCCCGCGCGAGCTGGAGACGCTGAGCCTGATGGCCGAGGGTCGCTCCAATTCGGCGATCGCTGCCACCCTGCACGTAAGCGAAAGTGCGGTGGCGAAGAACGTCAACAACATCTTCACCAAGTTCGACCTGACGCCCGCCGATTCGGATCACCGGCGGGTGCTGGCTGTCCTGCAGTTCATTAAGAAGTAGCTTTCGGCGGCGGGTCAGTCAGCTGGCATGACTGCGGCATTGCGGCCCGGCGCAACGTGGCAGGGAAGTCGGTCTTGAGCTCGGCATGGCGTCTGAACGGGTCCAGCATCGATTCTCCAGAGGCCTAGTCCAACCACCACTGAGACCCAGCTTGTGACAGCCGAAGTAAAAGGAAAGAAAATGCCACTAGACAGAGAGACAGTCGTTGCACTGAACCGTGCCGCTGCATTGGTGAATACCGGCGTCGGGGTGGAGCAGCTTTCTGACACTGCCGCTCTGGATGCCTTCGTCAGCTCCTTATGGTTGACCGGCGAGCTTCGTCGGGCCGACGTTGAGCTGTCCACGCTTCGCGATCTGCGGCAAACGCTTAGGCAGATATGGAAGGCGGACGAAGACAATCTTGTTGAGCTCGTCAACGAGCTCCTGCTGGACACTCGACCGCTTCTGGAACTAACACGAAGCAACGGATCGCAGTACATTTTGCGGCCCATCGCTTCTGGGGTCACACTGGCAGTGTCGATAGCGTTCGAAGCAGCGATGGCCATCGCCGATGTCCTTCGGGCCGGCGAGCGGAGCCGTCTGCGGATATGCGAGTACCCCGGGTGCGGGCGTGTCGGAGTAGATCAATCCAGAAACAGGTCAAGGCGCTTCTGTGAGGGCAACTGCGGCAACCGAGCCTCAGTAGCCGCATATCGACTTCGAAAGGCACAAGGAGGAATGCTTGAAACCTGTGGATCCGAAATCTCGGGTTGAGGCGCCCGGAGGGCGTACCTTCCCGATGTCCCGTCAGGTTCCTCAACGGATTCATCGAGAGAGGACACGAATGATCGCGACTGGATCACGTCACGTGAGGGCACGACGTGAGCTGGAACGCAGGATAATGCCCTTTCTTCAACCGCCCGCGAGCCGCGAGCCGGGAGTTGACCGCGTGGTTAGTCGGTATAGCGGCGGCGGTTCCATGGGCATCGCTCTTGTGATGGCCTGAATGTCACGCCGGCCTGGATGAGCCGGCTGCGGGTGGCGGAGTCGCCCAATCCGATGAGCAGGGCGATGTGGCGGATGGACAGGCCGATGTCGATGTACAGCTCCCGTACGAGTGCCGCGGGGACGGGCAGCGGCCCGTAGGTGTGGAACGGTCCGGTGACGTGCCAGTCGGCCTCGTCGGGGACCTGGACGTGGTGACGGCGTAGCGCGGCGACGACGTAGGGGTCGGCGTACAGGTCGGTGATCAACGTCCGGGGTGTCCCCTGTGCTTCTGGTCGGGCCCCGCCGCTGGGTCGCACCGGGGCTTTGGCGGCGTGCAGCGACATGCTGACGGTCGAGCTGGACACCCCGAGCCGGGCGCCGACCTCCCGCATCGTCATCCCGGTCGCGTACAGCTTGACGGCCTTGGCCTGCAACACATCCGGCGGGTAGGCCGTCCGCGGGGTGAAGGTGCCGGGGCG
>Ga0075520_1000030_pt1 | contig 39937 bp, 31 predicted proteins | sample NGEPerB_FD_75100 | JGI IMG/M metagenome (GOLD analysis project Ga0075520, IMG submission 75100) | Arctic peat soil microbial communities from the Barrow Environmental Observatory site, Barrow, Alaska, USA - NGEE PermafrostAB12-B | ecosystem: Environmental > Terrestrial > Soil > Wetlands > Peat ... | reverse complement strand
TCGCCGCGCGCGGCGATCAGCAACTCGGGCGGGAACGTGAGCGCGGGCACGCGCGGTGCGAGCGCGTCGGTGCCGGTGTCACCACGCATCAGATGACCTTCGCACGCATCAGGTCGTTCGTGTTCAGGGCGCCGACCAGCTCGCCCTTCGCGTCGACGACGAGCAGGCCGGTGACGCGCTGCCGCTCCATCAGATCGGCAGCCTCGACGGCGAGCGCGTCGCTGCGAATGCGGTGCGGCGGACCCTTCATGACGGCGCCGGCCGATAGACCGCGCAAGTCGGCGGCGCCGGTCTCGATCAGCCGACGCAAATCGCCGTCGGTGAAGATGCCGCAGATCGCGCCGCCGCCCTGCGTGACCGCCGTGAAGCCGAAACCCTTCGTCGTCATCTCGCGCAGCATCTCGGGAAGTGGGGTGTCGATGTCGACGCGCGGCACGGCGTCGCCGCCATGCATGAGGTCGGCGACGTGCATGAGAAGCTTGCGGCCGAGCACGCCGCCCGGATGCGAGCGCGCGAAGTCTTCCTCGCGAAAGCCGCGCGCGTCGAGCAGGGCGACGGCGAGCGCATCGCCGAGCGCCATCTGCGCCGTCGTGCTCGCGGTCGGCGCGAGATTCATCGGACAGGCTTCCTGATCGACGGCGCTGGAGATCGCCAGGTCGGCGTGGCGCGCCAGGCTGCTGTCGGGCTTTCCGGTCATCGCCACGAGCGTCGTGCCGAGCCGCTTCAGGGCCGGCACGATGGCGGCGATCTCGTCGCTCTCGCCCGAGTTGGAGATGGCCAGCACGATGTCGCCCTCGGTCACCATGCCGAGATCGCCATGGCTCGCTTCGGCCGGATGCACGAAGAAGGCGGGCGTGCCGGTCGAGGCGAGCGTCGCAGCGACCTTGCGCCCGACGTGGCCGCTCTTGCCCATGCCCATCACGACGACACGGCCGCGGCACTCGAGCATCTTCTGTACCACCGCGACGAAGGCATCGCCCTGCCGCGCCTTCAGGCCTTCGATCGCGCGCGCTTCGATGTCGAGCGTTTTGCGCGCGAGCGCCAGAGCACGCTCGGCATCGAAGGAAGGATGGGAAGACACGTGGGGTCGGTCCAGTAGGATCGGCCGATTCTAGGGTTGGGTCTTCTCGACCGCCGCGATGCCCTCGACACTCGAACTCACGCTCCTTTTCCTGGTTGCCGCCGTGGCCGGCGTGGTCGTCTGCCGGCTGGCGCGGCTACCGCCGATGGTCGGCTACCTGGCGGTCGGCATCGTCATCGGGCCGCATGCGCTCGCCGTCGCCGGCAACTCGAGCGGGGTCGTCTACCTCGCCGAGTTCGGCATCGTCTTCCTGATGTTCGTGATCGGGCTCGAGTTCAACCTGCCGAAGCTGCGCAGCATGAGAAAGCTCGTCTTCGGCCTCGGTTCGAGCCAGGTCATTCTGACGATGCTGGCCACCGTCGCCGGCAATGCGCTGCTCACCTGGGCGCTGGCGCTGACCGGCCGGGCCTGGGGCCTCGGCTGGCAAAGCGCAGTCGCGCTCGGCGGCGCGCTGGCGATGAGCTCGACCGCGATCGTCGTCAAGCTGATGGCCGACCGGCTCGAGCTCGAGAGCGAGCACGGCCGGCGCGTCATGGGCGTGCTGCTGTTCCAGGATCTCGCCGTCGTGCCGCTGCTGGTCGTGATCCCGGCGCTCGGTTCATCGCCGGAGGCGCTGCTGCAAGAGCTGGCGATCGCCGTCGTCAAGGCCGGTGTGCTGCTCGCGTTGCTGCTGGTCGGCGGCCAGCGCGTCATGCGTTGGTGGCTGACGCTCGTGGTGCGGCGCAAGAGCGAGGAGCTCTTCATCCTCAACCTGCTGCTGGTCACGCTCGGACTGGCGTGGCTGACCGAGCTGGCAGGCCTGTCGCTGGCGCTTGGCGCCTTCATCGCCGGCATGCTCATCGCCGAGACCGAATACAAGCACCAGGTCGAGACCGACATCCGGCCGTTCCACGACGTCCTGCTCGGCCTCTTCTTCATCACCGTCGGCATGAAGCTCGACGCGCTCGCGGCGCTGCGCCAGTGGCCGCTCGTGCTGGCGATGACGGTGCTGCCCGTCGGCTTCAAGCTGGCGCTGGTGACGGTGCTGGCGCGCTGCTTCGGCGCCGGCCCCGGTGTCGCCCTGCGCACCGGTCTCTATCTCGCGCAGGCCGGCGAGTTCGGCTTCGTTCTGCTGGCGCTCGCGACTGAGCACCACCTGCTGCCCGAGGCCGTGCAGACGCCGGTACTGGCCAGCATGGTGCTGTCGATGCTAGCGACGCCGTTCATCTTTCTCTACAGCAACCGCATCGTCATGCGGCTGGCGTCGAGCGACTGGCTGATGCAGTCGGTGGCGATGACGACGATCGCGCGGCACGCTATCAATGCCGAGGCGCACATCATCATCTGCGGCTTCGGGCGCAGCGGCCAGAACCTGGCGCGCCTGCTCGAGCACGAGAAGATCGCCTACATCGCGCTCGATCTCGATCCCGACCGCGTCCGCCAGGCGGCGGCCGCCGGCCAGAGCGTCGTCTTCGGCGATGCGGCGCGGCTGCAGAGTCTCGTTGCCGCCGGCCTCGCGCGGGCGAGCGCCGTCGTCGTCAGCTACCACGACACGCCCTCGGCACTGAAGATCCTCCATCTGGTGCAAGCGCACGCGCCACTGGTTCCGGTGGTCGTGCGCACCATCGACGACGCTGACATCGAGCAACTGCGCGCAGCCGGCGCGACCGAGGTCGTGCCGGAAGCGATCGAGGGCTCGCTGATGCTCGCCAGCCATGCGCTCGCGCTGGTCGGGGTGCCGATGCGCCGCGTGCTTCGGGTCGTGCAGGATCAGCGCGACGCGCGCTACGGGCTCTTGCGCGGCTACTTCCACGGCGCCGACGACAACACGCCCGACGCACTGCAGCACGCGCGCCTCCTGAGCGTGACCTTGCCGCCGACGAGCGCGAGCGTCGGCCGATCGTTGGCCGAAGATGCGTTGACGCACCGCGGCGTCACCGTGGTGTCGCTGCGCCGCGCTTCCGGTGCTGTTCTCGCGCCCGCCGACACGCTGCTGATCGCTGCCGGCGACACGCTCGTGCTCTCGGGATTGCCCGAGGCACTCGCCCTGGCCGAAGAGAAGCTGCTGCTGTCCCGCTAGAAACGCAGGGCGCGGGCGACGCGTTTCAGGTGAAAGGCGCCTGGCGGGCCAGCGTCGCCCGCATGCGCGTCGCCATGACGGCACCGGCGGCACGCAGCAGTTCGAGCGCCAGCGCCGGCGAGCGCTGGGCGAGCTCTTCCATGCGTGGGCCGCGCAGCGCCCAGACGGTGCAAGGCGTCATCGCCTCGACGTTGGCCGTGCGCGGCGTGTCGCCGAACAGGCCCGGCTCGCCGACGACCGCACCGGCGCGCAGGATCGCGACCTTGTTGCTACCCGGTGCGCCGCCGGTCACGAAGACCTGCATGCTGCCCTGGGCGATGAAGTACATCGAGCGATCGGCGTCGCCCTGCTTGATGAGGAGATCGCCGGCGCGGATCTCGTAACGCGCGAGGTAGGGCGCGACGACGCGCCAGTTCTCGAGCGTCAGGCGGGCGCGAAACGCGTCTTCCGCGTTGAGCGTCTGCACTGCCGTGACGAGTTCATCGATTTCCATCTGCTGCCCTCCGGACGCGCGCCGACGGGGTCGGGTGCGTCTGGCCTAATTATCGGCTGCGGACGGGCCATCGGCCAAAGGCCTTCTTCAAGGAACCGTTCCCATTCGTCAGGTTGGCGACTCCGCTGATCCTGCCGGCAGGCCGACGCAGCGCGCGCCAACTATTTGCCGATGCAAAAGCGGCTGAAGATGGCGCCGAGCAGATCATCGGCGCTGAAGGCGCCGGTGATCTCGCCGAGCGCGTCGTGCGCCATGCGCAGCTCTTCGGCAACGAGGTCGAGCGCGGCGTCGCCGACCTGGGCTTGCGCGTCGGCCTCGGCGAGATGCGCCCGCGCCCGTCCGAGGGCCTCGAGATGGCGGGCGCGGGCGATGAAGACGCCTTCGGCTTCCGCCTCCCAGCCGGCCCGTGCCAGCAGCGCCTGACGCAGCGTTTCCAGCCCCTGGCCGGTGGCGGCGGAGATCGCGACGCCATCGGTGCCGGTCCGCGTCGCCGCGGCCCTCGCGCTCACGGCATCGACCTTGTTGAAGACGTGCAGGACCCGACCGCTGGCTTGTTTCAACCGCTGACCGATGGGTGATTCGCCGACGTCGTAGGCGGCCTCGCCGATGCGCTCGAGGTCGTGCAGGAAAACGATCACGTCGGCCTCGTCGATGGCCGACCAGGTGCGGGCAATGCCGATGCGCTCGACCTCGTCGACGGACTCGCGCAAGCCGGCCGTGTCGCTGACGTGGATCGGCACGCCTTCGATCTGGATGGTCTGGCCGATCCGGTCGCGCGTCGTGCCCGGAACAGGCGTGACGATCGCCAGCTCGGCGCCGGCGAGTGCGTTCAGGAGCGAGCTCTTGCCGACGTTGGGCTGGCCGGCGAGGACGACGCGAATGCCGTCGCGAAGCAATGCGCCCTGGCGCGCCGTGGCGAGCACGGCGTCGAGTTGCAACACGGCGGCAGCCAGGCGCCCACGCGCTCCGGCGCGCTCGAGAAACTCGATTTCCTCTTCGGGGAAATCGAGCGTCGCCTCGACGAGCAGCCGGAGCTCAACCAGCTGCGCACCGAGCGCGCCGATACGCTCGGAAAACGCGCCGGCGAGCGAGCGCACCGCAGAGCGCGCCGCGGCTTCGGTGCTCGCGTCGATCAGGTCGGCGACCGCTTCAGCCTGGGCGAGATCGAGCTTGTCGTTGAGAAAGGCGCGCTCCGTGAATTCGCCGGGCCCGGCGAGGCGCAGTCGCGCAAGCCGCGGCGTCGCCGCGGCGTCGCCATCGACGTCGGCCCTGGCCTCCGCGGCCGCGTCGAGACAGCGCGCGAGCAGCAGCTGCAGCACGACCGGGCCGCCATGGGCTTGCAGCTCGAGCACGTCTTCGCCGGTGTAGGAGTGCGGCGCCGGAAAGTGGATCGCCAGACCGTGGTCGATGGCTGCGCCATCGGCGCCGAGAAAGGGCAGCACCGTCGCCTGGCGCGGCGCGAGCCGACGACCGCAGAGGGCGACGATCAGCCCGGAGAGATCGCGCCCGGAGATGCGCAGGATGCCGATCGCGCCGCGGCCGCTTGCCGTGGCGATGGCGACGATCGGATCGTCGTGGCGGGGCAGCGGCGCAGGCACGTCGGATTCTCGCGCCTCGCCTCGCCGCGAGAGCGCCTACTTTCCGAGCACGCCGAGCCGCTTGTTGATGACGTACTGCTGGGCGATCGACAGGATGTTGTTCGTCAGCCAGTACAGCACCAGGCCGGCTGGGAAGAAGAAGAACATCACCGAGAAGACGAACGGCATGATCCACATCATCCTTGCCTGCACAGGGTCGGGCGGCGTCGGGTTGAGCCAGGTCTGCAGCAGGCTCGTGCAGGTCATGAGGAGCGGCAGGATGAAGTACGGGTCGGGCACCGAGAGGTCGTGAATCCAGCCGACCCACGGCGCATTGCGCATCTCGACCGTGGAGAGCAGCACCCAGTAAAGCGCCAGGAAGAACGGCATCTGCGCCACGATCGGCAGGCAGCCGCCGAGCGGGTTCACCTTTTCCTCCTTGTAGATGCGCATCATCTCCTGCTGCATCTGCTGCGGCTTGTCCTTCAGGCGCGCCCGCATTTCCATGATGCGCGGGTTGATGGCCTTCATCTTCGCCATCGAGCCGTAGGCCTTGGCGTTGAGCCAGTAGAAGGCGATCTTGAGCAGGACGACGAGGCCGACGATCGCCCAGCCCCAGTTGCCGATCAGCTTGTGCAGCTGTGTCAGCAACCAGAACAGCGGCTCGGCGAGGATCTTGAAGATTCCGTAGTCCTTGACGAGCTCGAGCCCCGGCGCGAGCGACGCGAGCTTGTCTTCTTCCTGCGGCCCGGCGAGCAGCTTCGCGTCGACCACCTTCGTCGCGCCCGGCGCGATCTCGCCGACCGGAACGATCATGCCCACCGAATAGGTATTGGCTTCGACCTTGCCGGTGAAGAATTCCCAGGGCGACGCCGGCGCAGCCGACTTGTCGACCAGCCACGCCGAGACGAAATAGTGCTGGACCATCGCCACCCAGCCGCTCGGCGCCGATTCGCGCGCGATCTTGTCGGCGTCCTCGCGCTTGTCGATCGCCTTGAACTCGATCTTCTCGTAGCGCTTGGTCTCGGTATAGATCGCCGGACCGGTGAATGTCGAATACGGGCCCGCCGCGCCTGGCGCGGGGTTCCCGTCACGCAGGAACAGCAGGTACAGAAAGGGACTGAGCGGCGCACCAGACACGTTGATGATCTCGTGCCTGACGCCGATCACGTAGTCGCCGCGCCTGAAGGTATAGGTCTTGATGAGCTTGAGGCCGCCCAAGACCGGCGACTCGAAGCGCATCTGCAGCTGGTCTGCACCGTCCTTCAACACGCGGTCCGTGGAGACCAGGGTCATCAACGCGTGATGCTCGGGAAATGAGCCCCGGCCAGCCGGCGACGGCCAGAGCCCGGTCTGGCCGACGTAGAAGCGGCTCTTCGAATCGTCGAAGAGAACGACGTCGCGCTCCGGCGCCTTGGCGCTGCCCATGCCGACCAGATCGAAAAACGCCTCGTACCAATGGCGATCCACATGCTCCTTCAGGTGCAGCAGCTCCAGGCCGACGAGATCGGCCCCCTTCGTGTCGAACGTGGCCTTGACGAGATCGGTGCTGATCGTGATCTTCTCGCCGGCGACCGGGGCCGATGCAGCGGCCTCGGCCGGCATCTGCACCGCGGCCGTTGCCAACGATGTGCCACTGGTCGCCGGTGCCGGCGGCGTCGACGGCGTGGCCGATGTGCTGGTCTGTGCCGGCCGCGGGCTGAAGAACGAGGGCTGGCCGTTGTGCCTCTGCCATGAATCCCAGATCAGGAACAGCGATGCGGAGAACACCACCCAGAGAATGGTGCGGCGGATGTCGGTCATGACGATGAGGGCTCGGAAGCGTCCGGAGACGGCGTGAAGGCGGGTCGTTTCGCTCGCGCGACAAGTGGGGCCAAGAAATGTGGCAGCGTTGCCGGAACCGGGTCGAGGCCAGCCTCGCACCAGGGGTGGCAACGGCCAATCCGGCCGATCGTCAGGAGCGTGCCCGCGACGGCGCCATGCCGCTCCAGCGCGCCGAGCGCATAGGTGGAGCAGGTCGGCTCGAAGCGACAGGCGTTGCCGAGCCACGGGCCGAGGACGAGCCGGTAGCCGCGCACACCGGCCATCAGCAGGCGCGCCGGCGCGGTGCTCACGGTGCGGCGGGCCGCGCGACGGCGCGGAACAGGGTTTCGAGCTCGGAGCGGGCGAGCAGACGCAACGCGTCGGAGGCCGCACTCGGAAAAACCGCCCGGTCGAACGGCGCGTGCAAGCGCACGACCCACTTGCCGGCGTCGAGCGCAGCCGCGTACCGATCGCCGGCAGCGTAGATCTGCCGCTTCAGCAAGGACCGTGTCACGGCGCGACGCGCATGACGTTTCGGCACAACCACGCCGAGATGCTTTTTCGGGGAGTCATCCACAGACGATGCACCAGCAAGGGTTGCCGCTGTTGATAACTCCGACGCCGAAGGTTCAACGGAGGCAGGCTCCGCGGCCCCGGCCATCGTACTGAGGTGATGAACCGCGAAGTGTGGTGTCCTGGCGCGACTGCTGGAGCGGAGGATGCGCTCGAAGTCGGCCGACGTGACGAGTCGCGCCATGGCCTCGACCGCTGGCTGCTGGCGAGGCATCGACCGCGTGCCGCGGTCGCTCAGACAGCGAGGCGCTTGCGGCCCTTGGCGCGCCGGGCGTTGATCACGGCGCGGCCGCCCCGCGATTTCATGCGGACGAGAAAACCGTGCGTGCGGGCGCGGCGAACCTTGGAGGCTTGGTAGGTGCGTTTCATGGTGTTTTCCGTGGCCTCGAGGGCGCGGCCTGAGGCGAACCCGCGATTACAGCAAGAACGGCGACCCGCGTCAACCGAGGGCTTCTCTGAAATCTCCTGTTCCATGCTCCTCGCCACGCGCGTTTTCCCTGTGGATAAGTGACCGGCGCGAGGTGGCGGCGCGATACAATGACGAGCTTTAGGGAAGACTTCTCCACATATGCGAGCCGACCTCTGGCAACGCGGTTGCGAACGCCTCGCCGCCGAGTTGCCCGACCAGCAGTTCAACACCTGGATCAGGCCGCTCGCCGACGCCGAAGTGGCAGATCGCGGCGACGCCGGCGCGACCGTGACGATCCGCGTGCCGAACCGCTTCAAGCTCGACTGGATCCGGGCGCAATACGCCGGCCGCATCGAAAGCACCTTGAGCGAGCTCGCCGGCAAGCCGGTTCATCTCGACATCACGCTCGCCGTGCGCGACGGCGCCCCTGTCGTTGCGCCGCTCGTGCGCCCGGTCCAGCGCAGCGAACCGGGCGCGCCGCCGAGAAACGGCAGCGCTTTTTTCGACAGCGGCAGCGCCGCGTTGCAGCCTTCTCGCAGCCGCCTCAACCCGGCGTTGAGCTTCGACACGCTGGTGCCGGGCCGGGCCAACCAGATGGCCCGCACTGCCGCACTGCACGTCGCCGGAGCGCCGGGGCAGATGTACAACCCGCTCTTCATCTACGGCGGCGTCGGCCTCGGCAAGACCCATCTGATTCACGCCGTCGGCAATGCCCTGCTCGCCGACCGGCCCGACGCACGCATCCTCTATCTGCATGCCGACCAGTTCATCACCGACGTGGTGAAGAACTACCAGAGGAAGACCTTCGACGAGCTCAAGTCGAAGTACCACTCGCTCGACCTGCTGCTGATCGACGACGTGCAGTTCCTCGCCGGCAAGGAGCGCACGCAGGAGGAGTTCTTCAACGCCTTCGAGGCGTTGCTGGCCAAGCGAGCGCACATCATCATGACCAGCGACACGTATCCGAAGGGGCTGGTCGACATCGACGAGCGGCTGACCTCGCGCTTCGATGCCGGGCTGACGGTCGCGATCGAGCCGCCGGAGCTCGAGATGCGCGTCGCCATCCTGATGAGGAAGGCCGATCAGGAAGCGACGCCGATGCCGGAAGACGTGGCCTTTTTCGTCGCCAAGAACGTGCGCGCCAACGTGCGCGAGCTCGAGGGCGCGCTGCGCAAGATCCTGGCGTATTCGCGATTCAGCCACAAGGAAATCAACATCCAGCTGGCGCGCGAGGCGCTGAAGGATCTGCTCTCGATCCAGAACCGCCAGGTCGGCGTCGAGAACATCCAGAAGACCGTGGCCGATTTCTACAAGATCAAGGTCGCCGACATGTACTCGAAGAAACGGCCCGCCTCGATTGCGCGGCCGCGCCAGATCGCCATGTACATCGCCAAGGAGATGACGCAAAAGAGCCTGCCCGAGATCGGCGAGCTGTTCGGCGGGCGCGACCACACCACGGTGCTGCACGCCGTGCGCAAGATCTCGGCGGAAAGGCAGAAGAACTCCGAGCTGAACCAGCAACTGCATGTGCTCGAGCAGACCTTGAAAGGCTGATGCGCATGCCGATGGGAAAAGCGCGCGGCTGTCAAGCGACAACCGTGGGGACAACTTCAGGAACAACTCCCCTCTGTCCACAGCGAACGCGCTCCGGCGTAAGTTGTTCGCTTCGAGCAGTACGCGAAAACAGATTCGATCGACAGGCTTTGCGGCGCGCTAACTGCTTGTCGGAAACAGCGAAAATGCGGTTCTCCACAGAAAGCGCCGCCACCTACTACAACGACCAGTTCAAGAGGTTGACATGATTGTCTTGAAAGCAGCACAAGAAAAATTCCTGGCCGCGTTGCAGGCAGTCTCGGGAATCGTCGAGCGAAGGCACACGCTGCCGATCCTCGCCAACGTGCTGATCCGCAAGAACGGCGCGAGCATCGAGCTGACGACGAGCGACCTGGAAATCCAGGTGCGCACTACCGCTGAGCTCGGCGGCGACGCGTCGAGCTTCGCCACGACTGTCGGTGCGAGAAAGCTCATCGACATCCTGCGTTCGATGCCGAACGACCAGGTCGTGACGCTGAGCGCCACGCAGTCCAAGCTCACGCTGGCCGGTGGCAAGAGTCGATTCACGCTGCAGACGATGCCGGCCGACGACTTTCCGCTGGTGCAGGAATCGGCCGATTTCGGACCGGTCTTCAGCGTGCCGCAAAAGACCTTGCGCGGCCTCGTCGCGCAGGTGCATTTCGCGATGGCGGTGCACGACATCCGCTACTACCTGAACGGCATCCTGTTCGTCGCCGAGGGCAAGAGCCTGACCCTGGTCGCGACCGACGGCCACCGCCTGGCGCTCGCGCAGGCCACGCTCGAGACCGACATCCCGAAGCAGGAAGTCATCCTGCCGAGGAAGACCGTGCTCGAGCTGCAGCGGCTCTTGAAGGACGACGACACGACGATCGAGATGCGCTTCGCGCCGAACCAGGCCAAGTTCTCGTTCGCCGGCATGGAATTCGTCTCGAAGTTGGTCGAGGGCAAGTTCCCCGACTACAACCGCGTCATCCCGAAGAACCACAAGAACAAGGTCACGCTGGGCCGGGCGCCGTTGCTGCAAAGCCTGCAGCGTGCGGCGATCCTGACGAGCGAGAAGTTCAAGGGCGTGCGCGTCAACATCGAGCCAGGCACCCTGCGCATCGCCTCGAGCAACGCCGAGCAGGAAGAGGCGATGGAAGAGCTCGAGATCGACTACGGCGGCGACGCCATCGAGATCGGCTTCAACGTCACCTACCTCATCGACGCGCTCACCAACATGGGCCAGGAGATGGTGACGGTCGAGTTGCAGGACACCAACTCGAGCGCGCTGATCACCGTCCCAGACCAGGCCGGCTTCAAGTACGTCGTGATGCCGATGCGGATTTGACGACGTGACGACACCATCGATGACTTCCCAAGCAGACGACAACGACAAGAAGCCCGAGATCGCCGGTACCCACGGCGACATGGCGAGCAAGGCTTCGACCAGCCCCCTGACCCGAAACGGCGCTGCGTTGCGCGACGGTGTGCCGACAGACGCCAGCGACAACTACGGCGAAGGCAGCATCCAGATCCTCGAAGGCTTGGAAGCGGTGAGGAAGCGCCCGGGCATGTACATCGGCGACACCTCCGACGGCACCGGCCTGCACCACCTCGTCTTCGAGGTGGTCGACAACTCGATCGACGAAGCGCTGGCGGGCTTTTGCGACGACATCGTCGTCACGATCCACACCGACAACTCGATCTCGGTGATCGACAACGGCCGCGGCATTCCGACCGGCGTGAAGATGGACGACAAGCACGAGCCGAAGCGTTCGGCAGCCGAGATCGCCCTGACCGAGCTGCATGCCGGCGGCAAGTTCAACCAGAACAGCTACAAGGTCTCCGGCGGACTGCACGGCGTCGGCGTGAGCTGCGTCAACGGCCTCTCGAAATGGCTGCGCCTGACGGTGCGGCGCGACGGCCTGGCGCACTACATGGAGTTTCGCCAGGGCGTGCCGCAGGATCGTGTGCTCGAGCAGCGCAACGGCGCCGAGACCTCGCCGATGAAGGTCACCGGCGAGACCGAGAAGCGCGGCACCGAGGTCCACTTCCTGCCCGACCTCGAGATCTTCTCGAACATCGACTTCCACTACGACATCGTCTCGAAGCGTCTGCGCGAGCTGAGCTTCCTCAACAACGGAGTGCGCATTCGCCTGGTCGACGAGCGCAACAACAAGGCCGACGACTTCGCCTACGCCGGCGGCGTCAAGGGCTTCGTCGAGTTCATCAACACCGGCAAGAAAGTGCTGCACCAGAAGGTGTTCAGCGCCATCGGCAAGAAAGACAGCGACCAGCACACGACGATCACCAGCGAAGTCGCGATGCAGTGGAACGACGGCTACAGCGAGAACGTCCTCTGCTTCACCAACAACATCCCGCAGCGCGACGGTGGTACCCATCTCACCGGCCTGCGCGCGGCGATGACGCGCGTCATCAACAAGTACATCGAGGACAACGAACTCGCCAAGAAGGCCAAGGTCGAGGTCACCGGCGACGACATGAGAGAAGGCCTCACCTGCGTGCTGTCGGTCAAGGTTCCCGAGCCCAAGTTCTCGAGCCAGACCAAGGACAAGCTCGTCTCGAGCGAAGTGCGCGGCCCGGTCGAAGACGTGGTGAGCAAGGCGCTCAACGACTACCTGCTCGAGAACCCGGTCGACGCCAAGATCATCTGCGGCAAGATCGTCGATGCGGCGCGGGCCCGCGAAGCGGCGAGGAAGGCACGCGAGATGACTCGGCGCAAAGGCGTGCTCGACGGCATGGGCCTGCCGGGCAAGCTGGCCGACTGCCAGGAAAAGGACCCGGCGCTCTGCGAGATCTACATCGTCGAGGGCGATTCGGCGGGCGGCAGCGCCAAGCAGGGCCGCGATCGCAAGTTCCAGGCGATCCTGCCGCTGCGCGGCAAGATCCTCAACGTCGAGAAGGCGCGCTACGAGAAGCTCTTGACGAGCAACGAGATCCTGACGCTCATCACCGCGTTGGGCACCGGCATCGGCAAGGGCACGGGCGGCGACGATTTCAACGTCGAGAAGCTCCGCTACCACCGCATCATCATCATGACCGACGCCGATGTCGACGGCGCGCACATCCGCACGCTGCTGCTGACGTTCCTGTTCCGGCAGATGCCCGAGCTGGTCGAACGCGGCCACATCTACATCGCCCAGCCGCCTTTGTACAAAGTGAAGTTCGGCAAGGACGAGCAATACCTGAAGGACGGACACGAGCTCGATGCCTACCTGATGCGGGTGGCGCTCAAAGACGCGTGCCTCGAGACCGGAGACACGGCGTCGGCGAACGGCCCGACGACCTTGCAGGGCGAGACCCTCGAAGCGCTGGCGCGACAGTACGTGCTCGCCAAGAACGTGGTCGAGCGGCTGGCCAACTGGATGGACGTCGATGCATTGCGCGCCATCGCCAACGGCTTCGAGATCGGCCTCGACACGCTCGAGGCGGCGGAGATCTCCGCCCGTGCATTGGCCGCCGCGCTGAACGACGCCGAAGTCACCGCCGAGTTCGACGCGCGCACCGACAAGCACATCTTGCGCATCGGCCGCATGCACCACGGCAACATGAAGTCGAGCGTCATCACGGCCGACTTCGTCCACGGTGCCGACTACGAGGCGCTCAGCACCGCGGGGCGCACGTTCCGTGGCCTGGTCGGGCCGGGCGCCATCGTCAAGCGCGGCGAAGGCGACCGGCAGAAGGAAGCCCGCGTGGGCGACTTTCGCGAAGCGATGGCCTGGCTCGTGCAGCAGGCCGAAGGCGCGGTTGCCCGGCAGCGCTACAAGGGTCTGGGCGAGATGAACCCGATGCAGCTGTGGGAAACGACGATGGATCCGACGGTGCGCCGGCTGCTGCGCGTGCAGCTCGACGACGCCATCGAGGCCGACCGCGTCTTCACGATGCTGATGGGCGACGAGGTCGAGCCGCGTCGCCACTTCATCGAGACCAATGCGCTGCGGGTGGCGAACATCGACGTGTGATGTGTAGGGACTCATATCCCCTGACTAATTTCTCACTCGCTGCCAAAACGACCCCGGCCGTTTACGGCTGGCGCCACAGTTCGGCGAATGTCGTACGCGCAGTTGCAGACTTTCTTTTGCTGACTGGGAGGTGCAGGCGCCTGCCGGGCCACTTCCTGCCGCCGCCAGCAGGGGCCGACCCGAGTGCCGAAGCCCGAAGCCCGACAAGTCCGGCGACGATGGAGGGCGGCTCGGTAACGGCACGATCACCGGGTGCGCGAGACCCGAGCCGACACGCCCCGAAGCCGCCGTCCGCCTATGCCGGCAGTCTGCCATTAGCAGCCACTCCTGACCGACAGCTCCCTGGTATCTCGACACTATTGCCGAGCCTATCCTTCAGAGGGTTGCCTCAAGCCACTCGGGTGTTCCGACGGGCAGTGCCGAAACCCAAGCTGGCATGCACGATGCGTAGCACATGACCTCCAACGCGTCTGCGCGGGCTGCGATGCCCGATCGCCGCTTGTGCTGAAATTGCTCGTGGACTGAACCCTTCGACGATTGGGTCGCAGGGGGTGGCCCATGCTCTATCTAGCCTCGACCACCGCAGGCATCTACCGAGGATGAACCAAGGAGCGTTGCGCATGGCGATCTCGCCCACGAACTCGCCCACCGGATTCGAGGGCACGCAGCCCGTGAAGTCAGTGTGACCGCCGAAGGCTTGATGTTGCTCCGGGACTACGACAAGAACGAAGAGGAAGAGGCCGACTGGCTATCGGGCTGCCTTCTAGTCCCGCGCGAGGCGCTAATCTCCATCAAGCGAAGACGGCTGGATGACAGCGACGCATGCCTCGAATACGGTGTCAGCCAAAGAATGTTGAGTTGGCGCGTCGCGACTACCGGCATTCGACGTCAATTCGCCTAACTATCGGAATGAGTCGGGGTCTGGGGCGCGGCCGAATTAGTCCTCAACAGATTCGCTCAGCACCTTGATCGCGGTACGTCGAGCGACCCTTGTCGCCTTGTGAAACGTAAGCGCCCATTTCTACCCCTTCGTTTCGTAGGCCGGTGTCGATGAAGAATCGGAACCTCCCAAAGTGTGAGCTTCGACGATGCAACGACGAACAAGGCAGCGCCAGACGTTCTGGCGCGAACACTACGTTAGCTGGAAGCAAAGGCTGATTGAGCACCTTTTGTTGTGGACTGACTTGGTTTCGTTGCTTTACTTGTTCCTTAAGAAACGTGACCATCGGCTGGTGGCGCAACGCGGGAATGCGATGACGGAGACAAGATGAAAAAACGCACATTTTTGCTAGGCGCCTACCTAATCGCGGCCACCTCCGCGCCGGCTTTGGCGCAAAACTATCCTGACCGACCGGTCTCAATCGTGGTCCCGTTTGCAGTTGGCGGCCCGACCGACACCTCCGCTCGCATCGTCGCTGCCGCACTCGGCGCACAAACGGGCGCAACGTTCATCGTCGAGAACGTGCCCGGTGCGGGAGCCACGATAGGCGCCACCAAAGTCGCGCAAGCGAAACCTGATGGTTACACCCTACTGTGGGGATCGGGGAGTTCGCTCGCGATGACCCCGCATCTGTATTCGAACCTGAAGTACGACTCCGTCAAGTCGTTCACTCCTGTGGGTTCGGTTGTGGCTCAACCCTTTGTCCTTGTCGTGCCGCAAACGAGCGGGATCAAGACATTGCCCGACCTGGTCGCTCGAGCAAAGGCCAGTCCCGGTAAGCTCAATTTCTCCTCCGCTGGTCAGGGCTCTTCCACACACCTTGTGGCTGAACTCTTTAAGAACACTGCGGGGATCTTTGCGGTCCACGTGCCCTACAAAGGTGGCGCACCGTCTATGAATGCATTGCTGACTGGTGATGTCGACTTCCTTTTTGACACTCCCACGACCACTGTTCCGATGGTCCGCGCAGGCAGGTTGGTTGCACTAGCAGTGACCAGCAAGACGCGCTGGCCGGATCTGCCCGATGTGGCAACGCTGGCCGAGCTTGGCTACAAGGACTTTGATGCGACAACATGGTTTGGCTTGGTTGCGCCGGCAGGAACGCCGTCCGACCGAATTGCATACCTCAACAAGCATCTCAACGCTGTGATCGCGCTGCCCGAGGTGAGCAGTGCCTTGAAGCAAGCCGGTTTCGTGGTGGAGCCCTCCACGCCCGCAGCGTTCGGGCAACGGATCGCCGCGGAGACGGATCGGTGGGGAGCCATTATTCATAAAGCCAAGATCAAGCTCGATTAGCGGTTGTCGGAGCAATCACATGCCCTACATGCGCGGAGCTTGGTACGTTGCAACGTACTCCGGGGAAAGTGCCGTCCCATCGCGAGACGGAGCTGTTACACAGGAAGATCTTGGAGAGGAGGCTTGATCGTGGCTAAGACCGCTGAGTTGTTCGTCGATCGGACCGACGAGTTTTTGATCGGTCGAGACATTTACCGCGATCCGGAAGTATTTGATTGGGAGATGAAGTACATCTTCGAGGGAACCTGGTGTTTCGTGGGGATGGCTTCGCAGTTGGCCAAGTCCTTCGACTTCATCACGGCATTCGTCGGACGCTCGCCGGTCATCGTGAGCCGCGACGCGAAAGGAGATCTTCATTGCCTTCTAAATAGCTGCCGCCATAAGGGCGCGTTGGTTTGTCATGCCCAGAAGGGCAATGCGCGGACATACGTCTGCCAGTACCACGGGTGGGCATACGACGCCACAGGAAAGAACATTCTGATCAAGGATCGTGCTGACGGGGCTTACAACGAGTGTTTCGACAACCACAGCCATGACCTTCAGGAGGTCGCGCGCTTCGACAACTATCGCGGAATGCTGTTCGCCAGCTTGAATCCGGACGTTCTCCCGCTTGAGGAATACCTCGGCGACTTGCGACGGATGATCGATCTCATCGTCGACCAGAGCCCCCATGGCGTGGAATGCGTGCCTGGCGCTGGCAACTTCACGTTCAAGGGTAACTGGAAACTGCAGATGGAGAACGGGGTCGACCCGTATCACTTCTCTTCCACCCACCCCTCCTATATCCAGGCCTTGCAGCGTAGAGATCAGCAGGCCTCCGTTTACTCGGGCTTCAAGACGTCCGAACTTGAGCGCGGGACGTATGCGTTCGGTCACGGTCACAACGCGATGTGGGGCCCCGCTCCCTCGGAAAAGGCGACCCCATTGAGCTACGCCAGGGACGAGCTGATCGGTCGACTCGGTGAGACTAAGGCGCGTTGGATGACGTACGTCCGAAACATCACCCTGTTCCCGAACGCACAGTTCGCCGAAAACGCCTCACTGCAGCTCCGGATCTGGCGCCCCTTGTCACCCGCCCTGACGGAGATGCGCACGTTCTGCGTTGCGCCTGTTGGCGAGCCGCTCGAAGCGCGAACGCAGCGCATCCGCCAGTACGAAGAGTTTTTCAATCCCACTGGACTCGCCACGCCAGACGACATTGCGAACTACGAAGACTGCCAGCGCGGCCTTCAGGCGTATCCGATTCGGTGGCAGCAGGGGAGTGCCAGAGGAATGACCGTTCGAGCCCTCGACGCAAACCATCCGAGTGCTGCCGAGCTGGATGTCACGCCGGTGGCCATGGCGGTCGGTCCCTTCAAGCTGGGAGACGAAACGGTCATGCATCCGACCTATCGCTATTGGCTCGAGCTGATCAAAAAGGGCTTGGAGTCCGATGCGGCCGCTGGCGTCGGAGGCGGGCAGTGACCGATCGAACCGATCTTGCGGCGGCTCTGGTGTCGCGCGAAGCACTCTATCTCGATCAGCAGGAATGGGAGAAGTGGCTGTCGTTGTATCTCGAGGACAGCGAGTTCTGGATGCCCACCTGGCGTGCCGAGAACGAACTCACGGACGACCCGGCCACCGAGCTTTCATTCATGTTCCTTCGAGGCAGAAAGAAACTTGAGGAACGTGTATTCCGCGTCAACTCTGGGCGGTCGGCCGCTTCGATCCCACTGCCCCGGACGAGCCACGTTCTCGGAAGTGCGTCTGTTGTGCTAGGAGACGGAGGCGCGCGCGCGACAGTGCATGCGCCGTTTGTCTGTCATGTCTACCACCAGAAGGACGCATCGCTTGCGAGTTACGCGGGCCGATACGAGCACGATCTCCTGTGGGCGAATGATCAATTCCACATTCGTCGCAAGAAGATCATCGTAATCAACGATCGACTGCAGTCGCAAGTCGACTTCTTCTACGTCTAGCGAGGAACTGATCATGAAGTCAAGCGTCATCATCGCCGGCGCCGGTATTGGTGGCCTCACGGCGGCCCTGTCGCTGATCGACCAGGGATTCAAGGTGCAGGTGTTGGAGCAGGCGCGCGAATTGGGCGCCGTCGGCGCCGGTATCCAATTGAGCGCGAACGCTACACGCGTCCTCTTTCAGCTCGGCTTGGGCGACGCCCTCAAGCAGGTAACAGTGCCGCCAGGCGGAAAGTGCATCCGTCTCTGGAACACCGGGCAGGAGTGGAAGCTCTTCGATCTGGGTACCGAATCCCTGGAGCGCTACGGCTATCCGTACCTGATGCTGTATCGGCCAGACCTGCACAGGATTCTGGTGGAAGGCCTGCGTGCTCGCGATCCTTCTGCGCTGGTGCTGGGCGCCAAGGTCGTGGATATCACCCAGTCCGCAGATGCTGTTAGTGTGATGCTGTCCGACGGTCGGACGCTCTCGGCTGACGCGGTCGTAGGTGGTGATGGCGTTCACTCAGTGGTTCGCGCAAAGACGATTGCGGAAGACAAACCCAGGTATTCCGGATGCATTGCTTGGCGCGGCGTCATTCCGATCGAAAAGCTGCCGCTCAGCATGCAGGGGACCGCCGGAGTCAACTGGATCGGTCCCGGAGCACACGTCATCCACTACCCTGTCCACTCGGGCCGCTTCGTCGGATTCACGGGCATCGTCGAACGCGAAGGCTGGTATCGCGAGTCCTGGACCGAGACTGGGTCCGTCGAGGAATGCCTAGCCGATTTTGCTGGCTGGCATCCCGACATCCATGCTCTGATTCGACAACTCGACAACCCGCAGCGTTGGGCCATGATGGTGCGCGATCCGCTCAGCAACTGGAGCAATGGTCGCGTGACGTTGCTGGGCGACGCCGCTCATCCGACACTCCCCTTTCTCGCGCAAGGTGCCGGCATGGCCATCGAAGATGGCTGCGTCTTGGCGCGCGCTCTCAAGTTCCACGAAGGCGACGTGCCCGCGTCATGGCGCGCCTATCAATCGACTCGACTGGATCGAACGACAAAGATCGTTATGGAGTCCGCCGCCAACGCCAAGCGTTTCCATAACAAGGATCTTGCGGACGCTGCTGGTGCGACGGCATATATCGAACGTGAGTGGGAGGAGAACAAGGTCAGGGCCAGATACGAATGGTTGTTTGCCTATGAACCTGAAAACGTTCCCCTCGCCCTGCCTCAAGTGGAAGCGGCTGCCTAGGGGTGCGAAGAGGACGGGTGCCTCTACCATCCAGCCGCGGCCAGGTTCGCGGCCGAAGCCCGTGTGATTGACCCTTCGAACGAGACTCGCTATAGGTGCACAGGCTGGCTGGAGCAAAGCAGCTGCACAACTTCAGCTGTGGTCTCGATGAAAGGAGCGGCGACGGGGGCGAGAACGTGTCCCTTTCTGGTCATTCGATAGAAGCTGACCTGTGCGACCGGGGACACTAACCGCGCGATGTCAAATCGGTCGGATGGGCACGAGGGAAGAAGCATCGACGGGAGAATGGCTGCCCCGAAGCCTGCCGCCACCATGGCGACGACTGTCTGCATGTTGTTGCACGTCTGCCGTGGAGTTCGCTGCAGCCCCGCATCCTGGAGTCGTCGATCGATGACTTGCTGCACCGGGATTTCCGGCGACAGGGAAATCAGTGGCAGCTCTGGAATCCTTGACCAAGCGAGAGATCTCAGACCGCCCGCCTTTAATTCGCGTCGGCCTTTCCAAAGCGATCCGGCAGGCGCAATGTAGAGAATCTGAAAGTTGAAAAGGGATTGCAGTGCTATGCCTGACGTTTCCTTAAGGAAGATGCCGAAACCGACATCAGCCTCTCCTCGGGCGACCACTGCCTGGATTTCTCCCCTCGGAACATCCCTTATCCGGACGTCGACGGCTGGATTGGCCAAGGCGAACTTTCGACAGATCTCCGGCGCGTAGAGCGAGGCAAACACAGGAGTCGCCGCGATGGTCAAAATGTGTCGCGCTTGCGAAGTCGACAGTTTAACGGCGGCCTGCGCCGACTCGAGCTGTGCAATTGCCGTCTCGGCCGGAGAGAGAAGCGTGTACCCCTCTTTCGTGAGGACGACCGATCGAGTGGTGCGATCAAACAGCCGGCAATCGAACTGCGCCTCCAAATCCCGCATCATTGCGCTCAGGCCGGCTTGCGTGATGTGCAAACGCTCGGCCGCGCGCGTGAAGCTGCCGGTACTCGCCACCAGTAAGAACCCCTTCAACTGCCGCAAGGAGACATTCACAACACCGCCTTATGAGCCAAGAAGATCTTCTCACTTTACTTGTTGGGGACGCCGGTTTCCAATGGATGCATGAGTACCTCGCCCGGAAGCCTCAATGTCCGCGTCGCAGCGAAGACGATTGAAGCGGTCGACATCTGCAGCTTCGAGCTTGTCGGCGCCGACGATCGAGCCCTGCCTTCATTCTCGGCCGGCTCTCATGTGGACGTCCAGATCGCCGACGGTTTGACCCGTCAGTACTCGCTTTGCAACGACCCGTCAGAGACTCATCGATACTTAATCGCGGTGCTTCGGGACTTGAACTCGCGTGGCGGTTCTGAGGCGATGCACGAGAGGGTACGGGTCGGCGATCTGCTCACCATTAGCACACCGAAGAATCACTTTCCCCTTGCGCATGGGGCCAAGCGCAGTCTGTTGCTTGCAGGTGGCATCGGCGTGACGCCCATCCTTTGCATGGCAGAGCGACTGGCTGTCGCGGGCTCCGAGTTCGAGATGCACTACGCGACCAGATCGTGGGACCGCACAGCGTTTCGTGACCGAATCCGTACCTCAGCCTACGCGGCCCGGGTTCACTTCCACCACGACGATGGGCCGGCGGAGCAACGGTTGGGCGTGGAGGCTGTGCTGGCCGAGGCCCCCGGCGGGACGCACCTATACGTGTGCGGTCCGAAGGGTTTCATCGACCACGTACTGACCACGGCGCAAGCGAAGGGTTGGGCATCGGAAGACGTTCACTATGAGTTCTTCGGTGCAGAGGTCATTAAGAGCGAGCAGGACGAGTCTTTCGAAGTCAAGCTTGCGAGTTCCGGCAAGGTTGTCCTCGTGCCGAAAGACTGGACAGTCGTGCAGGCACTTGCCCATGCGGGTGTCATAGTCGAGACGTCGTGCGAGCAGGGCGTTTGCGGAACATGCTTGACGCGCGTTCTCGAGGGGCTGCCGGATCACAAGGACGTCTACCTCATGCCCGAGGAGCACGCGTTGAACGATCAATTCACGCCGTGTTGCTCTCGTTCGAAGACGCCGATGCTGGTCCTCGATCTATGAGGTCCGGCTTTCCACGCTGCGCGACGCCGCGATGATGATGATGAGTGCCGTCGGCGCCACCGCGGATTCGGCGCCCGCATACCTGTCGGGTTTCGGCAACGAGTTCGCGACCGAGGCGCTGTCCGGGGCGCTGCCCGTGGGCCGCAACTCGCCCCAGCAGGCTCCATACGGCCTTTACGCGGAGCAGCTGTCGGGAACCGCGTTCACTGCGCCGCGCGCCGACAACCGACGCTCGTGGTTGTACCGGATACGGCCAGCAGCGATGCACACCCCGTTCGAGTCAGTCGATGCACGCCGCTGGGTTGGTCGTTTCGACGAGGTGGCGACGCCTCCCAACCAGCTGAGATGGAATCCGCTACCAATGCCGTCCGAGCCGACCGACTTCATCGAAGGAATGGTGACGATGGCGGGACAAGGTGACCCCTACGCGCAGATAGGCGCCGCTGCGCATCTCTACGCGGCGAACCGATCGATGGGCGACAAGGTCTTCTACGACGCCGACGGCGAGTTGCTGATCGTCCCGCAACAGGGCCGGTTGCGCTTCCTCACCGAGCTAGGCGTGATCGAAGCCGAGCCGCAGCAGATTGTCGTCATTCCACGGGGGGTTCGCTTCAAGGTCGAGCTTCTCGACGTTGTTGCTCGGGGATACGTCTGCGAGAACTTCGGCGCCCCGTTTCGCCTGCCTGACCTTGGCCCGATCGGCTCGAATGGGCTCGCCAACTCCCGCGACTTCCTGACCCCGGTCGCCGCATACGAAGACTCCGAGAGGCCGCACGAGCTCGTCGCGCGATTCGGCGGCGCGCTGTGGAAGGCGCAGACGGGCCACTCGCCGCTCGACGTCGTCGCCTGGCACGGGAATCACGCGCCATACCTCTATGACCTCCGCCGCTTCAACGCGATCGGCTCAATCAGCTATGACCACCCGGATCCGTCGATCTTATTGGTTTTGCACAGCGCGTCCGACACGCCGGGGGTGAGCAGCATTGACTTCGTCATCTTTCCGCCGCGCATGTTGGTGATGCAGGACACGTTTAGACCGCCTTGGTTCCACCGCAATGTCGCCAGCGAGTTTATGGGCCTTGTGCAAGGTGCGTACGATTCCAAGGTCAATGGCTTCTCGCCGGGCGGCGCCAGCCTTCACAACTGCATGAGCGGGCATGGTCCCGATGCCGCCACTTTCGAGAAGGCCAGCCTCGCCGATGTCTCGAAGCCCGACGTCATCGCGGACACGATGGCTTTCATGTTCGAGTCGCGCTGCGTCTGGCGGCCGACGCGGCATGCGCTCGGGTCGGCTGAGCTGCAGGACGACTATTTCCGCTGCTGGCAGGGCCTGCAGAAGCACTTTGACCCCCAAAAGCCATGAGTCGATACACGCAGACCACCGACGACACGCACGAACCGGCCTTGCGTAGTTGGCTCGACTCGGCGAACGTCTGTGAATGCGATTTCCCGATCCAGAACTTGCCGTTCGGTCGCTTCCGCCAGTCCGAGGACTCCGAGTGGTCGATTGGCGTGGCCATCGGCGACCAAGTGCTGGACTTGCGCAAGGCGGCCCTGGTCGACATCTCCGCCATGAATGAGCTAATGCAGCTGCCTGCCCGGACGCGAAAGGCTCTGCGTGCGGCAATTTCGCGGGGCTTAGCTTTCGGCAGCGCACAGGAGGGCAGCTTTCGCACCGCGCTGCGGCCAATGTCCGACGTCGAACTGGGTTTGCCATGCGAGATCGGCGACTACACCGATTTTTACACCAGCATCTACCACGCGACGACGGTCGGAAAGCAATTCCGTCCCGAGAACCCGCTGCTGCCAAACTACAAATGGGTACCGATTGGCTACCACGGCCGCGGCTCGTCGATCCTTCCCAGCGGCAGGGAGTTCCACCGGCCGAGGGGTCAGATAAAGGAACCCAGCAAGGACGCGCCCGTGCTGGCCGCCAGCACGCGGCTTGACTACGAACTCGAGATCGGCATCTTCATTGGCCGGCCGAACCCGCTCGGCGAACCGATTCCGATCGAAAGCGCCGAGGAGCACATCTTCGGTCTGACACTTTTCAACGATTGGAGCGCTCGTGACTTGCAACCATGGGAGTACCAGCCACTTGGGCCGTTCCTGTCGAAGAACTTCGCAAGCAGTGTGTCGCCTTGGATGGTCACGCTCGACGCACTCGAGCCGTTCAGGAAGCCCTTCGCGCGACCGGTCGATGACCCGCAGCCGCTGCCATATCTCGATTCGTCAGCGAACCGCGCGCGCGGCGCGATCGACGTCGACCTCGAAGTCTGGCTGCAAACCGAGAAGATGCGCGCCGCCGGCTACCCCGGCGATCGGCTAATGCGCTCGAACTTCGCCGATGCCTACTGGACCGCGGCGCAACTCGTGGCACACCATACCGTCAATGGCTGCAATCTCATACAGGGCGATCTCCTCGGCTCGGGCACGCTTTCGGGAGCGGCGCCCGAGCAAGGTGGCTCGCTGCTTGAGCTCTCCGACGGCGGCAAAAAGAAGATCTCGCTCTCGAACAGCGAGACGCGGACCTTTCTTCTGGACGGCGATACCGTGATCCTCCGCGGCTCGTGCGAACGCGATGGCTTTGCGCGAATCGGCTTTGGCGAGTGCCGCGGTACGGTCCTGCCGCCTCGCTCCGTTCCGTAAAACCGAGATTTTTCCGCGCTCCCTTAGGCTCTTTGTCAGGCCGGCCTGAGCGCACGGGGCACCCTGCGTGTTCGCCCCTCACAGCCGCCAAAGTCCGACAGTATGACGATCGTCTGCGATCGGCTACCGAATCGCCGGCGAGTGGCAGCATCGGGTCGGCTGCCGACCCACGGCACTCCGGTTGGGAAGCCCAGAAGCCGCCGTTCGAAAGGCTGCGACCTACGCGGACCTGACGACCGGCGGGCGTTCGGCGGAGCGCATCGGATCCCGAGTTAGGAATTCGTCACCAGTTTTGCGAAGGGGCCAGAGCGCCGTCGCAAAACTGATGCGGAGCCCTCAGGACTCCAATGGATCCATTTAGTCGGAGGTTTTGAGTCCCTACATGATGTTGTAGGGACTCACAACCCCTGGCAAATTTCTCACTGGCTGCCAAAACTGCCCTGCGGACGCAGCGGGCCCCGGCGGCAAGACGCGCGATGACACGCGGCTGATCTCGACGCCGAGAAGCCCCCCGGAGTGCCCACAACAATTTTTCGGGATCAACCCGAGCCAAAACCGGGTGGCTGCTTCCCGCCGCCGTTCGGAAGCAATCTAGTGGCCGCACTGGGTCGATATGCGCCCATCGCCGGCGGACCGGTTTCGAACTGCTTTCGGGCGATTGAGCTGTGCGTCAGAACTCCTTCCGACGTGCCGTTGCTTCTAGTCACTTGCGCTCAGTCGCGGTCATTGAACATTCATTGCGGTGACTCGACCTCGTCATCGACGGGTCGGATGATGCGGGTCCATGCATGGCGAACCTTCGTTCCTGCGCGCGTGGATGAAGAGCGCTGCGACGTTGCCGGACGAGGGCGGCGTAGCACGATCGGGTCAAGGTGATGACGGCGCACTGCGCTTTCGCAGCGTCTGGATCTCCGACATCCACCTAGGCACGCCGGGTTGCCAGGCACTGGCCCTGCTCGACTTCCTGCGCGTCGTCGAATGCGACACGCTCTTTCTCATCGGCGACATCGTCGACGGCTGGCAGCTGCGCCGCTCTTGGTACTGGCCGCAGGCCCACAACGACGTCGTCCAGAAGCTGCTGCGCAAGGCCAGGAAGGGCACGCGTGTCGTTTTCGTTCCCGGCAACCACGACGAATTCGCGCGCCGCTACGTCGGCCATGAATTCGGCGGCATCGAGGTCGCCGAGGAATGGATGCACCTCACCGCCGATGGCCAACGCCTCTGGGTGACGCACGGCGACCTCTTCGACGGCGTCATCCAGTGCGCCAAGTGGCTGGCCTACGTCGGCGACCGGCTCTACGGGTTCACGCTGCGGCTCAACCGCTACGTCAATTCGCTGCGCGCCCGGCTCGGGTTGCCGTACTGGTCGCTCTCGCGCTACCTGAAGCACAAGGTCAAGCGTGCCGTAAGCTACGTCGGCGACTTCGAGTCGGCGCTGGCGCGCGAGGCGAAGCGGCGCGGTGCCGACGGCGTCGTTTGCGGCCACATCCATCACGCCGAGTTGCGCGAGATCGACGGCATCGTCTACGCGAACGACGGCGACTGGGTCGAGAGCCTGACGGCGCTTGTGGAGCACGCCGACGGCCGGCTCGAGATCGTCGATTGGGGCCGGTCGACGGCGCTCGCGTCGCGGCACGTGGCGGAGCGCGTCGCCGCGGCGGGTACGCGCGAACCGGTCCCGGCATGAAGATCGTCATCGTCACTGACGCATGGACGCCGCAGGTGAACGGCGTCGTCACGACGCTCGTCGACCTGCGCGAACGGCTCGGTCTGGCCGGACACGAGGTCGTCGTCGTTGAACCCTCCGGGTTTCGCACCGTGCGTTGCCCGGGCTACGCGGAGATCACGCTCGCCTGGCGCCCAGGCGCGGAAATGGCGCGCCGCCTGGACGGCGCCAGGGCCGACGCCATCCACATCGCGACGGAAGGCCCGCTGGGCCTGGCGGCGCGGGCTTGTTGCCAGCGTCGGCGCTGGCCGTTCACGACCGCGTTTCACTCGCGCTTTCCTGACTTCCTCGCTGCCGCGTTCGGCGTTCCGGCGACCTGGGGCTATGCCATGCTGCGACGTTTTCACGCGCCGTCGTCCGGCGTGCTGGTCCCCTCGGCGGGCACGCTCGAGATCCTTCAGCGACACGGGTTTCGACGCGTGCGGAGCTGGTCGCACGGCATCGACCTTGCGCTGTTCCAGCCTCGCGCGGCGGCGTCGCTGGGGCTGCCGCGGCCGGTCTTCCTGTTCGTCGGACGCGTCTCGCCCGAGAAGAACCTCGAGGCCTTCCTGAAGCTCGATCTTCCGGGCACGAAGGTCGTCTGCGGGGCCGGCCCACTGCTCGCCAGGCTGCGGCGCGCTTACCCCGACGTTCGCTGGATGGGCTCCGTGCCACGCCACCAGCTGGTCGACTTCTATGCTGCCGCTGACTCGTTCGTCTATCCGAGCCGCACCGATACCTTCGGGCTCGTCATGCTGGAGGCGATGGCATGCGGCACGCCGGTCGCGGCCTTCCCCGTCGCCGGTCCGCTCGACGTGGTCGGGTCGTCGGACGGCGGCGTCCTGGACACCGACCTGCGCCGCGCCGCGCTCGCATCGCTCGACGTGCCGCGCGAGCGTGCGCGCGCACGCGCCCTCGAGTTCGACCGCGACCGCGTCGCGCGCCAGTTCGTCTCGTACCTCGCGCCGATCGACGCCGATGACGCATTGGCACCGATGACGGCGATGCGTCGCGTCGCCTGAGGCGCGCTCTACGCGTCGACGGTGAGGGCCATGGCACGCAGCCGTTGCTGCACGTTGCGAGCGACGAAGATGTCGAGGTAGGCAGTCACCGCGGCATCGCGAGCCAATGCCTCGCGCTCTTCCGCGCAGATCTGCGCGAGCTCCGCTTCAGACAGTGGAGCCCGACCCGCCAGCAGCGAGGAGACGAGATCGGTGGGCGCTTGAGAGTCGCGGACCGCAGTCATGGTGTTCCCTCTTGATTCGGTGTCGAGCATAGGGGAGCGTCTGGCGCTGAGAGTTGCTCTATCGCAAACCCCGTGTGGCTCGCCTGAATGGTCGCCGGCAGCAGATGCGGCGCCGACGCAGACGGCGATCCGGCCTCGGCACCGCCTGATCGACGGCCGCAACCCGCTTCCGAGCCACTCCCACGGAAGCCATGTTCGCAGCGGGAAGCGATCAAGTCGTGAATGCAGGCCGGCTGAAGCCGTTGGACCGTCGCCCACACTTTCGGACGACGCATCGCGGCGACACGAGCGAATGCGGCGAGCTCCGCCTTGAAGAACTCCGAGGTCTCGGCGCTCACAGTTGCCGACGACGCTGCCTTGTCTGTCATCGCGCCATCCTGTCGTGTGCTCGTGACACTGCCGCGTCACGCCTCACGGCGTGCTCGGGTTTGTCTCGACGCTGGCGATAGCGACCGAACGATGGCCCTGCACTCAACGTGGCAAGACCAGTTTCTTGGGCCTGACACGCGGGCCTGCAAGGATGTGCGCGTGACACCTGCCAAAAGCACGACATGAACGACATGCAAGACCTGGCGAATCGGATGTTGCGACTGACCGCCGAATCATGGAGCGCTGTCGCGTCGTCCGGGCGACCGAATGAATGCCCGCAAGCCAGGACGAGAGAGTCGTCCCGCGTGTATCGCTTCAAGATGGTTGCTCGTGAACGTGAACGGCGATCGGTCTTGCCGCGCGAGGATCTTCGCGAGTCGCCCTGAGCAGGCAGCGGGCAAGCGGCTGGCGCTAGACACTCACGAACGGACGCTCCCGCATCCACTTCGTCACGACCCATTTCTCGCCGCGATCCACGGGCCGGCTCGCGTGGACCGAATCGTGGTCGGGCTCCCCTCTCGCATCGCAGTCCGCGAACAGCACCGCGTGGCCTCGCTGCGGCGTCACCGACCAGCCGACCGCGGGGAAGTCGGTCTCGCCGCCGGCGGGCACGTCGTTGAGATAGGCGACCATGGTCGCGACCCGCTGGCCGCTTCGGCCGATCGACGCGAGATTGGCGGTGTTCGTCGGCGCGAGGAAATCGAAGTGCGGCGCGCTGCCGGCGCCGGTCGGGTAGTGGAGCACCTGCAGGCCCTCGCCGTGGGCGATGGGCATCTGCATGATCTCGGCGAAGCGCTCGTCGATGCGGGCGATGAACGCGTCCTCGCGCAGTCGGAAGAACATGCCCTCGCTATTGCGCTGTCCGCTCACGATGTCGCGACCTGTCGTCGGGTCGACCAGCGTCGACGGCCTGAGCCGGCCGCGCGCTCGCTCGATCAGCTCGGCGCACTCGGCGTCGTCGAGCACGCCGGAGAGCACCGCGAGCGCCGGTCGCGCCGCGCGCGCCAGCACGAGCACGCGGGTGCCCTCGATGCGATCGACAGGAGCCGGCGATCCGTCGTCGCGGTTGCGCGCGAAGGCATCGACGATGCGGTGCGCGGCCTCGTCGTCGATGTCGAGATCGCGCATCGCCTGGACGAGCTCCTCCGGCCGCTCGCCCTGGGCGAGGTGCCGGGCGACCCACTCGCCCAGTGCGGGCGCGAACCGGATATCGGCCGTCATGTCCCTTCGAGGTCGACCGCGATCCAGCCGTTGTCGGTGCGCACGAACGCTTCCTGCAGCTCGGCCTTGCCGGCGCCGCGCACGACCCCGGCCACCACCGGGAAGACCTTCTGCGCCTCGGCGTCGATGGTCCAGGGCGCCGCGTCGACCTGGTAGGTGTAGGTGACGACCGCGCGCTCGGGCGTGCCATCCTGCGACGGCTTCAGCTCCAGGCCGACGACGCGGTCGAGCGAGAGCCGCGCAGCGCAGAAATCGGCCTTCGCGGCGTCGCGCGACGATGCGGAGGGCACGCGCGCGACGTAGTACTTGCTGCCTTCCTCCGTCAGCGCAAAGCGCCGGACCTTCATGTGGTGCAGCGTGCCCTCGTCGTCGACGTCCACCTCGGCCACCGACGACGCCACCAGCCCCAGCCGCTCGAGCACCGGCATCTGCACCGCGTTGCGCGCGCCCACGTCGACCTCGTGCTGCGTCACGTCGATGGGCCAGACGTTCTTCGCGAGGCAGAGCTGGCCGCGCGCCGCGAGATAGGTCTTCATCGGCTCGGAGAACGAGGCGGCGTCGACACGGTCGCGCGGCGCGCATCCGGCGGCTGTGGCGATGACGAGGGCGACGGCGGGGAGCGAGAGAACGTTCATGGCGGGAGCGCTGCGGGCGCCGGTCAAGGCGTGCACGGCCCGGAGGCGGGTGGCACGGCCGGCGGCTGGTAGCCGTCGGTCAGGGTGTTGAGAAAGCAGAGCAGGTCGGCAATGTTCTGCTCCGACATCGGCGGCGGGCTGTGCGCCGCACGGCCGTCGAGCGGCAGCTGGGTGTCGATGTTGGCGACGAAGGCGGCCGTCAGGTCGTCGTACTTCCTGACCGTGCCGCCGACGTACTGCGTCGTCACGAGGCCGTAGGTCGGAAAGCCGGCGTCGGGCCGTGCCTTGGCCGTGCCCCCGACGGTCGGGTACCAGATCTCGGGCAGTGTGTCGCGGGTGTTGTAGAAGCGGACGACCTGCTCGAGCGAGTGCATCACGCCGTTGTGGAAGAAGCTCCTGCGCGTCGCCACGTTGCGCAGGGTTGGCGTCTTGACCATGCCGCAGAACGTGTCGCCAGCGGCCGCCGGATGGTCGGTGCGCAACGGACCGCACAGGCCGATGTCGGCATACGCCGGGTCGGCGTTGGCCGGGATCGCCGGATTGCGCGGCACGCCGACCGCTTCGTACGAGAAGTCGGTGAACAGCGCCGAGCTGCCGTTGAGCCCTGCGCCCTGGTAATGGCACGCGGCGCAATTGCCGGTGGCCGGATCGGCGAAGACACGCAGGCCGCGTGTCTCCGCCGGCGTCAAGGCGCCGCCGATCTTGTTGCCGGCATAGAGATCGAACTTGCTCGAGTAAGGATGAAAGCTCCGGTCTTCCATCTGATAGGCCTGCAGCGCGTTGCGCGCGGCGGCGAACGCCCCCTCGACGCTCGTGAAGACCGTGGCGCCGAACGCCTGGCGGAACAGGTCGGCGTAGGGCGCGGCCTGCAGCTGGGCGACGACGTCGGCAGCGCTGGCATTGGCCATCTCGTTGGCCGCGAGCAGCGGAATCTGCGCCTGCTCGGCGAGGCTGGCGGCGCGGCCGTCCCAGGTGAAGCCGCCGCCCGGACCGGGAACGCTGACGCCGTCCGGGTTGTCGATCAGGTCGGCGTAGGCGGGCGTCGCATCCTTGTAGCGCAGTGACGGCACGGCGCGCGTCCCTGGCTGGTCGAGCCGCGTGCCGCCCATTTCCACCGCCAGCGCGTTGGGCGGCCCATACGCCGCGTTCGGGTCGTGGCAGCTCGCGCACGAGAGCTTGCCCGAGCCCGAGAGCGTCGCATCGGCGAACATCTTCTCGCCGACCTGCGCCGCGAGACTGAGCGTCCTCGGCGCGGCGGCGGTCGCCGCGGGCGCGCCGGTGGTCGAGCCGCCGCCGCACGCGCTCAGGACGAGCGCGGTGGCCGCAACGACGACGAGAGACGCGACCCCGCCGGCCGCTCGTGCCAGCTCCGGCACCGGACTACTTCAGCGACCAGACGTTGGTCTGCTTCGCATCCGGGCCGATCTGCGCGCCGGTCGACACGTCGGCCGACTGCTTCTGCGTGTAGGTCGCGGGCGCGACCCAGGCGTGGTTGATCGGTCGCACCGAGTCGAAGTGGGTGTCGGCGCTGCCGGCGAACTCGGGCAGGTTCAGGATGTTGGCGGCGATGAAGTGCTCGGTGTATTTCGAGCGGTTCATGTACGAGCCCTCGACCGCGGGATCGGCGAGCTGGAACATGTCCTGGAAGGTGCGCACCAGCGAGAAGTGGCTGTAGGCGTCGTTGTCGACCACGGCCTTGGGTGCGTTGGCCTGATTGGTGAGGATCGCGAAGATGCTTTCGCCGTGGCCGCGGTTGCCCCTGGTGTAGTTGTTGATCGACGTGTCGGCAGAGAACGTGCCGTCGGCGTTCTGCTTCAGGGGCTGCGCGACGACGCTGTTCGAGACGTTCCAGCCGCAGCAGGAGTTGAATCCGGAGGTTGCGTTGCCTTCGTCGAACATCAGCACGATGGCGACGCGCTTCTGCGGGTTGGACCAGATCGGCGACGCCTCGATCTTCTTCACCAGCGCATCGACGTAGTTGTCGCCGCGCGTGATGATCGCGCCGCCGGTGGCGTTCGGCACGTTGTTGGCGACGCTGCTGCAGTCGCTCGCCGTCACCTTGGTGGCGCTGCCCGCCACCGTGCCTTGCACCGTGACGCCGTGCATATCGTCGCATTGGTCAGGCATGATGAAGTTCAGCGTACCGAAGTTTCCACTTGCCAGATCCGTACCAAACTGATCGAAGTTATAGCCGGCAGGAATGGCGTAGGCGGTACTGTTCTTGAGCGCAGCATCCCACTGACCGCCACCAAGGGTGCGGTTACTGTATTTCCATTCGGGCGCGCTGCGCACGTTCTGATACGCCATGCCGGGGTGGTGCTTGGTCTTGTACAGGCTCGCTGCCATGGGTAAGACGAGGCTCGCCGTGCCGATCGGCGTGGTATTTCCGCCCACTGTGCCTGGCGCGTAAATGTTGTCGGACGCCGTGACGGCCAGGTCAGCGACGCTGTCTGTGCGGAAGTCTTGTCCCGGATTCAGTGATTCACTGTAGGTCCGCCATGTCATGCCGGCAGCGGTGAGTGCATTGAACAGGTTGGGCTTGCCGACGATGTTGTGGTTGACCGCCGCGGCCTGGGTGCAGGTCGCCGCGAACGGCGAGCTCGCCAGGCCCGGCTGGGTCTTGTCGGGAACCGGCAGGTCCTGCACGGCGTTGGCGCCGGTGGCGTCGCAGTTCCACTGGCTGTCGTCGCTGATGCCGAAGTCGTCGGCGCCACCGAGCGCCGTGTAGTTCGGCTCGCTCGGGTTGCCGGTCGCGTAGTAGCTGCCGATCTGGTTGCCAGCGTTGAGCAAGGCGTTGATCTTCGGCGCGAACGGCGAGCCCTTGATCGACAGCGTCGCCTTGTTCTCGAGCATCACGACGAACACGTGGTCGTAGCGCGGGATGCCCTCGACGTTGAATGCTGCCTGCTCGGCCTGCGCGAAGGTGATCTTCGTGCGCGGATCGGCCGCGGTCGGCGCCGTGGCCTGCGTGACATTGGCCATGCTCTTCAGGCGCGGATCGCCGCCCGGCACTGCCAGCGCGTCGGGATAGAAATCGCCGCGGTCGAGCTTGGTCACGGCGTAGGTGAAGCGGTTGTCGAGCACCTTCGACTCGGCGAGCATCGCCACCTTGTCGGAGCCGGTCACCGTGTTGACGTCGGCGAGGACGTTGGCGAGCGAAACGCCGAGACGCGTGGCGACGTTCTGCTTCTCGTCGCCGTAGGCGCTGCCGTTGGCCTCGGTCAGCCGCACGATTTCCGACGACAGCGGGCTGATGACGGCGCCGCCGGACTGCTCGACCACCTGGGCCAGCGATGCTCGAAGCACGTCGCGGCTCGCCACGTGCGCGCCGGTCGCGCTGATGGTGGCATTCGTGCCGACGTCGGCGATGAGCGCGGCGTTCTGCGGCACGAGCAGCGTGAAGCGGCCTTGCGCGTCGGTCGTCACGGGATTCTCGGACGCATCGCACACGCCGTTGGCGTTGGCGTCGACGCAGACCTTGGCGCCCTGGTAGTACGAGGCGGCGATCGTCGGCTCCGTGGCGCTGCCAGGCGTGAGCGCCTGGCCGGTGACGACGCCACTGATGGTGACGCCCGGCGCGGCGCTCGTCGGCGAGTTGTTGCTGTCGCCGCCGCCGCAGGCCGCGAGGATCGAGGCGGCGAGGATGGTGAGCGGGAGGTGGGCGGCGGTGTGCGTGGAAATGTGCATGGGTGTCCCAGGGCGAGCGTGGTGTGTGGGTGCGGAGGCGCGGTCGTCGATGCGACCTTCGGCTCCGGTGCGCACTCTAGGAACCGCGAATGACATGTTCATGTCAACCCCGTGATGTCGTCACGGAACCCGCTGTCATCCCGCCGTCACGTCGTTGGCGTACCTGTCGATCCGAGGCAGGGCCGAAGGAGCCGAGTGGCTGCTATCGGGGACGCCATTTCTCGCTATGAACTTCCGCCTTGGGTCCGACAGCGGCGATTCACGCTTTCGTTGCTGACAGGCCTCCCTTCGTCAGACGGCGACCGTGTCTGTCGGCAACTTAGGCTTTCCTACACGTGCAACTGCGCGTTGGTCTTTCACAAGCAGGCCGTCCAACCTAGATCGGCGCACGCCAATGGCGACGCGCTGATATCAGTCATGCGATGAAGACGAATTCGACCCTACGCGCACGACACGTTATCGAGTTGGTCGAGCAAGTCGATAGGATCATTCATAAGTCCGGTGATCCGAACGGTTTCGATGCTGCACAGTGGGGGCTTCATGGCTTGAGCGGCCGATTCAAGCGTTCGGCGCCTAGGCACCGACGAAGTAAATGGCAGCGCGTCATGGGCGGGTCCTCGTTTCGAGGCTCATTGCGCAAATGCAGAGCGGGGCGTATGCATGACCAAAGCTGCGTGATTCCCATCCCACTCGATCCATTGTGGTCCACTGCTCGCTCGGCTTAGTGCGGCCGATGCCAGTAGGAAATAGTCAGGATTTGCGGATAGTTAGGACAGCGGTCGCAGAACAAATGCGTACGCCATAGCTACGACGCTCGCGATTTGTCGGTAGTTATGAGTCCCTACATGATGCGTCGTTGGCCGGCCCTCGGGCGCGGGCGGCCATGGGCACGCTGCGTGCCGTCTCGCATGTCGTGCGCCCGCCAGGAGACAGACATGCTCGAAAAGCTTCCCGATGCCGTCGGCCACGCGTTGCGCGGCCAGCGTGCCGGCCTCGAGAAGACGGCGTTCCAGGCCGTCGATCTGCGTGCCGGCATGGCGTCGATCACCGTTGCCAGCCTGGCCTTTGTCGACCATGCGCCGATTCCGGCTCGCTACACCGCCGACGGCGAAGGCGTGTCGCCGCCCCTGCACTGGACGGGCGTTCCGGCGTCCGCGGCATCTGTCGTGCTGATCGTCGAAGACGCCGATGCGCCGACGCCGCAGCCGCTCGTCCACGCCATCGTCGTCGATCTGCCGACGGGCGATGGCGCACTGGCCGAAGGCGCGCTGCCGAGCGCTGGGCATGACGCGACAGATCTGAAGGTGGGCCGCAATTCCTACCTGCAGGCGGCCTGGCTGCCGCCCGACCCGCCGCCCGGCCATGGCGTGCATCGCTACGCGTTCCAGATCTTCGCGCTCGAACGCGGCGCGACGTTCGGCGATAGGCCCGGGCGCGACGCCGTGCTCGATGCCATTCGCGCGCGCGGCCTTGCGAGCGGATGCGTGATCGGCACGTACGAGCGCCCGGATGCGTCGATCGCCGAGCGCGCCGACGATCGCAGCAGCGCGCCGCTGCAGGCCGGAGCGGCGCCGGTCTGAATCGCTAGGGCGCTTCGTCGGGCAGCATGTCGAAGAGGTCGGCGGTGCCGGCCAGACGCGCGTCCTCGATGGTGAGCAGCAGTCGCTTGGTCGCCGCTCCGCCCGGCGCCGAGAAGCCGCCCAGACCGCCGTGCGCGCCGACGATGCGGTGGCATGGCACGACGATCGGAAACGGGTTGCGGCCGAGCGACTGCCCGATCGCACGCGCGTCGACCGGCCCGAGGTCGATCGTCACCGCCAGGCCGCCGTAGGTCAGGACCCGCCCCGGCGGGATCTTTCTTGCGGCTGCGTACACGCGCCGGTCGAACGGGTCGAGGGCGGAGTCATCGATGCCGACGGCCGAGAGGTCGAGCCGCTCGCCACCAAGCAGCGCCGTGATCGCCGCGACGGCCTCGGCTGTCGCGCCGCTGGTCGTCGCTTCGGAGATGCCGGGATGGCGTTGCGCGATGCGCGCGCGGAGACGCTCGGCGCTCCGTTCCGGAAGCCACACGCCGAGCAGACCGACGCCGTTCCATGCCACCGCGCAGTCGCCGACAGCGGTCGGAAAGATCGTGTAGCCGAGGCTGGTCGTCATGGCGTGCGGCAGTTTGGCACGAGCGCCAACAAGTGGACAGCACGGAGGGGTTGATCGAGAGCGGCTGACGACGCGGCGGCCAGTCGGTCCGACAATCGCCTGGTGCCGTCCAACTCCGAAGCGCTCTCTTCCTCGCTCGCGTTGTCGCGTTCGCGCCGCCTCAGTTGCGGCATCGTCATCGTCACGGCGGCGCGCGAGTTGCTGTTGTGCCACGTCACCGGCCAGCGCCACTGGGACCTGCCCAAAGGCGGCATCCACGCCGGCGAGTCGGGGCGTGAGGCGGCATTGCGCGAGACCGTCGAGGAGACGAGTCTGACGTTCGATCCCGATGCGCTCGTCGACCTCGGGCGGTTCGAGTACACGGCGAAGAAGAATCTGCATCTGTTCGCCGTCGTGAGCGAGCGCATCGATCCGCAGAACCTGCGCTGCGACAGCCACTTCCTCGAGCGCGGCTCGACGCGCATGCTGCCGGAAATGGACGGCTTCGGCTGGTTCGAGCTCGGCCGTGTCGACGAGCTGTGTACCGCGCGCATGGCCGACGTGTTGCGCCGCCATGTCGATCTCGACGTGATCCTCGGCGCGCGGACCGCGCCGACGGCCGACCGCCTCGCCGCCTGAGTTGCTGCGGGTCAGCGCGACAGCGCCAGCTTCACGCCGAAGCCGATCATGAAGACGCCAGCCAGCCGGGTGAACGTGCGGCCGATCTTCGGATTGGCGCGCAGCCGTTCGGCCAGCGAATGCGTGAGCAGGGTGACGACCAGGCCGTAGGTGAACGTCAGCGCGGCGATCGTCGCCGCCATGACCGCGAACGTGGTGAGGCCGGCATGTCGGGCCGGGTCGACGAAGAGCGGAAAGAACGCCATGTAGAAGACGATCGCCTTCGGGTTGAGGATCGTGATGGCGAATGCCTGGCGGACATACTGGCCGGCGCGCATCTTCAGGATCGGCCGGGCGCCCGTCTTCACCGTCACCATGCGCAGGCCGAGCCAGGCCAGATAGCCGGCGCCCAGCCACCGCACGCCGCGAAAGGCCGGCGGGTAGGCCGCGAGCAGCGCCGCGACGCCGGCCACCGCGAGCCACATCAGCACCTGGTCGCCGCCGATCACGCCGAGCGTCGCCGCCAGCCCGCCCCGGACGCCGCCCTTGCTCGTCGACGTGATCAGGGCGAGATTGCCAGGCCCGGGAATCATCAGGAAGACGATCACGGCGATGACGAAGGAAGGGTAGTCCGCGATGCCGAACAACATCGGCCGAGTGTCGTGCAGACCGGCCGACCTGTCACTTCGGACCATCGCGGAGAATCGTGCGGTGACGCGACTGGACGACTTTCTCGGCCTGGCCCGACGGGGCATCGACGACGGTACGTTCCGGTCGCTCGTCGTCTCGAAGAATCGGCGCAGCGGCGACGCGCTTCAGTCGGTCCGGCTTCGCCTGATCGAGCACCGCGGCGACCGCGCCCTGTCGTTCGTGCAGCGCCACGCGACGCGCGACGTCACGGTCAACCACCCGGTGCAGGCCGGCCTCGACGCGCTCGGCGCGCTGCTCGATCCCGATGCGAGCCCGTCCTTCGCCCACGCAACGCTGCATGCGGGCGCCGACGAGTGGCAGCTGCGCATCAGCCGAAAGGGTCGGCAGTCGCTGGTGCGCTCGGCACGCCCGCTCGACGCCGCGCCCGTTGCCTCGACTCCGCACGACCGGACCAAGCAGCGCGCGCTCTCGCTCGACCTTCCCTTCTGGATCGATCTCGGGCTGACCGATGTGGAGCATCGGCTCGTGCCCTCGATGGCGCGCAAGTGGAAGCAGATCGACAAGTTCCTCGAAGTGCTCGACGGCGCGCTCGACGAAGCCGGCCTCGACGCGGCGCAGCCGCTGCGCATCGTCGACTTCGGCTCCGGCAAGGGCTACCTGACGTTTGCCGTCCACGCGCACCTGCAGAGTCGCTTCGGTCGCACGCTGCAGGTCACGGGGGTCGAGCTTCGGCCGGACCTCGTCGACCTGTGCAACCGCGCCGCCGAGCGGTCGCACTGCGAGGGCCTCCACTTCGTGCAAGGCGACCTGCGCAGCCATGAGCCCGAAGCCGTCGACGTCATGATCGCCCTGCACGCCTGCGACACCGCGACTGACCACGCTATCGCGCTCGGCTGGCGCGCCGGCGCGCGCGTGCTCGTCTGCTCACCGTGCTGCCACAAGGAGCTGCGGCCGCAGATGACGAGCCCGCGGCCGCTCAAGGCCCTGTTGCGCCATGGCATCCATCTCGGCCAGGAGGCCGAGATGGTGACGGACAGCCTGCGCGTGCTGCTGCTCGAGTCGGTCGGCTACGCGGCCAAGGTCTTCGAGTTCGTCTCGCTCGAGCACACCAGCAAGAACAAGATGATCCTGGCGACTCGGCGTCACGCCGTCGGCACGCCGGCGCCGCCGCACGACGCCGGCCCGGCGCTGGCGCAGGTCGACGAGCTCAAGGCGTTCTACGGCATCCGCGAGCAGTGCCTGGAGCGGCTGATCCGGGGCAGGGCCGCAGCCTCGGTCACGAGCAGGGAATGATCCGGAATTCGACGCGTCGGTCGAGCGCATCGACGGCGTTGTCGGAGCCGCTGCCGACGATGTTCTGGCGAAAGCCCATGCCGACCGTCCTGGTTCGCGCGCCGAGCGCGGCGGCCTCCGAGGCGAGACGCTGGCGAATGACGTTGGCGCGTTGCAGCGAGAGCGCATCGTTGGCCTGCTCCGAGCCGGTCCTGCTGGTATGGCCGACCACGTTCATGCAGACGCGCGCCGCCGTCCCTTCCTTGGCGATCTGGCGCAGCCACATCGTGTAGGGGCCGCTCACCTTGCTGTCGGACCAGAACTCGGTGCTGCCGGGGTTGAACAGGAACTTCACGCCGAGCTCGTTGTAGGCGATGCCGAGCGCGACGACGCGGCCGAAGGCCTGCTCCGCTTCGGCGCTGCGGCCCAGCTTCGCGGTCGTCAGGTAGATGCCGTTCAGCACGCGCAATTGCTCGCCGGTCGGCGTCGCCAGTGCGCTGCGATATTGGCCGAGCGCTTCCACGTAGCGCTCCTGGTTATAGAGCGTCGTCGCTTCGTTGATCAGCGTCGCCGAAGCGATGCGGTCAAGATAGAAGGCGTCGCCGCGCTGCCCGGGCGGCGTCGTCGAGGTGCGGGCGTAGCCTTCGATGACCTTGTCCTTGACGAGCACCGGGCTGTCCCGGTAGTAGGGAAGGGGTGTGTGGTCGAGGCCCTCGTCCCGGGCCAACGCGGTGGCCTGCGCGACGACCGTGCCGCTCTTCAGCTCGGTGAGGGCGAGGTTGATCTGCAGCGCGCGCTTGTGGCCGGCCGCGGTGCCGTCGACGCGTGTCATCGTGCCGGTGAGCAGATAGAGCGCGCGACCCAGGTTGGCCGACTGGAACGGCAGGATCTCGAACTGGTCGAACTTCGTTGTCAGGCGCTCCGTGACGCGGGCTTCGAGCAGCGCCGTCGCCGCGGTTTGCTGGCCCGTCGCTGCATCGAGCATCGGGTCGAGCACGACGCCGCGCTTGGCGAGCTTCGATTCGACCCGCGCCAGGAAGGCGGGCAGCTGCTGCGTCTGGCCGGCCAGACCGTCGGTCGCCTTGGTCACGGCTTCGTCGAAGGGGAGCTCCTCGCTCACTGTCGTCGCATGCGGCGTCGCGCAGCCGGCGAGCAGTGCGAGCATGCTGGCGGCCAGCGCCCAGGCCAGGCGGGGCAGGCGAGTCGGTGTTGAGTGTGTCATCGGCATTCCCTCCTCAGATAGGCCGCCTCCTCGGCGGTCAGTGGCTCGAGCGAGGCTTTTTGCAGAATATCACTGCATCGCGAGCCGACCGAGCGATGCACCGGCGTCGCGGCCGGCACGTCGCGTGTCGCATCGGCAGCAGGTTGCGAGCGAGGTTTCGCGGGCTCCCGTCGCGGCCGGATCGGCGGCGACGCTGACGGCATTGTCGCGACGGGCTCGCTCACGGTTGACGTTGCGGACGCGGCGCCAGCGGCCGACGTTTCGGCGACCGATGCGTTGACGGAAGACGCTGCGAAGGTCGGTGCTGGCATGGTCGAGGCAGCGACGGTCGACGCATCGGGCGGTGATGCGAGCGCCGATGCTGCCGCGGTGGGCGAGACCACCGCCGATGCGACCGGCGCCGGTTCGGCGATCGGCAGCGCGACGCCGGAAGCCGGCCGCACCTGAGCGATGGCCGAGGCGGCCCCGGCCGCCGTCGATTCCGGCGTGCTGCCGTCGTTGTGCTGCTGCCATGCCCAGAACGCCACGGCGCCGATGGCGACGACGACAAAGGTGCTGGCGATGATCGTCGCGGTGCCGCGGCGCTCGACGAGCCTGGGTTGCGCAGGCGATGCCGTTGCCATCGCTCTTGGCACTTGTGCTTGCGTTGGCAGAGGCATAGGCACAGGCACAGCTGGCTCCGCGGCTCGCGGTGAAAACGCGGTCGGCTCGTACGCATCGGGTTTCGGCGCGCTCGACCGCAGCGGCTCGGCCGGTGGCGTCGTCGCCTCGGCGGGCCGCACGAGGATCTGTGTCGCCAGCTCCGGCATCAGGGTTGCGGGAACGGTCGTGTACGCCGGCTCTCCGGTCGCGCCGACGGGGTCGTGCCGCTGGCCCGGTGCGCCGGCCGATGCGGGAGGCGGCTCGGCCTGGGGTCGATCGGCATCGAGCAAGGCGCGAAACTGTGCTTCGCTTTGCGGCCGATCGGACGGCCGCACGGACAGTGCCGCGTCGATCGCACGCAGAAACGCACGGCTGTAGCGTCCCGCCGCCTCGACGGCGATCGGCTCGAGGCGATCGTCCATCAGCCGCTCGACCGACGACATCGGTGTCTTGCCGGTGATGGCGTAGTAGACGACACAAGCCAGCGCGTAGATGTCGGTCCACGCGCCTTGCGACATCGATGCCACGTCGCCGTATTGCTCGATCGGCGCGTAGCCCGGCTTGAGCACGACCGTGAGCGCGTGCGTCATGTCGCCGATGACGCGGCGCGCCGCGCCGAAGTCGAGCAGCAGCGGCCCGCTCGAGGTCAGCAGGATGTTGTCGGGCGCGATGTCGCGGTGAAAGCACTGCGCCGCGTGCATCACCGTCAGCGCATCGAGCAGCGGGTCGAGCCAGGTTCGCAGCTCGGCCTCCGAGGGGACGTGTCCGAGCTCGGCGAGTGCGGTCTTGAGTGTGGGGCCCTCGTAGAAGGGCATGACCATGTAGGCGGTGCCGTTCTCTTCCCAGAAGCGG
>Ga0075520_1000029_pt1 | contig 40640 bp, 21 predicted proteins | sample NGEPerB_FD_75100 | JGI IMG/M metagenome (GOLD analysis project Ga0075520, IMG submission 75100) | Arctic peat soil microbial communities from the Barrow Environmental Observatory site, Barrow, Alaska, USA - NGEE PermafrostAB12-B | ecosystem: Environmental > Terrestrial > Soil > Wetlands > Peat ... | reverse complement strand
AGAACACCGCGGTTCCGGGCAAGGGCTCGGTGACGACTCGCGCCGACCGCAAGGCGCAGACCAGGGCCGACGTCAAGGCTGGCAAGACGCAGCCCGCCGGCGAAGCGGCGCAGCCGGTCGGCGAGCCGCCGAAGAAGTAAGTCTTCTTCGCCCAACCGCGCCCTCGGCGGTTCTGAAGCGGCCCTTGGTGGCCGCTTTTGTTTGCCTCAGCCTTTCGCGCCGGTGCGGTACTGGACGGAATTCGGCTGTCCCGCGGGCAGCAGAACGAACAGTGCCGGATATTTCTTGAAGAGCCGCGTCGATGACGCGTTCTTCGCCAGCAGGCCGTCCTTGCGCAACGCCTCGGCGGCCTTGCGAAGCTCGACCTCGGCGCCGGACGCAAGTCCCGGCACGGACGACAGCCACTGCGCGACGTCGGCAGGCAATGCCGGCACGCGCGACGCGGGCGAGGCAGCGGCCGGCCGCGCAGCTGTCCGCGTGGCCTTCGCAGCGACTCGCTTCCTCGGCACCGGCACATCGACGAAATCGTCGTAGGCACGGTGCGATTCCGCGCCGGTCTTTCCTTCCTGCCCGACGCCTTCGACACGACAGCCGAGCTCGCGCAGATGCAGGACCAACGGCGCGAAGTCGGAATCGGAGGCGACGATCACGACCACGCGTGGACGTTCCTGGCTGCACAGCTGCACTGCATCGATGGCCAGCGCGATGTCGGTGCAGTTCTTGCCGGCCGTGGCGTTGACCATCGGCCGGATCGAATGCTCCTTCAGGAACGACAGGTTCTTGACCGCGAAATCGGCGCTGCAATAGCAACGCCGGACGTGCATGGTGCCGTGCTCGATCAGCTTTTGCGCCAGCGCGGCTTCGATCACCGGGATCGAGACGTTGTCGGCATCGATCAGGAAGAGCGTCCGGTCGCTATTGCTCATGGTGTCGTCCTGTCGTTTCGGTTCGGGGCCGCGATTGCCCAGGCGAGTGTGTCGCCCGCGCGCAGCGGCTTGAGCTCGGCCTCGCCGAACGGCAAGGAATCCGGAAGCGTCGCGGGCCGCCGCTGCAGCGTCACCGTGCCGGCGTTGCGCGGCAAGCCGTGGAACGCAGCGCCGTGCAAGCTCGCGAATGCCTCGAGGCGGTCGAGCGCGCCGACTGCATCGAACGCCTCGGCGTAGAGCTCGAGCGCACTGAAGGCCATGTAGCAGCCGGCACATCCGCTGGCGTGCTCCTTCAGTGCGGCCGCGTGCGGTGCGCTGTCGGTGCCGAGGAAGAAACGGTCGCTGCCCGAGGTGGCCGCTGCGACCAGCGCGCGCCGGTGCTCTTCGCCCTTGAGAATCGGCAGGCAGTACCAGTGCGGACGCAGGCCGCCGATGAACAGTGCATTGCGGTTGTAGAGAAGGTGATGCGCCGTGATGGTCGCGGCTGTGCGTGCGCCGGCATCGGCGACGTACTGAGCACCTTCTTTGGTCGTGATGTGCTCGAGCACGATCTTCAGCGCCGGAAAGTCGCGGCGCAGCGCATGCAGGTGGCGGTCGATGAACACCGCCTCGCGGTCGAAGATGTCGGTGTCGGCGTCGGTCACCTCGCCATGCACGAGCAGCGCGATCCCTTCACGCTCGGCGGCCTCGAGAACGCGCGCGACCTTGCGCAGGTCGGTCACGCCGGCATCGCTGTTCGTGGTCGCGCCCGCGGGATAGAGCTTCATCGCCAGAACGCCAGCTTCGCGCGCGCGCCTCATCTCCTGCGGCGGCGTGGAATCGGTGAGGTAGAGCGTCATCAGCGGCTCGAACGAGAGGCCCGGTGGCACGGCGGCAAGGATCCGGTCGCGGTAGGCCATCGCCTGCTCGACCCGGACGACCGGCGGGCGCAGGTTGGGCATGATGATCGCGCGGGCGAACTGGCGGGCGCTGTGCGGAACGACGTCGCGCAGCACGGCGCCGTCGCGCACATGCAGATGCATGTCGTCGGGCCGGGCGATCGTGAGCTGGTCGAGCATCGGCGAATTGTCCCATTCGAAGCTCGTCCGGCGCGGGCCGATGCGCCGACCCACGTTTGCTGCCGGTGCTGCCGGTGCGGCGTTCGGCTTCGCCCTTGCGTCGGCCTAGCGGTCCGGCGAAACGAACGCGCGCATCACGGCAGCCGTACGCGTCTCCACACCGAGCTTTTCGTAGATGCGTTGCAAGTGCTTTTGCACCGTGCGGTGGCTGCAGTCGATGATCGTCGCGATGTCGCGATCGGTCTTGCCCGCCGCGAGCCACCGGTGCACCTCGCGCTCGCGGGGCGTGAGCGCACCGAGCGCATGCGCGACCTCACTGAGCGGGGCGTGGCGCTCGGCCGCCTCGAAGGTGGCGTAGAGACGCGAGAGCACGGGGCCGACGTGATCGAGCAAGCGGCAATCATCGTCCGAGAAGTCGCGACCACGACGATTGAGAACGAAGCTCACGAGCACGTTACGGTCGACCTTGATCGGCACGGCGACGACATGATCGATGCCGATGCGCCGGTAGTACTCGCTGTACAAGGCACTGTGCCGAAAGCGCGAGAAGGGAACCGAGTCGCTGACGCGGTGGGTGCCGCGGCCGCCCAGGTGAGCGTGATAGCGAACGAGCGGATGCTGCGAGAAGAATCGGTCGAAGCAAGCTCTGTCTTCGGTACCGAGCCGTGCATCGGGAAAGCCGACCACCTCGCGGCGCCCGGTGTCGAGGTGGCAGATCGACAGCGTGGTCAGCTCGCTGGCGACGAGCGACGGCAAGACGCGAACGCCCAGCCGCGAAAAGGCGGCCGCGTCGTGCGCCTCTTCGGCGACGGTACGCAGCGTCGCGAACCCTCGCTGCAACTCGCTGCGACTGAGCATGTCGGTGTCCTCGTCGTGTGCCTATGGCGTCTGCAGAAGCCCACCGCACCGGTACGCACGACTGCGTATGTCCTGCCGGCACGAAACGCATCAAAGTACTTCAAGCCCGGCGCTGCCGCAAGGAGAATCTCGATGAACGACAAGCTCGACGCCGACAGCCTCGCGAGACCCGGCAGCGCGCTCCTCGACCAGGTCACCTGCATCTTGCCGGTGAGGGACATGGCCCGGGCGCGCCGCTTCTACGAAGAGCGTCTCGGCCTGACTGCCGGCGCCGCCAAGCCGGACGGCAAGGTTGTCTACCGGATCGGCGCCACCGAGATTGCGCTATTTCCTCGGGCCGAGGGCACGAAAGCGACGCACACGGCCCTCAGCTTTCGCGTTCCGGACATCGCCGCGACGATCCGCGCGCTCGAGTCGCGTGGTCTTGTCTTCGCCGACTACGACCTGCCGGGCCTGAAGACAGTCGACCATGTGTGCGTTCTGGGAGCGGAGAAAGCGGCCTGGTTCAACGATTCCGAAGGCAACATCCTCTGCCTGCACGAAGACCTGGCCTGATCGCACGGCGTCGTCGACCCCGACACCAATACCGGGCGAAGCCGCTCAGTGCTGGAGGATCTTCGACAAGAACTCCTTGGCCCGCGGCGACCGCGCCTCGGTGTTGCCGAAGAATTCGTCGCGCGTGCAGTCCTCGACGATCTTGCCGGCGTCCATGAAGATGACGCGGTGCGCCACCTTGCGGGCGAACCCCATCTCGTGCGTGACGACCATCATCGTCATGCCTTCCTTGGCGAGCAGCACCATCACGTCGAGCACCTCGCCCACCATCTCGGGGTCGAGCGCCGAGGTCGGCTCGTCGAAGAGCATGACGATCGGATCCATGCTGAGAGCGCGGGCGATGGCGACGCGCTGCTGCTGGCCGCCCGAGAGCTGCCCGGGGAACTTGTCCTTCTGGGCGATCAGGCCGACGCGGTCGAGCATCTTCAGGCCGCGCGCCATGGCGTCGTCCTGCGAGCGATTGAGCACCTTGATCTGCGCCAGCGTCAGGTTCTGCGTGACCGTCAGGTGCGGGAACAGCTCGAAGTGCTGGAACACCATGCCGACGCGCGAGCGCAACTTCGGAAGGTCGGTCTTGCGGTCGGCGATCGAGATGCCGTCGACGACGATGTCGCCCTTCTGGAACGGCTCCAGGGCATTGACCGTCTTGATGAGCGTCGACTTGCCCGAGCCGGACGGGCCGCAGACGACGACCACTTCGCCCTTCTGGATCGCGGTCGTGCAATCGGTCAGCACCTGGAAGCTGCCGTACCACTTCGAAATGTTCTTGATGTCGATCATGTTGCGGCTACCGGCTTGGGCTCAGCGGATGATGGCGATTTTTTTCTGCAGCTGGCGCACGAGCATCGACAGCGAGAAGCAGATGACGAAATAGACGACCGCCGCGATGAGATAGGTTTCGATCGGCCGGTTGTAGTTCTTGCCTGCGACCTCGAAGCCCTTCAGCAGGTCGTACTCGCCGACGGCGTAGACGAGCGACGTGTCCTGGAACAGGATGATCGTCTGCGTGAAGAGCACCGGCAGCATGTTGCGAAAGGCCTGCGGCAGCACCACCAGCTTCATGCACTGCGCGTACGTCATGCCGACCGCATAGCCGGCGCCGACCTGGCCGCGCGGCACGCTCTGGATGCCGGCGCGCATGATCTCGGAGTAGTACGCGGCCTCGAAGAAGGTGAACGTGATGATCGCCGAGAGCTGCCCGCCGAGCGAATGGCCGATCAGCTTCGGGATGAGCAGGAAAAACCAGAGGATCACCATCACCAGCGGGATCGAGCGGAACAGGTTGACGTAGGCGGCGGCCGGTTGCACGAGCCAGGGCTTCTCGGACAGCCGCATCAGCGCCAGCAGGGTACCGAGGACGATCCCGCCCATCATGGCGATGATCGTCAGCTCCACCGAGAAGTAGAGGCCCTTGAGGATGAAGCTGGAAACGACGTTCCAGTCGAAGAACGAGAAGTCGAGGCGATTCATTTCGCACCGCCCAGCATGCCGGGCACGCGAACGCGCTTTTCGATGGACGCGGCGATCCGGTTGATGGCAAACGCCGAGATGAAGTAGAGGAACGTGACCGGGATGAAGATCTCCTCGAAGCGGGAGGTCTCTTCCGACGCCTGCAGCGCGAACATCGTCAGCTCGGCGATGCTCACGGCGAACGCGACCGACGTGTTCTTGAAGATATTCATCGACTCGCTGGTGAGCGGCGGGATGATGATCCGGTAGGCCATCGGCAGCAGCACGTAGCGATACGTCTGCGGCAGCGTCAGGCCCATCGCCAGGCCGGCGTAGCGCTGGCCCTTCGGCAACGCATTGATGCCGGCGCGCACCTGCTCGGAGATCCGTGACGAGGTGAAGAAGCCGAGCGCCAAGACCACGAGCACGAAGCTCGGCACCGCGCGCAGCGACAGGAAGATCGACGGGATGACGTGGTACCAGATGAAGATCTGCACCAGCAAGGGAATGTTGCGGAAGAACTCGGTCCAGGCGTTGCCGAAGCCGACGAACCACGGATTCGGCGTCGTCCGCAGGATGCCGATGATCGAGCCGACCACCAGCGCGACGATCAGCGACAGCACCGCGACCGAGCACGTCCAGCCCCAGGCCGACATCATCCAGTGCAGATAGGTTTCGCCGCCGCCCGTGTCGTGCAGGAGAACCTGCCAGTCCCAGTTGCCCAAATCCCACCTCCGCTCGGGAGCCCTCGGTGCACGGCTCTCAGGAATGAAAAAGCGCGCCGCGGATGGCTCCGCGCCGCGCTTCGAACCACTGTAAGCAAAGTCCGCGCCGGCAGGCGCTAGGACTTACCTTGTGCGCCGGTCCTTGACGAACGCGCCATCTTCAAGGTTGGGCGTAGTCCTCGAGCGGCTTGTCGCTCGGGTTGGCCCACGCCGCCTTGGTCGCCTCGCTGGCGGCCAGACCGACCGTCGTGTTGGACGGGGGGATCGGCTTCATGAACCACTTGTCGTAGAGCTTGGCGGCTTCGCCGCTCTTGGCCATCGCCCGGACGCTGTCGTCGACGATCTTCTTGAAGGCCGGGTCGTCCTTGCGGTACATGATCGCGATCGGCTCGACACTGAGCGGCTCGCCGACGATCTTGAACTCGGACGGGTTCTTCGCCTTCGAGATCAGGCCGGCCAGGATCTGGCCGTCCATGACGAACGCGTCGGCGCGGCCGGACTCGAGCAGCAGGAAGCTGTCGGAGTGGTCCTTGCCGTTGAGCTCCTTGAAGTCGATGTCCTTGGCGCGCTTGTTCTTGCGCAGCAACTGCACCGAGGTCGTGCCGGTCGTGGTGGCGACGGTCTTGCCGTTCAGATCGGCGATGCCCTTGATGCCCGAGTTCGCCTTGACGGCGATGCGCACTTCCTCGACGTAGAGCGCGGGTGCGAACGACACGTCCTTGGCGCGCGCAGAGTTGTTGGTGGTCGAGCCGCACTCGAGGTCGACCGTGCCGTTGGTGACTAGGGGAACGCGGTTTTGCGACGTCACCGGCTGGTACTTGGTCTCGAGCTTGGCCATGCCGAGATGCTTCTGGATGTCGGCGATGATGTGCGCGCAGACGTCGTAGTGATAGCCGGCGTACTTGCCGTCGCCCAGCGTGAACGCCAGGGCGCCCGACGATTCGCGAACGCCTTCGGTGATGACGCCGCTGTCCTTGATCTTCTTCAGCGTGTCCTCGGCATGGGCGATACCGGTGACGGCGAACGCTGCGGCAAGGACCGCGGCGCTGGCGAGATAGGCTTTCTTCATTTGTACTCCTGGATGGATGAAATGCTGACTCGGCAGACGGCCTCGCGCCGGGCAGTCCGGCGGAACAACGAAATTCTAGGCATCGCCGCGGACAGCCCGAGCGGGTTTGCCCCGGAAACGAGGGTTTTGCCGGAGACGAAACGCAACCTTCGTGCCAAGGGCATGCGGCTCAGCCGAACGCCACGGGCTCGTCGCTGCTGCTTTGCTGCAGCCGCCACATTTCGGCGTAGCGCCCTTCCATGCCGACCAGCTCGCCATGGGTGCCGCGCTCGACGATGCGGCCGTCTTCCATGACCAGGATCTGGTGCGCGTCGACGACGGTCGAAAGCCGGTGCGCGATGACGAGCGCGCTGCGGTTTCGCGCCGCGTTCTGCAGCTCGGCCTGGATCGCCCGCTCGTTGGCCGAATCGAGCGCCGAGGTGGCTTCGTCGAAGATCATGATCGGCGGGTTCTTCAGCAGCGTGCGCGCGATCGCCACGCGCTGCTTCTCCCCGCCCGAGAGCTTCAAGCCGCGCTCGCCGACCATGGTGTCGTAGCCCTTCGGCGTCGAGACGATGAAGTTGTGGATGTGCGCGGCGCGCGCCGCGTTTTCGACCTCGGAGCGGCTTGCCCCGGTCCGGCCGTAGGCGATGTTGTATTCGACGGTGTCGTTGAAGAGCACCGTGTCCTGCGGCACGATGCCGATCGCTTCGCGCAGGCTCTTCTGCGTCACGCCGCGGATGTCCTGGCCGTCGAGGGCGATGCGGCCGGCGTTGACGTCGTAGAAGCGGAACATGAGCCGCGCCAGGGTGCTCTTGCCCGAGCCCGACGGCCCGACCACCGCAACGGTCTTGCCGGCCGGGATCTCGAAGCTCACCCCGTGCAGGATCTCGCGGTCGGCGTCGTAGCCGAAACGCACGTCCTCGAAGCGGACGGCGCCGCCGCGCGCCACCAGCGGCAGCGCGCCAGGCGCGTCGGCGATCTCGCGGTTCTGGCCGAGCAGCGCGAACATCTTTTCCAGATCGATCAGCGACTGCTTGATCTCGCGGTAGATGACGCCGAGAAAGTTGAGCGGGATGTAGAGCTGGATCATCAGCGCATTGACGAGGACGAGGTCGCCGAGCGTCATCGTGCCGGCGACGACGCCGACCGTGGCCCGCCAGACCAGCAACGTCACTGTCGTGGCGATGATCAGGCTCTGGCCGAGGTTGAGCAGCGAGAGCGACGACTGCGACTTGACCGACGCCTTCTCGAGCCGCTGCAGGTTGTCGTCGTAGCGGTCCTGCTCGAAGGACTCGTTGGAGAAGTACTTGACGGTCTCGTAGTTGAGCAGGGCGTCGAGCGCCTTGGTGTTGGCCTTCGAGTCCTGCTCGTTCATGGCGCGCCGGTAGCCGGTCCGCCATTCGGTCACGGTCACGGTGAAGGCGATGTAGAGCACCAGCGCACCGAAGGTGATGGCCGCGAACCAGCCGTCGAACTTGGCCGAGAGCAGCACGATCACCATCGTGATCTCGACCAGCGTCGGCAGGATGTTGTAGATCGTGTAGACGAGCAGCGACTGGATCGAGCGCGAGCCGCGCTCGATGTCGCGCGACACGCCGCCGGTCTGTCGCTCGAGATGAAAGCGCAGGCTCAGCGCGAGCAGGTGTTCGAAGGCCTCGAGCGAGACGCGGCGTGCGATCCGTGCCGTGACCGGATAGAAGAGGAACTCACGCGCCTCGGTGAACAGGGTGATCGACACGCGCAGGGCGCCGTAGCCGAGGAGCAGCGCGACCGGCACGACAAGCAGGGCGCGCACGTCGCCGGGCTTGAGCGCGAGCGCGTCGACCAGGTGCTTGAGCACCAGCGGCACGCCGATGTTGGCGAGCTTGGCGGCGACGAGAAAGAGCAGCGCGACGAGCACGCGCCAGCGCCACTGCCAGACGTACGGCAGCAGCTTGGCGATCGTCTTCCAGTCCGACTGCGGCCGGGTCTGGCGCGCGGCGGACGGCGAAACGGGCGGTGGCGTTGAAAGTGCTGCAGGTCGCATGAAGGAAACGGTCAGGCCGGGATGGGAATGATGAAAGAATCGACGGCCATGCACGCGCCATCAAGCAATATGCCCGAGAAAGAAATCGGCACCGAGAGCGAGCCCGACATCTCGTCGATCGCGCCCCTCACCTTGCCGAACGACCGCCAGCTGGTCATGCGCGTGATGCCCATGCCGGCCGATGCCAACGGCAACGGCGACATCTTCGGTGGCTGGATCATGGCCCAAGTCGATCTCGCCGGCGCCGTCCTTCCGGCCAGGATCGCGAAAGGCCGGATCGCCACGGTCGCGGTGAACCAGTTCGTCTTCAAGCAGCCGGTCTCGATGGGCGACCTGCTCAGCTTCTACGCCAAGGTCGAGCGCATCGGCAAGACCTCCATCACCGTCAACGTCGAGGTCTACGCCGAGCGCAATCCGGCCAACCTGCACGTCGTCAAGGTGACCGAAGCCAACATCACCTACGTGGCGATCGACCGGTCCGGGAGGCCGCGGCCGATTCCGGACGCCTGAGGCGTCAGTCGAGGAAGAAATCGGGCACGAACGTGGTCGTGCCGGGCCTGACGCTGTAGCGCTCGAGATCGGTGATGCCGTGCTCGGCGAGCAACACGTCGTCGATGAAGAAGTTGCCGCTCGTCGTCCTCGCATCGCTGGTCAGGACGAGATAGGCCGCGTCGGCCAGGATCTCCGGCGTGCGGCAGGCGTCGATGTCGATGCCCGGGATCATCTGCAGCGCCGCCGTCGCGATCGCGGTGCGCGGCCACAGGCTGTTGACGCCGATGCCGAGCGGCCGGAACTCGCCGGCATGGCCGAGCGTGCACATGCTCATGCCGTACTTGGAGATCGTGTAGGCCGTGTGCGCCCGGAACCAGTGCTCGCGCAACGACAGCGGCGGCGACATGTTGAGCACATGCGGATTGCGACCGGCCCGGGCCGACGCGGCGAGATGCGCAAGGCAGCTCTGCGTGCAAAGAAAGGTGCCGCGCGCGTTGACGCCGAGCATCAGATCGAACCGCTTCATCGGCGTCGCCGGCGTCGGCGTCAGGCTGATCGCGCTGGCGTTGTTGACGAGGATGTCGATGCCGCCGAAGCGCTCGACCGCCTTGGCCACGGCCGCCTGCACGCTGGCCTCGTCGCGAATGTCGCACTGCACCGGCAACGCCTGGCCGCCGGCCGCTTCGATCTCCCGCGCGGCGGTGTGGATCGTGCCCGGCAGCTTCGGATTGGCCTCGGCCGTCTTTGCGGCGACGACGATGCCGGCGCCGTCCCGGGCCGCGCGCAGGGCGATGGCCAGGCCAATGCCGCGCGACGCCCCGGTGATGAACAGCGTTTTGCCAGCCAGATGCATCGCCTCTCCTCCGTTGCGCGCCCACCTGTCGACGGCTGGGTCGGCGCGGCGAGTGTGCCGCAGCGCAAGGCGCGGCGAAAGGCCGCCGGTCAGCCGAGCGTCGAGGCGATCGTCGCGACGTGCCTGCCGAGCGCCTCTCCGCAGACACGGTAGACGGGCTCGCCGGGGTGGAAGCCATCGCTCGCCATCGTCGCCGGGCTGAGCACCAGATCGATGTGGGCATGGGAGACGTCGTCGCGGGTCGCCACCCAGCGACCGAGTGCACGGTCGTGCCGGCGCGCGTCGCCGCCCAGCACGCGGCGAAGCGGCTCCGGCAGCAGGGGGAACTGATGGATCGGCGGCAAGGGTGCGAAGACGACGTGGGCGGCGAGGCGGCGGCCGAGCAGCCACGCCGCGAGCGCCGCGCGATCGCGCACGGCGCGCCCGGCCGAGACCTGTTCGAGCACGTCGTTCACGCCGGTGATGACGACCGCGATGTCGGCAGGCGCCGGCGGATCTCGCTCGAGCCAGGCATGCACGCCACGCGTCGTCAGGCCCGACTTCGCGCGTAGGCTCCACGCCACCGTCTCGCCACGCTCGACCAGCGTGCGGACGAGAAAGCCGACGACGGCACGGTCCTGAACGTCGACACCGACGCCAGCCGCCGACGAGTCGCCGATGACGAGGACGCGGATGGACGGCTCGGCGCCGGCTCCGGCGCGGCCGTCGCGCGCGCCGGACGCTTCGGGAAGAACCGGCGCGCGGCGCCGCGTCTGCAGGGCCTGCGCGATCAGCAGCGGCGCGAGTGCGACCTTGAAGGCGAGCGCCAGCGATGCATGCGCGAGAGGCCCGTGAGGGCCGCCGTCAGAACGCCGAGAAATCGGGCTTGCGCTTCTGGAAAAAGGCACTGAATGCTTCCTTGGCTTCGGGACTCTGCAGACGCGAAGCGAACAGCCCGCCCTCGACGCCGATCGTCTCGTTGATGGCGGCGGCACGGCCGCGCCGCATCAGCCGCTTGGTCTCGCGCACGGCACCCGGCGGCAGGGCATTGAACCGCTCGGCGATGCGGCGGGCGTGCGGCGCCACCTCGGCGGCCGGCAGGACCGCATTAGCGATGCCCATCTCGACAGCGTCGGCACCAGTGAACGGATCGCCGAGGAGCAGCTTCTCGGCGGCGCGCACGTTGCCCAACAGCTGCGGCACGATCAGGCTGGAGCCGAATTCCGGAACCAGGCCGAGGCTCGTGAACGGCATCGCCAGGCGCGCTTCGTCGCTCACGTAGACGAAGTCGCAATGCAGCAGCAGCGTCGTGCCGATGCCGATCGCCGCGCCGGTGACGGCGGCGACCACCGGCTTGTCGCAGCCCATCAGCGCCTTCATGAACACGAACGCCGGCGATTCGGTCGAGCTCGGCGGCCGCTGCATGAAATCCTCGATGTCGTTGCCCGACGTGAAGATGCCGGGCTGGCCGGTGATCAGTACCGCGCGCACGGCGTTGTCGGCCATCGCCGCATCGAGCGCGTCGGCCATCTGCGCGTACATCGCCTGCGTGATGGCGTTCTTCTTTTCGGGGCGCGCGATCTCGATCGTCGCCACTCCGTTCAGGGTTGCCGTCTTGATGGTCATCGCTGGTCTTTCGAGAGGTGGTGGAGGCGGCCCGACTCAGACGCGCTCGAAGATGCCCGCCGCGCCCTGCCCGGTGCCGACGCACATCGTCACCATGCCGTACTTCAGCTTGTGCCGGTGCAATGCATGGATGACCGTGGCCGAGCGGATCGCCCCGGTCGCGCCGAGCGGGTGGCCGAGGGCGATCGCGCCGCCCATCGGGTTGACCTTGCTCGGGTCGAGGCCGACCGTCTCGATGACGGCCAGCGACTGCGCCGCAAATGCTTCGTTGAGCTCGATCCAGCCGATGTCGTCGAGCGTCAGCCCGGCGTAGCGCAGCGCCGCCGGAATCGCCTCGATCGGGCCGATGCCCATGATCTCCGGCGGCACGCCGCGGCTGGCGAAGCTGACGAAGCGCGCCAGCGGCTTCAGGCCGAACTGCTTGACGGCCTTCTCGCTGGCGAGAATCAGCGCGCCCGCGCCGTCACTCGTCTGCGAGCTGTTGCCCGCGGTGACGCTGCCCTTGACGGCGAAGACCGGACGCAGCTTGGCGAGGCCCTCGAGCGAGGTGTCCTTGCGCGGGCCTTCGTCGAGCGTGACGGTGCGCGTCTTCGTCGATTGCGCGCCGGCCTCGCCGGCGTTCGAGAGATCGGGAAAGCGATCGACGACGTCGATCGGCGTCATCTCGTCGGTGAATTCGCCGGCCGCCTGCGCCTTCATGGCGCGCAGATGCGACTCGAGCGCGAACGCGTCCTGCTGCTCGCGCGTCACCTTCCATTGCGCCGCGACCTTTTCCGCTGTCAGGCCCATGCCGTAGGCGATGCCGATGTTCTCGTCGCGCTCGAAGATCTTCGGGTTGAACGAGGGCTTGTTGCCGCCCATCGGCACCAGGCTCATCGACTCGGCGCCGCCGGCGATCATCACGTCGGCCTCGCCGACACGAATGCGGTCGGCCGCCATCTGGATCGCGGTGATGCCCGAGGCGCAGAAGCGGTTCACCGTGACGCCGCCGATCGGCTTCGGAAAGCCGCAGAGAGCCACCGCGATGCGCGCCATGTTCATGCCCTGCTCGCCCTCCGGGAACGAGCAGCCGATGATCGCGTCCTCGATCGCCGTCGGGTCGAGCGTCGGCACCTGCTTCATGGCGCTGAGGATCGCGGCGATCAGCAGATCGTCGGGGCGCGTGTTCCTGAAATAACCGCGGCCCGAGCGGCCGATCGGCGTGCGCGTCGCGGCGACGATGTAGGCCTCCTGCACTTGCTTGCTGCTCATTGCATCGTCCTCTTCAATTGCGAACGGGCTTGCCCGTCTGCAGCATGCCCATGATCCGTTCCTGCGTCTTCGGGTGGTCGAGCAACCCGCAGAAGTGCTTGCGCTCGAGCGCCATCAGGTACTCCTCGGTGGCGAGCGATCCGGCATCGACGTCGCCGCCGCAGACCACGTCGGCGATCAGCGCGGCGACGTCGAAGTCGTGTGCGCTGATGAAGCCGCCGTCGCGCATGTTGACGAGCTGGCCCTTGATCGTCGCGATGGCGTTCCGGCCGGCGACGGGAAACGGCGCGCGCGCCGGTGGCCGCCAGCCGGACTCCGCCATCGCCCTCACCTGCGCGCTGGCGACGTGCAGCAACTCGTCCTTGTTCGGCACGATCACGTCGCTCCACAGCAGGTAGCCGAGCTTTCGCGATTCGATCGCGCTGGTGCCGACCTTGGCGGTCGCCGCGCTGGTGAAGCCGTCGCGGATGAACTGGAACAGATCGGCATTGGCGTTGCCCGCGGTGGCCATCTCGGCGGCACGGCGCGCGACATAGGCGAGACCGCCGCCGCCCGGAATGAGGCCGACGCCGACCTCGACGAAACCCATGTAGCTTTCCATCGCCGCGACGCGCCGTGCGCAATGGATCGCCAACTCGCAACCGCCGCCGAGCGCCATGCCGCGCACGGCAGCGACGACCGGCACCGCCGCATAGCGGATGCGCAGCATCGTGTCCTGCAGCTTCTTCTCTTCGGGCGCGATGCCCTTGCCGCCGCTCTTCATGAAGACCGGCATCAGCGCTTCGAGGTTCGCGCCGGCGGAAAACACGTCGTCGGGCGACCAGACGACGAGACCCTGGTAGCCGCCCTCGGCGAGATCGACGGCCTTCGTCAGGCCCTCGGTGACGGCCGGGCTGATGAGATGGAGTTTGGCCGTGATGCTGGCGATGAGCACCTCGCCGTCGAGCGTCCAGACACGGACCTCGTCGTTCCTGAAGACTTCGGTTCCCGCCTTGAGTGGCTCCAGTGCGCCGGCGCCGAACACGGTCTCGCGAAAGACCTGCCGCTCGTACACCGGCAGCGTGCTCGGGGCGACGAATCGCGCGTGCGCCGCACTCCACGAACCTTCCGGTCGGTGCACGCCGCCATCGGCGCCGCCGAGACCTTCGAACACCCAGGTGGGAAGCGGCGCAGCGCTCAGCGCCTTGCCGGCCTCGATGTCTTCCTTGACCCAGTTGGCGACCTGCGTCCAGCCGGCCTGCTGCCAGAGCTCGAACGGACCCTGGCTGGCGCCGAAGCCCCAGCGCATCGCGAAGTCGATGTCGCGGGCGCTCTCGGCCACGTCGGCGAGATGCACGGCGACGTAGTGGAAGCTGTCGCGCAGGATCGCCCAGAGGAACTGCGCCTGCGGATTCTTCGAATCGTGCAGCAGCTTCAATCGCTCGGCCGGTGGCTTCTTGAGGATGCGGGCGACGATCTCGTCGGCCTTGCCGCCGCCAGCGACGTAGTCGCCCTTTTCGGCGTCGTAGCGAAGGATGTCCTTGCCGACCTTCTTGTAGAAACCGGCGCCGGTCTTCTGGCCGAGCGCGCCGGCGTCGAGGAGCTTTTGCAGCACCGGCGGCGTCGCGTAGCTCGAGAAGAAGGGATCGTTGGCCTGGTCGGGACCAAGGTTGTCCTGCAGCGTCCTGATGACGTGCGCCATCGTGTCGAGGCCGACGACATCGGCGGTGCGAAACGTGCCCGAGCTGGCGCGGCCGAGCTTCTTGCCGGTGAGGTCGTCGACGACGTCGTACGTGAGGCCGTAGGTCTCGGCTTCCTTCATCGTCGCCAGCATGCCGGCGATGCCGACGCGGTTGGCGATGAAGTTCGGCGTGTCCTTGGCGCGTACCACCGACTTGCCGAGCGCAGTCGTCACGAAGGTTTCGAGCTGGTCGAGGATCTCGGGCTCGGTCGTGGGCGTCGCGATCAGCTCGACCAGCGCCATGTAGCGCGGCGGGTTGAAGAAGTGGATGCCGCAAAAGCGCGGCTTGATCGCCTCCGGCAGCACTTCCGAGAGCTTCGTGATGCTCAGGCCCGAGGTGTTGCTGGCGACGATGGCATGCGGCGCAATGGCGGAAGCGATCTTCGTGTAGAGGTCGAGCTTCCAGTCCATGCGCTCGGCGATCGCCTCGATGATCAGGTCGCACTCGCCGAGCAGGCCCAGGTGCTCTTCGTAGTTCGCCTGCTGGATCAGTGCGGCGTCTTCAGGAATGCCGAGCGGCGCCGGCTTGAGCTTCTTCAGCCCCTCGACGGCCTTGGTGACGATGCCGTTCTTCGGACCGTCTTTGGCCGGCAGGTCGAACAGCACCACCGGCACCTTGACGTTGACGAGATGCGCTGCGATCTGCGCGCCCATGACGCCGGCGCCGAGGACGGCGACCTTGCGGACATTGAATCGGTTCATCGCTGCTCCAGGTGGGAATTCATTCGACGCGGCTCCAGGTCTGGGTGCGGCCCAACAGCGAGAAGCCGATGAAGCCACGCACCTCGAGCTTCGTTCCGTTGTCGATCGGCGTCAGCTTGACCTTGTAGACCTTGCCGTTGTCCGGGTCGAGGATGTCGCCACCGCCGAAGACACCCTTGTCGCCACCCGCCTTGACGTTGCGGATGATGGTCATGCCGAGGATCGGCTGGTCCTTGCGCTCGTCGCTGCAATCCTTGCAGACGGCATCGGGCGCGGTCGCCGGATCGAGGAACTTCTCGACCTTGCCGCTGAAGACGCCGTTGGTCTCGACGATGCGAACCAGCGACTTCTCCTTCTTGGTGTTGTCGTCGACGGTCTTCCACAGACCCGCCGGCGTCGTCGCCTGCGCCATGACCGCGCCCGCGGCAAAAACGAGGGCGAGGCCGAAGGCGGCGCGCGACATGGCGCGCTGCGTGACGTGGCTCGTCGTGCGATTCGTTGCGATCTGCATGCTTGTCTCCCAGGTTCAGAACATCGACGCATTCATCGCCATCATCGGTGCAACGCCGGCGCGGGCGCTGCGGATCAGGCCGGCCGTCTCGGGCAGCAGCTTGGCGAAGTAGAAGCGGGCCACAGCCAGCTTGGCGGCGTAGAACGGGTCGCCGCCGGCCTCCTTGGCGAGCGCGACCTTGGCCATGCGCGCCCACAGATAGGCATAGACGAGATGGCCGCACACGCGCAGATAGTCGACCGCGGCGGCGCCCACTTCATCGGCATCCTTGAAGGCCTTGATGCCGATCTCGGTCGTCAGCTTGGTCACCTTCTCGCCGAGCTCGGCGAGCGGGTTGACGAACTCCTGCATCTCTTCGCTCACGCCTTCTTCTTCGACGAACGCCTGCACCAGCTTGCCGAATTTCTTCAGCTTGGCGCCGTTGTCGCCAAGCACCTTGCGGCCGAGCAGGTCGAGCGACTGGATCGTGTTCGTGCCTTCGTAGATCATGTTGATGCGCGCATCGCGCACGAACTGCTCCATGCCCCATTCGCGGATGTAGCCGTGGCCACCGAACACCTGCATGCAGTGCGAGGTCGCGATCCAGGCGTTGTCGGTGAAGAACGCCTTGACGATCGGCGTGAGCAGCGCGACCAGATCGGCGCAGTCCTTCCTGACCGTTTCGTCGCCGCTGGCGAGCTCCTTGTCGAGCAGCAGCGTCGTGAAGACGGCCAGGGCGCGGCCGCCTTCGGCATAGGCGCGCGCGGTCAGCAGCATCTTGCGCACGTCAGGGTGGACGATGATCGGATCGGCGGGCTTGTCGGGCGCCTTCGCGCCCGAGAGCGAGCGCATCTGCAGGCGATCCTTCGCATACGCCGCGGCATTCTGGTAGGCCACTTCGGTCAGGCCGAGCGACTGCATGCCGACGCCCAGGCGCGCCGCGTTCATCATCACGAACATCGCCGCCAGGCCCTTGTTCGGCTCGCCGACGAGCGTACCCTCGGCGCCGTCGATGACGATCTGCGCCGTCGCGTTGCCGTGGATGCCCATCTTGTGCTCGAGACCGCCGCAGTAGATGGCGTTCCTCTCGCCGATGGCGCCGTCGGCCTTCACCTTGAACTTGGGCACGACGAACAGCGAGATGCCTTTCGATCCGGTCGGCGCATCGGGCAGGCGCGCCAGCACCAAGTGGACGATGTTCTCGGCCATGTCGTGCTCGCCGGCCGAGATGAAGATCTTGTTGCCGGTGAGCTTGTAGCTGCCGTCGGCCTGTGGCTCGGCCTTGGTGCGCAGAAGGCCGAGATCGGTGCCGCATTGCGGCTCGGTCAGGCACATCGTGCCGGTCCAGTGGCCGCTCGTCAGCTTGCCGAGATAGAGGCGCTTCTGCTCCTCGGAGCCGTGCGCCACCAGCGCCTCGTAGGCGCCGTGCGAGAGGCCGGGATACATCGTCCAGGCCTGGTTGGCGGAATTGAGCATCTCGAACAGGCATTGGCTGACGACGTGCGGCAGGCCCTGGCCGCCGAACGCGGGATCGCAGCTCAGGGCCGGCCAGCCGCCCTCGACGTACTGCGCGTACGCCGCCTTGAAGCCGGTCGGCGTCTTGACCTCGTGCGTCGTCTTGTCGAGCTTGCAGCCTTCCTCGTCGCCGACGCCGTTGAGCGGCAGGAGCACCTCGCTCGCGAACTTGCCACCCTCTTCGAGCACCGCGTTGATGGTGTCGGCGTCGATGTCGGCGTATGGCGGCAGCGCCTTGAGCTCGTCGACGACACCGAGCACCTCGTGCAGGACGAATTGCATGTCGCGCAATGGCGGCGTGTAGGAAGGCATGGAGAACTCCTGAGGAAATCGGGACGATCAGACGGAACAGCCGGGCTCGACCCAATGGGCGAGCACGCGCTCGAAGGCGGCGCGGGCCCGCTCCTCGGCGCCGGCGTGGCGAAGGAAACGGGCGTCGTGGTGCAGGGCGAGAATCAGGCCGTGAATCTCGAACAGCACTTGGCCGGCGTCGGTGTCGGCGCGCAGATGGCGCTCGGCAACCGCTGCTCGAATGGCGCGCTCGAGCGCCGCCTGCCAGGTGTTGACCATGGCCACCAGCGCATCGCGCACAGGGCCGGGCCGGTCGTCGAATTCGACCGCGCCGCTGATGTAGATGCAGCCGGAATCAATCTCGACGGACACGCGCTTGACCCAGAGATCGAACAACATGCGAAGTCGCGGCATGCCGCGCGCAGCTTTCATCGAGGGACGAAACACGTCTTCCTCGAACTTGGCGTGGTATTCACGAACGACCGATATCTGCAGTTCCTCGCGCGAGCCGAAATGCGCGAAGACGCCCGACTTGCTCATGCCCGTCGCCTCGGCCAGCGCGCCGATCGACAGGCCCTCCAGGCCGATCTGCGATGCGAGTGCGAGCGCCGCGTCGACGATCGCGGCGCGCGTCTGCCGGCCCTTCATCAGGGCCTTGGGCGACGCGTTGCCTTCGGCTGGCGCGGCATCGGAGAACGCGTTGGCGAGAGAATTCAAGTCGGGAAGCGCCGAACGGCTGGCAGCGGCGCAAAAACGAACGATCGTGCTATTTTGCAGAAAAAGTCGACGTCGCGCGATCGTCGCGCAGGAGATTTGTTCTTGAACGACCACTTTGTCGCGTCGCTGGTCGCCGCATGAAAGTCGCCGTCGTGGGTCTGGGCGCCGTCGGCGGGCTGATCGCGGCCCGGATGGCGCAGGCGGGTCACGACGTGTCGGCGCTTGCCAGGGGCGCGACGCTCGCGCGCGTTCGCGATGACGGGCTGGTGGTCGAGTCGAATGCGGGCCGCACGGTGGCCCACCTCAACGTCAGCGACGACGCGCGCACGCTCGGCGCACAGGATCTCGTGGTCATCGCCCTGAAGGCGCCCGCGCTCGGCGCCGCGGCGCCGCAGATCGCTCACCTGCTCGGCGTGTCGACGCTCCTCCTGCCGGCCATGAACGGCGTGCCGTGGTGGTTCATGCCGGCGTCGGCGCCTTGGGAGCGGCCGCTCGAAAGCGTCGATCCGGGCGGCCGGCTGCTCGCCGCGTTGCCGCTGGCCCGCGTGCTCGGCTGCGTCGTTCACTTCGCGAGCTCGTGCCCGGAACCGGGCGTGGTCCATCACGCCTTCGGCAATCGCCTGATCGTCGGCGAGCCGCGCGGCGGCGTGTCGGAGCGCGTCCGCGCGGTCTGCGCGGCGCTGGCCGAGTCCGGCTTCGAGGCCGAGGCGAGCGACGACGTGCGACGCGACGCCTGGTACAAGCTCTGGGGCAACATGACCATGAATCCGGTGTCGGCGCTGACCGGTTCGCTGAGCGACGCCATCCTCGACGATCCGCTGCTGTACGCCTTCATCATGCGAACGATGGGCGAAGCGGCCGCCATCGGCGAGCGGATCGGCTGCCCCATCACGCAGTCGGGCGACGAGCGGATGCAGGTCGCGCGCAAGCTCGGCAACTTCAAGACATCGATGCTGCAGGATTCGCTCGCCGGCCGGCCGCTTGAGCTCGACGCGCTCGTCACCGCGGTCCACGAAATCGGTGCCCGCGTCGGCGTCGCCACGCCGAACATCGGCGCCCTGCTCGGCCTGACGCGGCTCATGGCGCGCCGGCGCGGCCTCTATCCTGCGTAGCGTCGGCGCATCGCCGCCGGCGCGCCGGTCGCGGTCGTCTTGAGCGACGAGCCGGACATGCATTACGCTTCGAGGGTGATGGAAGTCCTCCAGCTCGACATGTCCGGCCGGCCGCAGTCCTGGATTTCGGCCAGGGAAGCGGCTGTGCTCTACGCCAGCGACGGCGTCGCCTGGACGCTGGGCGACGCCTTCCATGTACTGCGCGGCGGCGTGCAGCGGCGCACCGGCCTGCAGTCGCGCATCGAGGTGCATCCGATCATCGCCGTGCGCGGCGCCGTGCCGAGCCGCGCCTGGCGGCGCACGCCGGCGCTCAGCAACCCCAAGCTCTTCGTGCGGGACCGGCAGGTGTGCGCCTACTGCGCCGGCCAGTTCTCGCTCGACGACCTGACCCGCGAGCACATCGTGCCCACATCGCGCGGCGGCGCCGACAGCTGGATGAACTGCATCACCGCCTGCCGCCCGTGCAATGGCCACAAGGGCAACCGCATGCCCGAAGAAGCCCGCATGTCGCTGCATTACATGCCGTATGTGCCCAGCCTGCACGAGGACATGATCCTGCGCGGCCGCCGCATCCTCGCCGACCAGATGGAATTCCTGCTCGCCAGCGTGCCTCGAAACAGCCGGTTGCACGGCTGAGCAGCGCTTCACAGTTCTTTGCGCGGGCTTTCCGTGCGGTCATGGCAGCGGCGTGGGGCTTGTGGTCAACTGCCAGGATGGCACCGCGTTGCGTGTGCACCTGACAGGAGAACGACGATGAAACACCTTCTGACCGCGCTGGCCGTCGCCGCGCTCGCCGGCTGCGCCACCTCCAACCCCGACGTCGTTCCCCGCTACGGCGCGCAACGCATGTCGCAGGTCTACGACGCGACGGTGCTCTCGGTGCGTCCCGTGGTCATCGACGGCAGCCAGAGCGGCATCGGCGCCGGCGCCGATGCCGCTCTGGCTGCCGTCGATGACCACGGGACGCACCGAGAGCACCGTCGCGTCGTAGACCTGCGACATGCGTTGCGCGCCGTAGCGGGGAACGACGTCGGGGTTGGAGGTGGCGCAGCCGGCGAGCGCGGCGACGGCCAGCGCGGTCAGAAGGTGTTTCATCGTCGTTCTCCTGTCAGGTGCACACGCAACGCGGTGCCATCCTGGCAGTTGACCACAAGCCCCACGCCGCTGCCATGACCGCACGGAAAGCCCGCGCAAAGAACTGTGAAGCGCTGCTCAGCCGTGCAACCGGCTGTTTCGAGGCACGCTGGCGAGCAGGAATTCCATCTGGTCGGCGAGGATGCGGCGGCCGCGCAGGATCATGTCCTCGTGCAGGCTGGGCACATACGGCATGTAATGCAGCGACATGCGGGCTTCTTCGGGCATGCGGTTGCCCTTGTGGCCATTGCACGGGCGGCAGGCGGTGATGCAGTTCATCCAGCTGTCGGCGCCGCCGCGCGATGTGGGCACGATGTGCTCGCGGGTCAGGTCGTCGAGCGAGAACTGGCCGGCGCAGTAGGCGCACACCTGCCGGTCCCGCACGAAGAGCTTGGGGTTGCTGAGCGCCGGCGTGCGCCGCCAGGCGCGGCTCGGCACGGCGCCGCGCACGGCGATGATCGGATGCACCTCGATGCGCGACTGCAGGCCGGTGCGCCGCTGCACGCCGCCGCGCAGTACATGGAAGGCGTCGCCCAGCGTCCAGGCGACGCCGTCGCTGGCGTAGAGCACAGCCGCTTCCCTGGCCGAAATCCAGGACTGCGGCCGGCCGGACATGTCGAGCTGGAGGACTTCCATCACCCTCGAAGCGTAATGCATGTCCGGCTCGTCGCTCAAGACGACCGCGACCGGCGCGCCGGCGGCGATGCGCCGACGCTACGCAGGATAGAGGCCGCGCCGGCGCGCCATGAGCCGCGTCAGGCCGAGCAGGGCGCCGATGTTCGGCGTGGCGACGCCGACGCGGGCACCGATTTCGTGGACCGCGGTGACGAGCGCGTCGAGCTCAAGCGGCCGGCCGGCGAGCGAATCCTGCAGCATCGATGTCTTGAAGTTGCCGAGCTTGCGCGCGACCTGCATCCGCTCGTCGCCCGACTGCGTGATGGGGCAGCCGATCCGCTCGCCGATGGCGGCCGCTTCGCCCATCGTTCGCATGATGAAGGCGTACAGCAGCGGATCGTCGAGGATGGCGTCGCTCAGCGAACCGGTCAGCGCCGACACCGGATTCATGGTCATGTTGCCCCAGAGCTTGTACCAGGCGTCGCGTCGCACGTCGTCGCTCGCCTCGGCCTCGAAGCCGGACTCGGCCAGCGCCGCGCAGACCGCGCGGACGCGCTCCGACACGCCGCCGCGCGGCTCGCCGACGATCAGGCGATTGCCGAAGGCGTGATGGACCACGCCCGGTTCCGGGCACGAGCTCGCGAAGTGAACGACGCAGCCGAGCACGCGGGCCAGCGGCAACGCGGCGAGCAGCCGGCCGCCCGGATCGACGCTTTCGAGCGGCCGCTCCCAAGGCGCCGACGCCGGCATGAACCACCACGGCACGCCGTTCATGGCCGGCAGGAGGAGCGTCGACACGCCGAGCAGGTGAGCGATCTGCGGCGCCGCGGCGCCGAGCGCGGGCGCCTTCAGGGCGATGACCACGAGATCCTGTGCGCCGAGCGTGCGCGCGTCGTCGCTGACGTTGAGGTGGGCCACCGTGCGGCCCGCATTCGACTCGACCACCAGCCCGTCATCGCGAACGCGCGCGAGCGTCGCGCCCCTGGCAAGCGCCGACACGTCGTGACCCGCCTGCGCCATCCGGGCCGCGATCAGCCCGCCGACGGCGCCCAGACCCACGACGGCGACTTTCATGCGGCGACCAGCGACGCGACAAAGTGGTCGTTCAAGAACAAATCTCCTGCGCGACGATCGCGCGACGTCGACTTTTTCTGCAAAATAGCACGATCGTTCGTTTTTGCGCCGCTGCCAGCCGTTCGGCGCTTCCCGACTTGAATTCTCTCGCCAACGCGTTCTCCGATGCCGCGCCAGCCGAAGGCAACGCGTCGCCCAAGGCCCTGATGAAGGGCCGGCAGACGCGCGCCGCGATCGTCGACGCGGCGCTCGCACTCGCATCGCAGATCGGCCTGGAGGGCCTGTCGATCGGCGCGCTGGCCGAGGCGACGGGCATGAGCAAGTCGGGCGTCTTCGCGCATTTCGGCTCGCGCGAGGAACTGCAGATATCGGTCGTTCGTGAATACCACGCCAAGTTCGAGGAAGACGTGTTTCGTCCCTCGATGAAAGCTGCGCGCGGCATGCCGCGACTTCGCATGTTGTTCGATCTCTGGGTCAAGCGCGTGTCCGTCGAGATTGATTCCGGCTGCATCTACATCAGCGGCGCGGTCGAATTCGACGACCGGCCCGGCCCTGTGCGCGATGCGCTGGTGGCCATGGTCAACACCTGGCAGGCGGCGCTCGAGCGCGCCATTCGAGCAGCGGTTGCCGAGCGCCATCTGCGCGCCGACACCGACGCCGGCCAAGTGCTGTTCGAGATTCACGGCCTGATTCTCGCCCTGCACCACGACGCCCGTTTCCTTCGCCACGCCGGCGCCGAGGAGCGGGCCCGCGCCGCCTTCGAGCGCGTGCTCGCCCATTGGGTCGAGCCCGGCTGTTCCGTCTGATCGTCCCGATTTCCTCAGGAGTTCTCCATGCCTTCCTACACGCCGCCATTGCGCGACATGCAATTCGTCCTGCACGAGGTGCTCGGTGTCGTCGACGAGCTCAAGGCGCTGCCGCCATACGCCGACATCGACGCCGACACCATCAACGCGGTGCTCGAAGAGGGTGGCAAGTTCGCGAGCGAGGTGCTCCTGCCGCTCAACGGCGTCGGCGACGAGGAAGGCTGCAAGCTCGACAAGACGACGCACGAGGTCAAGACGCCGACCGGCTTCAAGGCGGCGTACGCGCAGTACGTCGAGGGCGGCTGGCCGGCCCTGAGCTGCGATCCCGCGTTCGGCGGCCAGGGCCTGCCGCACGTCGTCAGCCAATGCCTGTTCGAGATGCTCAATTCCGCCAACCAGGCCTGGACGATGTATCCCGGCCTCTCGCACGGCGCCTACGAGGCGCTGGTGGCGCACGGCTCCGAGGAGCAGAAGCGCCTCTATCTCGGCAAGCTGACGAGCGGCCACTGGACCGGCACGATGTGCCTGACCGAGCCGCAATGCGGCACCGATCTCGGCCTTCTGCGCACCAAGGCCGAGCCACAGGCCGACGGCAGCTACAAGCTCACCGGCAACAAGATCTTCATCTCGGCCGGCGAGCACGACATGGCCGAGAACATCGTCCACTTGGTGCTGGCGCGCCTGCCCGATGCGCCGACCGGATCGAAAGGCATCTCGCTGTTCGTCGTGCCCAAGTTCAAGGTGAAGGCCGACGGCGCCATCGGCGAGAGGAACGCCATCTACTGCGGCGGTCTCGAGCACAAGATGGGCATCCACGGCAACGCGACGGCGCAGATCGTCATCGACGGCGCCGAGGGTACGCTCGTCGGCGAGCCGAACAAGGGCCTGGCGGCGATGTTCGTGATGATGAACGCGGCGCGCCTGGGCGTCGGCATGCAGTCGCTCGGCCTGACCGAAGTGGCCTACCAGAATGCCGCGGCGTATGCGAAGGATCGCCTGCAGATGCGCTCGCTCTCGGGCGCGAAGGCGCCCGACAAGCCCGCCGATCCGATCATCGTCCACCCTGACGTGCGCAAGATGCTGCTGACCGCGCGCGCCTATGCCGAAGGCGGCCGCGCCCTGGCCGTCTTCACGACGCTGCTGCTCGACAAGGAGCTCGCCAGCGGCGACGAAACGGTCAGGAAGGACTGCGCCGATCTGGTCGCGCTGCTCACGCCGATCGTCAAGGCGTTCTTCACCGACAACGCCTGGATCGCGACCTCGCACTGCATGCAGGTGTTCGGTGGCCACGGCTACATCCGCGAATGGGGCATGGAGCAGTTCGTGCGCGATGCGCGCATCAACATGATCTACGAAGGCACGAACACGATCCAGTCGCTCGACCTGCTCGGCCGCAAGGTGCTTGGCGACAACGGCGCCAAGCTGAAGAAATTCGGCAAGCTGGTGCAGGCGTTCGTCGAAGAAGAAGGCGTGAGCGAAGAGATGCAGGAGTTCGTCAACCCGCTCGCCGAGCTCGGCGAGAAGGTGACCAAGCTGACGACCGAGATCGGCATCAAGGCCTTCAAGGATGCCGATGAAGTGGGCGCCGCCGCGGTCGACTATCTGCGCGTGTGCGGCCATCTCGTCTATGCCTATCTGTGGGCGCGCATGGCCAAGGTCGCGCTCGCCAAGGAGGCCGGCGGCGACCCGTTCTACGCCGCCAAGCTGGCTGTGGCCCGCTTCTACTTCGCCAAGCTGCTGCCCGAGACGGCCGGCCTGATCCGCAGCGCCCGCGCCGGCGTTGCACCGATGATGGCGATGAATGCGTCGATGTTCTGAACCTGGGAGACAAGCATGCAGATCGCAACGAATCGCACGACGAGCCACGTCACGCAGCGCGCCATGTCGCGCGCCGCCTTCGGCCTCGCCCTCGTTTTTGCCGCGGGCGCGGTCATGGCGCAGGCGACGACGCCGGCGGGTCTGTGGAAGACCGTCGACGACAACACCAAGAAGGAGAAGTCGCTGGTTCGCATCGTCGAGACCAACGGCGTCTTCAGCGGCAAGGTCGAGAAGTTCCTCGATCCGGCGACCGCGCCCGATGCCGTCTGCAAGGATTGCAGCGACGAGCGCAAGGACCAGCCGATCCTCGGCATGACCATCATCCGCAACGTCAAGGCGGGTGGCGACAAGGGTGTCTTCGGCGGTGGCGACATCCTCGACCCGGACAACGGCAAGGTCTACAAGGTCAAGCTGACGCCGATCGACAACGGAACGAAGCTCGAGGTGCGTGGCTTCATCGGCTTCTCGCTGTTGGGCCGCACCCAGACCTGGAGCCGCGTCGAATGAATTCCCACCTGGAGCAGCGATGAACCGATTCAATGTCCGCAAGGTCGCCGTCCTCGGCGCCGGCGTCATGGGCGCGCAGATCGCAGCGCATCTCGTCAACGTCAAGGTGCCGGTGGTGCTGTTCGACCTGCCGGCCAAAGACGGTCCGAAGAACGGCATCGTCACCAAGGCCGTCGAGGGGCTGAAGAAGCTCAAGCCGGCGCCGCTCGGCATTCCTGAAGACGCCGCACTGATCCAGCAGGCGAACTACGAAGAGCACCTGGGCCTGCTCGGCGAGTGCGACCTGATCATCGAGGCGATCGCCGAGCGCATGGACTGGAAGCTCGACCTCTACACGAAGATCGCTTCCGCCATTGCGCCGCATGCCATCGTCGCCAGCAACACCTCGGGCCTGAGCATCACGAAGCTCTCGGAAGTGCTGCCGGAGGCGATCAAGCCGCGCTTTTGCGGCATCCACTTCTTCAACCCGCCGCGCTACATGGCGCTGGTCGAGCTGATCGCGACGCCCACGACCGAGCCCGAGATCCTCGACCAGCTCGAAACCTTCGTGACGACTGCGCTCGGCAAGTCGGTGGTACGCGCCAAGGACACGCCGAACTTCATCGCCAACCGCGTCGGCATCGCCGGCATGCTGGCGACGATGAAGGAAGCCGAGACCTACGGCCTCACGTACGACGTCGTCGACGACCTCACCGGCAAGAAGCTCGGCCGCGCCAGCTCGGGCACGTTTCGCACCGCCGATGTCGTCGGCCTCGACACGATGGCGCACGTCATCAGGACGCTGCAGGACAACCTTGGTCCCGACCAGGCCAACGATCCCTTCTTCTCGAGCTACGCGACGCCGCCGGTGCTGCAAAAGCTCCTCGACGCCGGCGCGCTCGGCCAGAAGACCGGCGCCGGTTTCTACAAGAAGGTCGGCAAGGACATCCTTCGCTACGACGCCGAAAAGGGCGACTACGTCGCTGGCGGCGGCAAGGCCGACGAGATCGTCGCCCGCATCCTCAAGAAGCCACCGGCCGAGCGATTGAAGCTGCTGCACGATTCGAAGAATCCGCAGGCGCAGTTCCTCTGGGCGATCCTGCGCGACAGCTTCCACTACGTCGCCGTGCATCTCGCCGACGTGGCCGAGAGCGCCCGCGACATCGACTTCGCGATGCGCTGGGGCTTCGGCGCCAGCCAGGGTCCGTTCGAGCTCTGGCAGCAGGCCGGCTGGACGCAGGTCGCCAACTGGGTCAAGGAAGACATCGAGGCCGGCAAGGCGCTGAGCGCTGCGCCGCTTCCCACCTGGGTGTTCGAAGGTCTCGGCGGCGCCGATGGCGGCGTGCACCGACCGGAAGGTTCGTGGAGTGCGGCGCACGCGCGATTCGTCGCCCCGAGCACGCTGCCGGTGTACGAGCGGCAGGTCTTTCGCGAGACCGTGTTCGGCGCCGGCGCACTGGAGCCACTCAAGGCGGGAACCGAAGTCTTCAGGAACGACGAGGTCCGTGTCTGGACGCTCGACGGCGAGGTGCTCATCGCCAGCATCACGGCCAAACTCCATCTCATCAGCCCGGCCGTCACCGAGGGCCTGACGAAGGCCGTCGATCTCGCCGAGGGCGGCTACCAGGGTCTCGTCGTCTGGTCGCCCGACGACGTGTTTTCCGCCGGCGCGAACCTCGAAGCGCTGATGCCGGTCTTCATGAAGAGCGGCGGCAAGGGCATCGCGCCCGAAGAGAAGAAGCTGCAGGACACGATGCTGCGCATCCGCTATGCGGCGGTGCCGGTCGTCGCTGCCGTGCGCGGCATGGCGCTCGGCGGCGGTTGCGAGTTGGCGATCCATTGCGCACGGCGCGTCGCGGCGATGGAAAGCTACATGGGTTTCGTCGAGGTCGGCGTCGGCCTCATTCCGGGCGGCGGCGGTCTCGCCTATGTCGCGCGCCGTGCCGCCGAGATGGCCACCGCGGGCAACGCCAATGCCGATCTGTTCCAGTTCATCCGCGACGGCTTCACCAGCGCGGCGACCGCCAAGGTCGGCACCAGCGCGATCGAATCGCGAAAGCTCGGCTACCTGCTGTGGAGCGACGTGATCGTGCCGAACAAGGACGAGTTGCTGCACGTCGCCAGCGCGCAGGTGAGGGCGATGGCGGAGTCCGGCTGGCGGCCACCGGCGCGCGCGCCGTTTCCCGTCGCCGGCCGGAACGCCATCGCGACGATCAAGGGCCAGCTCGTCAACATGCGCGACGGCGGCTTCATCAGCGCACACGACTTCGACGTCGCCGCGCTGATCGCCGACGTGGTCTGCGGCGGCGACGTCGATGCCGGATCGCTCGCCACCGAGGAGTACCTGATGGCGCTCGAGCGCAAGCACTTCTGCGGGTTGCTCGACCACCCGAAGACGCAGGAACGGATCATGGGCATGCTGCAGACGGGCAAGCCCGTTCGCAATTGAAGAGGACGATGCAATGAGCAGCAAGCAAGTGCAGGAGGCCTACATCGTCGCCGCGACGCGCACGCCGATCGGCCGCTCGGGCCGCGGTTATTTCAGGAACACGCGCCCCGACGATCTGCTGATCGCCGCGATCCTCAGCGCCATGAAGCAGGTGCCGACGCTCGACCCGACGGCGATCGAGGACGCGATCATCGGCTGCTCGTTCCCGGAGGGCGAGCAGGGCATGAACATGGCGCGCATCGCGGTGGCTCTCTGCGGCTTTCCGAAGCCGATCGGCGGCGTCACGGTGAACCGCTTCTGCGCCTCGGGCATCACCGCGATCCAGATGGCGGCCGACCGCATTCGTGTCGGCGAGGCCGACGTGATGATCGCCGGCGGCGCCGAGTCGATGAGCCTGGTGCCGATGGGCGGCAACAAGCCCTCGTTCAACCCGAAGATCTTCGAGCGCGACGAGAACATCGGCATCGCCTACGGCATGGGCCTGACAGCGGAAAAGGTCGCGGCGCAATGGAAGGTGACGCGCGAGCAGCAGGACGCGTTCGCGCTCGAGTCGCATCTGCGCGCCATGAAGGCGCAGGCGGCCGGCGAATTCACCGACGAGATGACGCCGATCGACGTCGTCGATCGCTTTCCCGATCTCTCGAACGCCGGCGAGGCCGGCGCGCAATCGACGAAGACGCGCACCGTCACGCTCGACGAAGGCCCGCGCAAGGACACCTCGCTCGAGGGCCTCGCCAAGCTGCGTCCGGTCTTCGCCGTCAAGGGCAGCGTCACCGCGGGCAACAGCTCGCAGACGAGTGACGGCGCGGGCGCGCTGATTCTCGCCAGCGAGAAGGCCGTCAAGCAGTTCGGCCTGAAGCCGCTGGCGCGCTTCGTCAGCTTCGCCAGCCGCGGCGTGCCGCCGGAGATCATGGGCATCGGCCCGATCGAGGCGATTCCGGCGGCGCTGCGCTACGCCGGGCTGACGCTCGACGACATCGGCTGGATCGAGCTCAACGAAGCATTTGCGGCGCAGTCGCTGGCCGTCATCGAGACGGTCGGCCTCGACCCGAGCAAGGTCAACCCGATGGGCGGCGCGATCGCCCTCGGCCACCCGCTCGGCGCGACCGGGGCGATCCGCTCGGCCACGGTCATCCATGCATTGCACCGGCACAAGCTGAAGTACGGCATGGTGACGATGTGCGTCGGCACCGGGCAGGGCGCGGCGGGCATCTTCGAGCGCGTCTGAGTCGGGCCGCCTCCACCACCTCTCGAAAGACCAGCGATGACCATCAAGACGGCAACCCTGAACGGAGTGGCGACGATCGAGATCGCGCGCCCCGAAAAGAAGAACGCCATCACGCAGGCGATGTACGCGCAGATGGCCGACGCGCTCGATGCGGCGATGGCCGACAACGCCGTGCGCGCGGTACTGATCACCGGCCAGCCCGGCATCTTCACGTCGGGCAACGACATCGAGGATTTCATGCAGCGGCCGCCGAGCTCGACCGAATCGCCGGCGTTCGTGTTCATGAAGGCGCTGATGGGCTGCGACAAGCCGGTGGTCGCCGCCGTCACCGGCGCGGCGATCGGCATCGGCACGACGCTGCTGCTGCATTGCGACTTCGTCTACGTGAGCGACGAAGCGCGCCTGGCGATGCCGTTCACGAGCCTCGGCCTGGTTCCGGAATTCGGCTCCAGCCTGATCGTGCCGCAGCTGTTGGGCAACGTGCGCGCCGCCGAGAAGCTGCTCCTCGGCGATCCGTTCACTGGTGCCGACGCTGTCGAGATGGGCATCGCTAATGCGGTCCTGCCGGCCGCCGAGGTGGCGCCGCACGCCCGCCGCATCGCCGAGCGGTTCAATGCCCTGCCGCCGGGTGCCGTGCGCGAGACCAAGCGGCTGATGCGGCGCGGCCGTGCCGCCGCCATCAACGAGACGATCGGCGTCGAGGGCGGGCTGTTCGCTTCGCGTCTGCAGAGTCCCGAAGCCAAGGAAGCATTCAGTGCCTTTTTCCAGAAGCGCAAGCCCGATTTCTCGGCGTTCTGACGGCGGCCCTCACGGGCCTCTCGCGCATGCATCGCTGGCGCTCGCCTTCAAGGTCGCACTCGCGCCGCTGCTGATCGCGCAGGCCCTGCAGACGCGGCGCCGCGCGCCGGTTCTTCCCGAAGCGTCCGGCGCGCGCGACGGCCGCGCCGGAGCCGGCGCCGAGCCGTCCATCCGCGTCCTCGTCATCGGCGACTCGTCGGCGGCTGGCGTCGGTGTCGACGTTCAGGACCGTGCCGTCGTCGGCTTTCTCGTCCGCACGCTGGTCGAGCGTGGCGAGACGGTGGCGTGGAGCCTACGCGCGAAGTCGGGCCTGACGACGCGTGGCGTGCATGCCTGGCTCGAGCGAGATCCGCCGGCGCCTGCCGACATCGCGGTCGTCATCACCGGCGTGAACGACGTGCTCGAACAGGTCTCGGCCGGGCGCGCCGTGCGCGATCGCGCGGCGCTCGCGGCGTGGCTGCTCGGCCGCCGCCTCGCCGCCCACGTCGTCTTCGCACCCTTGCCGCCGATCCATCAGTTCCCCCTGCTGCCGGAGCCGCTTCGCCGCGTGCTGGGCGGCGACGCGCGCCGGCACGACCGTGCACTCGGTCGCTGGGTGGCGACCCGCGACGACGTCTCCCATGCCCACATCGATCTGGTGCTCAGCCCGGCGACGATGGCGAGCGATGGCTTCCACCCCGGCGAGCCCGTCTACCGTGTCTGCGGAGAGGCGCTCGGCAGGCACGTCGCGACGATCGCCTCGACGCTCGGCTGACCGGCGGCCTTTCGCCGCGCCTTGCGCTGCGGCACACTCGCCGCGCCGACCCAGCCGTCGACAGGTGGGCGCGCAACGGAGGAGAGGCGATGCATCTGGCTGGCAAAACGCTGTTCATCACCGGGGCGTCGCGCGGCATTGGCCTGGCCATCGCCCTGCGCGCGGCCCGGGACGGCGCCGGCATCGTCGTCGCCGCAAAGACGGCCGAGGCCAATCCGAAGCTGCCGGGCACGATCCACACCGCCGCGCGGGAGATCGAAGCGGCCGGCGGCCAGGCGTTGCCGGTGCAGTGCGACATTCGCGACGAGGCCAGCGTGCAGGCGGCCGTGGCCAAGGCGGTCGAGCGCTTCGGCGGCATCGACATCCTCGTCAACAACGCCAGCGCGATCAGCCTGACGCCGACGCCGGCGACGCCGATGAAGCGGTTCGATCTGATGCTCGGCGTCAACGCGCGCGGCACCTTTCTTTGCACGCAGAGCTGCCTTGCGCATCTCGCCGCGTCGGCCCGGGCCGGTCGCAATCCGCATGTGCTCAACATGTCGCCGCCGCTGTCGTTGCGCGAGCACTGGTTCCGGGCGCACACGGCCTACACGATCTCCAAGTACGGCATGAGCATGTGCACGCTCGGCCATGCCGGCGAGTTCCGGCCGCTCGGCATCGGCGTCAACAGCCTGTGGCCGCGCACCGCGATCGCGACGGCGGCGCTGCAGATGATCCCGGGCATCGACATCGACGCCTGCCGCACGCCGGAGATCCTGGCCGACGCGGCCTATCTCGTCCTGACCAGCGATGCGAGGACGACGAGCGGCAACTTCTTCATCGACGACGTGTTGCTCGCCGAGCACGGCATCACCGATCTCGAGCGCTACAGCGTCAGGCCCGGCACGACCACGTTCGTGCCCGATTTCTTCCTCGACTGACGCCTCAGGCGTCCGGAATCGGCCGCGGCCTCCCGGACCGGTCGATCGCCACGTAGGTGATGTTGGCTTCGGTCACCTTGACGACGTGCAGGTTGGCCGGATTGCGCTCGGCGTAGACCTCGACGTTGACGGTGATGGAGGTCTTGCCGATGCGCTCGACCTTGGCGTAGAAGCTGAGCAGGTCGCCCATCGAGACCGGCTGCTTGAAGACGAACTGGTTCACCGCGACCGTGGCGATCCGGCCTTTCGCGATCCTGGCCGGAAGGACGGCGCCGGCGAGATCGACTTGGGCCATGATCCAGCCACCGAAGATGTCGCCGTTGCCGTTGGCATCGGCCGGCATGGGCATCACGCGCATGACCAGCTGGCGGTCGTTCGGCAAGGTGAGGGGCGCGATCGACGAGATGTCGGGCTCGCTCTCGGTGCCGATTTCTTTCTCGGGCATATTGCTTGATGGCGCGTGCATGGCCGTCGATTCTTTCATCATTCCCATCCCGGCCTGACCGTTTCCTTCATGCGACCTGCAGCACTTTCAACGCCACCGCCCGTTTCGCCGTCCGCCGCGCGCCAGACCCGGCCGCAGTCGGACTGGAAGACGATCGCCAAGCTGCTGCCGTACGTCTGGCAGTGGCGCTGGCGCGTGCTCGTCGCGCTGCTCTTTCTCGTCGCCGCCAAGCTCGCCAACATCGGCGTGCCGCTGGTGCTCAAGCACCTGGTCGACGCGCTCGCGCTCAAGCCCGGCGACGTGCGCGCCCTGCTTGTCGTGCCGGTCGCGCTGCTCCTCGGCTACGGCGCCCTGCGCGTGTCGATCACCCTGTTCACCGAGGCGCGTGAGTTCCTCTTCTATCCGGTCACGGCACGGATCGCACGCCGCGTCTCGCTCGAGGCCTTCGAACACCTGCTCGCGCTGAGCCTGCGCTTTCATCTCGAGCGACAGACCGGCGGCGTGTCGCGCGACATCGAGCGCGGCTCGCGCTCGATCCAGTCGCTGCTCGTCTACACGATCTACAACATCCTGCCGACGCTGGTCGAGATCACGATGGTGATCGTGCTGCTCTCGGCCAAGTTCGACGGCTGGTTCGCGGCCATCACCTTCGGTGCGCTGGTGCTCTACATCGCCTTCACCGTGACCGTGACCGAATGGCGGACCGGCTACCGGCGCGCCATGAACGAGCAGGACTCGAAGGCCAACACCAAGGCGCTCGACGCCCTGCTCAACTACGAGACCGTCAAGTACTTCTCCAACGAGTCCTTCGAGCAGGACCGCTACGACGACAACCTGCAGCGGCTCGAGAAGGCGTCGGTCAAGTCGCAGTCGTCGCTCTCGCTGCTCAACCTCGGCCAGAGCCTGATCATCGCCACGACAGTGACGTTGCTGGTCTGGCGGGCCACGGTCGGCGTCGTCGCCGGCACGATGACGCTCGGCGACCTCGTCCTCGTCAATGCGCTGATGATCCAGCTCTACATCCCGCTCAACTTTCTCGGCGTCATCTACCGCGAGATCAAGCAGTCGCTGATCGATCTGGAAAAGATGTTCGCGCTGCTCGGCCAGAACCGCGAGATCGCCGACGCGCCTGGCGCGCTGCCGCTGGTGGCGCGCGGCGGCGCCGTCCGCTTCGAGGACGTGCGTTTCGGCTACGACGCCGACCGCGAGATCCTGCACGGGGTGAGCTTCGAGATCCCGGCCGGCAAGACCGTTGCGGTGGTCGGGCCGTCGGGCTCGGGCAAGAGCACCCTGGCGCGGCTCATGTTCCGCTTCTACGACGTCAACGCCGGCCGCATCGCCCTCGACGGCCAGGACATCCGCGGCGTGACGCAGAAGAGCCTGCGCGAAGCGATCGGCATCGTGCCGCAGGACACGGTGCTCTTCAACGACACCGTCGAATACAACATCGCCTACGGCCGGACCGGGGCAAGCCGCTCCGAGGTCGAAAACGCGGCGCGCGCCGCGCACATCCACAACTTCATCGTCTCGACGCCGAAGGGCTACGACACCATGGTCGGCGAGCGCGGCTTGAAGCTCTCGGGCGGGGAGAAGCAGCGCGTGGCGATCGCGCGCACGCTGCTGAAGAACCCGCCGATCATGATCTTCGACGAAGCCACCTCGGCGCTCGATTCGGCCAACGAGCGGGCGATCCAGGCCGAGCTGCAGAACGCGGCGCGAAACCGCAGCGCGCTCGTCATCGCGCACCGGCTTTCGACCGTCGTCGACGCGCACCAGATCCTGGTCATGGAAGACGGCCGCATCGTCGAGCGCGGCACCCATGGCGAGCTGGTCGGCATGGAAGGGCGCTACGCCGAAATGTGGCGGCTGCAGCAAAGCAGCAGCGACGAGCCCGTGGCGTTCGGCTGAGCCGCATGCCCTTGGCACGAAGGTTGCGTTTCGTCTCCGGCAAAACCCTCGTTTCCGGGGCAAACCCGCTCGGGCTGTCCGCGGCGATGCCTAGAATTTCGTTGTTCCGCCGGACTGCCCGGCGCGAGGCCGTCTGCCGAGTCAGCATTTCATCCATCCAGGAGTACAAATGAAGAAAGCCTATCTCGCCAGCGCCGCGGTCCTTGCCGCAGCGTTCGCCGTCACCGGTATCGCCCATGCCGAGGACACGCTGAAGAAGATCAAGGACAGCGGCGTCATCACCGAAGGCGTTCGCGAATCGTCGGGCGCCCTGGCGTTCACGCTGGGCGACGGCAAGTACGCCGGCTATCACTACGACGTCTGCGCGCACATCATCGCCGACATCCAGAAGCATCTCGGCATGGCCAAGCTCGAGACCAAGTACCAGCCGGTGACGTCGCAAAACCGCGTTCCCCTAGTCACCAACGGCACGGTCGACCTCGAGTGCGGCTCGACCACCAACAACTCTGCGCGCGCCAAGGACGTGTCGTTCGCACCCGCGCTCTACGTCGAGGAAGTGCGCATCGCCGTCAAGGCGAACTCGGGCATCAAGGGCATCGCCGATCTGAACGGCAAGACCGTCGCCACCACGACCGGCACGACCTCGGTGCAGTTGCTGCGCAAGAACAAGCGCGCCAAGGACATCGACTTCAAGGAGCTCAACGGCAAGGACCACTCCGACAGCTTCCTGCTGCTCGAGTCCGGCCGCGCCGACGCGTTCGTCATGGACGGCCAGATCCTGGCCGGCCTGATCTCGAAGGCGAAGAACCCGTCCGAGTTCAAGATCGTCGGCGAGCCGCTCAGTGTCGAGCCGATCGCGATCATGTACCGCAAGGACGACCCGGCCTTCAAGAAGATCGTCGACGACAGCGTCCGGGCGATGGCCAAGAGCGGCGAAGCCGCCAAGCTCTACGACAAGTGGTTCATGAAGCCGATCCCCCCGTCCAACACGACGGTCGGTCTGGCCGCCAGCGAGGCGACCAAGGCGGCGTGGGCCAACCCGAGCGACAAGCCGCTCGAGGACTACGCCCAACCTTGAAGATGGCGCGTTCGTCAAGGACCGGCGCACAAGGTAAGTCCTAGCGCCTGCCGGCGCGGACTTTGCTTACAGTGGTTCGAAGCGCGGCGCGGAGCCATCCGCGGCGCGCTTTTTCATTCCTGAGAGCCGTGCACCGAGGGCTCCCGAGCGGAGGTGGGATTTGGGCAACTGGGACTGGCAGGTTCTCCTGCACGACACGGGCGGCGGCGAAACCTATCTGCACTGGATGATGTCGGCCTGGGGCTGGACGTGCTCGGTCGCGGTGCTGTCGCTGATCGTCGCGCTGGTGGTCGGCTCGATCATCGGCATCCTGCGGACGACGCCGAATCCGTGGTTCGTCGGCTTCGGCAACGCCTGGACCGAGTTCTTCCGCAACATTCCCTTGCTGGTGCAGATCTTCATCTGGTACCACGTCATCCCGTCGATCTTCCTGTCGCTGCGCGCGGTGCCGAGCTTCGTGCTCGTGGTCTTGGCGCTCGGCTTCTTCACCTCGTCACGGATCTCCGAGCAGGTGCGCGCCGGCATCAATGCGTTGCCGAAGGGCCAGCGCTACGCCGGCCTGGCGATGGGCCTGACGCTGCCGCAGACGTATCGCTACGTGCTGCTGCCGATGGCCTACCGGATCATCATCCCGCCGCTCACCAGCGAGTCGATGAATATCTTCAAGAACACGTCGGTCGCGTTCGCCGTGAGCATCGCCGAGCTGACGATGTTCGCGCTGCAGGCGTCGGAAGAGACCTCCCGCTTCGAGGAGATCTTCATCCCGGTCACGTTCCTCTACTTCATCTCGGCGTTTGCCATCAACCGGATCGCCGCGTCCATCGAAAAGCGCGTTCGCGTGCCCGGCATGCTGGGCGGTGCGAAATGAATCGCCTCGACTTCTCGTTCTTCGACTGGAACGTCGTTTCCAGCTTCATCCTCAAGGGCCTCTACTTCTCGGTGGAGCTGACGATCATCGCCATGATGGGCGGGATCGTCCTCGGTACCCTGCTGGCGCTGATGCGGCTGTCCGAGAAGCCCTGGCTCGTGCAACCGGCCGCCGCCTACGTCAACCTGTTCCGCTCGATCCCGCTGGTGATGGTGATCCTCTGGTTTTTCCTGCTCATCCCGAAGCTGATCGGCCATTCGCTCGGCGGGCAGCTCTCGGCGATCATCACGTTCACCTTCTTCGAGGCCGCGTACTACTCCGAGATCATGCGCGCCGGCATCCAGAGCGTGCCGCGCGGCCAGGTCGGCGCCGGCTATGCGGTCGGCATGACGTACGCGCAGTGCATGAAGCTGGTGGTGCTGCCGCAGGCCTTTCGCAACATGCTGCCGGTGCTCTTCACGCAGACGATCATCCTGTTCCAGGACACGTCGCTCGTCTACGCCGTCGGCGAGTACGACCTGCTGAAGGGCTTCGAGGTCGCAGGCAAGAACTACAACCGGCCGATCGAAACCTATCTCATCGCGGCGGTCGTCTATTTCGTCATCTGCTTCTCGCTGTCGATGCTCGTGCGCCAGCTGCAGAAAAAAATCGCCATCATCCGCTGAGCCCAAGCCGGTAGCCGCAACATGATCGACATCAAGAACATTTCGAAGTGGTACGGCAGCTTCCAGGTGCTGACCGATTGCACGACCGCGATCCAGAAGGGCGAAGTGGTCGTCGTCTGCGGCCCGTCCGGCTCGGGCAAGTCGACGCTCATCAAGACGGTCAATGCCCTGGAGCCGTTCCAGAAGGGCGACATCGTCGTCGACGGCATCTCGATCGCCGACCGCAAGACCGACCTTCCGAAGTTGCGCTCGCGCGTCGGCATGGTGTTCCAGCACTTCGAGCTGTTCCCGCACCTGACGGTCACGCAGAACCTGACGCTGGCGCAGATCAAGGTGCTCAATCGCTCGCAGGACGACGCCATGGCGCGCGGCCTGAAGATGCTCGACCGCGTCGGCCTGATCGCCCAGAAGGACAAGTTCCCCGGGCAGCTCTCGGGCGGCCAGCAGCAGCGCGTCGCCATCGCCCGCGCTCTCAGCATGGATCCGATCGTCATGCTCTTCGACGAGCCGACCTCGGCGCTCGACCCCGAGATGGTGGGCGAGGTGCTCGACGTGATGGTGCTGCTCGCCAAGGAAGGCATGACGATGATGGTCGTCACGCACGAGATGGGGTTCGCCCGCAAGGTGGCGCACCGCGTCATCTTCATGGACGCCGGCAAGATCGTCGAGGACTGCACGCGCGACGAATTCTTCGGCAACACCGAGGCGCGGTCGCCGCGGGCCAAGGAGTTCTTGTCGAAGATCCTCCAGCACTGAGCGGCTTCGCCCGGTATTGGTGTCGGGGTCGACGACGCCGTGCGATCAGGCCAGGTCTTCGTGCAGGCAGAGGATGTTGCCTTCGGAATCGTTGAACCAGGCCGCTTTCTCCGCTCCCAGAACGCACACATGGTCGACTGTCTTCAGGCCCGGCAGGTCGTAGTCGGCGAAGACAAGACCACGCGACTCGAGCGCGCGGATCGTCGCGGCGATGTCCGGAACGCGAAAGCTGAGGGCCGTGTGCGTCGCTTTCGTGCCCTCGGCCCGAGGAAATAGCGCAATCTCGGTGGCGCCGATCCGGTAGACAACCTTGCCGTCCGGCTTGGCGGCGCCGGCAGTCAGGCCGAGACGCTCTTCGTAGAAGCGGCGCGCCCGGGCCATGTCCCTCACCGGCAAGATGCAGGTGACCTGGTCGAGGAGCGCGCTGCCGGGTCTCGCGAGGCTGTCGGCGTCGAGCTTGTCGTTCATCGAGATTCTCCTTGCGGCAGCGCCGGGCTTGAAGTACTTTGATGCGTTTCGTGCCGGCAGGACATACGCAGTCGTGCGTACCGGTGCGGTGGGCTTCTGCAGACGCCATAGGCACACGACGAGGACACCGACATGCTCAGTCGCAGCGAGTTGCAGCGAGGGTTCGCGACGCTGCGTACCGTCGCCGAAGAGGCGCACGACGCGGCCGCCTTTTCGCGGCTGGGCGTTCGCGTCTTGCCGTCGCTCGTCGCCAGCGAGCTGACCACGCTGTCGATCTGCCACCTCGACACCGGGCGCCGCGAGGTGGTCGGCTTTCCCGATGCACGGCTCGGTACCGAAGACAGAGCTTGCTTCGACCGATTCTTCTCGCAGCATCCGCTCGTTCGCTATCACGCTCACCTGGGCGGCCGCGGCACCCACCGCGTCAGCGACTCGGTTCCCTTCTCGCGCTTTCGGCACAGTGCCTTGTACAGCGAGTACTACCGGCGCATCGGCATCGATCATGTCGTCGCCGTGCCGATCAAGGTCGACCGTAACGTGCTCGTGAGCTTCGTTCTCAATCGTCGTGGTCGCGACTTCTCGGACGATGATTGCCGCTTGCTCGATCACGTCGGCCCCGTGCTCTCGCGTCTCTACGCCACCTTCGAGGCGGCCGAGCGCCACGCCCCGCTCAGTGAGGTCGCGCATGCGCTCGGTGCGCTCACGCCCCGCGAGCGCGAGGTGCACCGGTGGCTCGCGGCGGGCAAGACCGATCGCGACATCGCGACGATCATCGACTGCAGCCACCGCACGGTGCAAAAGCACTTGCAACGCATCTACGAAAAGCTCGGTGTGGAGACGCGTACGGCTGCCGTGATGCGCGCGTTCGTTTCGCCGGACCGCTAGGCCGACGCAAGGGCGAAGCCGAACGCCGCACCGGCAGCACCGGCAGCAAACGTGGGTCGGCGCATCGGCCCGCGCCGGACGAGCTTCGAATGGGACAATTCGCCGATGCTCGACCAGCTCACGATCGCCCGGCCCGACGACATGCATCTGCATGTGCGCGACGGCGCCGTGCTGCGCGACGTCGTTCCGCACAGCGCCCGCCAGTTCGCCCGCGCGATCATCATGCCCAACCTGCGCCCGCCGGTCGTCCGGGTCGAGCAGGCGATGGCCTACCGCGACCGGATCCTTGCCGCCGTGCCACCGGGCCTCTCGTTCGAGCCGCTGATGACGCTCTACCTCACCGATTCCACGCCGCCGCAGGAGATGAGGCGCGCGCGCGAAGCTGGCGTTCTGGCGATGAAGCTCTATCCCGCGGGCGCGACCACGAACAGCGATGCCGGCGTGACCGACCTGCGCAAGGTCGCGCGCGTTCTCGAGGCCGCCGAGCGTGAAGGGATCGCGCTGCTCGTGCATGGCGAGGTGACCGACGCCGACACCGACATCTTCGACCGCGAGGCGGTGTTCATCGACCGCCACCTGCATGCGCTGCGCCGCGACTTTCCGGCGCTGAAGATCGTGCTCGAGCACATCACGACCAAAGAAGGTGCTCAGTACGTCGCCGATGCCGGCGCACGCACAGCCGCGACCATCACGGCGCATCACCTTCTCTACAACCGCAATGCACTGTTCATCGGCGGCCTGCGTCCGCACTGGTACTGCCTGCCGATTCTCAAGGGCGAAGAGCACCGGCGCGCGCTGGTCGCAGCGGCCACCTCGGGCAGCGACCGTTTCTTCCTCGGCACCGACAGCGCACCGCACGCGGCCGCACTGAAGGAGCACGCCAGCGGATGTGCCGGCTGCTACATGGCCTTCAGTGCGCTCGAGCTCTACGCCGAGGCGTTCGATGCAGTCGGCGCGCTCGACCGCCTCGAGGCATTCGCGAGCTTGCACGGCGCTGCGTTCCACGGCTTGCCGCGCAACGCCGGCACGGTGACGCTGCAGCGGCGGCCCGCGACGCTTCCGGATTCCTTGCCGTTCGGCGAGGCCGAGCTCAAGCCGCTGCGCGCGGGCGACACACTCGCCTGGGCAATCGCGGCCCCGAACCGAAACGACAGGACGACACCATGAGCAATAGCGACCGGACGCTCTTCCTGATCGATGCCGACAACGTCTCGATCCCGGTGATCGAAGCCGCGCTGGCGCAAAAGCTGATCGAGCACGGCACCATGCACGTCCGGCGTTGCTATTGCAGCGCCGATTTCGCGGTCAAGAACCTGTCGTTCCTGAAGGAGCATTCGATCCGGCCGATGGTCAACGCCACGGCCGGCAAGAACTGCACCGACATCGCGCTGGCCATCGATGCAGTGCAGCTGTGCAGCCAGGAACGTCCACGCGTGGTCGTGATCGTCGCCTCCGATTCCGACTTCGCGCCGTTGGTCCTGCATCTGCGCGAGCTCGGCTGTCGTGTCGAAGGCGTCGGGCAGGAAGGAAAGACCGGCGCGGAATCGCACCGTGCCTACGACGATTTCGTCGATGTGCCGGTGCCGAGGAAGCGAGTCGCTGCGAAGGCCACGCGGACAGCTGCGCGGCCGGCCGCTGCCTCGCCCGCGTCGCGCGTGCCGGCATTGCCTGCCGACGTCGCGCAGTGGCTGTCGTCCGTGCCGGGACTTGCGTCCGGCGCCGAGGTCGAGCTTCGCAAGGCCGCCGAGGCGTTGCGCAAGGACGGCCTGCTGGCGAAGAACGCGTCATCGACGCGGCTCTTCAAGAAATATCCGGCACTGTTCGTTCTGCTGCCCGCGGGACAGCCGAATTCCGTCCAGTACCGCACCGGCGCGAAAGGCTGAGGCAAACAAAAGCGGCCACCAAGGGCCGCTTCAGAACCGCCGAGGGCGCGGTTGGGCGAAGAAGACTTACTTCTTCGGCGGCTCGCCGACCGGCTGCGCCGCTTCGCCGGCGGGCTGCGTCTTGCCAGCCTTGACGTCGGCCCTGGTCTGCGCCTTGCGGTCGGCGCGAGTCGTCACCGAGCCCTTGCCCGGAACCGCGGTGTTCT